>Ga0116231_10002931_pt1 | contig 35616 bp, 29 predicted proteins | sample S1TSphgellanicum_2_FD_89695 | JGI IMG/M metagenome (GOLD analysis project Ga0116231, IMG submission 89695) | Host-associated microbial communities from peat moss isolated from Minnesota, USA - S1T2_Fd - Sphagnum magellanicum MG | ecosystem: Host-associated > Plants > Peat moss > Unclassified...
AATAAAAAAAAAATAAAAATTTCCAAAATTCTAAAAAAAATTTCCAAAAAAAAAAAAAAAAACCCAACCTAACTCTTTCAGTTATTGAGAAATAGATAGGATGAATGTACTTAAGTCCAAAAACCCCAAAATAAATAAATAAATAAATAAATAAAATTTACAACACTAATATATATTATTCTCCGCCATGCCGTGTGTATATTCCACTCTTTTTCTGCCCCGTCGGAATAAACAAATCATGACGGGACAGATGGATGACAAGACAAATGGATGAAATGATGTTTCATAACATCCTTTACTATATGTAATTTCAAAAAATTGTGATGACTGCAAAATGCAATTTATGAATAGTGGATTTAATAACATTTAAAGTGAATGATTCAACTCATGTGTAAATGAAATGGTTCAAAAAGATATTAACCTATTCAAGTATATAAATGTGAAGCATTAAATTGTTATGTGTGTTTCAATATACATACTAATAATTAAGTGCAATATGCAACGTTTGAATAATGGTTTCAATAAGCTTAAAGTAAATGATTCAACTTATGTAAAGATGTTGATAGTTCAAGAAATGTGAAAATATTCATTAAACCATTTGAGTAAAATTGCAAAATATTGAATTACATGTGTTTTAATATAATATAATAAGTGTAAAATGTAATTTTTGAGTGATGATTTTAACATATTAAAAATGAATGGTTCAATTTTGATAATTGAAGAAATGTGAAAAAAGTCGTTAATTCATTCCAATATATATGTGGGGTCTAAAATTATTACATGTGTTTTGATAAATTATGGTGAGTGTAAAATGCAACTCTTAAATAATGGTTTCAACATGTTAAAAGTTGATGGTTCAACTCATGTACCATGTTGATAATTGAAAAAATGTCAAAAAAATCACTAACCCGTTATAACGCATTGTGTAAATAAAGTTAAAACCTACCTCAATTTTCACGTCAACAATAAAAATTTATCAAAAATTTAAATAAGGTTCAAATTATACTCATAAGTGAATAATATAATGAACGTAACAACTATGAACAATATTGACCATTAATTAATGCAACAAACCACTTGCAAACTTAAAATGGCCAAATGTAGTTGAATGTAATCAAATCAAACAATAGTCACAATTGTGAGGGTGAAAAAGGACAAGATTTCTTCTTGTGTATACTCATAGGTTATGAAGATATTCAATTTTGTTGACATCTTTCCACCTAGAAATTTGAATAATGTCAATAAAACACATGCAAAATATGAAGCATTACTGCCATCAAATTCAATATTTACAAAGCAAATCAAAGTCATACTAGATCTGCTCAATTTGAAGAAAATCACCCATTCCATGATGACAATCCTCACACAATAGCTACACGACCACAAGTTATATTTCATGACATGCATCATGAAGGTATTTGTTACAAATGTTTGTAGACTTGCACATTTTGTTGAATCACTTGAAGTTTCTTGCACATGTAGATTTTGAAGTTCCAATTAGAAACAAATCTAGTTACCTATGACCTAAATGCAAGTTCATTTTTTTGCGAAAGCTAATATGTGATGAGATGAATCATTTGTTTGATTAAGTTCCTCATTAAGCCATCTACATTAACACTATGAATTTTGCATACATGTTATCAAGCTTTCAAGTTAAAGGTGCAGATGATTAAACAATAAGAAAACACATTTAACTTTAGTGATCCCCCCTTCCCCATATTCCAAATAAAGGCATAACAAGATTAGCAGACACATGTTCATCGAAGTGGGTTACATACAACATTGGAGTTGTTGTATGCATTCTTTTGTTAGGTAGAATTTGTTCCCTTTTTATTTATTGAGTTTTATGTGATCCATAATTCATTTAAAGGTTTAAAGTAGTAATGTGCATTATTAATTATTTTGTAGCTTGTGTTGTGTGAAGAAGAGGATGTCAACTTATTGATGTTAACAATATAGTGAACATAACAACTATGAACAATATTGACCATTAATTAGTGTAACAAGCCACTTGCAAACTTAAGATGACCCAATGTAGTTAAAATGTAATAAAATTGGACAATAGTTGCAATGTGTGAAGATGGAAAAGGACAAGATTTCTTCTTGTGTTTACTCATATGTTATGAAAAGATTCAATTTTGCTGACCTCTTTGCAGTTGAAAATTTGAACAATGTTAATAGAAGGTGTGCAAAATATGAAGCACCAATGCCATCAAATTCAACAAGAGTCCAAGTAACAAGTCAAAATCATACTAGATTTCTTCAACTTGAAAAAAATCACCCACTCCACGATGATGATCCTCACACAATGGTTGCACAACGACAAGTTGTATCTCATGACATGCTTCAAGAAGGTATTTGTTACAAATGTTTGTAGACTTGCACATTTTGTTGACTAACTTGAAATTTCTTACACATGTAGATTTTGAAGTCCCACTTGGAAACAAATCAAGCTACCTTGTTATATTGCAATAAATTGTGCACAAATGTTTGCTGATTATGAATGAATCAAATTGGTTTGAGATTTTCTTTGCAACATGATGAACACCTGTACTTGTGATTTGTTAGTTTTTTATGAACCACATGCCTTTGTATAGAACCTATCAAGGTCAATGGTAATGTTGGAGTAGGAACTAGTGGTGATGGAGGTGATGGAATGTCAACAACTAATCGACTATTTTTAGCTAAACTTATAAAAAAAAGTTTTTCACAACATGCACAAATTAATAAGTTTATTGAAAGTTTGCATGAATTCAACCTTCATGAAAAAAAAAGAGTTGGAAAAATGTGCAAACCAGGAATACGTAAAGGGTTTATGATCACACACCAACTCCCTTTCAGAAAGGACCTTGAAGTGTGCACATTGTATCCAACCCCTAGTGTCATCCAATGAGGAATTCTTAATAGCTTTATGTTTTTAAAGATGATGTGGAGTCAAAAAATGCTTTCTACAAAGTTTGGGCTCCATAGACAAACAAAATTTGTGGACTAGGATCACTAATTGGCAAAAGAATACGAAACATTTGTGGTTACTACACAAGTTTGGCTAGAAATGAACTCTACTAATTGTTGGAGGTTCCAAAACCTCCTCTAAATGCCTCATTACAACATCAAAAATCATGGATACTAAAAAAATTGAAAGATATGAATGTAGGTAATTTGATCAACTTTGATTTTATTTCTTTGCACAAGATGTGATTCTATCATTTATTACACCTACAAAAGTTGTTGATTCAAAGAACCTAATGACGTTAGCTACGCGAGTCCTAATGTTTAGCACGTCTACAGTGAATTCTGCTTTAATGTTTTTGTTTATTTTCATTTTATGGTCATGTCATCTTCATTGAAATAATTTGAAAATTTTTGTATTGTCTAGATGACAAGTGGCAAGTCAAATACTTGGATTATGGTAGGGATGACCCCTATGGATGTGATGCATTTCATAAAACAATTTCCAAAGTTGTTTTTGGGAACAACTACGACTCAACAAAGGTGTTTCAGAACTCACTTTAGGGCAAGTAGCATTCTTTGCATATGTGGTATGACATTTTGACTACCATTGCTTGGTTTTTTTAAATTGCTTTGGATGCTAGTCAATTTTGTATTAATTAAATCAATGATGGACTTATTTGTTTTGACAATTAAAATTTACAATGCATAAAAACCTCACACATGGGTGAAAGCATGAAAAAAGAAGCCACAAGGGGTATGGACAATCCTTCAAAATTGTTTTTTGAATTTTTGAAAAATCACGATGGGAACATTTGTTTAAATTTTGAAGTAAGTTTTTATAATTTCAAATTTGCAACTACAAAATATTCATGAAAATTCACCATGTTTCAAGAGTCCTTTTATATGTTTAAAGCACTTAAAAGAAGCATGTGGACGTACATGCGATTTATTTTTTGTTTCAAAAAGTTTTTTTTCCTTATCAAATGTTCACAAAATCGTTTCAATTTTTTTGTGAACTTTAATATATTCCATATGAAGAGATCCAGGTGCTCAAAACATTCAAAAAATAAAAATACATATACCCATTTATATTTTGATCCTCGAACAGCCTTAAGCATTATCACAGTTTTGAATTTATAATCATGGTTCAAAATAAAGTTATAAATTTAACTGAAATGTGAGGCTTGATGCAAAAAAAATTGAGTTTTTATTATGTTATATGTCATATTTGACCTCAAATCTAATATTTAGTTTAAAAATTTGTGTGAAAAATGCATTATAAACTAATAGAAAACTACGATATGGAAAATGCAATCTTCATAAAGGACTTTCACCTTGATGCGACTAGCTCCTTTTTTCATGCTTTCACTCACATGTTGATGTTCATAACCAATTATATGAATCAAAGCTTAAGGAAATAAACATTAAACAAGCCTTGCCATATTTGACTTGATTTGTCATAATTGATAATGAAGAGGTTGTGGAGGAAGATGCCTTGAATCCTTAGTGGGGATAAAATTGCAATGCAACATGCATAAAAGCCATTGAAAACCATTGATTTTGATAACAAACATTCAAATTATGTGATCATTTACATAAACATCAATTTCATGAACTCACATGATTCATTGATGTAAACTTGCACTTGCCAACTTGTTAGTACCATGTGTTTTTTTTGTATAGTCCATTCATTGTTTATTTTGTTTTAAAATATAATTAGATCAAAATGTGGTGGATTGTATCATTTGATAATTTTACATGTTCATTGAGGTTTTGGTTGGTTGAATGTTCAAAAATAGAGAAGAAGAGATGGGTGTCATTGTAGGTGGTATAAAAGGCAAGAAAAGGTTTGCAATTTGATGCAAAATATAGGCCATTGAACTCTACAATCAAGTTCTACTTTAGACTAGTGAGTGTTGTAGAATTTTTAGTTTGATTCATCGATAACATGACAATGGCAATGATAAGTGTGCAAGTACAATAGTGGCATCAATTGCTATTATAGTAACACTTCAACTCATGGGGATGCATCCAAGCTTTTCAACAATAGCTTTCTTTTGGCACTAGTTAGTAGTTTTTTCAATTCTTTTTGCATGCAAGGTACTATACCTTTACATGTGATTTGTGCATCATCATCAATCAAATCCAAGGCAACCAAAGCGGTTGTTTTCATTTGATCTAAAAACCTAGTGGATTTAGTGGGGTTGTTTGTTTATAATCATATCACATGTGTGTTAGCCTCATGCTCCATGTGGGATATCTATGTCATCAAGGTTACAACTTACAATCCACAAAGGCATTTGACTAAAAGACTATTTTGCATGATTTTTTCCTTGATACACCTTTTGTTCAAGTGTCCAACTACTAATACATGCATTGGAAAGCTAAAAATGACCAATTTGTTTCATTTGCCCTTTTATGCAAATGGGATGTTTTAGCAAGGGAATTTGTTCCAAAGAAAAGAGATTGGTGGTAGTTCAATTTGTTAGTGAGTTTGCAATTTTTGAGTTCTCAATGTAATTTGTTGTCATCTAGATTATGGGATGTAGATTTACAAAAAAAACATTCTTGATGAAGATGTTGCATGTAAACTTATGCTCCTTATCTAATTTTGCATTGTTGTCCATATTGGGTTGAAAATATTTCTTCAATTAGACTTTTGGATCTGCTTGACATGAACATTTGTTGACTTCATAAGTTTTTCATTTTAAAATGTACATTGTTATTTGTATTGTGTGAATAACATGCTGAAATTGTTACATGTCTCCTGATTCACTGACAACCTTGAAACCTAAAGTTATAAAAACATGAGGTTCACTTCTTTTCAATTTAAAATGCTTAGACTATTAATTTTAATGCTTAGATTTTAGAGCTCATTTTTAAGATTTTGGTTTGCCTTGCAAGTTTCATTACATTGAGTGAGATTGCAAAGCTTGTTGTATATCTAGCAATTTCAATTTTCACATGTAAGATGTGATTATAAATAATAATTGATGTATGTGTATTAGATGGTCCAAAAAGGACAAAGATTGCATCAATACTTTTGCATTGATGCCATGTGGTTTTAGGGTTGGTATTCTTGTAGAATTACCTAGACAAGTTGGTATGTAATTCTTATATGCTAGAAACTACATATGCAAGGCTTTCTAAGTTTTAGATGATTCTTAGCTTGTCTATTATGAATGTGATCTATGTGTGCTTGCTCTTATTTTGTGTATTTGGATGCATGGATTGTGGGTGTAAAGAACATGAAAATGATAAATAATGAAATTTGTTATAAAACAAAGGAATGTAAGTTTGTGAAGCACACATGATAATAGGAAGGTTCTTCTTTGTGTTTGTCATCATACTCCATTGCGGTGACACATTGTAATTATTTGTTAGAATTAGTTTTTATGGAGACTTTGCTAGCCACAATGGATTTCTATTATATCTGTTTGTAATCGAAGTGGATGACTTAAGATGTGAACTTTTCAACATACATTATTTACTTCAAACTAAGGCAAACCTATGGAGAACTATGTATACTCATGCCAAAATGAAGGTGCATTTTTTTTATTTAACTTGCCTTGAGTTCTTCCTCTTACATCACAAAAGGTCTTCATAGCTATTAGTTTAACTAAATAACTCTTGACTTGGAAAAGTCCATGGTCAAAATTCCTTCATCTTCCTATTGTGGATCAAGGTAACATAATAGATCTTCATTTAATTTGTGTGGTTTCCAATGGTTAAGGTTCACAACAATAGTTCAAAAAACAACCAAAGTTAAAATGCAAGCAATTGAACAAGGTTACAACATGATTTTTACAAATAAGATATAACCAACACAAGGGGGGTAGGGGTAGAGCGAAAAATGATGAACAATTTAATGAGCTAAAAAGGGAGGAATCATACCAAAAAAACAATGAACATAACAATAATGAGTAAGAGGATCAAACCTCTAAGACAACAAACATAGCAAAAGCAAGGGGGGATTAGAGCATGAAGATGACAAACACCTCAAGAACAAGCTTGACGGATCATAACACAAAGACAACAAATGCAACAAGAACAAACCAAAAAAAGTAAGATTAAAACACAAAGACAGTGAATAAGCAGAGGAAGAATGATGATGATTGAACACAAACGTTTCCAACATTGGTAGAGATCCAATGAGCTACACCACAATCCAAAGCACAAATAAGATGAGCAAGCATAAAAAGTTCATCAAATACAAGATGAGATGAAGGTAATGATAGAGTGGATTTTAAAGCCCTTTTGCAAACAGAAATTTTGGCCATTGATGTAAACTAAATGGGATTATATGTAAAAAAATTTGGTTTCCCATGTCATCTTGTTTGGTAAATGGCCCAATTTTCGACATCTTGCAAAAGTTTTGTCCAATCAAAGTTCTGCCCTAAGTGTTTGCAAATGGTGTTTGGTCAAAGTTTTGTTTTCGAGAACACTTTTCTTTTTTAGGTTTGTTTCTTCAGGAATTTGATGATTTAAAGGCCTACTAGTGCAACCAAAGATGAGCTACAAAATGTCTTTGGACTCCATAACCAAATGAGCCTGTGGGTTTCTTCTAATTCACGAAGTGTTCAGTCACCAACCTGTCTACCCTAATTCGTGGCCGAAGTGAACCAACAATCACCAGTATACCACGAGGGATGGATGGAAGGTGAACTAAAAACACTTTTTCATTGGGTTCCCATGGTTTTTAACCTGTCTACCCTAATCTGTGGTGAGAGTGATCCGACATCCACTCGCACACCACAAGGGATGGATAGTAGGTGGACAAGAAACACTTTTTCATTGGGTTCTAGTTCATTAGCTAACCATGATGGTTAACCCGTAAATGGAAAGGAAACACAAAAATACACTGAAAAATGTCAGCACTAATGTCAAGGGGTTAACTCAGTTGCTGTTTTGACTACCTACCATTATACAACCCACAACCTGCTACCTGTACATACTAACCATCTACACAACTACCTCCCTAGTGACCACATATTGTCCTACTTACCTATCAACCTACCTACCTACCTACCTACCCACCCACATGACCTAGTTTTTATCAGATAGGTCACCAAGCTTACACACCCAATGTCAATTCACTTGAGGTTCATCCACAGCTGAGTCATAATGGGCTTCCAATGGATGGGACCCCGGTGGATGCCAAGTCCATATGGCCTTCCCAGCTTACCTCCACCTTCGTATGTTGTTCTGTACAGTACACCCACAGTAGAACAAAAACTTCCCAAAACTCCAAAAGGCAGAGCAACAAATCAATCATCTATGACAAGATCCCAGAATGGGCAGTACTCCTTGGAATACTGCAGAGAGATTACAGCCATGAGACTCCCTCCTTGAATCTCTAAACAGAGGTTGCTGTTTGGTGGAGTCATTGTGCATGGCTTTGTGTTGAGGTTGTTTTCTTCAGGGAACACAACATCCAGAGCACTCAAAACGTCAATCTGGTGACTCACCATTGACCATGTTCTAAGATAAATCAGATGTGAGAGAAGGAAGAGATGATTGTTAGACCACCTTCAACTGGAAAATCCATAGACAAATTTTCAGCAATTTGCATCTATACAAGTCAAATTCCCTTTTCATTCCACAGCGTTCAGAATTAAGACACATCTAAGTGAAACACCTGGTCTTTCCCAAATGCAAAAGCCTATAACCACAACACACAATACCCATAACCACAAGCTGCAGCTGCACTTGCACAATTTGAAGGAAAACGATGGAGGAACTACTGTTGCTCCTCCCCACTGTCATAATCTTCATCATCCTCACCAAATGTAAATACAGAGGCATCAGCAGCGCTTGCAGCTGCAATGGCTTTGAAATCGCTGGGTGCAGCTGCAGGATTATTCCTCAGATTCTCATCATGCCTGGATAGAGATTCAGTAGTCTCATTGAAACTGCTTTCAGGCTGTGCTCCTGCCTTATTCTCAGCATTTCCATCATGGGACTCTATTTTCTCTGGATGTGATGGGCCTTCACCCTTCTCTGACTCTTTAGGCTGCTCTTCCACTCCTGCACCGAATACCCCATTTTCAGTTTAATGTACATCAAGACACCTGCTTAAAATCTCAGCCCCTCTTCTGATTGGTTTTGACTATTTACTATGTCACCTACAACTGGGAGACTCTATGAGAGGGGTGAAGCTGCCATATACCTGTGGAAGTGTTGTCCACTCCAGCATTTCTACTGACTGCTGCATTTGGGGCAAGTGATGGCAACCCTGTTCCCTCTTGTGAAGCTTCCCTTTCAGAAAAGGATGGAGCAGGTGTCTCTGATCCAGTAGTTGCAGACTGAGCAGCTGCTCCTTCACTCACCTTGGCAGAAATGGGAGCATCATGGCCCAAAATAACCACCTCAACCTGGAATCCAGGAGATGGAAGCCGTCTCTGCATATGAGATAAAAGTAATGAATAAATCATTGCTTTTGAAACCATGGTGGATGATGATGAGTTGCTTCCTAGTAATGAATTTGTAGTACAAACTAACAGAGCTCCCTTCACCAAAAGTAGAAGCTCAAAAGAGGCCATGTACTGAATGTGCAATGCCCTTAAAAGATTTGCTTTTTGTTTCAATGTGTGTATTCATACCCATTCTCTTCCTGTGTTTTCAAGGAAGTCAAGTCATCTTGTCAAGGTCCATGTTTTCAGTACCTTGTCAAACCCATCAAGCTCTGAGATAGGAAGAATCTGCCTTGTCTCCATCATGTTTGTGTTCAACCAACTGCACACACGCCTGGAGGTTACTCCTAGAAGAGCAGGTTCCAGATACTGCACCAGGAAAAGGGTCTAACCACACAGCAACGAAAATGGTTTGTTGTCAATTCTAGTTGCAAGGTCAGAAACAGGAGATTGATGGTGGCAGGACTAACCAATAGAAGTCACCATGGCGATCATTGAAGTGAACCTTGAAGTCCCCATTTAGGTCTGCCACACACCGTTCTCCAGGCAGAGCAAAAACAACTACACCCTTTCTCGGGGCACTAAACCATATGTCCTCTGTCTGTGTCCACCAATACAAACCATTAGCAAATTGATGCAACAAAGGTAGACAATGGAATTTGATCAAGGGTGGTACTGACAGTTCTATCAGACTCTTTTAGATTACTACTTCAGAAAGGTTCAACATAGAAGCATGCTGGTGATCTGATACTAGCCAAAGAGAGGGAGGGGTGGAAGGATGTCAAACAGATCAGTCACAAACCAGCAAATGTTTTGTTCGATGATGCTTCTTACTTGAGAACAGAACACCTGATGATAGAAAGGATGGCACTTTGTGAGCTTGAGACAAACTATAAAACAGCAATGCTATGCTAGGAAGTTGTCTACTTCAATCAAAGTGATCTCAAATTGATTTCCCTGGATCTATGAATCAAGTCTCTCTTCCCTCAACATATCTCTCAAACTCACAGAGGATCTGCCTAAAATCTAAGTCACCTCTGACTCCTCATCATAACTCAGTTTTCCACTATTGAAACCTTCAGATTTCACTGTCAAAAGTAGCTCAACAAGTAATAGCAGATATAAGATGACAAATCACCATTATGATCAGAGATGGTGATAGCAGGCCGGATCCAGTAAGGGCACTTATGTAATCGAATGCCCCTCAGTATGCACCTGCACTACAAAATGTAATATGGTGTTTGACAATGTACAAAATGTTTCCCTACAAATGTGAAACAATTCTCAAGTCTTAAGAATAACATCCATCTGAACAGAAATTGTGAGATGACCTAATTATTAAGGTTAGAGGAATTTGTAATCAAATGTTAAGAGACAGGAGGAAAAAGAAACACCTCAAACCAGAAAGCAGAACTGAAAAGAGCATAATTGTCTATTAAACAGCAGTCTGTTTCAGGTTCAATGACCATCAACAAAAACACGTGTAGAAGTGACTAGTTAGTGCCACATTCTCACTGACTTCATGAGCTCCTAGCAGTAGTTACAGGTCAATGTCAGACATTAACCGATGTACTGAGTTTCTGTTACAATTCCACAGGCAATGGTAAGACCAGCCCAGCTGCCGGCTAGCTCAGTCGACAACAAGATATGAACGCAACAAGAACAAATGGTATCTATGAGAAACTGTCCAATAACACTTTGAATGTAATTGTTATGTCAGTTTCAGCCAAACCAAAACCAACACAAGATACTGAGAGATCATGACACAGCAAAAAGGTTCTAGATATTTCAGATCTTACAAAATAACAGCAACCAACCAGCAAGCATGACAAAGAAACCCAACCCTAATGAGAAGAGACAACAAGTTCAAAAAAGAAAAAAAAGTAGTGGTTTGGATGACAGGAGTAGTCATATGCCTGTTCAGGGACCTTCAACGGCAAAGCCAGTAGAAGAACATTAAGCTCATAGAATGATTGACGGTATTGCACAATAGAACAAAACCATGCCCATGAAACTTACATTCACCTAAACTCAGCACAAATTTAAGGTGAAGTAGAAAGAGAAATCAAGCAAGCGATGGGGTCGCAAGCATAGCTTACTTTCTGCCAACAGGAGTCTCTCCATTAAACTCCCTTAAAACACGCTCAAAGTATTTCACATAGCGCTGTCATGGAAACAGTTTACAAACCCCAAATTAGATTTGTACTCTGCACAACCCTTTGGGTGCTTCTTAACTCACAATCAAAGAAATTCCATAAAGCTCCAAGCTTTGAGAATTGTTGGTAAAGCTCAAACAGCAGAAGATGGAGAGACACAATAAGCATAGGATCAAGAAGCTTCAAGGGGTAAAAGTGAAGAAAATTACAATCTGGCTGGGAAGAACAAGGCCCTTGCCATCCACACAGCGCTTCTGGTTGTAGTAATTGATAGACTCTTCAGCAGTTGGGAAAAACTGCAAAAATAAGTTGATATCATCACACAGAAGTTGGAAACCAAACCAAACAACAGACAACAGTGGTTCAGAGAAAAAATGAGAGAACAAGTCTAAAATCATGTTCTGAGCAATGCTTATAGTCTGCTGCTAACCAAAACCTAAACGTCCGCATGCACAAGCCTGGATATCTCTTGCACACAAAAGTACAGGTGCAGCATGTATGACTCTTTTTATAGAATAAAGTTGCAACCCAGATGGTGGCAATTGTAAATGGTATAAAGTCCATTGCCTCCCCATGACAATCCATGCACGGATGATCAAGAGTACCTTAAGGTAGAGGAGGAGGGAGCTTATCATGAGTCCAGTGCGTGCCATTCCTGCTTTGCAATGAACTACCACCACATTCTCAAGGTCCCCTTTCAACCATGAGTAAGCACTTTGGCAGAAAGCCGCCACAAGTTGTAGAGGAGGGCAGTTGTGATCATCAAATGGGAAAGAGGCCACCTGAAAAGCAACAAACTTCATCTGCTGAGAATCCAGTAATGTCTCTGTTCTCATGGGTTTTTATAGTCTTTCATACTTTTAGTCATTCTATGCCCCTGCAGATTCCCTCTACTATGCTAACAGGTTCTATTTTTCTTTGACTCCCACTCTCCAGTTCCATTGACTCAACATTGGGTGTTGTCTCCTCAGCTCACTGAAGCCCAACTAGCTCATCAGGTTCACATTATGTATCCAGAGATGTCCTCATGCCTTCTTCCACATGACCATGCATCTCATGTAGTCCTTTAGCTAGGTCTCAGGAACTATAGTTCCAAGGTTCCTTATAGGCAGGTTCTCACTGTATGGAGTCCACTCTGTTCAGTCTGTCTTCCATCCTGTGCTTGGGTCTCTGATAGTGGGTTCATATTTATACCTGCTTTTCCACCCATTTATGAGAGAGCTCCACCTTACTATGGACATCTTTAGATTTTGGACGAATAATTGACCCAGGATTGAATGTGATGGATTCTATCCATCAGAGCTATGCTGGAAAGTGAAAATGAAAGTGCAAATTGGTGTTACAAAATGGCCAGTTCCTTTAACCACATGTTCAAGCAGGCATCCACAAAACTAGAATGTAAATCTGATATTTTCAGATGATGAGCTTGAAGCACAGATGCAGTGGAGAAATGCAAATGGGGACAAAACAGATTCCACTACTTTTTGGCGAAACTGAAGCAAACACAATTGAATGGTGGTTGGCAGGAGTTTGCAAAATGGAATTGTACCTTTCCTTCAAGCAGTGAGACATCATAGAGTTTCTCTGAGCAGAGATTGTAGACTTTATATTTGCCCTGCCAGGCAACATCACACCCAGTTGTAAAAGCTGACACTTGCACAAATCACCTTACACCATTCAATCGTACCTACATAGAGATTTACTATAGAACAGTCAGAAAGAAGTTTAGTCTATATACCTTGTGCTGCGTCTCAAAGAACTTGATAACCTCTTCCATATGATTGCGGTAAAAGCCCTGCAAAAGAAAGAGGCCACTATCAGCCTTAAAAGCAGCTTGCAACTAATACTTGCAAACTACTATGATCACTTGACATATAGCAGGATTCACAGCCAACACTCAGTTCTCTCAAACCAGTGCAGAAAGACCTTGTTTAGACTTGCATCTATTAAACAATTAAAATGAGGGTACATGGCTGATCAGGTGCCTAATTCAACAAACAACTCCTTCCTTTCAAATGCTCACTTTAAGACCTACATCTTCCACTCTTATCCTCTGATCAAATTTGAACATGCTCATCCAACAACAGGAGAGATGGGAAGAAGGCAAGCTTGAGGTGAGTCAAAAGCATACCTCCACATATCCAAGGATACCAGAGCTGATGTCACCTGCAGGAAAACCCATCGCAATGATGTTTTCTGTGATGTAAGCCATATCCAGATCAAATCCCCCTTCCTGTACAGAGCACCAAATCAGAAAAGCTTGCCAACAGTTCCTATATCTGGAAGCCAAACTATCAGAGCTCCTCTCTTGAGGTTAGAGGTTAATATTGCATTGTTTACGTGCCTGGGTGCACCCTTGCCTCACTTCCTGAAATATAGTGTCATCCCTTTCTCTCTAATATAGTTTGCATTGATCCCATATCCCAAAAATTGTTGCAACTAGTGCCATGATGACCTTCTAGCTCAAAAATGGAGCAATGGCTAATTTCTGCAGAAGAGAGTGGTGACAGTAGGCAATTGTTGATATCTAGATGCTCAGAAGAAACAATAATTACCTGGTAGCGACGTTTGTTCTGTGACACAAGCTGCCTCGCTTTCAGTTGGACAGCCTTCACAGCATTCCTTGACGAATCCAAGAAGCCCTTAGTGAAAGTGTCGAAAGCACTCCCCTCCTGCACCACAGCATTTGATGAAGTGCTCTCATCTTGAGCCTCCACTAATGGTATCTTGGTAGGAGTCCTCTTCCCAAATCCGCTGCCAACCAAACTGAATGGTGACGTCTTGGTAGTCTCTGCACCTGAAGAGGACTCTTGTGATGAGGCCGGTGGCATCCGCAATCCTCTGGCCCATTGTGAGAGACTTGATATCGGGTTTGACTTTGCTGGACCTTCACTTCCCTCACCAAGAGAGGATGAGGATCTGAACAATGAAGATCGAGATGTGACACGTGTAGATTGCTGGTCCCTGGTCAACACATCAGAAGAAGATCGGGTAAGAAGAGGCCCAGTTGATGATGTGGGAAGAATATCTGATAAGCCTTCAGCCTCTGTGGCAGCAGGCCCTGCCATGGTTTCACACACTCTTCTCAAATGCTCTTAGCAGATAAATCCATCTGCCATCACCTTCACAGCAGACCTGCAAAAAACACCCAAAATTTCGCACAGCAAAATTTTCAGTGGAAGCGATTTCAGCATCTCAGTAAAGAATATATAAACACTGCAACTGATCAAAGAAGTGCACTTCCTGTTTGCAGAGACAGAGTCATACTTGGTTGCATTTCCCAATCCCTCAGCTTCAAATTTATGACCAAGGAGTTTGCTATGCATTTTTATCAACTTCACCACCTGGAAACAAGATCAAAGAAAGAAGTCATGAAACATCTATTCTCGAATACCTAACATCTTGGTCTGGATCCCAAAACAAAAACATGTCCTCATCTCCAAAAACACACTGCAATCCAAATACCCTATTCTTGCAAAGTTGGACGATCTACCTTGCCATTATTTTGGAATTCCACTAACAAAAACCAGTACAAGGCAGTTCCTAAGTCCGGTTAATCCACAACATGTACGACCGAAGAAGAAGAAAAACGGATCTAGTGGCAAGAAGATGCAGCTACCAGAGCAAAACAAGGCAAAACAATGGAAAAGAAAAACACAGGTGATGATCAGATGCACGATCTACTAGGATCTACAACGGGAAGAAGAAAAAGAAACAAAGACGATGACCAGATGCGCGATCTAGGACCAAAATTTCATGGTGAGGGTTCTTTGTTCCACACAAGAGAGCACACAATTGACCTAAATTAGAAACAGAGGAAAAAAAAACACACTACCTTCTACAGCACATCATCGCAAACCATTTCTTGCAACAAGGAGCTCATGAAATCCCGCGGCACATCTACTAGGAAACGGTTTTCACAGTAAGGTTCTTTTCTTTCTTTGTTCGATACAAGAGAGCATCCAGTTGACCTAAATTGCAAGCGGAGACAAGAACAAAAACACAAGACCCCACAACACGACATTACAAACCATTTCTTGCAACAAGGAGCTCAGAAAATCCCGCGGCTTTTGCACACGATTCGCAACGGCACTGTCTGTCTGCGACTAAATTGCTATCAGAATTAACAAGCGAAAGAAAACGCATACCTGCAGATCGATTTCACGTTCTTGCACAAGATGCGCTCTCGCCCTCGCCACGCACTTCTTCCTTGTCGCCGCTGAGAAAGAACCACAGAGCGACGAAGCCTTGAGAGGCAACGACGTACTTGCCCGGTTCCCACTGCCACGGCTTCCCATGCCATTGAGGCCAGAGACCGTAACTATGACCTTTCGATTGTGGCCTCTGCTGGAAATATGGCCTGTCGGATTTGCTCCACACGGTGTAGAGTGTCCTATAACCGGCCCAAGTCGTTGTCGCCAGAGGCCATGACCTTCCGATTTTGGCCTCTGGGTATAAGCCCCCCATCGGATGCTTCCTCACATGCAGAAGAATGGGAACCGGCCCATGTCCTTGAGGCCAGAGGCCATGGACCTTGACCTTTCGGTTGTGGGCCTCTGGGTATTCCCATGAACTGTCTAATGGGTTCACATGCTGAGTCACGTCTGTCTGTCGTGTATACTTTACACTGTACTCTACAGATTGTATTATACAGTACGCTGTATTCTCTACTCCAGTGGGTTCTCTGTGAGTGTGTGCATGCATTGCTCTGCAATGTATTTTACAAAGTATATTATACTGTACACCGTACTCTGCTCTATCTCTCCTCTCTGTTTCTCCGCGAGTGTACTAGCATTGCTCTACATTGTATTCTACAAAGTATAGTCTTATGTACACTGTACTCTACTCTCTCTTCTCTCCTCTCCGATTCTCTGTGAGATTGTGCGTGCATTGCTCTACGCTGTATTCTGCAGCATTATATACTGTACACCGTACTCTACTCTCTCTCCCGTCTCCGGTTCTCTGTGAGTGCGTGTGTGCATTGCTCTACTCTGTATTCTACGAAGTATAGTCTACTGTACACTGTACTCTTCTCTCTCTCTCTCTCTCTCTCTCTCTCTCTGAGAGCCGGTGTGCGCGCATTGCTGCGATTTGTGTGTTGTGATTTTGGAACGATGGCCATGGCGTCGCTCACAGCTCGTGTGTTTGCGGGGAATGCTAATCACGTGCAAGCTCTGCATGCCTTGTCCCTTCCACAAGTTCTCACATCCAGGTAAGTACCTTCAGTCCCCCAGTCCAATCCTCTTGAAAAACAAGCTGCATTGGTTCGCATTCTCTCTTTGCATGTCTCGGCCGGTTGTCTCCCATTCAAAAAAAGTCTGTCTGATGTGCGTTTATGTGTTTTTGTATGTGTTTGGTAGGTCTGCAAGAGTTGCGGTGTCCGCGGCTCACAGCAGGAAGAATGGACCAATTGTTAGGGCTATGGCTGATGGGAATGGAGAAACTCCTCCTGTTAAAGGTATGCTTTTCTTTCTTTCTTCTTCTTTTTCTTTCAAAAAAATAGAATGCACTTGAATTGCTTGAATAAAGCTTGAAAAATCTCCATTAGAAGTCGGTTATGTCTGGAGATTGCAAAACCTAGGGTTATAATGCTGTGAGGGGAATCGAGGAAAGGAATTTCTTCTCAGAAGCTTTTTTCCTGTGGTGGGGGTGTTTGAACGGGACTGGATTTTTTGGGGGAGCAGCTAAGGAGAAATCAAGTGTGCCAGAAACTGCACCTGCAGTTGTTGGTACTGCAATGAACCAGTTGCTAGGCATGAAAGGAGCAGCACTTGAAACTGTATGGCATTTTAATGCCCTGCTATGGTCTATGACATTCATCTTTTGCAGTTGCAGATCAGTTAAATTGTGTTTGCAAAAGCCCTCCTCAGCTTACGGCATTGGCTTTCATGAAAAACTATGCAAAAGCATAGTTCTGTCCTGCCAGGAAATGTGTTTTATTCTGAAACTGTAATATGTGTTTTACAGAACAAATGGAAGATTCGGTTGCAACTCATGAAACCTGTCACATGGGCACCACTCATTTGGGGTGTGCTCTGTGGTGCTGCTGCCTCAGGTTTGCACTTTTTTGGTTTCATTCCTTTCTGTTGGAGATGGCCTCCTGATACTCACACAAGCTCAAAACATGAGTTGTGGAAACTGCTATTTTGTGTCATAGAGTAAAACACCCCAAAAAATCCACAAGCTTTCCTGAAAGGTTTGCGTGTAGAGTGCTTGTTTTGTGCAACAGAAAATTCCTAGGTTGATGAATTGCATATGATGTTTATGATAAGATTTAAAGGCCTGATTCTATTTCTTGCTGACATTGACAAACTTCAGATTGCTGGTCACAAAGGCTCTGTGTTCAGAGATAGAAGTTGAATTAATCGATATCTGCTGCATCTGGATGTTAGTTAATCTTCTGTTTATGATGTGGGCTGTTGTCAAATGTAGGGAACTTTGAATGGACTCCTGAGGATGTAGCAAAGTCAATTACATGCATGTTTATGTCTGGACCACTTTTGACAGGATACACTCAGGTATCTCTCCCCTTCTTGGTATTTTCTTTTATGCTCAGAACTTTCTGGAAAACCCCCAGATTTCTGGTAATCTATCTGCTCAAGATGTAGAAGGACTATGTTAACAGGAGTGAACTTCATGCCACAAGGCCGTGAGCTCAATCTGAATTCAATGTACTCGATCAATGTGTCTGGTGTGTATTTCCTTCACCAGATGTTCCTGAGTATGAACAATCAAGAACCTGTATTGTGACAGACAATAAACGATTGGTATGACAGAGAAATTGATGCAATAAATGAGCCATACCGGCCTATTCCATCAGGAGCTATCTCCGAGACAGAAGTAAGTACCAAATTTCCACATATCTGTACTACAACAGTCTTGGCAATCTTCTGGTTGAATGGAAGGTTGCAAGATATGGTTCATTCACCACTCTTTGACTCGCTCAAAACTAATCAACTTCTAGTTCTGGCCCAATGTACAGGTGATAACTCAGATATGGGTTCTACTCCTTGGAGGACTAGCAGTGGCTTATGGACTTGATGCATGGGTATGTATACATCTGTTTGCACATACCAATCACTAAACTTATTCACACTGTAGTAATCCATTGGGGACAGCAGGTTTTATCAAAAACCTTTGTGATATCTCTATGACTCCCTTCTGCGCCCTGTGACTTTTTAGTGTATCTTTGACTTGGTTACAAAGCATGGTGGGCTATTCTGTGAGTACCAAGGAAGCTGAAAAAATGTGTTCATGTCTGTTGCTGCAGGCAGGGCACTCATTTCCAATCATTTTGACTACAGCAATAGGAGGATCTTTCTTGTCTTATATTTATTCAGCTCCACCTCTAAAGGTGCAGCGATATGAAAACTGTCACATGATCAGAATGCTGACCTGAAATTGGTGGTTACTTCTACTGGCTGTGTGTTGTGGTTTGGGTGATAGGTGCATGATTTGAGTTTTTTTGAATCACTGTATGCTTTGAATACACTCTGTCAAGTAGGGAGCCAGGTTCAGCTCCTTTTGAGCTGAAAAGAGATGACACATAGTTGTGATGTTTTATGCAGCTGAAGCAGAGTGGCTGGATTGGCAACTATGCTCTTGGATCCAGCTACATCTCTTTGCCTTGGTACCTCAAACACTCACATGGTTCCATTGTATTGATTCTGCAAAACTGCATCAGCTTCCTAGATTCTTTAACAGTGGTATCTCTACTGATGCAGGAAAGTGCAGAGTTAGAGACATAGACTATCTTTAAACCTATGGTGAGGTTGGGTGCCAGTACTGGTGTTTGACTGATGCTTTTCAAGCTGTCAGTCCTTGATGTTGTGTGTTTGGTTTTCGACAGGTGGGCAGGACAATCCCTGTTTGGAACGCTTTCATTGGATATCATTGTTCTCACTCTTTTGTACAGCACTGCAGGGGTCTCTTTCTCCTCTCTTTCTGTCTCTCACTCCCTCTGTTCTTCTGTAGCAGATATGAAAATATTTTGTTCTTAAATCCCATGTTTACATCCCTTACAACCTGCATCAGTTTTTTCTATAGCTTGTACCCACAACAGTTGGGGTTGCTGGAAGTTCTTGAATTGTCCCAGTGTGACCTGCTAAAGAGGCCAGGGTGAAATTGACATGTGAGTATTCTTGTGATCATATAGTTGGGGATTGCTATTGTCAATGATTTCAAGAGCATTGAGGGAGATCGAGCAATGGGTTTGCAGGTGTCCACTTTTCTCACCCCAATTTTCCACGAACTTTTCTGCTGTATGCATTCACTTCTTATATATCTTGTTTGGGTAAGTAGCATCTCATGTTCAGACTTGTGTTGCAGTCATTGCCAGTGGCATTTGGAATTGATACTGCAAAGTGGATTTGCGTGGGATCCATTGATGTAACCCAGCTTTCTGTGGCTGGTGAGTATTTTCTCAATCAGTGGATGAGATTTGTTTCATTGCACAATTTCTGACTGTTTTCCCTTTTTAGTTGTCTTAATTTTGTCTACTTGCACATGGGTTGTGATTGTGGCATCTCATGCAAGGATGCTCTTACTTTAGACAGGTCTGCAAAGAAAACCCAATTTTCTTAGCCTACTGGATGCACAAATGTAAACAAATTTTTGTTCTGCTGAAGCTGGACTCAGAGATTGTGAGCTATCAAGTCAACTTTTGGTTGTTAATCTGTAGAGCATCTTTGTGCACATTTGGGCTGTGGGTTTATTGTGCCATGAAGCTAAATTTCTGCATCCTGGCTGTTGCTTGTGGGCCTAGTCAAGCTGCTCTTGAATGTTTGCAGATCTAGTCTGGACTTGCTCTGTGATGAATTATGGCAATGATCTTTTGTTTTCCATCTACTCTTATGTTTTCATAGTGTAACTGATGGACCTGCAGCATACTTATTTTCCGTGGGAAAGACATATTATGGGCTTGGGCTGCTGGCTCTGATCATCCCACAAATTATTCTGCAGGTGAGCTATGTATGGTTTGTATGTATACTGTATGTGCTGTTGTATGGTTTGTTTCTTCCAGACATCTCTTTTACTTGGGATCAAATTGCTGCAAGTATCTGGTTCCAACTATATACCACTTGGTCTAAAGCACAAGGAGAGTGTCAATAGTATCAGATTGAACACATTCATATGACTGCAGTTTCAAGACTTTCTGAAGGATCCATCAATACTATCACATTGAATACATGTTCATATGACTGCAGTTTCAATACTTTCTGAAGGATCCTCTCAAGTATGATGTCAAGTACCAGGTATGTGCACTCTTAAGTCATCTTCTATGGTTCCCTCCAGTTCGATACCCAGTTCAGAGAATCCCATCAGGTGAATATCAAATGCTGTTTATTGTAGTTACAACCTGGGTTATCATCTGTCACTGGGTCAACTGGTCATCCAAAGTACTGAGGCTTCTGAGTTCCAGGGGAAAGATTTTGCAAGTGTGTTGCTCAGGTTCTATGGTTGTTAGATTTATCCCACCTCTGAACAAAGAGGCACAGTAGGTAGGCCTGAGAGATGTAAGTAGTTGTTTTTAGTTGGTAAACCTGACATCATTTCTTGTTGATAACAGGCTAGTGCACAACCCTTCTTTGTGTTTGGTCTTCTGTTGACGGCACTTGCTACCAGCCATTGAAGTCTGTCATCCTTACATACACCTAGCCACAAGACAAGCAGGTGTGTATACTTTCTTCTCTCTTTCTTATCTGGAGTTTTGCTTTGCCTTCAAAGGAGAAGTTTTTCTGCCTAATTCTGGTTACCTTGAATGGTGAGTATAAAGATTTCTCATACTCTTGAGAGTTTATTTTGCCCAATCAACATGAGAGGCTCATCTGAACTTGGGTTATTATTTTCTATTGTTGCACAGGCATTGTGACTTCCATAAAGCCTGTAGGCACTTCCCATCACACAAGACCAACGGCATCGCATCAGTCCATACATAGATGCATGAGCTCAGTTTTGTTAGTTTTTGCTGTAATTCTAGTGGAAGCAACTGGGTTCTTTAGATGTTCAATTTCAGAGGTGTATATGAAGCTACTCATGCAAGTTCAGTAGCAAAAGAGGGATGAGTGGAAATCATGAACCCGGCTAATGACAAACAGAGATGAAAACAGATCTTCCTCATTGGAGTATCATAAGTTCATTCTCAGTCTATGATACCATTGTTATCTCACAGCAACCAAATAATTACTGTTATAATGATGGCCTTCCCAATGCTTAGGATGATGGGAAGGCTGAACTACGGAAACCCTGATGTCTGTCACTGAGATCCAAACACACCTCTAACATAAGAAGCAAACACAGAAGGAATTAAGACTATGGTATGCATACTCAAACATATGAGAAATGAAATGGGGAGGTATGAAACTGTGGGGTAAAAATGTCTGTGATATGTCTGGAGGGTAATAGATTGTCACAAGCCTTGCCTAGCTTCAAAGGAGTGATGTGTGTACTGAACTTTCTTATATTTGCCCAAATTTTGTGGAAACAAAAACACTAGATTGCCAACCCGTAGCAATGATGCTATGCTTGCACTTTGTTATATTGCCAAGGAATTTGTGTAGACTACATAGATCAAGAAAGGTTGGTGATGGCAAATGGGAACGTAGATGTGCTGAAACTTTGCTGATAACACAGTACATGGTCCCCCGCTTCCATTTCCTTCGTTTGGGACAAGTTACAATAGGGAAACAACGATTGAAATGGCAATATCATTTCCAACAACTCTCTCTGATATACCCAAAATCTGCCCACAATCACAGAATCTGTAAAATGACCCAGAACAGTTGCCATAACCCAATGCACAGAATAGTCACTCAGGAGAGATTCTGAACCCCTCTGCTCTTTCAAATGCATGAGGAGTTCTGCCCTTCATCCTGAGCTTTTAGGACTAAAGACACAACTGCTCTTTCAAATGCTTGTGACTGCAACACAGAACAGTAAAATGCAGGGGTGGTCAATCCAGCCACCCGTGCAAACACGATGTAGAGGCTGAATCCACCCCAGCTGCAGATATACCAGAATGGGCCAGTTCTGCAGCATTCCCATGAGTTAGTTCTCCCAGCAGTTCTCCTGCCTTCATCCTTTAGATAGGAGTTCAGGTATTGCCAATTCTGCAGTAGATCCCATGAGTTCTCTAAGCAGTTCCCTTGGTTTTAAAGTTATGTATTGGGTCTGGTATTGCCAATTCTAGTAGCCCAAGGACTTGCTGGGGGAGCCAGAATTGGCAATATCCAGCCCCCTTATTCAGTACTTTTTGAGGTCTAACAAATACTGACAAAGTTCCTAATGATGTGGCAGAATCTTTCCCAAGTGCCAAACTATGTCAGATAATGATCATACTGTTTGATCAGACAAAGCTCACTGCCTTCTTCGAGTGCCGCCAAGTGTGTGAGATAATGGTAATTGGTTAGATCATACTTGTGGGCCACCTTCGAGTGCCAAGGGGTGAGTGCCAAGTAAGTGAGATAACAGCAATTGGTCAGACTAGGCTTGCTAGCCACCTGCCTCTTGGCTGTGCCCTCCCAATGGCCATTGCCTAAGAGAGAGAGAGAGAGAGAGAGAAGACAAACTGAATGCCTTATGTGGCGTTTGTAAAGAAGAGTCTTTTCATCATAAGGCTACTACTGCTCTTTTGTCCAGGGTGGGTGCAATGTCAGTCATGCAGGGCAATACAAGGTAGTTGAGAGTCGGGTTGGGTGAAGGGGGAAGGAAGGAGGAGAGGGGTAAAGTTTTGACAAGCTCGACAATAATGTGAATTGCCATTAAAACGAGTCCCAGATCCAAGTGTACCTCTATTGAGGAGAATAGCAGATAGTGATAAGATTGAATCGGAGTGTAAGTGGATTTGTAAATTTTTTGATGTGGGACACTGAGGATAATGGCAGATAGTGATCAAATCGAATTGAGGTGAAGGTGGATTTGTAAATTTTTGATGCAAAAAGATGAGACATGAAATTGTGCTTGTAAATTGGAAGACCTTATGCCACAAAGTATTGGACAGACAGAGCTTGTTCAAAGGTGTTTAGTGGGAAGACACTAATAAATAATCCTCCCATTGAGCACTATTCAATGCAAAAAAGTGATTGACAATATGAACAAAATGTGATTTTTTGTTCAAGAGATTGACTGTTTTGATTTTGCAACATATGTTAAATTTTTTTAAAAGGATTATTCTTTTGTTAAGGATTGAATGTAAATATGAGGTTGATTGGTAGTTTCTCTCTTTCCCTCTCTCACACACACACACAAGAGATGGTAGGTTCAGGTGCTAGGTTCGAATTCAGCCTGCTCCAACAACAACAAAAAACATAATAAATGATCCTCTCTTTCCACAAAAACATGAAAAACTGCGCACCACAGTTTGATGCAAAACCACCCAAACTCCAAAGTCTAGGACATGTCAGAAAAGGGCGCCGGACAGAGCTCGATTTGGGGGAGAGAGGGGGTTTAGTACCGTCTCTCTATTTAGTATCCCGCACTGACTACTGCTATCACTTGGGCATCTCATGAGTGAGAAGCAATTTCAAAGGTCAGTAGCAACAGCAATCGATGTTCTAATTATGGGTCGACTACTTTTGTTGTCAGTGTCGTCACCTCAGACTGCAGACAATCTGGAGATGGATTTTACAAAACTAGCCGGACAGATCTTACGGGGCAAAGTTTCTAGGCCAGTTTCCAGGCCACCTGTCTGCATAATATTCTACACTCTGCACATTGAGTGTCACTTGGAAGCAAGCCGTCAATTCAAGCTCCTGCAGACATCGAAACTGGAACCTTGCACTTGTACTCTTTTTCACACGGATTTCGCTTCATGCATGCAGATTTTACTTCTTCCAGAACCTAACCCACCCTTGTGAGCAGGGCTTTTCTTTCTTCCCAAATTTGTGATGTGGCTGAAGTGGTGGTCATCCATGACATCATTTAGCCAGATTTGGCTACATACATACTGCAAGACTAGCTAGCTGCTTGTTGCATTTTGTTTCATCAATTTGTTTGTGCAAATGCATCCACAACATCAATCTATTTTGTTTCATCAATTTGTTTGTGCAAATGCATCCATAACATCAATCTATTTTGTTTCATCAATTTGTTTGTGCAAATGCATACATAACATTGTTTGATTTTGTTTCATCAATTTGTTGCATACATAACATCATTCTATTTTGTTTCATCGATTTGTTTGTGCAAACACATACATAACATCGTTCGATTTTGTTTCGTCAATTTGTTTGTGCAAATTCATACATAACATGGATCTTGTTATGCAAGAAGTCTTCTTTTTTCTTTTCTTTTTTTTTGGGTCCCTTGCAACCTGTGAACTGGCTGCAATTTGAAAGAATCAGATGAGGGACCAATTCAACTAGTACTTGTCGAAAGCTCATGGGCTAATACACAACAATGTATTTGTTGAAAAGAAATGGATGTGGAGTTAGATTTTGTTGGATTGTGTAAAGTGGTGCACTTTTTTTGTGAAAATTGGTGATAAATATTTGGCTTGGATTGGAGAATCAATTTGTGCATGTCGACTGCAGATTTTTAGGCTTGCTTTACACTAGGAGTCAAGGCCAATGTTCACCTCAAATGAAGCATTCGTTTTGGTGCAAAAGTTGAAATCAGCCCCAAGGAAGGGCTTTACACTAGGAGTCAAGGCCAATGTTCAACTCAAATGAAGCATTCGTTTTGGTGCAAAAGTTGAAATCAGCCCCAAGGAAGGGCTTTGCACTAGGAGTCAAGGCTGAAATACAAAAAAAAAAACTTTTCAATCTGCCCCAAGTTACTAATAAATGCAGAACTTTATGGCCTTGTATTGGCTCCAAGGCTGAAAAAATGGATACCATCAAATTTGGGAAGCCAATTTGCAACCCTTGGCACCAATGTTCCAGCATTTATTAATATCTTGACTGCAATGTTCTAGCATTTTATTAGTAACTTGGGGCCAAACAACAAGCCCAAAATGCTCAAAGTTGGCCCCAAGTTTTTTCAGCCCTGACTCCTAGTGTAAAGTGGGCCTTAGTTGTACTCTTTAGGCTGATTTCTTTGTTGTATAGTTTGGGGGAAAAAAATTATCAAAATCAACTCCCTTATAAAGTAATGTATTTCTCACTTAGTATCATTTTGTCATGTAATCATGGGCGAAAATTTCTCTAAGAGGTGCAAGAAGACTTTTATATATATAGACTTACTAGGGGATGGATTTATTTGTTTGGATTCAATAAAGAAAATTCATTGGTTCTCTATTGTAACATTACAAACATTGCAATTATTAAAAAAAATGTTTTACCAAGGACATATGCAAACCTAGATTTGTTGTCAAAACTCTTTTCAAAACTTCTTGTTGTCATCAAAAGCTGATCAAAATGAAGCTTGCAATAAAAAACACCTTTAAACACAAGTTTAATTTCCAAGCTACAAGAAACAATTAGAAGAAAAAAAAGTTCAAAGACCTTGGTGCCGCATTAAAAACATCAGTACATCATCAAGTCCATTGGATCACTTTGGGTGGGAAACCCATTAAGTGCACAACTACTATAACATTAACAAATTATGCACATGCATCAACACAATGAATGCTAGATCAAGAGGGAAAGTCTTGTTTATTTTCCTTTTACCAAAAAAAAAAAAAAAAACCTTAAACATACCTCTTCACACCAATCCAAGTAATTTCACACCCAATTTCAAGCCACATACCATCTCACCTTTGGGATATATTGAAATTGAAGAAACCTTCCAAACTCCCCACAAGTTGCTGACCTAAATCCTTGCATGGTGATGATCCTTCCACAAACCAACATGAACACCTTCAACCCCTTCAAGCTTGTTTGCACCAAACTTTAGTTTGTGCATTCCATTGCCTCTCCCAAAATACTTCTCACTCACTTTGGATATGGACATTCATAGAGATCCACATACATGGAACACAAAATGAACATTCCCTTGCAAAGTTCCCAAAAATGGGCAAACCATGAAATATGAAAAATATTACTCATATATATGATTGCATAATCCATACTATAAATTTGAAGTTTACATGTGTCATTGTGCTCACACTCATCTACCTTGCGCCCAACATGCATGGGTCCAACCTTGTGCTTTGAATAAAAAACCCATGCTAGGGGCTTTGAAATCACCTATTGTGCGCTAATGGAATATTCCCTAGAAGGCAAGGGTATGATAAAAGCATGCCCCTTTTGGTATTCAATACCCATTGCACCCTTGGGGGTTATATTCAAGCACCCATTTCACACTTTGAGCTTGCTCTAATGGGTTCACCCAGGACTTGCTGGGAGCCAAGTTAGGCAGTAACCCTAAACCCCTTTTACCTTGTACATTTTCATGGGTGGGTTTTTTAGGGTCTAGGGTTTAGGGTTTAGGGTAGGTCACCTAGTCTCTAGAGTGTAGATGACCTGAAAAATAGTACCAGAGTGGCCAAGGAAGATTCATTCTGACACAGTTCCAGAATGCCAGTTTTTTAACCTTTTTCAGAGAGGATTGAGAGTGTGCCATTTGACATCCATTTTCCAGCAGATGGGTCGTCTGTAGCTTGGATGATTAACAAGATCTGGTTGTTGTGCTGCACAAAACCATCCAAGCCTGCAATCCATTATTAGCCTATGATGATCAAGTCTTGTGAAAACAGAACTCTCATTGTAGTAGTTATTTCAATATAAATTAAATTATTTCTTATTTTTCTGAAATTTTTAAAAAATATTTATTACTTGTGCTAGCTGAAATTTTAATAATTATTATAAAATCAAATTCTGAAATATTTTTTCTGGGGTTCGCACTTCAGACCTGCCACTTCTAAAACTGAAGAATCTGAGTTCTTGTTACAAGTCATGGTTATGATAAACCGCAACATCTCATGAGTATGTAGTCATATTATATATGTATGTATATATATGTATAGCCCTTTTTAGCCAGATATTTTCTAATAAGAAAAAAATGAAAGTTAAAAAAATCTAGCATCCTTGTTGTTGTTTTTTGGCTACCATATATAATTTTAAAAAAAACAGGTAGCCAAAAAACAACAACAAGGATGCTAGATAACCCTTTGAACATAGGTGTCTAACACACTTGGCATTTGCAGGTGAGCTTCATGCAAGCAAAAACAGATCCCCAATGGAATGGATTGTCTTGAACATGTTGCTCAATTTGCACTAGGGAGGTTTGGATTTAGGGTCCCATCCATCTTAAGGTTTTTGAACCATCCTTGGTAGCAATATATTTTTTTGGGGATAATTAATTTGGGGATTATGGGAGACAAAATCAAACATACACTAAATTAATTTTCTTACAACACTTAGAAAATATTTTTGCAATCCCAAATTCTTGAAAGAATTCAAAGCTCCCAATATGGGTATGGAAGTTCAATATATGATGGGCAAATTGTGCCCTAGACAATAATAGCTGACTAGAAGCTAGTGAATGAAGAAGTAAGTCATAAAATTAAAAGAATAACAATTGCATTAGTTTACTCCTAGGGTTTGGGGTTTTTGGGTGTTTGGGTCTGTGTTTGAACTTTCAACTTACTTAAAAAATGAAGACATCCACAAACCAATGAAGGCCTTGGGTGCCTTGGCAAGAGTATAAAATTACACTAGGAAATCCCAAAGAACGTAAAGAAGTAAGTGAGTGAATGGAAAAACAACTAGTTAAACAAACAATTGCACAATCTTTTGGAAAATTAGGATCCAAGATTTGGCCAAAAACCTTTCACCCTAATGCCCAAAATATGACCCCAAATAACAAGGCATTGAATGAAAGTTTAAAAATGGCATTCATATGCTCTTTTGGCAAATTTGGATCCAAGATTTTAGCAAAAACCCTAAACCCAAATTTACCAAAAGAAGAATCCTAGTAACAAGGCAAGCATTACAAGATCAACCAATGCAAATGAATTTGGATCCAAGGTTTTAGCAAAAAAATCTTAAGTCCTAAACCCCCAAAACAAAGAATCTTAATAAGGTAATCATAAAACAACAACAAATGGATAATCTTTTAGTAAATTTGGATCCAAGGTTTTAGATTTTTAAAAAAAAACTCTAAACCCTTATTCCCCAAAAGAGGAGTCCAAATATCAAGGAACTCATAAAATTGTATAGACTACCTATTGATAAATTTGAAGCCAAGAGAGAGATTTGAGAAAAACTTTAAACCCTAAAAACCCCAAAACAAGAATCCTAACAATAAAATAAGACAATGATAAAAAAAATCAAGAATGCATTGACAAATTTGGATCAAATGCTAGACCCAAAAAACTAATAATAAGATTGCAATTCTTGTTGTTTTTTTTTTCCTTGGCAAATTTGGATCCAAGAAGATTTGAGCAAAAACCCTAAACCCTAATCCCCAAAACAAGAATCCTCATAACTTTCCTTTGTCTTCTTGTCTGTCTGTCCGTCCGTCCGTCTGCGCAGCGTCGTCTCGACAGCAGCGTCTCGCCATCGCCCTCTCCTCCTACTCACATCCTCTTGTCTTGAACCTCACTTTCTTCTTATTCTTCTTCTCCTTCTCCTGCCGCTGCAGCTTCTTCTTCTTCTTCTTCCATTTGTGGAAATTGACAAACGATTTCTTCACCAATGTCACAAGAAACAAGAACCCAACAAGACTGGAAAATCATACTGCGTACTTGGGCTTTTCTTGTTGTCTCTGTCTCTGTCTCTTTCTCTCGATCAATCACCTGGACTTGATGGATTGCATTCGTGTATGATTATGAGTTTGCAGAAACAAACAAGAACTTCTGTGGCAATAATTTCATAGCAAGAATATGTAATACAAGACAAAGAAGATGAAGAAGTTCTTGAAGAAATTTGATAATTCAAGGCCCCTGGTCCTTTTTGCATTTTCAGAGCTACTGCTGCACCAAGGAGCTGCTACTGCTGCTGCTGTAGCAGTAAAATGTGGGAGCTAGAAGATGTTGTTTGTTATTTGAGCTTTTCTTTTGGTCTTTCTTGCACGGAACCGAGATTTGGGTCTCTCTATTTTTCTTCTTCTGTTTCTTGAGTGTTGTTGTTGTTGTTGTGTAGAGTAGTTCGGTGTGGAGTTCTCTTTGAAGTTCTTTCTCGTTTTGTTGTGGGTCTTTTCTTTTGTTTCTTGAGCTTCACAGAGCAGCTGTCGCTCTGTAAATGGGTTCGTGGTGTTCTTTGGCACATGGTTGTTGTGTTATGGTGCGGAGCTTCTTGAGCTCGGTTGATGATGGTTTGGAGCTTCTCTCTCTCTCTCTCTCTCTCTCTCTCTCTCTCTCTCTCTCAAGTGTTGTTGAGCTCCAATTAGGACTTCACACTAGCGTCTTGTTCTGAATCTATGGGGGGTGGCGGTTTAAATCTCAGCCGGTTTCTTGCAAGACTTTTGTGATCATGATTTCGTAGATTTGCGGGGAAGAATTCCAACTTTCTTCTCGGAAGCAAGAAGAAAGCTTACGAGCTTGTGCTGGCAATGGCACCTGAGAGTATTGTGCTGCTGGTTGTAAGGATGCTCCACCCTGCAACTTGCATTCTTGCAGTCATTTTACTCTTGCAGCAGCTGGCTCCCATAGCTACAGAGACTTCGAGCTCGCAGAAGCTCGAGCCGACGACGACGACGACCTACATTGTACAGATGTCCGCCATCTCCATGCCTGAAAGCTTCAAGAGCAAATTGAACTGGTATTCCTCCGTCCTCAACGCAGTGAAGTTCCATGACGAATCCCTGCAACAACAACAACAACAACAACAACTCCTCGGCCATGCTTCTCTTCTGCACATCTACACCACCGTCTTCCACGGCTTCTCGGCCACGCTCACAGAAAGAGAAGCTCTCACTCTGCAAAACACTCCTGGCGTCTTGGGTTTGTTCCCAGACAAACTCAAGCAACTGCACACCACGCACACCCCGCAGTTCCTTGGTCTGAATCCTGTACAAGGACTGTGGCCAGAAAGCACCTTCGGCGCAGACGTGATCATCGGCACACTGGACACAGGGATCTGGCCAGAGAGCTTGAGCTTCAAGGATCAAGCTCTAGGACCAGTGCCTGCGAGATGGAAGGGAGGATGCGAGAATGGCACGGATTTCAACGTCTCTTCCAGCTGCAACCGCAAGCTCATCGGCGCGAAATTCTTTTGCAAAGGATACGAGGCGATGGCAGGACCCATCAACGAGTCTCTGGAGCTTCGATCTCCTCGCGACTCCGATGGTCACGGCACGCATACCGCAAGCACAGCTGCAGGCAGAGATGTGTTCCCGGCGAGCATGATGGGTTACGCTGCAGGAACCGCGAGAGGAATGGCACCGGAAGCGAGGATCGCAGTCTACAAAGTCTGCTGGGCGCAAGGATGCTTCGACTCCGACATCCTTGCAGCTTTTGATCAAGCTGTGAGCGACGGAGTGGATGTGATCTCGCTCTCTATGGGCGGAGCAGCTCTTGTTCCTTACTACCTCGACTCCATTGCAATTGGCGCTTTCGGTGCCATGAAGAGAGGGATCTTCGTCGCTTGCTCTGCAGGAAACTCCGGTCCTGAAGCTCTCTCGGTTACCAACCTCGCTCCTTGGGTTACCACAGTGGGCGCAAGCACTCTAGACCGCGACTTCCCTGCAGACGTTCTCCTCTCCAACAACGCCAGCTTCTATGGCGTTTCTCTCTACTCTGGTCCGGGACTTGGAGCTCAGCTTCTGCCCTTGATCTATGCCGCCAATGCAGGTGCTCCTGGAGATCCTTTTGCGGCAAGTCTGTGCATGGCTGGATCTCTAGACCCATCTCTTGTCGCTGGGAAGATCGTGCTCTGTGACAGAGGAATTACTCCCAGAGTTGCGAAAGGAGAGGCGGTTCTGGCAGTGGGAGGAGCAGGGATGATCCTTGCGAATACAGAGAGCGATGGTGAAGGACTGATTGCAGATGCCCATGTGCTTCCAGCGACTGCAGTGGGTGCTCTGGAAGGCGCAGCGATCAAAGACTTCATCAAGAATACTCTCAACCCTAAAGCTCTCTTGAGCTTCCATGGCACGGAGATGAATGTAAAACCTTCTCCAGTGGTTGCATCTTTCTCTTCTCGAGGACCCAATGGGCAGAATCCAGAGATTATGAAACCTGATCTAATTGCACCTGGGGTGAACATCCTTGCGGCTTGGACTGGGGATATGGGTCCCACAGGATTGACAACTGATAACAGAAGAGTGAGCTTCAACATCATCTCTGGTACTTCCATGTCTTGTCCTCACGTCAGTGGATTGGCAGCTTTGCTAAAAGCTGTGCATCCCAGTTGGAGTCCAGCCGCTATCAGATCAGCTCTCATGACCACGGCTTCGATCCTCGACAACACAAATGGTGGGATGCTGGATGAGGCCACTGGGAACATCTCTACCCCATTTGGTTTCGGAGCTGGGATTGTGCAGCCCCAGAAAGCCATGGATCCTGGACTGATCTATGATCTTGGAGTTGAGGATTATGTGAGTTTTCTCTGTGGTTTGAACTATTCTGATGCTATGATTCAGCTCATCATCAACCATGATGATGAAGAAGAAGGAGCAACCACAGTTTCATGTACAATGTCTGGTGGAGATCCTCCTCCTGCTGCTGCACCACTTCTTCCTCAACAGCTGAATTACCCATCCTTCTCTGTTATTTTCAATCAAGCTTCTTCTTCTTCTTCTTCTTCTTCAATCCTTTCAACCAAGCTCACAAGAACAGTGACCAATGTTGGACAAGCTCGAGCTGTGTATACAGCAACTGTGTTGGCACCAGAGGGAGTGACAATTTCTGTGATGCCTTCGATGCTCTCGTTTGTAGCTGTGAACCAAAAATTGTCTTTCACAGTGCAAGTGAACACTTCTTCTGTCAAAAGCCTTGTTCCAGGTGATTCCTTGACAGTTTTCGGTTTCTTGACTTGGTCAGACAAAATCCATTCGGTGCAAAGCCCCATTGGTATCACGAGGCAAGAATCCTTCTAAACTAATGTTTATCTTCCACATCTTCAAAAAACCCACCAACTCTGCGACTGCCTCCCGTCCTCCGAAAAGCGGCTTCCTCAACAGCTGAATTACCCATCTTTCATTCTGTGTTGTTTTCAATCAACCTTCTTCTTCTTCAATTCTACTGAGCTCACAAGAACAGTGACAAATGTTGGTCAAGCTTGAGCCGTATATATGGCAATGGTGTTGGCACCAGACGGAGTGATGATTTCTGTGAAGCCTTCGATGCTCTTGTTTGTAGCTGTCAACCAAAAATTGCCTTTTACAGTGCAAGTGACCATTGAATCTCCTGTCAACCTTGTTCCAGGTGATTCCTTAACAGTTTTTTGTTTCTAGCCTTGGTCATACAAAACCCTTTCTGAGCAAAGCCCCATTGGCATGATGAGGCAAGAATCCTTTTAGCTTTTTCATGTCCTCCCACGTCTTGTCCAAAAACCCTGGATCAACTCTGCTACTGCTTCCCATCTTCCAAAATGCAGCAGAGTTCTGTACAATTAGAGATCTTTTATCATTTTAGTTTTTTTCCAATCTCCTCAAAGTTGTGTTTTGTGATCATTTTATGATCTGTTTTTTCCTTCTCCCTCTTTGCAATGAGGATGACATTGATGGGTATTTCCTTTTTCACATCAGTTAATGGAGACTCAGATTTCTCATCTTCTTCTGTACAGGAAGTCTGAGATTAAGAAAAATCACCTAGAGAAAAAAGTTGTAAGGAAAAACAACATTAGTGTGGACAATCAGGTTTCACAGTGACACTCGGGTTTTGTAAACAGATGACAAAGTGTAGTAGGCCTTTGTACATGAGCTGAACAAAAAGAGTTAGTTATATTGGCTAGTAAGACTTGTGTTTATCATGCCAGCAGTGTGTGATGAGAGGCTCAAGAATGCCATCCACTGTGCAACTAGATTTCTCATTTAACTGTATCTATCAAACTTGATATAGTTCACAGAAAATTGAACATCTGTCATGCATTTTTTTGTAACCCAACACTGTTTCTCGGGAAAGAAAGATGTGTCATGTTGTTATAGACCATTTTGCAGCTTGGACTGAGGCAGAGCTTCTCTGTCTTTCTGACTTAGAAGAATTTTTGGTGGAAGCAGTCTGTTGCAAGTGCTTTTCAGGTGTGCCTTTGCAGCCACAATTGTCTTCCTTCTTCTTTGCTGCAATTGCCAGTCCTTTGCAAACATAAGTTGTGAATGGTCATGCTCTGATTTGCCTGGTTCATGTGGTGCTGCACCCTAGCTTTTATGTAGTGATGGGGATTGTGATTTTGGTGATTCTTCAGAAGAACTCTCTCAATTGATATCTGAAACATGGTGTCCATTTTCTAACCAACCTCAGCAAACTGGCACCACAGACTACACAAACTATGCTTGTGTGCGCGATCACCAACATGATAAACACTAAACATTAGCCAAGTTAACATCACCAAGAATTATGGAAAATCAAATATTTCACCATGCAAAAATATAATCTTCAAAAAATTCCCTAAAAGAAACCAAAATCCTTCAAGATATTATAACTTTGTGACCGATCTCAAGTTTAAACACAAGTCAATTATGGCAACAGGTATAGAGCATTTGGGGGCAGTGTTTTTTTCAACAAATTTTGTCATATTTGGCCAAAAATTTGAGATTTTTTTTCTACTGTAAATTTATCAAAATTCGACCAAATTTTCCAAAAGAATTTTCTAGTTTAGATCCGACTAATTTTGCTAATTATTGGAAAAACTACCCAAGTATTCGATATCACAAAATTGAATTGAAAAAAAAAAAAAAACTCTGTTTGGGGGGCTCATGTTTATTACCGTTACACCGTTCGAGATTCATAAAGAAGGTTAATAAAAGCGCCGACCGTGGGACTCGAACCCACGACCACGTGGTTAAAAGCCACGCGCTCTACCAACTGAGCTAGGTCGGCACGCTGGTTAATTGTCCTGCCATGTTAATATAACTTTTTATTAAAGGGAACTCACGTACACATGGGGCCAGGGTGGGGTATTCATTAACCATTTAAATGAAAATTAATTATTGCGGGGGTGCACGTGGTTAGTACTACATGTCTCAAACAAATAAACTTTGGTCAGGCATATTTAGATAGGTTTTTTTTTTTTTGGGGGTCAATTGTGCAAATGTGGCACAAGTTGCGATCATCAATAATGCACTTTAGCCAATTTGGCTTTTAAAAAATGAGAAGAAAAAAACATTTAAGTATCTTTGTCTATATTGTTTGAGTACCCATTGGATCCTGAGTAGAATCCAACAAAAAATTTATAGAAAATTTCCACATTTGTAAAGCGAAAACCTCACAAAACAAACCCATTTATTTAAAAAACCACTTCTTGTTCAGTTCTTGTTTTGAAGAATTTCAAAGAACTGGTGGTTTTCATGAAAAAAGCGACAAAGGACTGGCAGTTAAAGGTATGTAGTTTCTTTGACCCAGTTCTTTGATTCGTTGGTCCCTGCCCCCATAGGGAAAGGGACTATCGCATTGGATCCAACTTTTGGAAGTTTTACCTTATTAGAACCAGTTTCACATTAGGTGAACCAGTTTCTTTCGTGAAAGTGTTTAGATTGTTTAGATTGGAACGGATTTTTTTGGTGTTCAGAGTGTGCACACAGTAGGTAGATGTACAACATTTTATCTATTGGCAGGGCCAGCATGTTTGTGATCCCTTGTTTTAGGAGCAGTTAAGGATCAAAACTGGTTCTGTGACTTTTGAGAACTGCCCCTCAAAGGGTCAGAATTGGGGCCAGAGTGAATTAACAGCCACCAATGCACCAGTTGGCCGTTCTGTCCACTGGATGGGTTGCGTTTTTTCATTCGGCGCCGGATGGGGCTCATCATAGTCAATTTCTTTTTGCTGCTGACCACTACCACTGTTCTTTTCTTTTCTTTTTTTTTTGTTCTTGGCCGTTTTTCCTGGACCTGACCTCACACATAGCTACCCTGCTCACTTTCCTACCCTTTTAAGTATTGCATCAACTTACTGACACAGCTACCCTAATAACTAGTTATCCTATTGACCTAGCTATTGTACTAACCACCTACCCTACTAACCTAGCTACTCTATTAATTACATACCCTACTAACTTAATCATTAGGTTTAGGGTTGAGACACAAATTAATTAATAAGTTTTTCACAAATGTATAG
>Ga0116231_10002932_pt1 | contig 35610 bp, 26 predicted proteins | sample S1TSphgellanicum_2_FD_89695 | JGI IMG/M metagenome (GOLD analysis project Ga0116231, IMG submission 89695) | Host-associated microbial communities from peat moss isolated from Minnesota, USA - S1T2_Fd - Sphagnum magellanicum MG | ecosystem: Host-associated > Plants > Peat moss > Unclassified...
AAATCCACAAACTTGTGTGATGAAGAAAAGAGAACCAAACCATCAACACCAAGGTATTTAACTAAAAGACCAAACCACAAATAACCAAACTAATATAAGTAAAGAAAGTAATTCAACCTTATGAAAGTAACCTAGTTATTTTCCTACTCCAGTAACTAATGAAACCTAACTAGTTGAGCTTGAATTCTCAACACATAATGGAAAAAAGAAAATGGGTAAATCAACTTTCAAAACCAAATCAAAGAACAAAAAGGACAAATAAGAATCTTTGCAAAGCCCCCAAGAAAATAGTTGATGATAACAATCTCCAGTAAATTAACTACTGCCTTCTAAGTTAATAGTTGCCCAACTACTACCTTTTAGAAGTAGTTAGTTGATTTTCTACCAACCCTTCTAAAAATCAACTGAAACTAATGGGTGTCACCTCCAAATGTGAAAGTACTAGTAGGTAAATCTACTATCAATAATTAGCATTATTGGGATACCCCTCTAATAAAAACTAATTTACTAAGGTAAAGGTAAAAAACTAATTACCATCCTTTTACATTATTCCCTCTCTACATTAGATTCCACCCCTAGAATCATGCCCCACACTTGGTTAATATGTCAAGGGGGTGGTGGTACTATCACATGAAGGGGACAATAAGGGCTCCAAGCTAGAAAAGGAACATCAATTCTAAATTTACTACCATTTAGTGACAATAATTACCATCCCTTAAGAATAGGAAATTTAATTATCTCTTTGGAAATCTAAAGAGAAGGGATGTAAATAAAACCTAAAAACAAACACCACAAGAAGTAGGTAAGAACATGGCATCCCTTGTTGCACTCATTTCCACCTTGCAACAAGGAATGCCCTTGGACTTCCCTCCTTTAATACCTTGCTACATGCCAAATCCAAGGGGTACAAACCTTTCTATAACTTGATTCCTATCATATTTAAAAAACATTAATTCATTTTTTAAAACCATGTTACAAGTAATGATTCAAATACACAATATATTGTCTTCAAAATCCCCACATATCATCTTTGCATTCCCATTTCCCAAAGGTATTTAAGTTTATTTTACCAAACAATCATCCACTTTCACCTCCTCCAAGTTTTCATCTATCTTCTTTATAAATCTTTTTAACCACACAATGAATCCCCCAATTCCCTGGATTAGATGGGCCTCCCAATTTCCTCCTCCTTTGGTGGCAACCATCCTTTAATCTTTCTAGCAATTAACTAAATGTGGTGGCGAGTTAGTTGTCGCCACCTCCCTTTAAAACTATCTAATTTTGGCAACTTCACCTCCTAAATAACTAAAAAATGATAAATATTAATTATTTGCCATCAATAGCTATGAAGTTACTAAAAGGCCTTTGAAATTAAATAATTATAATAAGCATCCCAAGAATTCTTGCAACTTCAATGTAATCCCCTCCACCATCTACAAAATATAATATAGAATGGAAAACCACACTCCTTTCCCAATCTAGGCCATGGTGTGTTTCATGAGTGTGAATTGTTTATGATTCACATGCACCATTTTGGTTTTAATTTCATTAATCACCCTCTTTTTCAATTTGTTAAATTGATTTCACATGTAACTCAACTTAACGAGTTCATTATAGTCTTGTCCCAAAGCTTTCACTTTTCTTTAAAAGCTAAGGAACACAACTTGAGTTTGCATTATGCCATAAAATCAAGAATCAACAAGGTTTTTTACCCCCAATACCATTTGACAAATTGGTGCATCAAGGTAGATGTAAGTTAGGGTGGCTCAAAACCCAATCCCAAAAATCCATATTTCAACACTATAATGGAAAAAAAATGTTAAAAACCAATGTTGAGTGGGCCCTATGTGATGATTAATTAATAAAGTCCATATGAAAGGTTGCCCATCTAGAAAACCCTTTAACATACATGGAAGGGGAAAATAATATAAATCCAACAAAAAATAATCAAGATTGGGTCTTTTGAAAATAAGGTCCAAATCTAGTCATTCAAAAGTCCATAATTATTTGTGGGTTAAAGTTTTTATTGTAATTTTTTTTTCCCCATCATGTATCATATATTGAGTTCTTATAAAAAATACTGAGATGAGATCATAACAGAAAATGCATTTGAATGTTAATGCAAAACCCATATTATAGTCCATATGTCCATTTTAAAAGTCCATTACTCTATAATTGATGTATGTTTATTGAATTTCAACCTTCAATAAATATTTTTATTCAAGTTGGCAATCTTAATCCATAAATATTTTTGTAAAATTGATGATGTTACAATGTGCTTGTGACATTTTAATATAGTACACTTTGTAAAAAGTCCATAAGGATGCAAAACGTGAGCCACCATAGCATCTACCCATCATTTGGTACCTAATGATCACCAAAATTTAAACAAATTATTTTTCTTGCGTATAATTTAAAAGCAAAAGGTTATGAGTGTTTCAATTTTGAAACAAATAAAATTGTGGTGTATGTGTTGTATGAAATGTGAATGTTTTCCACTATCTTTGAACCTATGGAATATAATGAATTATGTTAAATTGTAATTAAAATGTAATTAAAAATCCAATTAACCCCATTTTTAATTCTTTTAATATTAGTTTTTGTGTTCACATTAGTTTAAGTAATTGTAGAACTCATTAGTTTGTTTGCCTAATTTATTGTTCAACTTTTCACTTTTGCCAAAAGTACATTTGAAATTCCCAACACTACAATATGAGGAATTGTACTAATAGACATTCAAAACAATGGGTCTATAACCATGTACCAACTCCACCAATCCCCCACTTTGCAAAATGGCAAAAAACATTCATCTTATAATCAATTCTCATACACCCTAAAATAGATTCCCACATTATATTTCCTTCCATTCATTCAAGGAATTCTCCCTCACATTATAGAAAAAATTGACAAAAAAGTTGTAATCCCATTATCTTCTAAGCTTTGGAACCTCAGATTTGTCATCATTTACATTTGGCAAGTGTGGTTGTTAAGGAACATTACAACATCGCAAGAATAACACAACTACAATTTCTTTACAAGTTTTCAAGTCCTCGTGCAATAGAGATAGGATAATGATACACAAAGCCAAGGATGAAATGCATTTGAAACCTTCTTTTGAATCCCTCATGAATGATGACATCCGACTTTTTTTAAAGCTAGCAACTATTGCTTATAATATTAAATTAAAAGCGTTTGGGGTTTTAGATTATTTCCTTTCATTCTTGAGGACATATGAAGAGAAGAAAACACACAACATATTGTCTTTAATGTCTAACCCTACGTTCAAGAGTCTTCGTCTTGTTTCTTCATATGTTGGTAAATAGTAAAAAAAATTATTATTGAAAAGTATGATATGAGAGCGTTGTATCCCATGCTAGTGAAGTCATACAATCACTTACATCTTGTTGGAGATGTTGCTTTTGTTTTGTAATCAAAATGCTGATCAAAATTGTGGACTATATATTTTCCAGATGACTGACTACAACACTAAAACTGTAAAGGAAATTGTAATAAGGGAGTTGTTGGATTTTAGGAGGTTTTATGTGGATGTGAAAGATATAAAAAACCTTTTCCAATGGTGCAAGAAACATGAGTCTAGATTCCTTGCAATTGGCTTTCTTGCAAAACAAATCTTAAGAATTGTAGGTTCCCAAATTGAGACTAAACACATTTTTTCTCTTGCTAGAATTTTGACAAGTCTTAAGAAATATTGGTTACAATTTGAAATTTTTAGATAAATTAATTTTTGTTAGTCAAAATTGGCCCAATGATTTTAGGGTAGGATGTAATATGCCATCAACCTTGGTGAAGTTCATAGAGAAGGATGAAATTGTAGAGTTGGAGGAATTTGAAGGGGAGTTTGAAAGGGAGGAAATTGTAGATATGAACTCTTTATATTAAAAAAATTATTTTCCATCATTCATTAATTTACTAGTTCATCATTTATTATGACTATAAGAAAAGAAACACAAAAAAAAACCCAAAAAAAAGAGTAATTTAAATATATATATATATTAAAAAAACCTTGATTTATGAAATTTGACTTGTGAGAATTGCCCTTGAAAATTGGCGGTTCAAAATTCTATGAGACATGCCGATCCTAAAAATTGCCTAATTGATTTTTTTTCTAAATTCTGAAAATTGGGGCAATTCTGAAAATGGGAAATTTAAAAAATAAATAAAGTGGAGCAGTTTTTAGAACTTGCCCCCAAAAACTGGAACCGATGATTCTCACACAAAAATGAGAACTGCCCTACACTAGTTTAAACCTCATTCTTCAAATTTCTAAACCATGTGTTTTTGGTTTGGCACACTTTTTCAAATTCAAGAACCCACATGCCAGGTTCAAAACTGGGGTTTGGTTCCATGTAAAGTGAACACATGAAAATGGTTGCTCTTGATTAGTCAGCTTTGATGTTGGACCTAGGTGATTGCATTTAAATAGTCTCTTATCTTATATTGTCCCATTTGTCCTGTTTATGGGCAAGGATTGAGAAATAATTAGTACAATTTGTCAGATGCGATAACCATTTGTAGAGGCCCACATAAGGGGTATGGGTGAAACTACTCTATAAAACTTAAACATGTGTTCAAGAATTGTTATATACGATTTTGGTTTCAGTTATGTTTCTAGCAAAAGCCTAGTTCCATAGCTGATTAATGTATTGATTCCACCAAAAGGATGTTGGATTGGATCTGCCTCACAAGAACATGAACCCCTTAGGTTTTACATTGCAAATGGGGAACTTGCCAACATTGGTAAATAGGTATGCACAGGAATTTTCTCCCAAAGGACCAATAAAAATATATGACCAACGTTAATTGGCCAATGAAAATCATTGGCGCATGTGGTGACATTTGATTGATCTTCATTATAATTGTGCAATGTGTTATGTTTATAAGTTGGATGGGGAAATATTGGACGTGATAGACACCAATAGGGAGGCAGTGTGGTGGATCTGCCCATATGGGGTGTGGTGGATCTGCTCTAAAGCAGACACATGAAGAAGACAGTAAGTAATTGAATAAATCAAAATCTGCCCATTGCTGCTCTTTGATTTTTGATTGACTTCCTTCCCTCTTTGGTAACCTTATTGTCAGTCTTTGCTTCACTTTCATCATCGTCAAGAAGGCTCCACTTGGTTTGGTCTTTGGCAGCAATGACATCAAATTATGCTCACTCCAATGTCAGGAATAAGTCAAGATCTACTGAAACTATCAGGTTGATGACTGTTGGGGCACAAAACAAACCAGTGCAATGGGCGGTCATTAGCAATCCCACCTGATATCCGGCCATTCTCAAAGCTTATTTTTCAAAGACAAATATTGGCAGTTCTCAAAAAATGCAAAAAACCAGTTCAAACTTCCAATATATAATTGCAATTCTCTAAAAAATCTAAGAACTGGTCAAATAAACTCCTACAAAAGTGCCATGTCTTTGCCAGTTACATGATCAAACCCATAGGTTCTTTGTGGGTTCTTGAAAAAATCAGGACCAAAGGTTATTTTATTCTGAAAATTTTCAAAATTTTGAAATTGGAGGTTACTTAATTTCCAAATTTCCAAAAAAAATTGGAACCAAATATTTAATGGATAATAATGCTACCCAACACAACATGCAAACAAAGAACACAAAATAATGTGACAGAACCCTGTCTGTTAATATGAGAGCACCTTCAGTAAAATTTGAGAATGACGTGTAGAAACTCCAAATTCTTGCTAAAAGCTGCATGCAAACTTTCCATGCAACATGGAAATACTATTTCACTGAGTCAACTCTTCAACAGAATTCAAGAAACCAAATTGAACAAAACTATTAAGTGGCCACAATCTTTTTCCTTTGCACCTATGGACAACAAGCCTTGGATGCTATTACAACATTTAAGTGTTAGTTCACTGAAGTTAACCCCTTAAAATAATTCAAGGCTGCCATTCTTAACAATCGGATTAGCCATGTAGAGTTTTTTTTCAACCCGAGGCACAAGCCTGTTCCACCAACCATTTTGAACAATAATATTATAACCTGTATACAGTCACAGTTAAAAACTCCACCTCTGATCCACCAATTTTTCACGTCCTATTGGATCTGCTGCTAAGTAATAGTGCTCCCCCTTACACCTAAATTCTGCACACCTGCCAGCACTCCCATGTGCTCTTTCCTGCTTATTTTGCTTCATTGTTTCTCTGAGCATTTCAATGTCAGGAAATTAAGTTAACATCAGCCTTTGTATCGCAGGTTGACGACTTTCGAGGCACAACACAACCTGCAAAAAAAACTGAACCGCTGAACAAAATCCCTAAACCATAAAACCCTACACTATTGCAAAACCCTTAAAGCCTATACTCTACTCCTTACCCTAAACCCTATACCCCTGCAGAGACCCATGTGCTTGTTTCTGCCCATTTTGCTTCATTGTTTCTCTGCACATCAGTAAACAGTAGCTAGGACTCAAAAAGCCTAAAGGTGCATTCACACTTGGTGTCAGGGACTCCATTGTTGAGTCCCCTAACACCATGCTAGTCATTTAGGACTTACACCCTACGTACCATGAACATTTTATGTTGAATTAACATTCACTTAAAATTAAGCTATCACCCATTGAACATTGGGTGCCACCTAGGATGCCACCTAGATTTTCACTTAACACTGACTTAACATCAAGTGTGAATGCACCATAAGTTACCTGACTTACCTTAAATCTGGTTGTCGGTTCAGATCATTGTTAGGTCTTGTTCGCTGCTACTATCTGGATTAGCATTATTTGTCCCTAACAAATTATGTTGGGAAATTTTCAAGATTTCTTGTTTTTCAGTGTAAATTCGACTATTTCTTCTTAGGGAAAATTCACTTCGACTAGAGGTGCTTTTACAAATTTTATGTTCAAGAACATTAGAAGGTTAGTAAACTAGTTAAAATAAAAGCTTTGTAGATGTAATGATGCTACAAGTACAAGCAAATAGGTAAAAGACACTATATTTGACAAGCACTATTAAAAACTTACACCACATAGGCAATACAAAGTTTAACAAGTTTTTAAAAATAAAAATCATTGTGTTTTATTTTATGAATGTACTTAGATCCTTTTTATGTTGAGCAAACAATGAAAGTATAAAATTTCCAAGATTACTTTCCCATTCAAGCTTTGTCTATTACATCATAAACATATTAAACAATGGCATAGGCTAAAAAATTGCACAATGTTTTGTTTAGGATGAACTTCCCTTACCATATTTGTTATTATGGCACAAAAACATTCAATGTTCTTTGACCCAAAAAAAAACATCTTGGGAGGACAAAAACAATTTTAATTTTTTTGGATAAACGATTTTCATGGCCACTCTAATTCAATCACAAAACGAATCCATTCAACCTTGCATTTGGATGTTATTTTGACAAAATATCAAAGAAAATATATTTCAACAGATGAAAATTTAACTAAATAAATTTTTCATATTTTTTTGAACAAAATCAATCACGCATCCATAAATCCAACCGGTTTTCTAATCCATGATCCATAATTTGAAATAACCTTAGAACCAAGGTGTTTTTTGGTATTTTTTAGTAAGGTAGGTTAGTGACCATCCACAAGAGGACTTAACCAAATTTGTCCATAGACCAAAGAGGAAAGCAAAAGGATTTAGGAATCTTGTTATGTTTTGATGACATGCTAAAATTGTTGTCTAAGTCCAATGGCTTTTGGGCCATTGTGTCCAAAAAACTCTTTTGTAGAAGTTGCAATGGTTTTTTTTTTTTTTTTGATTTCCAAGTAGCAAAATTCACCCAAAAACAAAGTTGTTCACAACCACATTAGTTGGTGAGTTAGATAAATGATATTAATGACCACATAAAGACCATCTTTGTATAAAACAATTGACTTCAGAAATTCTGTATTGAATGTTTTTGGATGTTAATATAACATTGCATCAAAATGTGTAATTATGTACATGCATGCATACATACATACATATTAATGAATTTATATTTAATATATAGGTATAATTCCATTTTCAATATTTCAGAAGAAGAATGATGAACATTATGAAAGCCCTAATGAGCTTCAAATTAAAGCATTGAAAAATGAAAATAATGGTGGGATGGGATGGTCATTTGTAACTAGGGTAAGAAATTAGTTTCTTCAATCAAAAACCTAAAATAACACATCTCATTTGGACAAGTTGTGTGCATTCACATTGGGTTGTATAGATGACCAATTTCAACTATCACAAATTATGTAGTATAACTTTTAGACCAATGAATGAATGCTATAACTTATTTCTCCAAAGGAGCCTTTTCAAATGACATTGAATATAAAATGCAATGTTTATCATGCAAATTTGGGTTCATTTTTCTTTCAAAAAAACATAATCATTACTCAAAAAATATTAACATTTTGAGCAAAAAAACCATGGGTTATGACAATATATGCCTTTTGAAACTTATTAACATTCAAATTTCCCAAATATATACAAATTAATGTAAAGAAACCCAATTGCTTCAATTTAAGTATGCAAGTATAAACACAATTTGGTAACATAATCATCAACACTTTGTTTTATATTTCAAAATTATTATGTTATTAAAAAAAGGCCCATATTTTGCCTATTTTGTTCATGTTTTCATGTATACGTAGTTGAAGTTATGTTTAGGGTTGTTTTGTTATAAATTGTTATATCTTTTGTGCCCATAAATAATTATTATTATTTTTCTTGAGGTAGTTTAATGCCCATGACAAGCCAAGTTGACTAAAAATAAATTGTCAATTTAAGCAATATATATTGTATATTTATTGTGATGTGCAAGGTCTCATTGCTTCCAAAACATGGCATAAAGTTTTTTAAGAATTTAATTTTGCCATGGATAAATTTAGTCTCAAAACTAAGCTTGAATGCCATGCCTACCTCTTGTTTTGACTCACAATGTTTTTTTAACCCATCCATTCAAACACATTAAACAACTTTAGAAGGGCCAAATGTACAATTAATCACTTTTCATAACAAATTAGTGAAGCTTGTGATATTGGCTCAAGTGTGAACTAGTTACACAACTATTTTTTCCTTTGAAAATTATAAAAGACCCTTATCTGGACACGCTTTGCTTCTTCCTGAAATGAGCTGTTTGTTAACTTCGATGCTTCTGTGTCCAAAAGATCATACTTTTGTTACTGGGATTTGTGTAATTTGAAGTGCCTATTTAGAAGCCTTCTGTAGCATGCCACATTCAGGGCATCATTCATTCTGGAGATAGCATGTCAGTGGACACTGGACAATATGCCACTGGATGTTAGCAAGACTAGTGCATTCCTTTGTGCGATTAAGTTGTCACTCACTTGTGGTGACTCCTTGGGCAGTTGGGAGAAAGAAAGACAGGTTATCAGATTTCAGAAAGAATTCTTTGATTCTATTGAACTCTTGGCATCAGATACTGTGAGTCTCCACAACCATGCAGACTTCATTTTTCGTCCCACTCATTTTTGAGGAATTCTGAGCAAGTGTTACTGTGAGTTCACTTTTAGGGAATCTCATGGACATTTCCTATTTTAACTGTTGCTGGTTTGAACTTACCATAAGGGGCAAAGCCATTATGCATCAGAGATTGAATGGCACAACTGGGTAAGCTTCTTTTCATCTTAGCTTGTCCCTGTGAAAGCAAGCATCTAAGCCAAGGCATGTAGAGGCCTACATAAAGACCAGTGGTTCGGGCCTCCTGCACCCTGAAAACATCCTTTAAGCTCCCCAGTCAACTCAACAATACACAATACAGGAGTCATATGGTGATCAGGGATCACTTTGTACTCAGCTCCAGATTCTTAGAGTTCAATATTCGATACTATGTCCCAGTAGGGTATGTACTGTTCCCAACATAGCAATAAGCCCAAACACTGCTTACGTTGTTGGTCAAGAGTTTGATGGTTACTGCAGGACCTCAAAAAGCACCGGGTTGCAAATCACTACAAAGCTGGTGTGCTGTGCATGATGCTGAAATCACACAACTAACCGATAAGTAACATATCTGCCAGCAGTTTCACTGGGTCGAATAATCTTCACCACATGGCCCCGCTTGAGCCCATAGTACCGTGCAACAGGGTCACTTTCTTGCATTCGTGGAAGCTGCCAAACATACCAAGAGAAAGGTAAACCTAGGCTGCTAGTAATCAGCATCAATGAAACAGTCTACTGTCTAAAATAGGGAACACATCAAGGGCAAGCAAAGCCTCTAAGTATGATTCTGTGGTCAAGAAATAAAGAGACTACATGAGTGTGTCCATACTGAATGTGTGCCTTTGGAGAAGTTTGGCTGGCAAACTAGAGAAACTGGAGCTGTACAAGACACTGACTAAGAGCAGCTCCAGAAGTGCTCAGTATGTGGCCCAGCAAAATAAAAATGGATGAAGAAAAGTCAAAACATATCATTTTTGGCCCAGCATTTTAGCACAGGATGCTGAGGCTGGTAAAAGGTGCAACAGAGCCCAATAAATATGATTCAACTGCTGCTCCCTGTTTCTGACAGGCCAACCATAATGATTGGTGCAGGTGGTTTGCTATTAGTAGTCTCCCACCTATTTGCAGTCCCAGTTTTTATTTTATGGGTGGGTTTGGAAAAAAGTATAAAACTAAACTTGGATGTGAGAAATATTTTGTTGGGTCAGATACTGAGCACTGCTGGAGTTGCTCTAACTCAAACACCTTATGTCCTCATATGAATCCCAAGTCATAAAGATTAAACATAGACTGTTCTTGGTTTCTTTGGAAATCAAAGAGTTACAGCCTAAAATTAGGTGACTTCTACATGGCATTGTCAGTGTTAAGAATTGTAGCATCCTATGAAAGCTCCAAAGCCCAACACTAAACAATAAGACCTCAAGGTGTGATCCTGGCAAGACCTTACCGCTTAATGACTCTTCCCAATATCATTACAATAGAAAGTGAAACTGTAGATCAAATCCATGATTTCTTTATGTTTAGAGTTGAAGTCAACTTTATTAGGTGAAAAAGAACAGTTAAAATACCTGGGTCTCTTTGACAGTGTAACGCTCTAACAAAGCCTTCTTCTCTTCAGGCGAGAGAATTTCATGGGCTGGCACAAGTGCATGTTCTTTGACATTCACCAGCAATTCTGACTCCTTCACAATCATCCATCAGCATTGTGAATTCCACATTTTAGTGAACATCATTTGGGCTCTAGCTATCATAAGACAACTCCCCACAAAAAGTTGTGTGCAACATCAGTATGTGAATTTCAAGCAACAGTTCTGCCAAAGCCAATTCCCAAAAATGGTAATCTTGCCAATCAGAATCATAGACCATTCTGCAAACAAAGAAAGTGCACAAGGAAGAGCACCCGAAACACTTCAAGATGATACTTGCTTGACATCTCACTGATGAGCTGCCTAGCAGAGGGAGTAATATCCTGCTGCACCACCAATATAGCCCTCTGCACATTTTCAGCCATCAGCCTTGTGTGATATGTCTTGATAGTCTTCAACGCCACCTTAGCTTCATCTGGAAAGAAGACAAAAATCTGGATGGCACCAACACTTTGTTAGCAAATATCCACAAATCATCACTCATCCCATGTGGATTTTGCAACCACAATCATGTCAGTACTTTGTGCTGGTGATGGAAAGAGGTTACAAGTTGCCCATGTTTTCTCAAAACTGATCGCAGCCAGTTAGGTCACAAAACTGTACAGGTTTGTGATGTGTGGAGAAAATTAGTGAAGACAAAAAAACCAGCCTCCAGAATCAAAACAGAAGACAAAATGTAAAGGAAAGAACTGAAGACATTTCCAAAACCAGCCTTGTTTCTAGAGCTATTGCCAAATCAGTACATGCATGTGAAAGAATTGCCAACAGAGGGACTTTCAGCATTCAACAGCATCCAGTTCACGACAACTAAAACTACTCATTTGATCCAAAAATAGTTCGATATGTTAAACCTTCAACAACAAGGTCAGCATGCCATTACGCATCTTCGATACATGCTCCACTTCGTAAATGCATACATATTGTGAAGTTGGCGGGGTTCCATTGTTCCATACCTCTGAAAACTCCTGTCCACACATAAGCCTCTAGCTTCCGCATTCACCCTCTTTGAAGCCCTGTTGACTGCGAAGGAAAAAACAGTCAAGTCCATGCCCGAACTTACTTACATGTTCAGCAGCGTTGGATCGCTTGGCTTTCCGAATGACGAGATGCTCACGCTTCGGCTCCTCGCCATATTTCTCACGGAACTCCTCTTTAGTCATTGCCACCTCGAATTCTGCAACCTCGTAGTCCCGGTCCCTCAGCATCTCCATCACAGTCTTACGTATTCTGTAAAACCGCGTGATCTGCACCTCCAGCTCTTCGCTCGTCATCGTTGTTCCGGCTCGCTCCGCCATCTTTACCAGCGCTCTCAACCTACGGCCGCTGCTCATTCCTTGGTCTTATACAAACCCTAACAACCCGCGATCCATCTCCCCCAATTCCCACTCAATTCGCACGAAAATGAAACAAAATCAAAGACGGAGGTTCTTTGAACCACCTCCAAGACAGTTACGAGAAACAGGAGAAGGAAAAACAGCGGCAACGTACGCGAATTGCAATGATTGCGCGCGTGAAGATGACGCCCGCGCGGAATGCCAGCACGAAAGCGAGAGAGGGTGGGATACAGACGGCAGACTGCACCTTGCTACCGACTGCTACCTCCTTTGGTGGGTAAGTACCTACTAGTTGGAGTTTGCAATCTAGTTCACACCTACAAAGATAATCTTTCCCCCTTTCTTCGAAAAGGAGAAATTTTTTTTAAGGATAACCAAGGATGCATGCCAAATATTGAGTCAATTTTCCTTTTTTAGATTTTAGTTTAAACATCAATGTTCGTTTGGTTTTAGATTTTATTTTATTCAAAGATTTAATGTTAGTTAACAACGGTTATTAACACCATGTTAACATCAATGCCATGTCATATGTCACTTAAGATTTAATTTTAATTAACATTTTAATTGTGGATTGGTGGTTAATTTAACATCCTTAACATTATCTTAACATTAGAATTAACACCAAGTGTGACCATATTTTTAACTACCTCTAATGATCTCACTTATGGCCCAAACACATAATGTTTAGGATCCTTAAGGCCCAACCACACTTAGTGTTAAGGTCCTATACCTAACATTGCCCTAACATCAAATTAAGGCCAAGTAGGCTTACCTTTCAATGTTTAACAACCCTTTTGGCGTTTGGAATCATTGTGTTAACATTGTCATCACATAACAAATCCACACCAAAGTGCTGACTATTACATACCATTGCCCTATCATTATGAAGTAATCGAGCATGTCTAGACTTGTGAGAAAGAGATAAACCTTTCTTTTTCCTTTCATTCTTGCATATCCCTCCTTTGCTCATTCTTTTTGGAGGTCTTCACGCAACTTTCCGTATAATTTTGCACATTATTTACAAATCTTTTATGCAATGCGCATATGTTTTTGTAGTTTTCTTATAAATGCGCATCATTTGCAACTTTTTGACACACAATTTGCAACTCTTTGGTGTTTTGGTATTTCAAGGTGCAACAAGGAAATTGGATAGCTCTCCATCAATTTTCTTCAACAAAAATTTTCAACAATTTATAGGTATGGATTCATCTTCTTTTATCTTTGTTGTAGTTCTTTCTATAGCTATCTTTTTTTGCAACTTCTATGAATTTTTTTCCCAAGTTGTTTTGTAGCTTTCTCTACTCACAAAATGATCTCTTTCTATAGATGTTTTTGAATGTTGTTTGCAAGTTGTTTCGCAACTTTCTTTGCATGTTTTTTGCATATTTTAAACACATTATCTACAACCTTTCAATGCATTGGTTTTAGGGTTCGACAAGCAAACAAAAGAACTACTACTCTCCACCAATCTTCTTCATACTTTATAGGTATGAATTTCATTTCCAAATTCCAAGTTTTTTCAAATCAATATATTCTAGGTCTTGTAGATTTTTTTCTTCACCAACCATTAGACCTATAACTTTCTTGCATCTATTGCAAACCAAGCTTTCAATTTTTTCAACTCAATCTACTATAAGTATTGTCAATTTTGTTGTAGATATTTCAATCCCATTTTTTTCTTCACCAACCATCAAACTTGTAGCTCTCTTGCACTATAACCATGTTTGTCAACTTTAATTTATTTTGTTTTGTTTGTGTAGGATGAATTAGTATCAATGGTCATTAATGTTTGGTGTTTTTATCGTTGTGGTTCAAGCTTTACAATAGCTCTCTATGGTGCCTCCATCATACTTGCAGTTCAAATCATGTATCTTGTTTACATTTGTTACAATATATGACCACAACTTATCATGCAACTTATTAGCAATTAACAAGGAGTTGGGGCACTAGGTGAAGCCACGATCAACTACTTGGTTCAGCCATTTTTTGTTGACTAAGTATGATGACTATAAGTGGATTCAACATTTTTAAATGTCAAAAGACACTTTTTTAAATATATGTAACTAGATGAAGCCTCTAATTTCAAAGCAAAATACAAAGTATATTAAAGCAATCTCAGTTGAAATTTAAGGTTCATGCACAATCTACAAACTTGCACAAGGTGCAAATATCTTAACCTATAGTGAGTTATATGCCATTGGGCATTCTACTATAGGTCTTGTGTTTTGGGAAATTATGATGGCAATCAATGTAGTGTTCAAAAAATTGATCACTTGGCTTGTGGGTGATAAGATGTAGTCTATCATGATGGGTTTTAAAAACTTATGTGGCATGTGTAGTGTGATGGGTGCCATAGATGGAACACATATTTGTATAGCAAAATTAGTTGGTGGTTTTTTTAAGGACTAATATTATCACAAGACTAGGGGCTACAACATTGTGGCTTAGGTTGTGATTAGCAATCAAAAAAGGTTCTTAGATATATATGTGGGATTGCCTAGGAGTGTGAATGACTCTTGTTTGTTGAGAAAATCTAGGTTGTATTGAATAGCACAATATGGGGGACTAGTTGACATGGTTGTTGGATCACAAGATGGAATGCCTCCATATCTACTTTGTGACAAAGGTTACCCATTACTTTCATAACTTATGACCCTGCATAAAGAAAAAGGGGAACAACACTCAATTTTGGAACTATTGTACAATCGTAAACGCAAAAGGGGGAGGGCTGCAATTTTACTAACATGTATACAAGCAGTTGTAACCATTGCTTTGTTTTATACATCTAAAATTTTAAGGAAAAAAAATCTCCAAATGGCATGATTTTCACACATGTTAATGAATATAATTTCATGTTCATATCTTGAAAGTTTGAAACAATTTCATGAACATTTGAACCTTCAAAAAAAATATTATATCGATGTAACCATTGTTTATTTGCTTAAGGTGTTGATTAAAAATTCATTTTAAATACATTTAATGAATATACTTTACACAAAATTTAACCACATAACATCATAGTGGAATATTTTATATCAAGACAATTGAAAAAGATGGGTGGTTGGCATCAATTTCACTTTTTAAACAATGGGTGAGTATTTTTCAATCTGTGCAATACAAAGATATGAATGGTAATGAAACATTTAAAAAATCTTTTAAAGAAATGCATATATGATTAATCTATATGAATAAAGTACATTTAATCTAGAAAATCGATAATTCAAATGGTTTTGAGGTATGGAAGTTTAATAAAAACTAATTTATTATATTATTTGTAAAATAATCACATTTGAATTCAAATGGATGACTTTAAGGTTTTCATTTACATATGGGCAACGGGCTTTTTGAGTGACATTGAGGTTTGAGTGGAAGCAACAAGAATTATGGCAATGAAACCCAAGCAACAAAAAAGAACTTGCAAGTTGTGGCAATGGTGGTAATGTTTGACAACGGGATGGTTCGAATTTGCTAAAAGCATTAGGGTAGCAGTTACTACATTTGAAAAGAGGGAGGAAGTTGTGAATGAGATTTAAGGTTGGTTACAACTCCGTTGTGATGTTAGGATCAGAAAAGGGGGCATGGAAGCTTGCACCTATGGTCGTATTCCACGTAGGAAATATAACAAAGTGAAGAAGGTTGTTTGGGAATGTATGAAGCAAAGTACAATTGTAGAGGAGAACATAGGCAATGATGAAGGTTCAAATGTTTTCTACATGCCTCTTGAAAGCCATGATCGCAACTTCCATAGTGAAAGTCCTAATCGTAGCTTATGTTATGGTAATGTTGATGTTGGATGCTCTCGGCAAAGTTTGCCTAAGCATCAAAGTAAAGATCAGAAGTTGGACGAGATCATAAACTTGCACAACATCATACTTGATCAACTACTTTCCTATCCATGGCCTTGCCCAATACATGGTCACTCCTAGGAAAGGTCAATGAGATCGACACCTCATTTGCAGAATAGGTCAACAAAGGAAACCTTCCAAATATCACTACACCAACATTCATGCAAGCAACAACAACCAAGCATATCTTAACGACACGTCAAGGGCTTTAAAAGTAAAGTTTCATTTTGTCACTTCACACTTAGGGTTATGTTGCATTAAAATGTTTTAGGCTAAAGTTATCAAATGCTTAGACATTTTGAAAACTCATGGCTTTTCTATGGGTTTGGTTTCTATGCAAAGGGAACATGGGGACACGAAAACAAAAATGCATTGTCGGGATCCAAGAGGACTAGCAAAATATGGTCCACCAATATGAAGATGTTGAGTACTGGAGGTGGTATGTAGGAAAATGAAAAGCTAACACACGAAAGAGAGTCGAGAATTTTCATATGCAACAAGTGACTTCACTATCATCAATGTAAGCAACGCAAGTGGCTAAAGAATGCATCCTCCACAATTTGATGGAGCAAGGGGCCACTAAAAACCTTGGTAGTTATGGTAGGCAATCGCAAAAAGTTAGTGTCAAAATTTCATGGAAACTTATGATGTATATTGTATACCAAATTTCAGGGTTAAATTTTGATGTCCAAAACCAGATCATTGAAATTGTCCCATCCATTGATGAAGAAAATTGTTCCTTAATATTTGTTTGATTTGAGTTTTATAAAACACGGTCACAAGGTTGTGACAAACTTGCAATCAAGAATTACTAGTCAACTCACAGGCTCAAGGTAATCATAATTAGTGATTGCCAAGGATATTATAAATGCACCTTTGCAACTTCTAAAAATTGCAACAATTATAGGGGTGTGGTTAAAATGTTCGGCATTGATAGTGGCAATATTAAGAAGGGGATGGAAAGATGTATTTTACTAAACAACGAAAAAGGAGCTTTCTAGATCAATTACTAGCAAGCAATACGTTCAGATGCATTGCCTCTGAACATTTGTGAGACGGTTGTTCAATGGTGGACATCAAAGACTATAATCTCTCCAAATTCCAAGGATATTGTGAGAAAGCGTATGGGAGTCAAGGAATACATAAAACATGCCAAACATTTTTTTCAAGTGTCATAAGTAAATTCCATTCTACTCCCAACTTTCTAAACTTGTTAACTAAGAGCTTGCTTATATGCTAAACAAGAAACTTGATATGAGTTTTTTGCCTTTTCTTACTATCAAACGGAATTTTTTTACAAGATTACAAGTTGTTGTAAAATTTTCAATTTTGTTGTAAAAAAGGTTAATGGAATGCCTATTGTAGAAGTTCCACTTGTTGCATAATTCAATTTTAATTATGTTGTAGAAGAAGTTTCTACAATGTTTGTTGCAAAAGTTTGAATTTTGTTGTAGAAGTTTTTGGGTTGCTTGTTGTAGGACAATGCTTAAAAACTTGTGTGGGAATTAATCATTGCCACATCATTATTATTATGATTAAGGAATCTCTACAAGGTGTGCAATCCACTCACTTATAGTGTTATTGCTTTTGTGCTTTTGCAACTTGGTCAATTGCTTAAGGTTCATACTTTGCTATTATTTTTATTCTTGTGTGTTTTGTAGCTTGTTCAATTGCCCAAGGCGTGTAATCATCTTGTTATGTTGCTTTTGTTGTTTGTTCAATTGCTTAAGGTTACTTTGCAAAGTGAGTGAGTTGTAGATATGTGTTTATTCAAGTAATGAAATGTCTTGGTTGCTTTGTAATGAATCTAGAAATCAATGTAATGAAATCCCACTCCTTTAATCCTTTTATGTTAAGTAGTTAAGTAGAGTAAACAAGGACTTAGGAATGAAAAGGGGTGGCTAATTGATTTTCAAGTGCTTTGGTCTTTTACACTTGTTGTTTTCCTTGACTATTGGACTAAATGTTCATGTGTTGAGTTTTGCTTACTTAAGCACTCTTAATCAAAATTATTCATTAGGGGTGTTTTTGCTTTGAATGAAAGGGGGTGTGACTACTTTTGTGATGTTTGGGTCATTTGCAGAATGTCTAACTTTCCTTGGATACTAACACGAATGCTTAATCACTGGTTTATATGCATTGATAAGTACTTTTAGGATTAACAATGGTTATTAGGAGTGTTCAAATGCTTTAATTGAATGCCATGACAAGGAGTTTATTACAAAGGATTACTCTAAAAATGGTCATAGGGGTTTTCCATATTAAGGGGCAAATATTAAAAAATGCACATATTTGTATCCATTCTGATTTTTTTTACAACAAAAATTAGTTGTAGAGGTGCCACTTGAATAGAACAAGACAAATGTGAATGTGATTACTTGAAATTTGACTGGAAAATTGAGGTGTGACTAACCTTTGAATTGCTTGGATCCGTTGTAAAATTATATTAAGTTTTTGGATGTTCATCAAAGTGCACACGTTGAAGGCCAAGGTCTTTTTTTCATGGGTTTGAATTTTCATTGAACATTAGATTGTCCATTGCAAAACCATTTAGTGTTTTGTAGAATGCTGAAAATATCCTTGGATGTGACTTGAATGCTTAAGTGTTATTCAAATGTAGACTTTCCTTTGGGCCTTACTTTGATGCATAGTTAAGTGCTAATGAGTGGTTAGAAATCAATTTGGGTGTAGACTGTTTTTTTTTTGAAGGGTCTGAATTCAAGTTGAACTTGTTGACCACATGTTATTTTCTAAGATGTGTCAATCTACAATTCTATATAAATATAAATTTTGAATGTGGAATTGTTAATAATGATTTTTTTTGCTTCATTAATGCAAAGGTTTATTCAAAAAATAGTGGGGTTTTGGAAATGGGGTGCCAAATCTACAAAAAGATAAACATACATCCATAATGTTTAATTTTTTAATTTTTTTACAACTTTCATGATTTTTTTGTTCAAGAACTGTAAAAGTTCACTTTGGAAATCCAATAGGGGTGTGTGTGGATGTGGGTAAAGGTTTAGGAATCCATTTTGTTGCTTATGGTCATAAAGTGAAAAGTCACATGGTGTCACGAATTTTGAATTGTAGATTGACTTGTAAACTAAATTCTAAATTAGTCACAAAATGACTTATAGAATGATTTCCAAATTGGGTCCTTGCAAAATGGTTGGAATGTACTTTGAGTGTGGATTTGTGATCTACCTACTTAATTGTTGGTTTGCATTCATTGATTGGTAGTCCTATATGTAATATAATGTGGCAATGATTAAAAATGTTTGTGCTTTGAACACTTGACATAGTTTTAAATAGTTGTGAAACTATGAAGAAAGAATTATACATATGTGCACATAGGAGCTATCGTCTTGTCAAGGTATATTATTTTCCAATGTAATAATGTGTAGTCATGAAAATCAAGTGAGATTTGAATTCATCAAGCTCATGTGTAATTCTCAATGGTGAATTTGGTTGCTTTTACTTTGAATGTTAAGGTGCTTATATTTTTAACATAGTTGCATTATTGTTGGTACTTGTAATGATGCTGAATAAATGCCCATATTTTTTGCATAACTAATTTGTGGTTGGTACCCTCAAGGACTAACATGAATTTGTGTACTTGAATTGTCGCAACCCCACTTTGAGGGAAGTGTGAGGTCGCCACTCACATTCCCGAAAATGGGACTTGGGAGTCCTTCGGGACTCCTGAAAACTCAGAGCACAATTATAGAGGCCAAAACACCTTGCATTGAGGCGTTCTTTATATCGTTGAAAAGGTCTTGAAATGTAGATGTCCAAAATGGCCTCGCATGAGTCATTTGGACATCTATAGCACAAGTTATGGTCGAAAGAAGGGTCAGGAGTCAAACTGACAATTTGACTCCCGACCACTAAAAGTCGGGAATCGACCCAATTTCGGTGCGTGCAGGTGAAGTGCGACACACCGTTGGAAAGCTCTCAACAAGAGCCACAACTTTGGTTTAGACCTCGTCCCGATCCAAGTTTGGGGCGAGGAGTTATGAGCGTCCAAAGTCCCGGGAGTCCAAACTGAGACAGTTTCAGGACTCCGCTTTGAGAGTCCCGGGAAAAGGAACCATTTGGATGCAAGTGCGGCGGAAAGTTACAAAGAATATTATATGGGGGAAGGTGGTGGCTTCCCCCAAGTCTGGGCCGTGGTGAATCAAGTGAATCCAAGGTAGCCCGTGGCTTGTCCCGACACCAAAAGGGTGTAAAATGAGTTCTAACCAACTTGTTGGTTGGATTTGGATGCAAGACCATGTAATTGAGTAAGCTTGTCCCTCTTCCTAGTCTATCCCGGAGCTTTCAGCACGCCCCTCTCACCCCCTTTAGTGTTGGAAGTGGGAGCATGCCCCGAGTCTAGATATTCCGCAATTTGAGTGACTTAATCCCAACTTGGGGCTAATTTGGGACTTGGGAGCGCGTCATGAATTTTCTAGTTGGAGTTTTATATTGCATTCAAACTAAAGCACCCTAATGTGCCTATTAATTTATTGTCCTTCCAAGCATTGAAACCTTAGTTTTTCGAAGGCTAAACAAATGGAACACTTGTTGTTGTCAATATCATGAAGAATTGTGGCACCTTCTTCAAAGGTTTAATAACATGCGAACAGTTGGAACAAGCATCCATGATAATTGCAACTGCTCGTGCTTTGAAGTGTGTGAAATGCAATAAGGAGCAGGATCAAGTCGCCAATTTGGTACATGTGGTACCAATTTTCATGTTTTTAAAGGTTTGACCTAGTTATGGACATCCATTATTTGTCCAAAAGGAAATTTAGATGAGTGACATCCTAAGAGCTGCTTAATGGGTGATTATGATCTTTGTGGTGTTGAAACCCTATCATTTTATGTAGAAGAGTATCAGTTTGTGAAGTGACTTTTCGTCCTTCTACTCCTGGTTCTACAAGGTGACTATACTTAAAAGCATGAATGCTACCGGTGAAAGAAAAATGCAAATGTATTTTTAGATGTTAGATTGCGTTTGTAATTGAAATTAAGTAGCTTGCCTCTTGTGCATCATTTACAATTAGAACTGATAAATATATTTTCCAAGCTCAAACACTCACATCCTAGAATTTTATGTCAAATTGTCATTCATTTAAACTAATGTTTAAGGATTCAACACCATGTTCAACTTAGTTACAAACCACTAGTCACTTGAAATATTGTTTCTAGCACATAGGTTATTCAAATTTAGCTTGCCTTAGCTCATTAGAAAGCTAACTACAAGGCGCACCTTGCTACCAAATCCTAAACTCTGTAATTAAACCAACAAGAAGTTATGTTATGAAACCTGAGAGGGTTTTACAAAGGTGGTGAATTTAATTTTGCTATAAACCACCAATCACTTGAAATATTGTTTCTAACACAGGTTATTCAAATATGGTTTGCCTTAGTTCATTAGGAAGTTAACTATAAGGCACACTATCCTACCAAATCTTAAGATCTGCAGCTAAACCAGTAAGGAATTATACTATCAAACCCGAGAGGGTTTTACGAAGGCAATTGGTTCAACTTGATTACAGACCATCAGTCACTTGAAATATCATTTCTAACATATACATTATTCAAATATGGCTTGCCTTAGCTCATTAGAAAATAACAATAAAGCGCAATTTGCTACCAAATCCTAAGCTCTGTAACTAAACCAATAAAAAGTTACGCTACCAAACTTAAGAGGGTTTGTGAAATTTCTCTAAAGTTCTAATCTCCCAACATTATCACTATTCACTTCCATTCCTTCAAAACTATTACAAGATTTTCATTCTACTTTCCTTCATTTTCCCATCTACCAAGATTAATCATTATTTTCCTCTTCAAAAAACTTGTGGGAACAAATATTCAAGATTGAATTGAAAATTATGTATGGGGAAAGAAAGAGCCCCCAATGATTTGAGTCCACCTTTTAAAGAGAAGGAGAAGGGAGGTGAAGGTAGATCCAAAGCTTAGTGGCCAATGGAACGTTCCAAGCTTGGTGGCCAATGGAAGGTTTCAAGCTTGGTGGCTAATGGAATGTTCCATTGTTTAATGGCCAATGGAAGGTGAAAGAAAAACACCTTTTGCCACTTTCCCCCAACAAACTTTACTTAAACCTTTAATTTTTTCCTTTAACTTTAAGTTTTTACTCTACCATGGTTATAAGCTGTTACTTACGCCTTTCTTTCCTTTTAATCCATCTATAAATTACAATTACACATCTCAATGTAACAAATCCTTCACACCTTCATTATCGATTTGATTTTGATTTTGATTTGATTTTTTTCCTCTCTTTGAAATTATGGCGTTGCACATGGTCACATCTTACAAACCCCAAACTACACAAGCGAATGAAGAACTACCTCCATAATCATCTCTAAATTTGACCTCAACACAACATCCTCATGATGAAGAACCCGAACCTTGAAAGGTGCGCGCTCGTCTTGAAGTTGAACCCCCTCGAGCTTTGTATTATCATATTTCTCCAAATTTTCGCACCCTGGTGATCTTGTTGTAAATCAAACCTGTTTCTGGTGACGAACCTAAGACCGTCTATGAAAGTTGTTACGAAATTAAAGATATTTTTATCTTTACATGGTCTTTAGTTCCCAAGGTTGGACATTATCGTTAGTTGCGTGGTCAAATTCGTTGACTACCTCCTAATAGTAAGGCAGACTACCTAGTTCGCACCATTCAACGCATATCCTAAATTTTCTATAGTTATGAACTATCACTATAGCATAGCCCAAGATTTAACATGTAATCGCAGTTCTTTGTTGAGCTTATTCATAAACAAAATAAATATTTAATCATTATGAAACTCATGTTGCCATTGGCACACTATCACACTATCTATTTAATCGTTAAGTTATTTTGAATTAATCTTATGTTCATACGGCTTGAAAATTGTTCTATCTCTATTGGACTTTTCATTAACACCCCTTCAACTACTTCATGAATTTCAAACATCCTTGCTATTCACTAAATACTAGAACAAAACCAATGTTGTGTTAAACCCACAAATTCTGGTGTCTACTTTCACCTTCAACCCTCTAAAGATTTCTCACCCCTAATTACACAACAAAATTTTTAAAACTATGGTTACTAGTTTTTTGTTGAAGAAAAGAACTAACTTAACACCTTATTCACCAATAACGCATTTCAGAAAAAAAAAACAACCCCTTCATGCACCAAATGCATTCATCATTCCTTATAAAGTTATTAAAAGTCCCTAATAACTTTACCACATTCAAATAACCCTGATGCAACTTTTAAAAATTGAGATTACCACACATGGTTGTGTCGGTATAGTTCACACAATCCACTAAAATTGTTTCTTGGAAATGCATAGGTTATGAGGTAGTGGGAAGAACAAATGAAGGGAAAGAAAAGGAAGCCCCTAAAATAGATTGGAAAGAGAATGCACCAATTGACCTCATAGAATGCTTGAAGCCAAAATTGCAGTACTTTGTGTTTCATAATTATATTGTTAGTTGGTAACAATCTTAGTTCAAGGATTGCCTTTTAGAAATTCCAAAGGGAATAGTCATATCATGTGTGGATTTTTTTTTAAATTACACAATGAAAATGTAGGATGAGATCTAGTCCATGCACTAGCACAACACACAAGTTGACATACTGATGCATATTACCTATAGACAGAATCCTTCTTATGATCCATTATTTCCAAAACTAGAGTGCTAAAGGAAGTGCATTATTACCTTTCTGATGACACTACTCATGACACATTACTTGTCCAACGTGCATTCAAGTTGCATTGGGAGCACTTGCAAAGAAAAAGGTACATTCCAACTACACACATTGTTTGGAGTGATAGATATTTTGGACAATTCAAGTTATCGAGGGCATGGTACTATGTGTGTTGATATCCTAGTATTACTTCAACATGAACCAATCCCAAGGGTACTAAAATGGTGTGGAATTTTTTCACAACATGACATGGGAAAAGGGAAATGGATGGGGCAAGGTCGCTTTTGAAGCATGAAATAAGGAAAGAGCAATTGAAACCAGTGGGTCACAAGTTGCAAAACACAAATGAAATAGTTGTTTTTCTTAGGGATGAATGCAACAAATACTATGCTAACATGTTCATGCTAGAGCACACATCAACATTTTCCATGAAGTTAAAATGGGAGATGTTGATCAATCTTGACTATTTGGATGTGGTACAATAAGTGGCAGCTGTGGCATGCACCAAATCCAATCTATGTCAACTAAGGATCTTACACTCTATAATTATCACTAATTGTATTGCTTTTGTGGCGATTGCATGGGGCTTATTGGAAGTCCTCCATGTCCAGTTTTTGATCATGTGCTGAAATGGACACTAACCAAGTTGAATGTAAGCAATAACACAAAGGTTAGGGACAACATGTATGAATTTGATGAAGAAATGGAAGCAGGAATAGGGGGAGAATGGATTGCAGACAATTTGTGTCCTAGTGATAATATCGTTGTTGTATCGAATGATGATGAACATTTTTGGTTAATGTTAGTGGACAAGGGTCCCCACAAAGTGGATGATTCTTTTGAAGATGGATGGAAAAATATTTGAAGTAAAGGTGATGTTATCATATGACGATATTAATATGAAAAACTACAGCATTATGGTGGCCGCACTTATTTTTTCCGAGATGACAAGCCTACAACATTTGTACATCACCTAGATCTTACACACTTGGGCCTTAATTAGTTTTACATTTGGATGATACATCATGGTATTGTCAAATTTTTATCTCCATTTCATATTAGCCAACTACCACTCCAACAAGTGAAGTATTCAAATTAAGCTTGGGTGTCTTTAGAAATGATTTGCTAGCATCTACAAATATTGTCATTTACTCATCAAAACTGAATGAGTTTTTTTTTTTGGTTTAATTATTGAAAATATTTAAATGTTCATTCTATTGATAATTAAACAAATGGCCCAAATGTGTAGATGGGACCAAGGTGCTCTTTAATCTTTCAATGGGAACTTGGAAATGTAACTTTAAAATCAACTGTAAAAACAACATTATATCAACTAGAATAATCAACACTATAACTAATATGTACTCCTAAATGTTGCAAAAAACCATACATATAATAGAAAATCTTCTAAGTATATAAACCCATTCATGTTTGGTTATCAAACTACCAAATTTGTGTATAATCAACCATTAAAATTCTATGTTTGTTACAAGTTCACAATGAGTTTTGGTTGGTACTTGCAAATTACAAAAGGTGTCCCTGTACGCCAAGTGATTTCATTGGATTTTAAGTGAATTCATTGGTTGTTATGAACGGGGACCAGTGAAGAAGTAGTGAATTCACTAGTATAGTGAACAAGGACCAGTCAATTGCACCCACATTTTGTAGTAGTGAAATAAGTATATGATTAATACCCCATGATTCCAAACAAAAATAACAAAATTGTTATCAACATCCATCAAAATTTATTAAGCACAATAGTGGACTAAAATTTGATGGTGGTGTAAACAAATGTTGTCAAATCTAAACAAGACTAGAACACACGAGATATGAACATGCAAACCTAAAAACCATCTTACTTCTTGCTCACTAGAAATATACATGCTAGATGAAGCTGTCACCATCACTAGAAATATCTGCCGTAATTCTACAAGATTGAATACCACTTCAATGGTTTCTAGGTTTGCATGTTCATATTTTGTGTGAACATTATAAGCAATACATGTAGTAGTTTACAATATAGTGTATTGTTAGAACACATTTAACAATACATATAGCAACAATTACGACATGTTAGCAAGAAAAATTCTTATAAAAATATCATGTATCAAATTAAGGTCTGCAAAACATTATATATCGTGATTTTTTATCACAATTTTGGAAGAGAATGTGTGAATAAAAAAATGTTAGACATTCACTTCCTAGGCAAAAGTTACCAAAAACAAATGTTTCCTAATAATATGAACTTGTTCAAGGTGCAACAAAAGTTGTGACATGTTGGCATACCTCCTCTTGCACAACAGAAAGGACATCAACACATGGAGAAGCATCCAAATTAGTTGCTCCTTATGCATAATGATGGTTATATTGCATTCATGTGTTAGGCTAAAGATCTAGGTAAGGCAAGTTTTTTTGACTAAAATGGGTTGAAATCTTGATGAAATCACATGGTTGTAAAGCTTGGTTGATCTTTGAAATTTGGCCTACTCCAAGTCAAACAACTCTACATTGTATGACGTTAGTTTAAGAAGCTAAATAAAGAAATATACTTCACACTTGATAAGATTAAAAGAGGATTATAATCTATAGAAAATAAATGGGTTGGGGCCTCCTCCACACTTTAACATGAGAATACTCAATGTTTTTTCTTTTGGGATGCTAGTCTTTTATCCTTTGTAGCTAGCTCCTTTTCAATCGATGCTTGCCCCCTTGTGTAGATTACTTTTTAAGCTCAGTTCTCCCAACTTTTCTTTGGTTGCTTGGGTTTTGGCACCCATGGTACCTTTGATTTCTCCAAGTCTATAAGTCTTAGGCTTTCATTGCCATATCTTGAAAGTTCAAAAGGGCCCACATCAACTAGATGATTAGGAGGATTAAATACACAAGTCTTCTTATAAGACTATGTGTTCTTGTTATCTAGGACCTCTTTCCACTTCATGGATGAATATCTTGCTTTTGGTTGTGTGGAAGTGGTTTTGACATTATTACCTCCTGCCTAAGGAGTTCATGATCTTGCACAAAAGGTATAATTCACAAAATCAAAATTTTAGAGATTTCTATATATTTTAATGTGATGGTTTACATTGAGTTTGAGCTCCTTAATTATTAGCTTGTGTATCTTGTCAACTAAATTTTTAAAATTAGGATTTTATATTTTCGTGGCAAGTTCACACATCTTTTGTTCGTTTGCCCTATAAAGTTGTTTTTTTTTTTTCCTTCAACTGGATTCATTGTTGTTGGTTTGCACAACTTGAACACAAAACAACACCAACAATGCCAAAGGGAATCACAAATTACAAAACCCTAATGTTTGCCCTAAATTTCTCCCATTATAGTCACATTTACAAAGAAAGATTTGAAATATTTTATGTTATTAACAAGTGTGATAATGACTCTAAAGAATGACATTTCTTACTAAAATTAATGGTTACCAAAAAATGTGTGACACAAACAAGAAAGAAATGGGTGTGATTATAAAGGGGCTTTATTATATTAGGTTTAGAGTTTCTTTGGTCAAAGTGCATTTGACTTGAAGTAAGAAAAAAAATCAGCACAAAAAACGAACAACGTGCATTGAAAAGCAAATAACAACAAACAAATGAGGAGTAAATTGAAGCCCAAAAATAATGTGAATTTAATGTTTTATAGAAAAGTGTCATGTACAAAATCTAAGTGCAAAATTTGAATAGATTTGTAGCTCATTTAACATCAAAGATCTTCATTTAGGATTCTAACTTTTCATTTTGTCTCTTCCCAATAGCTTGCCTTTTCAAGCAAGTCCTCATTTCCTTTTAACAACCTATCATTAATCACAAAAAACTTAGTCAATTTGTCTCCACCAACAAGCTTACAATCAAATTGTGCATTTAAAGGCCAATTTCTACATATCATGACAAGCTTGTCAAGGTTTTCAACTCCAAAATGACATTGTCACAAACTAGTGAGCACACTTGTAATTGAAAATGTCCATTTAATCTTAATCTATGAACTTGGGATGTTCAAAATACATTGTGCCAAAAACCCCACATTTCGGAACCTGGATTCATTGGTAGCACACCACATTAATGAATAAAAAAAAATTTTCATTTTCCACATGAAATCTATGAAAGAAAGACAACTCAACTTTAAGAAGACCTTTAGTAGCCTCTTGTGTTGCAACCCTAGCTTTGGGCTCACGACCAAAGCAAGGGCTTACAAGGTTACGGGGCCAAGAGGGAAGCCCGGGGGTCAAATCTCATGTTCCCGAGAGTGCAAAAGAATGTGAGGGATTGAACCTTCACACTCCCAAATGAACTCCCATTTTGGGAATTGGAGTCCCAATGGATTCCCAAATCTTCAGAGGGCGATTGCAAGGGTCAAAACCCATTGAATTGAAAAGTTCTTTATATCATTGCAAAGATATTAAAACTTAGATGTCTAAAATGGGCTCACATTACTCATTTGGACATCTAAAACACAAGTTATGGCCAAAAGAAAGGTTGGGAGTCAAATTGGCAATTTGACTCCCAACCGCTAAAAGTCAGGAATCGACCCGATTTCCTTGCGTGCAGGTGGCTTGCGACATAGCGTTGGAAATTTCTTGACAAGGGCTACAACTTTGTTTTAAACCTTATCTCAATCAGAGGTCTACAAAAAAAATTATAAGGCCCCAAAGTCGCGAGAGTCCCAACTTTGAGAATTTCGAAACTCCCATTTGAGAGTCCCAAGGCAAAATGCCATTTGGATGTGGACCTCATGGAGAGGCACATAGTATACTATAAGGGGGAAGGTGGTGGCTTCCCCCGAGTTCGGGCCGTGGTGAGTCTTGTGAGTCTGAATTGCCTGTGGTTCGTCCTAGCACCAAAAGTGTTCCAACTATGCACTAAACAACTTGTTGCTTAGTTTGTGCATGTGTGAATGATTGAAATGCTTGTCAATCTTCTAGTCCCATCTCGGAGCTCCAGCACGCCCCTTTACCCCCCAAGTGCTGCAAGCCAGGGAGCATGCTCCAACTTCCTACTTTTTCGTTGTTTTCATCTTAGACTAACATTTGAGTCTCTTTAGGAGGTTGGGAGTGTGTCATCTTGAGTTGAAGCTACTAACCCAAACAATCCAAATTAAGTTAGTTGTTCATGTATTTGGGCTTGTACTTTGACCTATATTAAAAAAACCCATAACAACTTTCAGCAAGGTCATCATAATCAAATCATCATATTGCTCCATTAATGTCGTAGCTTGATCCTTACCAATGTAATCCATGATACAATCCATGTTTTTGAAGCATGGATCCAACATCAAAACAACCATGTTATGAATTATGTTTTGAAAGAAGGTTTTTGCAAAACCCAAAAAAAGATACAACACATTAATGATTTTAACAACCATTTTACCATATAAAATTTCTATTTTTTGATCAAATTCACCACATTGAAATGGAGGAACAATAGTAGTTCAACGCACATATTCCTTTTTCATGGTCTCCATGATTGCCAAAACAACAAACAATGCATTAAATAATAATTAATACCCTTTCTGTTAATTCAACAAAAAGTGATAAATAATTAAGTTTAGGGTTTCAATTACTACTCAAATAATAGCCTAGGTTAGCCCATTGGGAACCCTAGCCTGCAAAGTTGAACTCTATTAGATGTAATAGATGTTGATAACATTCACATATTTGAAGGTTTCTTGGAACAAAATTACTTTGGAAGCAAAAATGTGTCTTCAAAAAAGTTTTGAATTTTTTATGTTACAAGGCAACCTCATGGTGAATTGCAGAGATTCAACAAGGAAGGATGAAGATGGTTGCTTAATTAAATAGGATGAAAACATTTCATTAGTTTGATGTTCAATTACTTTTGGAAGGAAAAGACTTAAGATGTAGTTCTAGGGTTTATTTTTTGACACACACAAAAACCTAAAGAATTGTTGGAGAATATAATAAAGACACAATATGTAATTTAGAATTCTTTTGGGTTGTGAACCATAGATTTTCATGTTTTTCATTTTGGATTTTTACATTCCATACTACAAATGTTTGATATGTTCAATTCTAAGTAAAAAGAAGAATATAATATTGATGAGGAAATAGTGATTCTATTCTGAAACTATTGTGTTTTCTAAATGAATCATGAAACTTTGATCATAGGTTTTGATTATTAAATATAATATAAAATCTAAGAAATAAAGAAAAGATAATTGTAATAAGAAAAATGTGTAAATATAATTTACAGAAGAATTAGAATGAATAAAACCACATATTGTGTATGTTGTAAGTACTTTGGAGAATACAATTTGTATTGTTTTGTTAGTAGGTGAAAAACAATTATGAGTAAAATTTGTGTCTACCACTACCTTTTTACCTAAATGTTTTACCTACCTACCTATCTACCATCTACCAATCTAATTATCTATTTATTTACCTACCTAACATTTATTTACCTAAACATCTACCTACATACCTATTTATATTTTATATAAATAGGTACATAAATTTGAAAACATAAGTAGGTAGGCATGTGTGCTTACCTATCTACCTAGTTCAGTATTTACTTACCTACTTATGAAAAAATTTAAAATTCAAATGTTATTATACACACTAATAAAAAATTTCATTGAAGCTCAAAGAAACATATTAAATGCATTTGGTATCATATTGTTTTACAAGATGGTGTGATGGTTTGATGGCCAAAACATTAGTGTGAAACCAAAGAGACTAAAATTCAATCCCCACTACCAACATATACTATGTGAAGTATGTATATTCGTATATATACCTTGTTCATGTATGTAAATGTATAATACCTAAATGGGTTATGGATAGGTAGGTAGAAAGCCATGGTGGGTAGGTATTTTTTATTTTTTATTAAAAAATATCATTTAAAAATTGGTCTATTTTTAAATTAGTTTTTTTGGTTGCCCAAATTTTTGTCTGATTTGATTAATTAAAAAGACAATTTTATGATCAATAAAAAAAACCACCATTCAAGTTGGACGTGTTCAAATCAACATGTCCTATATGACCAAATAATCAAATTGACCAAATGTCAAAATGATTGGTTTTTGGTTTAATTTTCCAATCAATTAATCCATGATTTTTGGTAATGTGGACAAATTGTTTATGGGAAGGAAACCAAACTTGACCACAAAGGTGCAGCACCATTTGCTTCAACCAAAGGCTCTCCACAATAGACAAAAAGCATATGGGTGCAAACAAGATAACATGATCCACACCTACCTACCTACTTTATGACTAATTTTGTGATTGCTTTTTGGAAATTATTCCTAACATATTCTTGAAATAATCTCTTAAAAAATCTTCATAATATTTTACTAAAGTTTATGTTAAAAATTTGGCAAAACCTATCATTTTCAAAAAAAATCAAATCCATTTACAAGTCCTTTTATTGTTTAAAAGCAAGTGTTATAGTGTGATGAATGTTTTTTGTTAATTTTATATTCATTGGATTAATTTCATATTAATTCACATGTTCCCATGATATATTTCAAATATAGTTATTTTAAAAAATCTTACAATTTCAACATCAAATTAAATTATGACTTTAAAACATGAAAAAACCAAATAAACGTTACATTTGTTATGGTAAGTGTTATTGTGATTACACCCATATTGTTCTTAGCAATCATCAACACAAGATCCTTAATAAACCCCATCTAAATATGGTTAGATTTTGTATTAAGCTTCACACTTCCCAAAAAATTAGTGATGGTTATAGGTGTGACAAATGTCCTATGTTTACATTTTTGTTGTTTACCACCATCTTTGCCATGTACAACAACATTTTTGTGTAAGAGATACTACAAATCCGAGTTATGTTCATTTGCAACATGCTTCTTCATTACCGAAATGCCATGTTCAAGGTTGTAAATTATAAATCCTTTTCTGGATTTGGTTGAACTTTGAGAACTTGTAAAACTTTCAAAAGAATGACACATCACACACCTCATGAATTGCACCCCTTGATGTTAACCTTTGTAGTATTCTCATTCAACACAAAGAAGGTCCATGATTTTGCTATGCGATGAAACGGAACCCAAAAACTTGCATTAATGATGAGTTACATTAATCATTGCTTCCAAATTGTTTCTTTTTCAGTTTGTCACTTTTCATCAACTATAGCCTCAACTTCTTATAACACCTCTTCTAACAAAATCAAGCTTTCAAGCTCATCAACAACCAAATGATTAGACCTTGTAGTGTGAAAATTCATCTCCATAAAAGCCCATGAACTCATATTAATCCATAAAAAATGATCGGAAGTAATAGACAATTGCAAAACAAGAAGGCAAAAAGGATTTGAAACATTAAATAATCACAAAATAAGAAGGCAAAGAGGATTTGAAGCACCAAACAATCACAAAACAAGAAGGTGGATTCGAAATAGTTGCATTTGCAAAACAAAAAGGCGAAGAAAATCTAAGGGATTCGAAATAACTTCATTTGCAAAACAAAAAGGTGAAAATGATCTAAAACACTAGACATACAACTTGCACAACAAAAAGGTGAAAAGGATTTGAAACATCAAATAGTTACAAAATTAAAAAACAATAGGGATCCAAAGTAGTTGCATTTGTAGAACAAAAAGGCAAAAAGGATCTGAAGCACTAGATAATCATAAAACAAGAAGGCAATAGGGTTCCAAAGTAGCTACATTTGTAAAACAAGAAGGTGAGGACAATGAACACTCAACAAATACATTCCTAAAACAAAAAGGCAAAGAGGATCTAAAACACCAAACATTCACAAGAAGGCAAGGACAACTTTTGATAACCTTGAATGTAAGAAGTAGATAAAAAGTAAGGAATCTAACCTTCAAGATGAGCTCTTCCTTGTGATGTCGATTGAAAGCTAAATGTAGGAAGGATCTTGCAATCTTGTACCATAATCTCCAAAATATGCATTCATGAATTGATACTACTTCTAAAAGAAATATTCATAAACCAAGATGTAGCATAGCCTTGATACAAATCTCTTGATATTAGAATTTGAGATAAAATGTTGAACCCTCATATCATGTTGATTTTTTAAAACCTTAAATTTGCATGTTTAGGTAACCCCTAATTTTTTGCCAAACCATAAACCATAAATACGGTTTTTATCTATCATATGGGAACTTTGATAACCTATGAGTAGGATAATTGATACCACATTACATACTTAGGTTTATACCCAAATTTTATTGATACTAAAACAACATTGGTTTTGACCCCCTCTTTCCTTTTCCCTTAACTTCTCCACTATTGTTGCATATATTTTCAAAATTCTTACATGTACATGTACTATAATTATTCTTGAACCTTTTGCATTAAATGTTGAATTCCAACATTTCATGCCCATATTTAATTTCATTACTTTGTGGACCCCACTAAAAGAGGGGTTTGGAGGTGAAAGGAGACCCAAAGACAAGGTGAAAATAAGGTGATCTTAGTGAAAACTTTGTTGTGGAACCTTTTCTATTTCTTCCAAAGGAAGTCACATGATGTATATCTACTTATATAATATCCTTGGTTTTGTCCGCTTGCGGTGGTGTCCAATTGTCCTTTCAATCCATCCGTCCCGTCATCCATCGTCATTCGTCCCATCATCTGTCCCCTCATCCGTCCAGATGACGGCCACTGGTGCTAGCCTTTCCCTGGCGCTTAACACTACTATTGCATTTACGGCCACTGGTGCTAGCCTTTCCCTGGCGTTCAACCTGTTGTCGCATCCATCCTTGGCCGTTGTTCTTTGGCCATGCCCGCTAAGTGGACTTGCTAAGGTTATTGCTTGCCTCCAAAGAGACAAATAGCTAGGGCTACTGTGTCCACATTTAGAACATGTGGTTCTGCCTTGTTGCTTTACTCGCTCTTGCGCCTCTTCTTCTTCTTCTTCTGCTGGCCCTGACTTGCGATAGTAGAAGAAGAAACCAAAAGAAGAAGAAGACTTAAGCAACTAAACAACAACAGCTGCTGCTACTGCAAACTGTATTATATTAGCAAAGGAGGAGGAGAACTAATGATGATGCTCTTGTTGATCTTTTTTTTATTTGCAATGGAAGACATTGGTATAATCATCATGGTAATGAACAAGACAAGCAATAGTAGTAGAACTAGCAGTAGTAGCAGAACTGGCAACATCAGTAGAAGCTGTAGTAGTAAGAGAAGGAGCAGGAGGATGGCGGATTGCAGTGTTTTGGTAGTGACACATAAGAAGAAGATGAGGAACATCAGCAGTCTAGATTGTTGTTGTTGTTGTTGTTGTTGTTGTTGTTGTGGGTTGTGGGGCACATGGTGTGGTGCACATTTTACAATAGTCTCTCATAGGAGGAGCAGATAGGGACATTTTGCATTGTGGGTGGTGGTGGTCTCGTATACTCTAAGTCTTTATTGTTGCTTGCTATTGCACTGGGTCCTTCCATTCCTCGCTCCTTTGCTGTTGCTGTCGATCTGGTTTTTGTGTATTGTTGGGTTCCAGTTTGTTGAGAGAGAGAGAGAAAGAGAGAGAGAGAACTGAACAAAAAGCTAGAGTTGGGTGTGTACCAAAAGCGTTGCATTGAGAGAGAGAGAAGGAGAGAGAGAGAATTGAATAAAAAGCTAGAGTTGGGTGTGTACCAAAAGCGTTGCATTGAGAGAGAGAGAGGGAGAGAGAGAGAGAACTGAACAGAAAACTAGAATTGGGTGTGTACCAAAAGCGTTGCATTGAAAGAGAGAGGGAGAAAGAGAGAGAACTGAACAGAAAGCTAGTGTTGGGTGTGTACCAAAAGCGTTGCATTGTGAAAGAGAGAGAGAGAGAGAGAGAGAGAGAGATTGTTTTGATCGAAGGAGGAGCTTCTTCTCTATGTGCATTGCGAAGAGGGAGGAAAGCTACTATTGATGCTGCTACAGGGATGATGTGCTATGAGACGAAGAGCTAATCCGAGTAGCTCCCAACAACTGAGCGATGGTGAGATCATCATGTCAGACAGGAGTGGAGGAGCTAAGAAGGGAGGCCGTGGTGGTGGGTCGGACTCTAGCCCTTGCATCTCCAATGGAAGGTGGCTTTTGCATTTCCTACCGATTGCTCAGCAACATCTCCCATCCTTTTTCTTCTACTGGTGCACCAAGGTCAAATCGCGCGACCGCCTTGCAAGCTGACAAAGAAGCGAACCACGGCCACTACCTGCCACTGTCTGATGTCTGCGCTCGCATACTGCATCGATCCAGCTAGCACCACGCTACTAAAAACACCTTGGCCAACGAACTTTGTAGTGGGATTCTGTTGTTGGTGAGAATTATAGCAAGAAGAAGAATATCTTCAAAGCATTTTCCACTTTTTCTTCTTCTTCTTCTTCTCTCGGTGCTACGTTTTCCTCACCAACAAGGATGCAAGGAGAAACAAGTTCCACTAGCGCAAGTAAGGCGGCTTCCTTTTTGTCTTTTCTCCTTAGTTGACATTGATGGAATAACAACCAGAGTAGTTTGTTTGTTGTTGTCCGGGCAGAATTTCAAAGCGTTACTGCTGCTGTAACATCATAATAACATGTTGTCATCAATTATTCATGATCTATTTTGACTTATTGGTTTTTCTTTTTTTTTCCTCTTGCGAAATTGGTTTTCAGAACCAGATACAATTGGTGGGAACCAACTATGGTGGCATGGTGGCATTTCGGATGGCAGAAATGTATC
>Ga0116231_10002933_pt1 | contig 35606 bp, 24 predicted proteins | sample S1TSphgellanicum_2_FD_89695 | JGI IMG/M metagenome (GOLD analysis project Ga0116231, IMG submission 89695) | Host-associated microbial communities from peat moss isolated from Minnesota, USA - S1T2_Fd - Sphagnum magellanicum MG | ecosystem: Host-associated > Plants > Peat moss > Unclassified...
AAAAAAAAAAAAAAACCACTTCCCCTCCTCCCCAAGATCCCCAATTTACAAGTGCAACTGTACTAAGAAGAAGTTATCTGGATTCTAATAGTCACAGACTCAAGCCCTAAGTTCTACTCTTATTAAAGCCTTTTTCATTTGACTACTTTATGAAAAAGTAAAGTACCCATATAGTTCTGTTTCACACACTTTCACAGATAAATAAATAAATAAATAAATATCCCCAAACAACACCCCCTCCCCCCAAAACCCAGCCTATGAAACATAATTACACATGACTAACTTGGTTATTAAACATAATCAATTCTCTTATTATAAAAAGTCTCCACGATTTGAACTAAACTTCAGGTTCACAAATTTCTGGACCAGAAGAAATTTGCAAATTGTTTCTTGACCAGAAGATCTCCAGTGCTCCATTCCAGACTTTGCTAAGAAATTTGGGTATGAACTTGTGCAAAAGATCAAATTTGGGTACGAGCTTGGGCAAGAAGTGATCTGATTTTGGCTATGAGCTTGGGCAAGAAGAGATCGGATTTTGGGTATGAACTTGCGCAAGAAGGGATCGGATTTGGATATGAGCTTGGGCAAGAGATCGGACATGGGTATGAGGGGCTTGGGCAAGAAGAGCTCGGAGTTGGGTATGAAAATGGGTAAGAGATGGGACTTGGTATGAGGAGCTTGGGCAAGAAGAGACCGACCGGATTTGGGTATGAACTTGGGCAAGAGATTGGAGCCCACTCTGTGGAAAGAACGTTCAAGCCCAGATGGGTTGCGCATGGGATCCCGGATTCTCAGCTTCACCTGCGGCACAGAACTGTTTGTTGAAAGAGATTTTGTTGAGGAAATCGGGATTGGGTGAAGAAGAAGACGGGATGATGATCTCAGTAGTCTCCTGTAGAGCCCCCCTCGAGGAGTTGTTGTTGTTGTTGTTGTCATCGTCGTCATCGCTGCTGCAGCTGCTGCCACCACCAATCACAGTATCCGGAACTTCATTACAATCATCCTTGAGGAAAGCTGAAATAGCTTGCTGTTGTTGTTGTTGTTGCTGATGTAGTGCTGCTGCTACCTGATTCTGTTGTTGTAGTTCATAAATGCGTCTTGTCGTGGAGGTAGACCATTGATCAGGCCCTCCTGCTGATTCTACCAGGTTCAAGAACTGTGGCTGCTCCTGGTCGTTGTAGAGTACTGGAGAAGAAGGGAAGTGGGCGGCGGCGGAGATGTTGGCGACGAGCTGGTCGCAGGAGCTTGCAGCATCCAATTGGTCCAAGGCCTGTTGTACTTGGGCATGGGCATCATCATCCGTAGAGCAGCCGCAGGAAGGTTGCGTCGCCAGGCTTGCCAGAGAGTGGAGCTGCTCGTTTAGAGCAGCGAATTCAGAACTGGTCTCAACTTTGGTTCTGGTTCCAGAGATAAACGAGTGCTGCTGCTGCAGGGAGGCACTGCTGCTGGTGGTGAGATCAGGGAGGATTTGGGTACAGCCGCCGCCCTGATCGAATCTTGTTGTTGGCTGCTCATCCGGGAGTAGACTAGTAGCTGCTGCTGGTGCATGAGGTCCTCCGGGACCTGCTGCATCCGCCACGGCGTCCAGCTCCTGGGAAGAAATGCAGGGATCAGTGGAATTCGTCACCTGTTGTTGCAGCAAGCAAGCACGAGTGACAAGCAACTCGTATAAGGCGTCGATTCGTTGCAGCATGTACTGAAGCTCTGGGACCCTCATGCCGACGATAGATCGCTGCCACCAAAAGGGGTGCAAGAGGAGACGATGGTTGAGCTCCTTCTCAGCCGCTAACAGCTGCAACACCTGCTTCTGCTGCTGCTCTAGCGCTTGCACCTGCTGCAGCTTTTGTTGCGCCATGTCACAATTGGCTGGTGCGCTAACGACGGCGTTCTTGTTGTTGTTGTGGATATTACCAGCGTTGTTGTCGTCCTCGGTTTGCTGCTGCTGATCATCTGTGGTAACCGCATCGCTTATCAACGTCTTGTCGATCACATAATCGACACAAGGGTGCCCGAAGGAGAAAGCCTTGCCAGCCTGCGAGAAAACGATGATCCCTACATCGGAGCCACACAAGATGGAAAGCTCACTCGCTTTCTTGATCAATCCTACTCGTCGTTTGGAGAAACACACTTGGCGTGCACTCGGATTCTCTATCTTCTTGATCTCTATCTTTGCCCTACCCATCACGGCTTGTGAAAATTGACCACCCACCCAACCACCGCGCACTCACTTGACAGTCCGAGAGAAGAAAAGGAAACCACAATAACAACAACAACAACAACAAGAAGTCGAACAAGAAGGCAACAAACCACCAACCACAACAACAACAAATCTCCGTGTCTCTTCTTCAGGTTGCAAACTAACTTTGCAACAAGAACTCATGCCATGAGAAACAACAGCAAATGATTTCTTCACTGTATACGTGTGTGTGTGTGTGTGTGTGTGTGTTTTGTGCATAGAGAGAGACCACCGGCCTGCCTGCGCACGAGTTTTAGGGGGCAGAGTTAGTTTGTTCACGAGCATGCGCACATGAAGGCGTCTCATCCTGACACATGACAAGGGATGTCGGAGATGACGAGCAGTGAGAAAGCAGGTGGCGTGTTTCATGCCACTGCACGCCTTCCAGACGACGAGCAGTCTGTAACCCTAATTTCTGTCTCTACCCTATTCCCTTCCTAATAATGATAATAATAATAATAATAATATGCCCTAATAATAATAATAATTATTATTATTAGGGCAAATTTCCCACAACCCATTTTGAATTTACACCTATCAATGGCCTTTCCTGGCACAAGGTTTCCCCTTATTGGCCCTCTCATTTTGTGTAAGGTAAAACCCCGGAACAGGTGCTTTACAGAAATAAGGGACCCCCAATGTGAGAGCCAAGGGAGTCCTGAATTTCCATAAAAAAGCTCCCGTTCCTGAGCTTTACATGGTGTAAAAATCAGGCATTGCTTTTTATTTTTATTTTTTTCCCATGATATGCGATGGGTACTCATTGGATACTTACCAGTTATCAATATGAATTTTTTAAAAATGGCCATTGGTCTTTATGTGAATGGAAAGCCTGCCTCCATTTTCATAAAGCCCAATGGCCATAATACACTAGTATTTCCAGATACACTATGAAAATCTGGCCAGGTTTTTTTTTACATGTAAGGTAAAAAGTCCCCGGTGCCACATGAGGTGAAGCTGAGGCAAACCCAATTCTGGTAAAAGCCTACTACCAAAGCCTTTACCGAGCGTCAAAACATTGTGTAGTTTTTATTATAACAAAATTCTTGTGACCATGTTTTTCCAAGAATGTTTGGTGTTCTTGTTGTTAGGCCTTACCCTACACACATACATTGAAGTACCTCATTCATAGCAAAATTAGAAGCTTTTCCAAGTAAATTACATTTTGTAGCAATGCTTTCCCATTCTTTAGAAAGATTGCAATGACATCCCAGTAGAAGTGCTTTGATGCACATAGGATCGTTGGAAGGTAGCATGTTATGAGGTGGGCCAAAGGCGGGGGAGGCCCTCCATCTTTCCATAGAATCTTCTATTTTGGGGGAGCCTCCATATTTATTTTTATTTTTTTGCAATGGGCCAATCAAATTGGCTCATTTCAAAAAAAAAAGAAAAGAAGTTAGACTTGTGACACACCCCCAACTAATCAATATGAAACAGAATACATACCCCCATTATAAACTGGGGGTACTTATTGAGAGATGTATGCAAACCTCTTGATTAAGTAAATTCATTCTATTCTTATCTTAATAGAAATATGCACTCTAAAAAAAAACACCAACCCACTAGCAAGGAAAATGAAGGAAAAGCAAAGGAAAAAAGAGAAAAGAAAAGGAGAGCCAGAGAACTTGACTCTACTAAACCCTACAAGTGCCCACCCAAGCCAAGAAAAGCAGGCTACAAATCATGACATGGCCCACAGAAAGCGCACAAACTGACACGTAAGCCCATCTAGTCACCATCTTGAACTGGTACTGGTCTAGGAGCTCTCAAGCTTTTCAGTTGTTCTGGACGTGTAAAGCCCAAACAGACAGACAGATGGGAAAAAGAGAGAAGCACTTTTTTTTATCCACATTAACATTTGGAAGGGAAAGAGGCCCTTTTACTACCCTCTCTCAACACACAAGTCTGGGATGTTGCCTAATTTGGGTCAAGTTTCAACACTCTGCTTGGATTGCAGCAAAAGACAAGCAATCCCAGAGCTAGAGAAAGCTCTCACAGGTTGCCACCTACTAGGGGTTGGTGGTCCCCTCTTATTGGAGGGGTTAGAACTGGTGGTTCTGGTTTCAGTTATTAAAAACTAATTGGAACCGGGTCTGATCTTTGGAACTGGTTTCAAAATTCGAACCAAAACTAGAATTACTGTGAGAACAAGACCTGGTTTAATGTGTGGAACCAGAACCAGAATCAAGATTTTTGAAAAAAAAAAAAGGACTAGAACTGGGTCCTAACTGAAGGCTAACTGCTAGTTCCAGACTAGGTTAACTAGAACAGGATCAGAAGTGGGTCTGGTTATTAGAACCAGATCAAAACTAGAATCGGTTTTTATGTTTTTGAAGTCTGGACTAGATTGATAGTTTCATTTATGTGTGAAACCTGAACCAGGAATTTATTTTTTAGAACCAAAACTAGAAGTTCTTCATAAAAAAAAGTAAAGAACTAGGTTAAACATGCCCCCCATTGAACATCAAACCCAGTAATTGAACATCGATCTAGTGCAGACTAACCCTGGTCAACAGTCGGAGGCTTTTGGATCAATGTTTAAAAATGCTCCTATCATTGAATGTATGGTCTTAAGAAAAGATGTTCGGTGAATTTGGGTGACACACACACACATAATGTTGCTTTTGTGTGTAGCTATGAATGTGAGAAAGTGACAAAATTAATAAATTTTGATTTCTTGTTATGAATCACACATGTTCAATGATGGGAAAGTATGGGCACATTTTCATGCGCATAAGTGAAAGCAAATAAGATGAAAATATATTAATGTTAAGTTTTTTTGTTTGGTTATGGGTGTGTTTAAGACTGGTTTAACAAAAATTCCCAAATGTTTTTTCAAAGGCAATGTTTGGTTTAAAGGTGGGTTGGATTCATTTTCACAAAACAACACCAAGACAATCAAAGAGAATGTTTGGTTATGGGGGTTTGTTTGTTAGATTAATGGGCACGTAATTACTCATAAATAAGCCTTAAAAGTTGACAAGGATACAATGCAACAAGATTAACAAGGACATCAAATTTTGAGCTTTTCAAAGAAGTTCATTATAAGCCTTCCAAAGGTTTAACCCTCAAAATTCTTACTAATTTTTTGCAATTTACATTCCTTCCAAATAACCCAAACGCTAGAACAAGTTTAAACATAGGCAAAGTTTAATTTTCGTTGTTATTATCAGTTTTTTTTTTCAAACATGTCCTCCAATAAAAGAACAATTCCAACTCTACCTAGAATTCTTAAGTCCTATTGTAGAAATGCTAAGAAATATTAGAGTTAATCACAATTCAAATCTACCAGTAGAAGTCTACTATGTAGAAGAAAGGTCAAGCTTGAAGCTTTTCCTACAAAAAACAAGTCTTAAAGAGAAAGTGTACATAGTAAATGAAGAACAACCAAGTTTTAAGGTAGATGTGCAAAACATTACACTACAAGTGAAAATAAAACAAGTAAATGACCAACCACCTAATTCAAAGGTATATTTGCAACAAATAGATCTCAAAATAACATCATGTAGAAGAGAAATCATCAATAGAGTTTGGAATATAAATCATATTTACAACCAAAGGTTCAAGAAGTATTTGGATTATTGTTGGATTCAACAATCTATAGTCCAAAATGCTAGGTCAAAGAAATTCAAAAGAGCAACCTATGAACTAGCTCATATTAATCATTCATATAAATTTCTTATCATAGTTTGCACATCAATAAAAGATGTCAAAGTAGGTCATGGAATGTTCCTTTGAGCTCATTTTTTGACCACTTGAACGGAAAAACAAGGTCCAGAAAGATGGGGCCAAGGTGTGCTTGCAAAAGAAAAAGATGTTGTGGTGATCAAATGGACCTTAGATATGTAAAATGTGGATTGTCTATAAACCTACAACTAAAAATGAAAGTTGCAAAGCTAACACAAACAAGGGATACACATTTTGAGATGGAATACTAGGCAACTAGTGTTTTTGGTTCAAGTAAAGACATTTAGAGGTGAACATTTGACAAGTAGGACTAGAAGTCTACAAAATATAGGGATTGACACCTATTTCTTACAATTCATTTTATGCCAACATGTAATCATTATACATTCAACACAATTATTTTATAGATAATGTATGGAATTTAGATGAAATAGGCATTTAGGTTGGTAGACTTTAAAACAAAGGTTCTAACTAAAAGAGGACCAAATGCAATTTATAACACCATCACCAAGTCTTGGGAATGGTTAATTATAAATTGTGCAATAAGTGTTACAAAGAAGTGATTTACCATAGTTCTACATTTTAAGAGGTGAAAAACTATGAGATGATTACATCAAACTTTACAATTCAAGAATCTACACAGTAATGCAAAAGAGAGCTTATATGATTTTTTTTTTGTTCACGAAGTTCTTAACTTTCTTCAAGAAGTTTGTTCTAGATAAAGTGTCTCTCACCGATCAACACTTGTTAGTTTTGGATGGGCATGGTAACCATGTCACCCTAACATCAATAGAATAAACATAAAAGTTTAAGTTAAACACGATTACTTTACTATTTCATATATCACATATTCTACAAACATCAAATGTGACTTGTTTCAAACCATTTAACACAACGTTTGAAAACACAATGCCAAAACATGTTATTTACAACTACAAAACTAGTCATAAATGCCATTTGTGATTGCACCTATAACTACAATATATATATATATATATATGTTATAAAATAATATATTATTATATTAATATTTAATTATATTCTCGAATAATGATTTTATAAAATGGTTATTCATTTAATTTTTGATTATTTATATCTTGTACACATATGGTTTGTACACAAATTGTATAATCATATATATAACCATATAAAATATTATTGTATTATACATCATTATACATACATACCATTGCTCAACATAATCAACATATGTCATAGTCCTGGTCAAACTGGTCAACATGGTGGGAACAAACATTGATCCTTGAACCTCCTTGAATTGGTCCAAGGCCTTTGCCATCAACCAACAACATCACAAGTGATACAATGTCATCACAAAAAAGATTTCTCATGTTCCAGTGTTTGAATGTATAAAAATACAAAGTTTAAAATTTAATTTCTTTTCCAATACATAATCAAATGAACATATGAATATGAATAATTAAAATTTGGAGCACAATCTACATATGTGAACCAACTGAAAATCCAAATAACAAATTTTGTACATAGAAAATGACTTTTGAATTTTTTAAATTTTAACATATCAGTTATGTCTCAATACATGATAAACTTTAATAAATATGTGTATAATTTGAATATAAAAAATTGAATATTTCTAATTTACTTTTTAATTCTGAAATATGAATATAATATGTATCATATGTATATAATATACACGTGTTATAATATATGTATACATATATATACATATATCCAATATTTATACTTTATATATGAATATTTAATTTTTCATTATATCATTTAATTTAATAATCATATATTAATTCCAATTTTATATTTATTTTCAGTATATTGTAAGTTAATTAATAGAATTGATATTTAGAAAAAAAGAAAAGATTTACCAATTAATTTTATTATATTTATTATAATCCAACCACTTAACACAACATTATAATTGTAATGGTTTTTCATTATTTCAATTTTTATAATTTTAAATTTATTAAAATATACATATTTAATACAATATATATATATACATACATATGCAATGTTATATGTATATAAATATTTGCTGAAATATGTTTTAAATATATGCATAATACAACAAATATTTTTTAATAAAATTAAAATTAAAAAATTGTAAATTATATTCAATCATATTTTTCTGAAAGGTCATTTTATATATACATTTAATATGTCGAAAATTTATGAATCCTAAACCCATAGATAAATTTGGTAAAACTTTGTTAAATTTGGTTTCAATAGCATGAAATTGCTTGAATTAGAGCTTTGGTAAAAACTGTTGCTGGGAAAGCACCAGTTCTGTATTCAGGACAGTCAGTCTGTATTCAAGAATGCTTTTCTGTATGCAAGACAGCGAGTCACTGCTATTCATGACGAAGGTGGTGATCTGATTCTTTGTGAGTCTCACTACCAATGTTATGACCTCACTCATTCTTATTGTTGGTCTTGGTTTGTCACAATTTGGCTACCTTCAAAGTTCTTTTGTGAAGTTTTCTCTGCAACCTCATGGTTATATTTTGGATTCAAGACACCCTGAAAGCACTTGGGAGCCAGAACTAGAGGTGTGCCTTGTCTGGCCCTTGTAATAAAAAAAACTCTTAAGAAGCATTTGCTCATTGGCAGACAGTTGAAGACTTACAGGCCAATCATTCAAAGCTTGTGTATGCCAAAACCCACAGGAGAAACTCAGCTGCCTGGGAAGCCATGACAAATGTGAGAAAAGTGTGCACAAGTGTGAAGAAGCCTGATCTATGCTTTGCTTTTGACTCTGCCCAAAAATTCAACAATGCATCTCTATTGTGCCAAGAATTCTGAAATATATAAATAAATTTCAGGTTGTAGCAATGAGCTATTGCTAGCAACTCAAGCTGAACATGACTCAAGTAGCTCGTTGCTACACATAGATTGAAAAGGGTGTGCAGAAGTTGGGATTGAAGCACTTCAAATTCATCAAACCTATCGGTGTTGGTGATACTGGAAGGTACTATCCTTCATCTCTTTACAGCCCCAGAGCTGCAAAACAAAGTGCAGAATAATAAGAAAAAAGTAGGAAGAAAATCAAGAGTGACGAAGCAAAACAAGCCTATGTTTTCTTGTAATACCCAGTATTTTGAAGTAGAAGACATTCATAAATTAAAATTCAGTCTGGTCTCCTGTTTCTCAAATTGAAGGTATAAGTGCCAATTCTCAGGTAATTCACCATCTAACAATTTTGACCTTTTGTGACTCTCAGTTTGGTAGACACAGTTATCACAACTTGTGGATGTGCTGTTAGGCCAGAATTTTTGACACCAGCATGTCAACATGATGTCAAAAGACTGAAAAATCAACTGGGCATATACCACTAGTTTGTTCTACTGTCCAGTGGTGTTGGCAAACATTGTTACAGTTGGTGGTAACCTGCAGTGTACATTTGGTTGAGCTGCGAGGAACAGGACATGTCTTTGCCATGAAGGCAATGGACAAAATGGCAATGTTAAATCGGAACAAGGTATGTTCACTGTTCTTCATGACAAGGTCCAGCTGTGTATGGTCTGCAATCTACATTAACCTTAACTTGAGGTCACCATGCTGTTGATTCTGATGGACTTGTAATTTTGGAGAATTCTCAATACATGTAAAGCATATTGACAATTCTCTTCAGCTTTTCTTGCCACTGCTTATAATGGTTGTTTTTTGTCAGGATGTGAACTCCTGTTTCAAGGCAATCTTTAACGTCTAGAAAAAATGTCAACTAAGGCATGAAAACGTCATTACCAATGGCATTTGAATGGATAAACATGTGACAAGACAAACATCAATACATTACAGGATTACTGTTTAGAACCTTTCCCACATGGTTAGAATGTGCTCCTATTTTATCATAGGTCACTCAAATCTCTCTGGAGAATTCAGATGCTCAGTTGAATGTAACTAACTGTCCTAGAACACTTGCACCTTGTTTGACATGCATGCATTTGCTACAGGTGCACAGAGCATGTGCAGGAAGACAAATCCTGGAACTCATGGACCACCCTTTCTTACCTACACTTTACGCTTCTTTCAAGGTTTGTTAGCTGATCCCATTCCTTTTGCATTTCACACCTTTTCAGATGCTTGACTAGATGTCTGTCAATTTTACTGAAGACTTTGAATATGGCTCACATGACTGCTTTGAAGGAGTCTGGCTTGATACATGGTTCAGCAGATCTAGGAATCATGTGTTTGCTGTGTCATTTAGGAGGTTGTCTGGGGAAGAAGAGGAAAAACATGAATAAGGATGTCGATATGTAACTTTTTGTGTGTGCAGACAACTACACACTTGTGCTTGATAACCGATTACTGTTCAGGTGGTAAGCTATTTTTGGTCCTTGAAAGGCAACCAATGAAACATTTCTGGGAAGATACTGCTTGGTAAGTTTCCATCTTACCCCACATTTATCAAAGAAGATAAATGAAGAATCTCTGAGAATTGTTTTCTTTGTCTCTTCAGCAGACCCCCTTTTTGTCCCAAGACTGATATGATACCAGAAAGCCCCCTGCCATTTCCTGTTGTAGAAGCATACGGAAATTAATGATATCATAAATTCTGATAAGATGCATGAGGATTGACTGATGCTCACTCCGCAATGAACACTCAATGCAATCCGATAGAACATAGTACAAATGAGAAACCCATGGTACACAGATTTGTGGTCTCATGAAACCTTCACATTCCTAACTTTCTATTTTGTGACTGACAGGTTTTATGCTGCTGAGATTGTCCTTGCACTTGAGTACCTTCATTGCATGGGTAATTAGAAGGCTTACTCCCAATTTAAAATTGCCAATGTGATATCAGTTGGTGATCAGTCTTTTCTGTTTATAGTGAAGAGTATTGTAGTACTCATGACCTAATCCCATTAACTTTGTTAATCCACAATTTTGAAATTATTGTTGCCATTGGACACATTAAGTCTCAAATATATCAGAACTTTATAGAAAAACTGACACTGTCATGCTTTTACTAGATGGTTCTCAACCAGAGTTGATCTATAAGCTTGATGTGGAATATTGAAGATGAGAAAATTACATCTGCTTAATTGCATCTGAGAAATTACTCCACTGTAAACATCATTTATGGACCAAAAGACACCTTGAAGGGTATGACAATCAGATTTCTCTGGGTGGATGAAAAATGTAATGCAGGTGTTTTGTATAGAGACTTGAAGCCTGAGAATGTATTAATTCAACAGGATGGGCATGTACAACTTACAGATTTTGACTTGCCATTTGTAACTTCATCTAAATCATAGGTGTGTGTTGCTCTATGCTCTTTTTACATCTTGAAGAAATCCATTCAGACAAACATAGAATTTCATCAATTTGTCATTGTGGCCACTTATATCTGGACTGCAGTTTTATTGTTGTATTGCACGTCTAACTTGTTAAGGGCCCTTAAAAGCCTGCAAGGACAGCAGACTCCTTTTTGGGTCACTTTGATGTCACATCGACGGTTTTTATGATACTTTCTGAGTTTCTTTTTCAGAAACTACTTTATCTAAGTAGAAGGAAAGATGATATAGCATATAAATTGAGCATTTAGAGGATTGCAGATGCATGCAAGATCATAGCTCAGGTAACTGGTTGTATGGCTATGCAGTTGGTAACTCCAGAGAAACCAAAGCAATGCAAAAAGCACAAAGATACAGAGCTCCCCATTTTTTCCTCAGAGTTCACCATGGCTTCAAACTCCCTTGTCGGGACTGAGGAATACATTGCTCCTGTAAGTTCCTTCTTTTGTAGCTGGTGCAGGTTGAATAACTTGCCAGAGAACTCGCAGTCCTATTGTTGGGGTGCAGAACTGTATTGATAAAGGAACACAGGGGTTCACCTGCTAGTAATGGTGGAGTTTAACACCCTGAATCTTGGAACACTATATGTTGTTGAATAATTTGGGAAGGTTCCCCATGTTTTCAGATTGCATCACTATCTCTGGTTAAGTGATAGTTCATTATTTTCTTGTTTCTTTCTGCCTTTCCTTCTCTTCTCCTTGGTCCCTTTCTTTACTGGTATCTCATTGAAAGGGGTTATCTAATTACAGGAGATCATCACAGGCCAAGGTCATAGCAGTCTGGTGGATTGGTGGGCTCTTGGTATACATTCCACCTTCCTGTCTAAAAACTGTACTTTGAGGATCTTTTGAGTTTTTCTCCTCTAAAAAAGCTAGTGATTTTCTCTCTCCTCATGGATCCAACTCTTGTTCAACTATTAGCAACCATTTTATGGGGATTATGTTTGTCGTGGGTTTAATGCATCAAATGATAATACTGAGAAGTATGTCTGTAAACAACAGCTCTGATCCACTTCTCTGCTATGACTTTGGGTTTCTGAATTGGGGCCAGGTGTATAGATTTATGAGATGTTATACGGTCACACCGCCTTTTGTGGGAAGAACCGGCAAACAACATTCACCAACGTGCTTCAAAAGGATCTGGTCTTCCCTGCACACATACCTGTAAGCCCAATGGGTGCCTCATGTTTTCGGATTTCCCAAAGTGTGCAAGACATCTATCTTTATATGTTCCAGTCCTGCTGGATGCATTTCCTGACTTACAGAGACTTGACTTTTGGACATGGTGGGAAATAGGTCAGTTTGGGAGCAAGGCAACTAATGCAAGCACTACTTATAAGAGACCCTCTGAAAAGGCTGGGATCATTGCATCGTGCAAATGACATCAAAACACATACTTTCTTCCAGGACATCAACTGGTCGCTGATCTGTTGCATGGTACACATCCTCTCTTGGCACATTGGTTTCTATTGAGCAGTGCACTGTTCTTCCAGGGTGAGTGATCTAATGCAATTAAAACAGGGTTTGTGAAATTTCACATATCCAAGGCAAGAGTCAAAGTTGATAATTTTTTGTCTCCATTATAGACAAATGAATTGCTAAGCAAGCCTGCAGTAGCACAAACCTCCCCTTTCCGCCCTCTCAACCACAAAGGAGTTTTTATGTATTTGAGGTGTTTGTATGTTTGAAGATGCCACCACCCCTGGATGTTCCATTGTGCATCATTACAAGTGTGCCAGAAACAGGTGAGAAAGGAGGGGAATTTGAGTGGGATAAGTTCGATGCCACTACAACAGTCAATGATGCACATTAGACTGTACGACGTCTCTACCTTGCCCACTCTGTTGGTACTTAGTCTAGAGTGAAAGGTTCATGGCTTTTAAAAGTCAGCTTCAGAAGCGAAAAGGCCAACAAGTTGATTCACCTCACCTTGTTATTCACATGCTCAGTACATCCTCAAAGATCAGGCAATGCTCTTATGGACATAACATTGCAGACTTTTTCTTAGTGAAATCTCACCACCTCGGTCTACATTTGCTTATGATCCAGGATGGCTGTTCTACATCCATTTTGCTTCTGGCTTGTGAAACTGGCTGTCATACAGAGTGGACACTGGACACCTCCAAGATGAATCTTCCATCCTGCAGCTAAAAGCATTTTCAAATTTCAGTTTCTCTATGTCACCTACCTGTTCTTCAATTACAGATGTACATCATGATTCAAGGAGGAGGTCAATTTGAGGTACAATCAGGGTTCAAGGAGCGCAACTGAGCTTTTTATGACAAGGCATGGAGTTTCTAGGTTTTCAAATTTTCACTAAATCTGTTATCAAAAATTCCTGTTTTTCCTGCCTAATCCCGAGAATTTGTACATCAGCATGAAAGTTCAAGATCTTGCTGCTTTTCTGACTAGTTGTGGAAAAACATGCAGTATTGTCCATTATGAGCACACTGATTTGTATGGATGCTAATTCACACCAAACCAAAGTGGCAGGATGTATGAAAACTCTGCACGACTGCAAGTTTGCTGGTGACAAAGTGTGAGTTCAAACTTGGGATCTAGAGAGAGAGAGAGAGAGAGAGAGAATGATTAGACTTCAGAGTGGTGTTTCTCTATCACCTCTGACTTATATGTTTGCCCCTTGTGCTTTAACATCATGTACCATGTTAATTCAGGTATTTTTGACAATATTCCTGACTGATGAGCATGGGCTGTTGTTTGTCTATAAGGAGCTTTATGTCATGTACCATGTTAATTCAGGTACTTTTGACAACATTCCCAACCAACAAGAATGGGCTATTGTTTCTCTAAGGAGCTTGGCATGGGAAAATCTGATGACTTGTTCATTCACTGACTACACACATTCTTCAAATTACCTTATGTTCATTCACAAAGACACCCGCATCAACTCATACTCATTTGAATTTGCTCCTGAAAGATACAAATCTGCAAGCCAGCAAGAAGAGGACTTTATTCCCACTAGGTGGGTTGTCCATTAGGGGAAGTTGCTAATGCATAAAGCAGGTGTGTCAAAACCCTGCTCATAGCTTACATGAGCAACTGGGCTCTGGGCTCTGGGCTCTGGGGTTTGATTTTTCGCAACGTAAAATAGTGAATCTGTTATTAATGTATACACCACATACATTGATGTTGTGTGCATGAAATCAAATATGGCTACAACTAGTGAATAAATCTTATAACAAATCATATATTTTTCAACATTAATGTAAGTGACAAAGAACCATTGTATGTCTTTACTTAGTTGTTGTGGGGGTGTAACCCATTGCCAACATTTGTGCTACAAAAAACAAATATAAAAAACTATACTAATTTTGAGAGTAGTACAAATGTGATTGCCCCAACATGCTATATGTTTTATTAGAACACCAAGTTACTTTCTCATGAGAAACAAAACTAGTCAATAATTACAAAAAAAATATTTCTTTTTTTGGAATAACAAAATAAAAGTATTCCTTTGCAACAATAATACCCAAAGTTGAAATGGAGATTGTTAAAAACTCCAAAAGGGATAATTGTGCATATAATTTGTCCATCACAAAAATCTATGCACAAAAATTGTACTAATAGGAAGAACATTAATAATCAACAAATCACACCTTCACAATTAGAAATTGGAGTTCTACTTGAACATTACAATTTCTTGTGGAGCAATGCTCCAGGTAGGTGAATGAAGATGTGAAGACCTTGTTGTGCTTGTGAACAGATTTTACACACATAGCAAGATGCATTTTGCAAGTCTCACATGTATTCTCTCGTTGATTGATACATACAAATCACATAGCCTTTGCCAATCCATTAAAATATAAATTCAAGCAATACTATGTTTATCATTTACAAATTTAATTTTTTAATGCATTGCATTTTCACAAGAACACTATGTTTTCATGCATAAGACCTACTACAACTTAGGTAAGACATGGTCACATGCCATATTCAAACACAAAACTCAAAAAAATTCATAGTACCGTAGCCTAGAGTCAGTTTCCACATGGACAAAACAAATAATTAGTTTTTTTTCAAAATTTAATTCGTTTTTACAAATTTGAAATTAACAATTTCTCATGAACTATGATATTGTCATATGAGGAGTGAAATTATTCAGATTATAGCCAATGATAGTTATGATGGTTTTTAACACCTCAACTTCATATTTTCCTGAAATTTCATTTCACTATTTTAAAGATTATTTAATGAGAAAACTGACCCTAGGGTAAAGGATGTAGTTTCAAGACATCATATCTTTACTGAATAATGGTGATAAGATTAGGCAAGATATGATCACATTTTTGGCCACCTCGCACCCTAAACCTAAAAGAAGGTCTCTTGGTAGTGAAATGTGAGTCTCTTGGATGATAATGGGGTCATTGAAATTGATATATAGTTTTAAGGCTTGGATTTGAGGTTTTAAGGGTTTTGGTGTATGAATATTATACTGACTATATTTACAGAACTTTTAAAAAGTTTGGTCTCCTAGTTTTGAAAACAATTTATTATCAATTTCACATGCCCACTAATATCAAGGTACTGGCAAGAGCACATTGTTTGATGCTTGCCACAAAACACCAAACATGTACACTCCTACAGGCAGGTCTTTAAATCAATTTTTTTGGGTCTGCCCAATTTAAAGGGCAGACCATAAAATGCTTGTGAGTTGAAATATTTTTTTGGGCAGACCTGTACTAACCTATAGTTTAAATCCTAGACTTCAGCGGGCATAGAGGTGCGTGACATCATACATGCTCACAGCAGGTGTCAGTCTGCTCATGGCGCAGCCGATCTCTACTGACCTCCTAACAACTATGCAAGCTAAGGTAGCTCAGTGGCTACAAGTAATTAAATAGTTCGGTAGAGTACACTTTGTCTGCTACATTATTAGCTGGGGCTGTGTGCTTTAGGTTGTGGCCAAGCTAAAGCTAACTAATACCTTCTCCAAAGACTTAAGTATAGAACTCCAAGAATCTCCTGAGAGTCTGAACAAAACTCCAGTTGAATCTATTTATTCCATTGCTCTTAGTCCTTCAAGATAGTGTTTCTAAATCCACAGTGAGAAATTGGGTGCAAAAGGCATCATCAGTCCCAGACTTTGAAAGGCATTATCATTGACAAAACAGCCAGGAGTTTCGATTTCTCTTCCACAACCAATTTGGGTGTCCTGTTCAGGCACTTTTTCAGCCTTTTCCCTATGCGGGACAGGCAGCCATCTGCTGCTCCTTGCGTTGGTAGTCTCGATTCTCATGTGAATGAATGCCTGTGGGTAGAGAGCATGCTTTAACTGTGAGTTGGCGGTGGGAAAACCCAATTGCACTTTGGAAGAGTCCTTGAAAAACCCCTTACCACCTACTAGAAAGCTGGCTCACCCTACTGGAAAGGTCCCTCTCCTACCAGGCTCACTACTTTCCTGGGTGAAAGGGGCCCTACTAGGTTTGTTCCATTGTACATACCTAGTTCTTGAGGTTAAGACAGTGCAAGTATTGGTAGTGTATACAAATTGTTTCTGGTACAGTACAGATGGTTAGTACTTAGAACACTGGAAGCATTGGTAGTTTTATACAAATTGTTCCTATTATGAGTACAGAGTCAAAAAACCCAACTCTCTTTGCATGAACTGCAGCAGAACCTGTTTTGCTGTATTCTGGACATGAAAAGCTCCTAGTACCACTCATTCCAATTCTTGAAATTGCAAAGCTTGGATTGAGTGACAAAAGAAGCAAAAGTACACTGAAAGAAGGATGGAAACGTGTATGTGCAGAGCAGTCCGCATAGAAGAAACAAATAAGTAATCTGCCTTTGGAGCTCAAAACCACTTACATCATCACCCTTATTGAATTTTCAGAGACTGCAATTTGAAATGGAGCAGTCCACATAGAAGAAACAAATAAGTAATCTGCCTCTGGAGCTCAAAAGCACTGACATCATCATCCTTACTGAATTTTCAGAGACTGCAATTTGAAATTGGAGAAGAGACAAAAACATGTAACCAACCCTGATGTTAAGTCCAAGATGTAAGCCTCAGGAAAGTCAATGAAGACCTCTAGACTTTTTTCTTCAACCTTTGTGGGCACATAAGCTATACCTACATTCAGGGAATGTTCTTGAGCATTGAAAACTTAATAATGATGACAAGTCTAAAGATGACTCAAGTCAAGGTGTGCAGAGATAAATGAGTGCCAGCGTGAGCACAAAGAGCCTGTTGGCAAATAAAGGAATCTCTGCAGCTGCTGCTGCTGCTGCTGCTGGTTTTGGAACAATTTTGACTTTTTCCAGATGTAGAAGTGGGATCCAACAAGTCTACAGGATTGTTCACAATTCAGTTGCATTAGATTCAGGAAGAATACAACAACAATTTGGTTGCTGCTCAAACAAATCAACTGTAAACTATGGTCGATCAGCTGGTTGCACCTAATGGCAAGTGGATTGTAGTTGCTGACATTTTCCATTGTTTTCAGTCAGGGTCACCTGGCTCCTGTACCTTGACTTGACAACCAACCACTGAAAAGGCCTGAGAGAATAAACTAGTCCTCCAAATCCAATGGAATGGACCAGTCAGTTTCAGGACCAGATTGCCCTTGCACATCTTCCAAGGTATGCACCACATAACATTGTATCATAGAACACCCCACTTTGAGAGATTAATGCAAAACATGAAAACGGAGAAGCAAAACATCCTACTCTCTTCTGTTGTAGATCACAGAGAGAGGCAGGGGGCCAATCCTTTCAAAACACTGAGAACTGATGGATTGGAGAGTCATTACACCATGTGAATAATAGAATTCATTGCTACAAGATTGGACTGACAGTCATGGAACAGCAGACACATATCCAATTATTAAATGAAGAACTTAACATCGTAACATGGAGCTAATTAGTTATGAGGCCTAATCTGGGCAAATGCAGCTAAGCTTTGCTAAAAAATGCAGGGTTTCCCCTCAATTTTATGACCTACGTGAGAAACATCCACCCAAAATAAGTGACTACCCAGGGGTGCTGGACACATAGGTAAAAAACCTATGGTACACTATCTACATAAATATTGTTTGGATACCATTAACCTCTTTCAGGTGCTGGCAGTGGGAGGCTCTACAGCAGGTTCTGAGACAGGTGCTGAGGAAGGTTCTTCAGCTGGTGCAGTGGCAGCTTCTTCTGCAGGTGCAGAGGCAGCTTCTTCAGCAGGTGCAGCCACAGATCCTCCAGCACCAGCTTCTTCAGAAGGCACAGAGGTGGGTTCTTCAATAGGTGCAGAGACAGCTTCTTGAGCAGGTGCTGGGGTGGCTTCTCCTGCAGGTGCTGAGGCAGGTGCTGATGCTTTAGGCTTCTTGTTAATTATCCTCTTCACAAGTTTCTGGAAAATTGCTAATGGTGATTTCAGTGCTGACTTGGTGGGAGCTGGAGGAGTTGCTGGTACCTTTACAGGCTCTTCAGTTTTCTCAGCAGGTGACACCTCCACAGGGGCTGTTTCAGAGCTGACTGGTTCTGTGACGGGTGGCTTAGGAGGAGCTTCTTCAGTACTGACTGTTTCTGTGGTGGGTGGTTCAATAGGAGCCTCTTCAGTGCTTATTGGCTCTGTGGTGGGTGGTTCAACAGTAACTTCTTCAGTGCTGACCAGTTCTGTGCTGGGTTCCTAAGGACATGAGGTCAAGCAGAATGTATCAGCAGGGACCACTATCACAGTATGCACATAAACCAAATGAATTATATGAACTCAAGCATCAGGTGGCCTTCATGAGATGCCAAATTCCAGCAAAGAACCGAACTTTTCAAAGGAATTGCAAGACAACACATTGGAGCAACTTGAAGAACCTCACAGACAAAAGAATGACAAAAGCAAGGGAGTATGGAAACCTAGAAGTGCAATTGTGACACACATACCAGGCTGCCAACATAAACTTCGTGACAATGGAAATTGAAGGTTATGTACTTGAGACAATTACAAATTTCGGTATACCTCAGCTGGGGCCGCGGAAGTTTCCACACTTTCTGGTGCTTTTGGAGCTTCCTCAACTGGTGCTGCTGCAGGTGCACTAGATTTTGGTTCAGGACTCTTCAAGGCTGCCTTCCTGAACTTGGAGAATATACTGAATTTGGTTTCTTTCTGCTCTGGTTTTGCCTCTGGGACAGCCACCAGATCCACACCGGTCGACTGGGGTTCCTCCTTAACTGGAGCTTCCTTTCCCTTTGCTTTGTTTTCAGAATGCAAAAGTTTCACCTTCAGCTTCTGGAAAAGTGTAGGACTGGAAGGACCAGAAGTCTCTGCAGGCTTGGTCTCAGGCTCTGGTGCAGCGTCAGTAGCTGGAGCTGCTGTTGAATTCAGCAAATCAGTTGGTAGAATCAGTACTGGAACAACAACCACAGCAGCAACAGTAGACAAACTCCCAGAGAGAACTGCAAATGAATGTATCTACTTGGTAAAACAAATTGCAGCATGGTCTCCTGGCATAGTCTCCATATGAACAGTAACACAAAGTTGTATGGTCAGCACCTAAGCAATCCTCCCTAGTGTCAACTTTTAGCTACAATGGCATAAGGCCAGCTAAGGAAATTTATCATGACAGGAAGACTCCAACAATAGAAAAAGAAATACACAAGATGCTAGATCTCCCTTCATGAAGTGCAGACAACCTCTCTGTTGTAAGAAATCTCTCAAAGACTGATAGTAAGGGCAACAAGAGCAGGACAAAGGAAAAGGAATGCCAATAATACTACAATTGACTGAGGTTCAATCTAATGTCTGAACAAAGAAGGCATCATGCTGCTGAGATTGATAACTCATGAAAGACCCACTGGTGGAATTGTCAATAAAGAGAAAAAAAATAACATGGATGGCAGAAACAGGAACACATATCAAGAGTCTAAAGTATTTTGATCCTCTTCAACATCTCTGATACTACTGACCTGCAGGTGTTTCTTCCTTACTCTCGGAGACAACATCCTTGGTCTCCTCAGTGTGAGGTGGTGTAGTTTCCTCCTTGGTCTCTTCAGTGGGAGGTGATGTAGTTTCCTCCTTTGTCTCCTCTGTGGGGGAAGGGGTAGTTTCCTCAGCTGATGCCGCTGTAGGCTCAACTGATATAGTTTCCTTGTCCTCAGGGGTCGTCATCTCCCCTGCAAAAAAAGGGTGAAGGAAGGCATCACCACTAGGACACGGATCTCTCTGGCTATTTCTGGCAATGCTGAAAACGCTGAGATCCGTGTGCTAAGGTTTACAGATAGTACCTATATGAATCTTTAGATTTCCCACGGAATTTCAGATCTCTACTGGAAGTCTAATTGCATGCAAAGAAAAGGAACGCAAGAGGGATGTTACTACTACCATGTCAAAATTGCGCTCAAAACGCGGAAAAAAAGAGAGTTCTCAACATCCTAGAGGTTCCCGCTCATACAACAATACGAACTTCAGAGACAAGATTTACTTAAGACTCCGTTTGCTTTCAACAACATACGTTGAGAAGGAAGGTATTTTACGAAGAAAGGTATTGCACACAACAAGGAAGCAAAGCTACAGACTTACCTGCAGTATCTTCTACGACCGTGGACTCCGCAGCGGCAGCAGGGACTTCAGCTACCTTGTCTTCGGCGGGAGCACGCTCTGTCGTCTCCTAGAGAGGAGATTGTCTTCGAGTCGCACACAGCGCTCCCCAGGGATTCTCACAACGCACGCCGCCCGCGGTCCCTAGCCCCGCTCAACGGCAGTGATAATAAGTACACGATTCCGCAATAGGGAGGAAAAAAGAAGTCTCGGGACTGCAATTCCGCACTACAGATCCAACACCAAAGCTGTAACAGCCAACAAAGATTCACCACCAGCCCGCACCTCCCAAGCTCGGAATGGAAGAAAAACCAGTTTTCACTGATCACAAAGCCTCACACGTACACAACTAAATTAGACACAACAGAGAGACACAGACAACGAAGAAAAAATTTCAAACAAAAACGAAACCCCTGTGTACTGGAAAGACGCCAGATACGTAGCAAAGCTATAAACTCTCTGCAACTCCTTGCAAACAAACAAGACCAGTAAGTACTACAACCCCCACAACAACAACATAAACAACAACAGTAACGATGCTGATGATGAGTCCACAAAACGGAATAGTAATACAGAAAACCAAAACTTGTCAGAGTAGGGAGCAAAAAAAATACCAAGCAAAAAGAAAAACTAACACAAAAACCAGGAAAAAGAAAAAAACAGAAAAAACAGAAAACAGAGAGTGAAAACAGAACAAGACAAATATTGTAATAACAAACAGCTACCAGCAGCAACCACCTCTTCGACAACTGGTACTACTACAACTATGTACAACAGGCGGAGTCAGAAGAGAAGAGAGAGAGACACACACACAGAGACAGAAGAGAAAGACGCACAGAGACACAGACAGAGAACAGAACAGAACAGAGTGAAGCAGGAAATATTAGCGTTGCGAAGAAGAAGAAGAAGAAAAAGGGGGCGATAATCTACGAAAATGGAAGGAAGCAAAATCTCCAGAATTGGCGAAATTCAAGGAATTCTAGGGAAATCTCCAGAATTGGGCGAGAAATTCAATGGATTCCCCAGAAATAGGGTGGTTGTTGGTAGTGAAATTTGGGGAAAGCAAGCACGAGGGGGGGTGGGGGCATACAGAGAAGCATGGCAGTTGTGTTAGCTGTGCCAGCAAAGAAGGAGAATGGGAATTTGGGGGCCTGTCTTATTATGGCAACTGACATGGGCCAAATTTGATCAATGGCCAAATTTGGATCAATTTTCTTTATTTTTGGCCAATTAACACCTGATTATTAACTAACTACTCTGCAACAAAATAGGATGGCCTGGCCTCACTAAGGTGGCGCACCTTATCTCCTCCTCTTGTTTAGGCCCCCTTATTTTGGGAATGTCCCCACCCTGGAGCCTTTCCCTTACACATAAAGACTTGCTCTAATTCTTTTAATTGTAATTACAAGGGCATGTTACCGAGTATTATTTTTTTCCTTCTTTGTTTTGGGGGGCTGTTTCAAAAAAAACAAAATAGTGCTTGCTTTGTTTGAGTGATGAAGGCATTCCATTTCTTGAAATACCCCAACTTTTTAATATGATACCCAATGTTGGGTATCATGAAGAGAAAATAAAAAGAAAGGTATTTTATGCTTTATAAGGCCTCAAACACAGGCTTGAGCTCATCTTCGCATTGCATGGGCTTTTATTTCAATAAAGTCCATGGCCTTGGCCTTTACCCTACACCAAATGCACCCTGGAGGGCTGCCTTCCATAACAGAAAGGATTTTGAAGGCCTATTATACTATGAACAAATGAACACTAGAGGGCTACCTCCCCTTGTGTACAGGACTTTAAAGGGTAGATGTGAACCATGGAATGGTTAAGTGCTACCCATTATGTTGGGTAGGGTGCCATGCCAGGCGAGCCCCTTAGGGCAAGTTAGGCAAAGCACCCAAGAACAAAATGACATAATCTGCCACCCCAGACGTTAATGTAGATCACTAGGCATAGGAGGGGGAAAGTTCAGACACCTTCTCTTAAGAGTGGGATGGAATTTTACACCCTATAGAGGTGTATTCACACTTGATGTTAGGGACTCTAGTGTTGAGTCCTTTATCACCATACTAGTCATTTAAGACTTAAACTTACTTATCATGAAGATTTTATGTTAAATTAGCATTCACTTAACATTAAGCTATCGGCCATTTAACATTGGGTGCCACCTAGGATGCCACCTAGATTTACATTTAACATTGATTTAACGTCAAGTGTGAATGCACCATAAGTAATCATAATTTCCCTGCCATTTTTAAGGAGTAGGGTAAGATCTCTCCTCTTCTGGCAGAGTAATATTCTTAAAGGTGGGGCGGCCACTCATTTTAGAATTGCTGAGTTCTGAGGGCATTACCCTACACTTAAAGCACTTGGAAATTTTTCCAAAGTGTGTTACAAAATAACGGAAAGAAGTCTAGAGGCATTTTTCAAAATAACCACTTGAATGGGCATTTCATTTTTTATTTTATTTTTTAATGCACCACCTTTTAAAGAAGGACAGAGTCTGCTTACAACATGCCCTCATGAAATTTCTGCCCGTGCTTTAGTAATGCACAAAGAGCTTGGCATTCTCGAAGTGAGGAGCAAAGGGTTTTCATTGTGTAGCCAAATATATAGAAGGATGATTAAAATTTCATACTTTATTTCTAGCTTATAGCCAGATTTGGCTAAATCTTCCTTGGGATGGTTGACACTTTTTTCTACATCTTCCAATGAATGATTGCCACTTTAGCTACAAACAGAAATTCCTTATAAAAAAAACCCTGATCCTGGCTGGACCTGCCCTCACCCTACACAAAAATATTGTTGGAAAATGTTTTCATGATAGATCTTTTAGATTCTAGCTACATAGCTTTAGAAAATTTTGGACTTTTGAGGGATAGTTTCATCACATCATTGCAGGATATATTTATTTATTTATTTATTTGTGTATAATTTTACATATTATTTATATATAATATATCAATTTCATCCATTTGGAAGGCCTGTCACAACACTGATATTTTCCAAAAATAATTTTACGAACATGCCGATTTTGTGTCTGTTATGTCAGGCAATCAGGCATTAGAGTTCTCCCAAAACTTGCCAATAGTTTTTGCCCATGACACCTTTGTACTGATTGAGTATTACTCAATTATAATTGTTGCACCGGAATTGTGGGTGTTCAGAATCTCCAGAAGCTCTTGTCAAGGCTGTTGGAAACACATGAAGACACAATGAGAGGATTTCAACAACATTGCAAGGCAGCTTTGAAACACAATGAAGAGCATTCCAACCACATTTCAACCCGGCCATATACAAACTTTCCCCCTTTGTCGCTCTGGCTTGTCTCTGTTGGTAAAAAAGGGGATCTGCATTGTCTAAAGGAACTTCCAGCAGATGCCCAGGTGGAGTCCCCATTCTAGGATGGAATATACTGGCAAGTCATTTTGGAAAAATGCCATTCCGTCTGTAAAATGGCAAAGAAAGAGGTACTTGCCACCACTATTCTTCAATACCAAATTCAACATTCCAGAGATCTTCAAGTCGATAGCTGATTGTCAATTACACTAAGAAAATTAACTTGCTAGAAGCAAACCTTACAAGAAGATGCATCCCATCCAAATGGATACAAATGTAGCACATATGGACTCTACTATGGTTGTGTCTCTTAAAGTCCCCCACATAATAACCCAAATTTTAGTTTATTTCGTCTCCCAAGAACCAACTTCTCAATGTTGTGGGAAGGGGCTAGGTTTACATAAAGATGACATCCATACCTGGCAACTTAGCCCATGATCCCCCACATCATGTTTCAGCATCACCACAACCCTCCACATGCCAAATGGAAACTTCAATGATTTATGTACAGGGGAAGGCACAGCTATCTATGCAGGTTTAGGGTAGGGTCCAGTTATCCAACCCATAATAATATACCATATTTTAGGGTTAAATCCAAGTACATAAGCGGCAGAGTTTTCTTTTCTGGCGAAATTCCACTCTTTTTCGACAAAGAAATTGGGAATTTTTTGTTTTTCTAGTCCAAATTCGATTAATTTTTCTATTCTTTAAATTTTGATATGAAAAGAAAAAAACTGTTAAGAGGGCAATACACTATTTCAAAAAGCTTGCCATCATTTTCTATTTTTTTTCTCATGGTTCCCACTGGGTATTTTGCAGGTACTCGTTGGGTATCACAGGAATTTTTTTAAAATAAAAATAATGGTGGTTTTTACCAATGTTGGGCAATTACCAAGTTTGGTCAGTTAGAACTGTTTGGCTGATTTTGGATAGTAAAAATCGAACCAAAACTGGGTCTGATATCTGAAACCGGGTTTAAAACAAGATCCGAGCTGGAACCCGAACCAAACTTAGCCTTGATTCTAGAACAGGAACTAAAAGCCAGAACTTTTGAAAATATTTTTTTTGAGGAAAAAAATGTCTGATTACCAATTTTTTCTGCATCTTCCTATGTATGATCATCACTTGGGCTACATTTTTTTAATTCCTAGAAAGTGTAACATTGATTACATCCAGTGAACCCAATGTATTTCAGAATGTTCAAAATGAAAAAAATAGTGAAGGTTATTTTGGGGGAATTGAAAAGGGGTGGGGAGAGGGGAAGGACAAAAATAGGTACCAAAATCAGATATAAATAAAGGAAACAAACATTTCTTCTTCTTCTCTTCCTACCTTCGTCTATTAAAAAGTAAATTTTGTACTTGGAAAAACGATATGAAAGTGGTGGCAATCATTCTAAACTGGGTACGAATTGCAGGACAAGAAAACAAAGATTCCTGGGACCACACTGACTCCCTCACTGACTCGCTGCAGCTGGCACAAACAGCAGGTGGGATATTTATTTAGTTCAAAACTGGGCTGCCCGCTGATTCCTTACCTATACGTAGGTACCTAATCAGCGGAACTTCCCCTACATACGCCGTAGGGGTGGGGGGGGTATTCCGCCCAATATGGGTCTGCCACATGGAGCCCCCGAAAATTTGGATTCCTCAGGGCAAACCCCCCCCCCCCAAAGGGTTCCGCACTCTGGACCCACTATTTTGCCCTTTTTCTGAAATTCCTTTCTTTGGGACCCCCATTCCCCCACTGTTTAAAGCACTTTTGACCCCTTTTTTTTTTTTTGGGTTTTTTTCCTTTTTTTCCCCTGCTGTTAAGAGGAGGACACCGGACACCTTATATTCATGAATAATACCTCCCCTACATAGTACCCGACACCTAATTCTTTTCTTGCCTTTTGTGAAGGAAGGCAGATAGGGCGGTAACAGTATGAAGGATGGATGGTTAAGTGGTCAGGAAACTGTTTTCTGTTGGGTTCCAGTTGCCTAGCTAACCATGGTGATTAGCTCAGTTGCTTTTTTTTTTTACTACCTACCTACTAACAACCCGCAAGTGGTTTGTTAGTAGGTAGGTAGTAAAAACAGCCCTTACCTAAGTATAAACCATCTACCAACCTAGTTAGTTACCTACTTTCCTACCTACCTACCGATATATGAGACTTATTTCGTACAAAATTGGTTACCAAGGTGAAATCAAATATTAACTCAGTTGAGGTTCATCCACAACTGAGTAATATAGGGTATCCAGTGGATGGTGCACTGATGGGGTGCTGGTTCACCATGGCAGATAAAATGGGGGTGTTGAGGGTCCTCACCACCATAAGATTCCAAATACCATAGTCTTTTTAGGGTTGTCATATGTGTTGTAATATTTGAAGTCAGAATAATGTGTATCGGATTAACTAGTCCATGGGTGCACCCACAGTTTCGTTTTTTTTTTTTCCCTTGTGTGTATGTGTGAAAGTGAGAGAGAGAGGGTGAAGGAGCACATTGATTGGTCCCTCACCATATTTTTTTGAAGCTGTGGGCAGTCTCCAAAAGAAGCACCCCTTTGGCCCCTTGCTCCCCAAATTAGAAGCTCATTCATTGGCTTCTCTTTGGCTGCCATGAACCCCCCAACTCTCCATTTGGCCTTCACAATTTATATACGTGCAAGTTAAAGTGTGCCCAAACAATATGGGGGAAAATGTGGGTGCTTGGGGAAGACAAGGATTCAAAGAGTAAGGGAAAAAGGGTTGTTCAACTACCATTTAACTTCATTGAGGAAGCATGAAGGTGATTGCCTTCATCAATCAACTACAACTCAGCTCACTAAGATAGCATTCACCTCACCAAGGTAGCACGGAAGTGGTTGCCTTCACTTTAGTGATGTGACTGCTTGCTTCACCTTCTCCCAAGGGAAAGAACCAAAAAAGTCCTCACACCTCAACCCTCCTTTCCCCCAAAAGACAAAATGCAAGCTCAACAATCTCATTGACTCCTAGAATTTTCTATTCTTCACACTATTTGTGGCCATTTTCTACATTATTCAATGGTAAGGGTTGGGAGTATGGGTATATATATTAATGTTGAGTACAAAAAAGTTAAATTGTGAGGGGAGGCTCTCACTTATTCCCTTCCTAGGGAGACTCAACATATAGGTAATTGTAGGGTAAACCTCCAAGGTGAGGGCTTTCCCAAAATAAAGGGCCTAGGACAAGGTGGTAGCAAAGTTTGAAAATGTAAACCTTTGGTGAACAAACACCTACATTGGTACCATGGTGAAAATTATTGTTGGCAAGTTCTAGGATTTAAGCAAGTCTAGGTCCAAGTTTTAAGGTCTTCAATCTGAAGAAACAAAGTTTTGTTGGAATCCCATTGGAATTTAAACAAGCAATTGGCCTTTTTCAAATTTGAATTAGAACTTGAAGTGAAGGTGTTGTCCCATTTTGGATAGGGTTTAGGTTTTTTTTGGGTAGATAAGTACAACTTTATTTTTTTAATATAATATTGACCCTACATTTTAGACTAGTTACTATATTTGATAAGTAGTAGATAATTGATATTGCATAATCCTTATCTTGAATTATGTGTATTACTTGAACAAACTAATATTAATGGTATAGCCACTCAAAAAAACATTTGAGTTGGGCATGGAAATTTGTGATGTCATGTGCAAAAATGCACTACTGAATGATTTTGAAATTGAAACTCTAGACAAAATATTGCAAGGCAAAACAAAGTAGATCAAAGATTCAAAATCCAAAACTTCCAAATAGGAATTTGTTGCTACCAAATTCAATAAGTTCAATTGGCTTCTATCAAAATATTTCAATAGGTAGTGAGAAATCTTCACAATTTATATTATTTTATTTTTTTTGGGTTCAAATTATTATTCAAAAACTTCATAACCAAAGCCCTATAGTATTCAACTCAACAAATTTAGTCACAAACATCAAAAACTCAATAAAACAATTTACCAAATAAAAACCTTTTGCCAAAAAAAAAAATTTGATTTGCAAGATGATAACAAAAACAATTATATTGCAATTACTTTTGTAAGACCACCTAAAATCTTGAGTTAGCTTGAAATGTTTTGAAATGTTTTTTCTTGAACTAGATTTCCAACATTGAACAAATATGGTAATTATATTTATGTGACCTTTAGTTTGTTCAACATCAATTTTGGGTACAATCTTGTATCATAGTTGTGTTTTTTACCTCACGTTTTCATAACAAAGTTTTGTTTGAACTTACATCTTACACTCTTCATGTTCTTGTCCATGATTTTTGTGTTTCATTTTTGAACTTAAAACTAGGTTTACCTTTTCGTCATGTTTTGTTCATGTCCTTTGAAAATCCTTGTGTCTTGATTATTTTCATGTTGAGGATAATTTGAACAAACTTTCGTTAAGCCTATTTATATTGATGTTGTTGTTCATATTATCTTGCTTGTTTGAAAATTATGTATGTGTTAACAAAAGAGGTAATTGTGTCAATGGAAAACATTCATGTTGCCCTTAAAATTATGCAACAAAAAAATCAAACACTTCATGAGTCCATTGCTTGTCTTCAAAATAATTGGGTTTTAACATCCTTGGGGTGTGTTTTTACAATGTAACCCTAAGCAAAGGAACCACAAACCAACCTACTTGACAAGTTCAATGGGACATGTTCAAAGTTTTAAGATTTTGTCAACCAAGTGCACCTAATCATTCATTTTCATCCTCATTGTTATCCAAATGGCCCAACCCAAGTTGGATTCCTTCACATTTTGTTATCAGGCATGACCCTTATTTGATTCGCACCTTTGTTAAAACATTGATCTTTGTTTTTTGAATGACTTTGAAACCTTTGTTGATGAATTTAATGTCATCTTTGGAAATACAAACAAAAAAACACACATCAAGTAAATTGAGGTCCCTTTGCTAAGGATCATACCTAAATGTGGTGTACACATCCAAATTCAAATAGTTAGCTTCTGACATCTCATGGGATGAAGCAATATTCATGAACCAATTATTTAGGTTATGTAATGACATGATGGACTTGCATTAAATCCTATTGCCTTGAATCAAATTATTGCACAAATGGTCCAATGTGATAACCAATTTTTTGAACATAGCTTGGAAAAGAATTTGGAGTTTCCCCCCGTACATAAGAATTTTCGCATCCCCCATGTCAACTCAACCACTAACACCTTCACCAAAAGATGATCCTATGCAAATTGATGAAACGTGATTGAAGCCCCACACAAAACATGAGAAGCAATAATGGCATTCAAACAATCTATGTTTGATTGTGGAGAATGAGGTCATGTTGCTTGTGAATGTCTAGAAAAATGTGGCCAACATGTAGCACATGCCAATTCTATTACCAAATCATAGTTTGAGAAGTCGAAAAACAAAGACATCCAATTTCAATAAGGACCATGAAACTAAACTTTGACACATCTTGTGATGAAAATGTTCCCCACTTATTTTCATATCCAACACTATTTTTTTAATACCAATCATCGTCAAATGCAACAAATTCATGGTAATCAAGACCCAAAACTTTTTTATTCGAGTGCATTTGCATGTTGCTTCAACAAAGAATTAGCATGACAACATAAGTTGGCTTTGGTGAAAAAGCACACACCAATACCAATTGACATTATTAATGGATGAAGTTTCTCCTTAAGACTTGTCACTCATGAAACCAAGGCATTACAAGTTACTATTGGATCACCCATTAACAAAGTGGTTTTCAATGTCATTTCATCTTCAAAAAAACCTTGTCATAAATGGATAATTGTGGCTTGCTCTATGAGTGGATTAACATACAATAAATCTTCACTTTGAAACACAAAAACATGAGGCCCCAAAATGTGAAACCTTCACCACAATGTCTAGCAAAAATCATGATCATGTACATTGTGCAATCGAAAACAAACATGAGGATGGGTGCATGCAAAACTTCAAGCATAAGGAGGATTTTGGTAATACATGAAGATCCAAATGTCTCAAGTTGTTTGAAGGAACAAGGCTTTCATGCATGTTATTAAGAATGTGTTCTTGATCTATGTTCTTCATAGACCAAATGTTGGGCCACATCAACTTGAAATCCCTTCTCAATACAAAAAGTACAAATATGTGTTTGGGAAAAAAATATGTTGACACCTTGCCAAAGCAATGATCATATGATTGCACGATTGATTTCAAAAAAGGTGTGCAACCTCCATTTGGACCCATCTACAACTTGTCACAAGATGAACTTGTGGTGTTTCAATAATACATCAATGAACATCTTGAAAATCTTTATCTAACATTCCAAATCTCCAACTAATAGGTCAAAACTTGTAACTAGGAGCCAAAGGGATTACTTTGGAAAAAAGACTAAAAGACTACATGTTTTTTTCCCAAAAAAACTTTTAATGCAAATGAAATTTTGAATGAATTTTTTTTTAACTTGTTTTTAAAATTATTTAAATGTTCCCCAATGCATCACTTTTTTTAAAAAGTCATTATTGAATAAATATGAATTTTGAAATGTGTGTAAATTCCTTGCAAATTCAATGTTTCATCTTGAAAAATGATCAAAATTTTAAATCATCACAAAAAATTAAAATTTCACATTCTTTAGTTTTATTATACTAAACTATAACTTTTCTTCATACATCATGTACATTATAACCCATTTATATGTTGTAAAGGACTTTTGAAGCTTTGGAATTTTAAAGCAATCACAACAACACATCTTGGGTTTTGTGATTGGGCTTTGCAACTATGTCTTAATCAAGAAGGACATATGCAACTAGTCATTCATGAGTTATTAAACCCATATCATTTCACCCATTTAGTTGCAAAAGACATTTAGTCACAAAGCTTAAACATCTTATCGACCATGATTTTTTTATTTTAGTTTAATATTGAAATTCCATGTCCTCAATGACCTTAGTATGATGTGTAAAATGCATGCCATCTCAATTTAAATATTTTATTTGACTAAGTGTTACAAAAGATGCCTTCATGGATGCATGACATCTGTAAAAAATATATAAACACATTATGAATCATTGCACATGACCAAAAACCAACCTAATTTAGCCCATGTAGTTAGCATAGCCAAAAGTCAACTTAACCTAACCTAATTAGGCTAAACAACCTAGCCTACTTCGCCTAACCCAAAGTCAACTTAGCTTAACCTAACTAAGTTAGCCACTTATGTTAAGCAACTTAGGTTACTTAACCTAGGCTAGGTGGTTTAGATTTAAAAACAAATGTCGGACTCCTAGCCAAAGAAGTCTAGACTAGGCTACCTAACCTAAGCCAAGTGGCCTAGATATCATAGGTTGCAAAAGTGAGGACTTAAACCCCTCACCTTCACTTTGAAGTTCAAGTCTTCATCGATTGCATTACCACATTTTTTTATATTAATTATATTTAACACAAAGTTATAAAATTCAAAAGTTTTAACCTTGAATTAACCTTGGCCACCCTAGGTTGACTTAAGTCAACCTACTCACTACCTACCAACCTAACCTAGACCTAGACCTCCCTAGGTTGACTTAAGATGAATTAGTTTGTCAACTTATACTACTTATTAACCTAACTTAAATTATCCTAGGCATTCTTAAGCTAGAAAAACCTAGGATAATTATGTCACATCTAGTTGCATTATAGTTGCATTTAGTCACATCTAGTCGCATCATAATCACATCTCGTCGCATCATAGTCACATCTAATTACACAAATTTGAGGTGGTTACAAACTTGATAAAATATCTTGTAATGAAGCTACCTAAGTGGACTTGGCAAAAAATCTAAAGCTAGGAACCTAAGTAAGCCTACCTAAATTAACATATTAGTAGGGTAACACATTCTAGGTATATTTAAACATATTAAATGTAGTAAATTTATTTATGATTAATTAAATAATTTACAAGGTAGCTTATATTACAAATTAGGTTCTTACTAAATAGCCTACATACATAGATTAATTTAATAGGTATGTTAACCTAAGCTAGTGTGTTAAATAATTAAAAAGTTAAGGAGTTATGTGTCACCTTTTTCAAAACGACTATTAATATTGTAGTCATACTTACAATTAATAATAAATTGTTTAATACACATACACATGCATGTGAATTCATGATTTCAAAAACCTCATGGCACACAAAAAAATATGGCATGCCATGACAAATATTGGTGCCATAAATTCAAGACACGCAAAAACTTATGGTGTCACAAAAAATCATGGATTGCCATGAAAATTTGTGACACCTTGTTGCCAAATGGCATGCCATGTTTTCATCACATGGAAGATTGAATTGTTATTAATTGCAAAAGACAACAATATTTTTGACTAACTAATAAATGAAATTAATTCATCAAATCAATGACATGAATCATGATATGAAGTTAGTGTCATAAATTATGAGGTGTTGCAACTACTAGTCAACCTCATTGCCATGCGGCATGCCACGTCAACATCTCATGACCATTTAAGTTGTTATTATTCACCGAAAGTTGTAAAAATGAATGGAGTTTTGTTATTACCTAATTTTGGATGATTAGAAATACATTAAAAAAACTTTTTTGAAAATTGATATTTGTGTAAAATCATCAAGTTGTGATATCGACTATAGTCACAAAACAATAATGCCATGTGACACCATAATGTTTTTTACAACTATGAAATCATTGACATGAACTTGTGGTTACAATTGTAATAAAAAAAGACAATAGTCATTACAAAACCCAATATGTGTTGTTATGAATTTTGAAACATTCTTTGAATTTTTTAAGTCTTAGAATTCCACATTTTAAAAAGTATGAGTGTTTTTTGAATGTGACCAATATGTTTTTATCATCTATATTTTTTTCAATGAAAATTCTTTGATTATATGAATCCTTTTTATAGTCCTTTGCAAAATTAACTCCATTTAACACAATAGGTGTACATTTTCAAACGTCCTAAATTAAAACCAAGACTTAAAATTGGATCAAATGAACTTTTACCCTAAGTTTTTTAACATTCATATGAGGGAAAAAGGACTAACTTGCCATGATTACTATGGTTTTAAATGGTAATTAAAAAAATTAATGTTTGATTTTGATTGAATATGTCTAACGCCCTTTTTGACTCCTAATTACATGTTTTGACCCTAATGCCCCAATCATGTTTGTTAAAAATAAGATGGTTCTTATGAATGTGTGTTGATTATTGTGGTTTGAATAAGCTTTACAACAAAAATCAATACCATTTACCTTTGATCTCGAGACTATTAAATCAACTGAATCACACCAAGGTGTACAACAAGATTGATGTGCATGGGGCAATTTGGTGAATATTCAAAAATGCAATGAATGGAAAACAACATTCCAAACATGTTATGACCATTTTGAGTATGTTATGATGCATTTTGACCTTACAAATGCACTTGTAGATCCCAACACCTAATGAAAAATGTTTTTGATGAGTACTTGGATGATTTCATGGTTTGTTACATTGACGACATCTTCATTTTCACAAAATTTAACTATACTAGGCTAAATTTAACAAAAGTAGTTTATTTAGGTTAAATTTAGCTAAACTTAGTTATACTTAGCTATACTTGATCACATTAGGTTAAACTTGGCTATACTAAATTATATTTGGTTAAACTATGTTAAACTTAGCAAAAGTAAGTTATTTAGGCTAAACTTGGCTATACTAAATTACATTTAGCTAAACTAAGTTAAACTATGTTAAACTTGGCAAAAGTAAGTTATTTAGGTTAAACTTGGTTATATTAGGTTAAATTTGGCAAAATTAGGTTATTTAGGTTTAACTTGGTTACATTTCACTAAACTAGGTTATACTAGGCTATATTAAGTTTAACTTGGTTATATTAAATTATATTTGATTAAACTAGGATAAATTTGGCAAAAGTAGGTTATTTAGGTTGAATTTGGTTAAACTTGGCTATATTTGGCTAAACTAAGTTATATTTGGCTATATTATATTAAATTTATCTACACTTAACTAAATTAGGTTATATTAGGCTATAATTGGTTATATCATATTAAATTTGGTTATATCAAACTATATTTGGTTAAAGTACATTATATTAGGCTAAACTTGGCAAAAGTAACGTATTTAGGTTAAAATTGGTTACACTAAATTATATTTGGCTATATTAGGTTAAACTTGACAAAAGTAGGTTATTTAAGTAAAATTTGGTTAAACCGGGCTAAACTAGGTTATACTTGGATATATTAAACTAAATTTGGCTATACTAAATTATATTTGGCTAAATTAGGATATATTAGGTTAAACTTGACAAAAGTAGGGTATTTAAGTAAAATTTGGTTAAACTAAGTTATATTTGGTTATATATGAGGTTAAATTTGGTTTAAATAAACTATAATTTGCTAAATTACACTATTTTAGGCTAAACTTGGCAAAAGTAAGTTATTTATGTTAAACTTGGCTACAATAAGTTATTTAAGTTAAATTTGGTTATAGTAGGCTAAACTTGGCAACACCTAATTAAACTTGGTTAAATTAAATTATACTTGGCTAAACTAGGTTATTTGAAGTAAGTTGGGTTAAACTTGGCAAATGTTGATAAAATTAAGATATTTAGGCAAAATTTGACAAAATTAAATTACTTAGACAAAATTTGGTAAAATTTGGATATTTAAACAAAAGTAGTCAAAACTTGGTTAAATTTGGTTAATTCAAGATATTTAGACTAAATTGTGTTAATTTAGTCTATTTCAATTAAAGTTCGTTGGATTGGATTACCTAAAAGAAATTAAGGCAAGATTAAGTTATTTAATGTTAAGTTCAGTTAAACAAATATACATAGACTAAACAAGACTACTTAAATTAAACTTATAAACTAAATTTAAGTTAATCTTATAAGATAAATTAAGGATGTTAAACCTAGAGGTTTCAATTCAATCAAATAAAATCTAGAGGTTAATTAAAGTAGGTTAAACCAAAGCCAAACTAGGTTAAATGTAGGCCAATTTGTATTAAACTTACTTACATTTTCATATTTATTTAATTTTTTTATAGTTGGTCAAACAACATCAACTATATTCAACATGATTATTAATTGAGTAATCATAAATTATAATCATATAATTACCTATAGTCATATTTATAGTAATGTGGTCTTAATAATGGTTGTAGTCAAAATAATGATAATAACTAAAGTTTAAATATGATTGCATGACTATACTTGGAAAATAATTGCAAGTTGTCATAGTCATGAAAACCATGTTTGGCATAGTGACCATTTTAAAAAAAGTTCATGAATGAACAAAAATACAAAATGGAAGAAAATTTTAATTTGAAAATATCAAATGGTTAGTTACAATATTTCATTCATCAACACGATTATGATGTGAGTGAACCCACATGGGAGCTAATTAAACACTTATCAATTACCATGGCAAAGGTGAAAGAACTCCACCAACAACACCCAAGAAAATTAAAGGCCACTCCTTGTGGAATTCATTGTTATAAGAAGATGTGATATCATGGATGACATCCTCAACATCAT
>Ga0116231_10002934_pt1 | contig 35605 bp, 21 predicted proteins | sample S1TSphgellanicum_2_FD_89695 | JGI IMG/M metagenome (GOLD analysis project Ga0116231, IMG submission 89695) | Host-associated microbial communities from peat moss isolated from Minnesota, USA - S1T2_Fd - Sphagnum magellanicum MG | ecosystem: Host-associated > Plants > Peat moss > Unclassified...
ATCTATTTTGTGTTCATAAATTTTATTTTGACTAGTGGGAACTAATTTGAGGGTTAATCCTTTTGGGAAATAAGATCACTCTAGGGTTAATTCATCTTGAGAAATAAGATTACTTTGAGGGTTAATCCTTCTGGGAAATAAGATTAATCTGGAGTTAATTCTTTCTGAGGAGTAAGATTACTTTGAAGGTAAATCCTTTTGGGGAATAAGAGGATTTTGGGGGGTTCACCTTTTTTGGAAATAAGGCTATTCTGGGGGGTTTGTTTTTTTGGGATTCATTTTACATGGAGTAAATATATGATTGGCTAATAATATGACTAATTTGAATTTAAGAAAATAAAAAAGAGGACCATTTTGAGGATTGATCCTTTTGGGAAATAAGAGTAATTCTGGTCAACTAAATACAATTATTTGTGGGCTCAACAGATTTAGAAGTCATCATGTGTAGGGTAAAGCCCTAGGGTGGGGACATTTTCAAAATAAGTGACCTAGGAGGAGGCAATAGTCCAAAGATATCATATTTGATGAAATATCTCAAGGTTATGGTCTTGTGATATCTGGAGTAGAATCTAGATTTCAAATTTTGAAATCTAGATAGAATATCATAATCCTACCTAGGAAGAATATCACAACCTTACCTAGATCTCCATATCAAGTAGGTATGGGGGGTAAAGGAAAAGGTTTTAGGTAAGGCATAAGGTCTATCGTGGTTGATAGGGCTAGAAAGTGAATGTTAAAGCTACCTAGAGTAAGTATCCTAAGTTTTGAAAGCTTTTAATTGGGTTTGAAAAAAAGTTAATGTGGATTATGAAAACTAACTTGAATATTTGATAGATATTGTTTGATTATATATTTGACATTCTCAAAAATTGGTCAAATATTTTTTAAATGCATTTGATATCCTTTTTGGTATTTGAAATGGGTTTAAAAATATATATACTAAAAAACTAATTCAATTGTCAAAACCTATCTTGAAAACTAGATCCAATGGATATTTTTTAAATGTGATATTTGCTCAACATGATGTGAACTCAACATATAAACATTGTTTCGCAAGGTAAATAGTGTGGCATGCACAATTGGTCCAAGTGTGAACCCATTGCATAAATATAAGGTGAACTCAACATATGACCATTATTATGCAAAGTATATATTCAAAATTTGAAGATCCAAATATGAAAGGAAATCTTACTTGAATTGTATGGTAAACGTGTTTCTCTAAGTGTGAACACATTATTGAACTGATTTTTTTTTTCAAAACCTATTTTGTATAATCTATTTGAAATTTCAATGACAAAGATAATTCAAAATTCAATTTCTCATGCACCTTAGGTCTAAAAGTTATGAAACAAATTCCATTAAATCCTAGTCATTCAAGATTTTTCCAATATTACCAAGAATGCACCTAGATTCCACTAATGCTTCTCATTTTGATTTAATTCAATTGTCATTCAAAAAAATGTTCAATATTCAATAACTTGTGCAACATGGTTCCAAACACTAGAAGAAAAATTGTTGTAAATGTAACCAATTTTTGTAACTAAAAATTGTTAGTATAGTTGCAAACGTTTATTTTTTATTGCAAATGACAATTTTTCTTCTAGTGAAATGTCACAAAGCCAATGTGTGCACCCCTATGCATCGAGGGCCTTCCAAGAATACCAAGTGCATAATTGGAAACCTTACAATTTTGACATATCTTAACATAACAAACTTTGAGAAACTTATTTTTTTCATAATTTTGATTTTTATTCTATTTTAGTGACAAAAATCATTTAAATTCAATATCTCATGGAACATATGTTGTTTTGAGTGTGAACCTATTACAAAATAAAGTGAACTCAACATATGACCATTGTTTTGCAAGGGGTATGTATGAATTTAAATATATTTGTCACTCATAGATTTTTTAAAAATTATTATTGACATTGTAAAAAATGATAAAGATGAAAATATTGTTATAGAACAAACACAATTAATTGATGAAATCAAATGGTTTGTATGTCTTTTAAATTTGATAATTTTTCTCCTTCATGCAAATATGACTTACCACCTATTAGAATTATAAAAACAATTGATCTTGTTTCTTCCATAATTTATTATACATCGATGTCATTTTTATACTATATTATATTATATTTATGTTTCTCCTTTTCTTGCACACCATTTGAAGAATAATTAATATGCCAAACTATGTTAGTTGGTATGGTACTATCATTAGAGACCTAGAGTTGTGCAGAGATTCCTGACCATGGTTAATGTTGTAACAATTAAAAAGTTCACTCATAAAAAAAAACTGAAAAAAAAAACTTCACAAGAAGAATTTTCTAATTTTTTTTTGATATGCTATAAAAAATAAATTAAGTTGCCAAAGGGAAAAAGGTCTCGATGTCTATAATTTGGACCATTCTAATCATCTGGTAGGTATGAGGCAATTAGATCTACTATGAGTAAGTGAAGCCAACAAGCAAATGATTGGATCTATTGTGACTAAGAAACTAAAAAGCAATTAGATCCAACAGTGAATAAATAAACGAAGGAGTGAGCAAGTAAATTGGATTTATTTAATTTTTAGTAAAAAAGGAAAAGAAATTAGGTGGGTCTGTTGTAAAAGTAGGAAAATAAAAAAAGCAATTAGGATCTATTATGGAGTGAGAAAATAATTAAAAAGAACCAAATCAAATCTAATGTCAATAGATGAGTTTATGATTAGCTAGGTTTCTTTGTGTTGTAATGTAGTTGGGAAAATCATATGTTAATAGCAATAAGTATGGGGAATAGAAATTGCAGTTTGCACTAGTGCACAAGCCATAGGCGACAACCTAGACATGTAGACAAATACCTTTAACTGGGGATACATAAATTTGTGTGAGGGAAAAAGTTCAACTAGTCATATTAATCAAAATGACATAGTGCATCCCATTGAGGAGTCTCCATTTGGGCCACTGTAAGATGATGACCTCCAAGCTACTCAAGACCTTGTTATTAGTCTTACCTAACCCCTTCTACCACTTTTTGGTGGGCTAGTGATGAATAAAACTTTAATAATAGCACATGCAATCCCTCAAATACTAAACCCTTAACAGGTCTTGGACCGGCTCCACCCCTTCCCCTTGGAAAAAGACCTCTCTTTGTTGCCATCATCACATGCAAAGAAAAAAGGAAAGCCAATTCAAACTGTGAATGTTAGCACGAATCATAATTTTGTCAGATCCCTACATATGACATCTACTTTTGATCCATATACATAAGGGGCCTTCTAATCCACATATATGTCACCTTCTTTCACCACATTTATGATATTGATATTTGGAAATTGAAAAACGATGTACCTTGTGTTGTGCTAGGTTATTGCTCCCAAGTTGACTTATGTATCCATTTTTTGGAATTGGGCCAATTTGTAATGCAATTCATCTTCGCAATTTTTTCTAATTATTGACTTTCATTACAAGAATGAACTAGCAAACTTGAACCATATGTACTGAAGATCAACTTGGAGTGGGAGGGGACTTGTATATAGAAGTACTTTCAACAATTTTTCTACCTACGAAATTTGTTTTATTGTGATTCTTTTCTTGAAATTTTTGTTTTTGCTTTTTGAAAAAAATCATTACAAAAGATATATTTTGGGTAATGTTCCCTTGATGTTTATTTTTGGTTTGTTTATAGATAGACTATTTATTTTATTTTTGAAAGGTTTTAATAATAAGTCACCATTTATTATTATTATTTTCTTTGGGATGTTCACAAGCTAGTACTAACACTCCAACAAAAACTTGAAGAATAAAAACACTAAGTATCATGGCAAGTTCAACATCTCAATATCCAATAATTATTTTATTTTGAAGATTTCATGTAAAAACAAATTACTCTTGTACATATTGAAACACTCCTAATTTTCCTTCATATATTTTTTTACTTTGAATAAATATGTTTTGTTAATTTCAATAGTTCTAAAAGTTACATAATTCATATCGAAGTTGTTTAAGTGCACAATATTAAAAGTGGAAATAGCTAGTGGATAGAGCTAGGAAGGGTGGAAAATTGAAATACTTATGTTAACCCAAATTTTCAACTATATATAACAACTAGCAACCATTGAAGCAATGTGATTTTGAAACTTAGTTTAATTATTAATTGGTAATAAGACCTTAGGTGAAACAGTCTATTGAAATAACTAGTAACATGTGATAAGGTACTCAATGGGTTAAATAAATTGGTAATCAACTTGTTATAATAACTAGTTGTTGATAGTAACAAGTTGGTTTAAAATTGTGACTAATAGTTGTAGTAGTTTAAATTTAAAGTTTTATTGGCTATTGATTGTATAATTTAAAACAATATTATGTTTGGTATAAATAAAAGGATTGAAAAATAAATAAAGATTTTTTTGAAACTTCTTGTAAACTTTCGAACCTTCGGAACTTCTTTCTTCTTTGAATTTTTAGATATTGCTTATTACTAATATTTTGGTTTATGAACATGTTCACTTAGAATTTTGATATTTTATTTCTTCAACTTGCTATGAGAGATTAAATTGATTTTTTTTTTGCATCTAAAAGAAACATCTATATCTAATTTCCAAAACTATTGATATGAAGCAACCTATTTTGATATCATCTAAACCATAATTAAAACACTTAGTAGATAAAAAAATTTAAATTTAAGACTAATAAAAAAAACCCTTAACATTTTGGTGACCATGCAGTGAAACAGAATTGTGAACAATCACATTACATTTTATAGTTTTTAACGATTATTTTGTTTTGAATTTTGAATTTTGAATTTGAAATAATTTTAGTAGTTTTCTAAAAGTTTTTTGTGCCTTGATGAGTTCTAGTTTCAGTAGTAACATGTTGATTAAAAAAACTTGAATTAATAATTGTTTTAAGTTATATATAAAAAATGTCAAGAGTAGTCACAAGGGGCTTAAGAAGGTAATCAAAATTAGGAATACCACAACAACCCATTCATGAAACAACCCATTCACAAGAGCAACCATATTCTCAAACCAAAGGAATTCAACCAATTGATGTTCCCAACAATGAACCTCAACAACCCATTATGGCAATTTTACCTCTTCATTAGATACTAATAGAGCAAGAGGAAATAAGAGAACCACAAGTACCTTCAATCGATTGATTTTTGACACCCCAACAATTGTCCCAAGAACGAAGGTTAAATGCACAAATGGGTGGACAAAACACCCCACTTATTTGACATGCTGATGAAATAACCTCTACAACACATAGGTGATAGTTTACAACACCCAATTACGACATTCCATGAGTTATTATATCATCTCGATTAACATTAGTTGTTGGGTACTACAAATCTAAACCGGTTGTTGTTTTGAATCCAATCATGGCAAATTAAGAATTGGAGTGTGATCAATTTTTAAACTGGTGAAAAAAACTACGCAATTTGGAGTGGACCTTCACACCAATCTAGTTTTCAACAACATGTAGAACCAATGGACATAATCGCAGTCCTTATTGTTGTCCAACAAACACAACATGTCATTCAAGGTGTTTGGCAAATTATGCATGTTTTAGGAATTGTTGAACAACCACCTATTCAATGAAATATATTGGTTATGACCCCACAACCTATTGTTGAAATTGCATTAACATGTGCATATTGTTGACAGGTTGAACATGAATTCAAAAATTGTCCCTTTGTGGATGATAAATTAAAGCGATTAATGAAAGAATAATTCAAAACTTCTCTACCACCTACTACATCGAGCACACCAATAATACACGCTAGTGTACCCATGTCACAATTCGATCACAATTGCCATCCAACACCAATTAGTTAAAACCTAGGTTGGTAACAACATTTTACAACACTAATAATAAGACAACTTGAAGTTATACCGTATCTAATGTGGTATAATACAGTTCCACCTTTTATACCCATGGATCCTAACAATACTCAATGTATTATTCTAGAATCAAAGGATTTAATCCATTGATTTCTGGAAGAAAGGAGAATTATGCATCTGATACTACCCAAGTAAAACCGATGCCACTTGTTGAATAGTTGGAATAAACTCAATATTTTGTCAAGATATTAACTTTTGGATTAACACAACCAATTTTAATTTCCAGGGGTGTACCTATTCAATAGATAACAGTTGCAACTTTACCTATTAACATACATGTTGCTAATGGACTACTTATCCATGGTAATGATGTTTCAATTCACTAGCCAAGAAAGGCTAATTTACATCCATAGTCGGGTGGAGAACCACATGGAAATTCGTTTAATGGAGGATCACCTAATCGAAACCCACTTAGAGGAATGCCACACGACCAATGCATTGGATTTTACAAATGGTTAACACCTTATTCAAAAATGTTCATGCCACCATGGTACCCATCAGTTGTAGTTCAATTTGAATCAACTAGTAAATTGCCACATCAAATATTTCAATATCCAACATACGTGAAGGATATTGATCGTGATGTCCACATCAAAGTTTAAAAAAAAACTATCAAAGTTAATGGGGAAACTATGGAAGCTATTGTCACGAACCTATTCATTTCATTTTATGAAACAATATTCCGGAGTGGGGTGAAAACTTTGTACAAGATCATCCCAATTACATTTTTGAAAAGTTGGAGCAAGCATTTTGCAAACATTTTTGAATTGTGAAGAATGGCGAAGAAGTTTACATGCAATGGAGGAACTTCCAACAACAAGTTGGTGAATGAGTAGAGGTTTATTATGAGCGTTTGCTACAACTTGTTAACTACTTGCAAGTTAAAGCTATCGATGTGTCCCTAACTGCTATTTTCATAGCATATTTGCAACCATACCTTAGATTAACAACAATGGGTATGGTAAAAGATACCCTTATCAAGCACAAGGAACCTACAATTATCTATGAAGAAAGTGGCTAAACATAATGATTAAACCTTGATTAGACCTAATGATTAAATATAATGGTTAAATTTAGTTCATAAATTTAATGGCTAAACGTAATGGCTAAACCTAGTTCATACATTTAGTGGCTAAACCTAGTGGTTAAACTTAGTTGATAAATTTAATGGTTAAACATAGTGGCTAAACCTAGGTTATACTTAGTGGTTAAACTAAGGTTATACCTATTGGCTAAACTTAATGTTCCACTTAGGCTAAACTTAATGCCAAAATTTAATGGTTAAACATAATGGCTAAACTTCTATTTGTTAAATTTAATTAAAACCTAATGATTAAAATTTGCCTAACCCTAATGGTTAAACATAGTGGTTAAACCTTGTGTTTAAAATTAAATATGTAAATGGGTGGATAGGTAAGTAAATAGGTAGGTTGTGTGAAGGTGAAAAACATAGGTAGGTATGTAGGTTAGTAGGTGAGAAGGTATAGGTAAATAGGTTGGAGGTAAATAATAGGTAGGTGTGTGGGTGGATAATAAGTGGGCAAATAATTAAACTAAATAAATAGGTGGATGAATAAATAGGAGGTAGATACATAGGGTAGTAAACCATGTCATATTTGATTAAGGATCATTGGTCATCTTGATTAAATGTTCAACTTGACTAAAGACCATTGGTCATTTTTACTAAGGATCATTCACCATTTTGATTAAACGTTCAACTTGACTAAAGACCATTAGTCATTTTTACTAAAGATCTTTGGCCATTTTGATTAAACGTTCAACTTGACTAAAGACCATTAGTCATTTTTACTAAAGATCTTTGGCCATTTTGATTAATTGTTCAACTTGACTAATTGTTTAACTTGATTAAAGACCATTGGCCATTTTGACTAATGTTATACAATTTGATTATGTGTATCTACTCAAATAAACCACTATAGTTAAATTGATCAATTAACACATACATGTGTCATTCAAACCCCTGACCTTTACTCAAAATGTACATGTCCATTAATCAAAATGACAAGTTAGTCAATTTGAACATCTTGAAAAACCATGATTTGTAATAATAATTAGAAATAGATTATAACAAGGTTATTAAGGCCTAACAGGAAGGCAACAACTTATTATTTTGGACTAGTTATAGAAGTTTGCTTATGACACTAATTTCCATTATCAAAAGAAGATACACCTATTGGCTTTCCAAAACCACAACTAGTTTAAGAGATAAAAAAAAGGTTGTTACGAAACAATTTAGAAAACCTTCTCATGAGGTTGTGAGCAAGGAGCAATTCATTAATGAGCGTTGATTAGTGCATTCAGCTAATATGTCACCATGACCAATTTGATAATCACACTAAGTGAAAATATAAACTAAGTTGTCAACACCCAATGAATGGTTGGGTTTAAAACCAACCAATTCACCATATAATAAAAAACCTCACACCCATTGGTGAATCATGATTATGGAGGAAGGCAATGAGGACATGGAAATTGATGTTATTACATAGCATGATAATGAATCAATAAGGATGGAAAGTGACTAGTTCATGGAAGATCAAACAGAATTTGATTTTGAACAAGTATCAAATTAAGAACCTTTACTTATTCAAGAAACTTCTGCTCCTATAGAATAAGCTAGATAAATATTACCAACAGGTATAGAACTAGTTCAACCGGTTCAACTTAAACTTGTTGAACCAGTTCAACCTATACTTGTTTATATTTTTCCTAAGACATGGGTATCTTATGCTCAACACAAAAGCTTGAAACAAGGTACACTTTTGTTTGAACAAGTAACCCTAGTTGCTCAGACTTGGCTTCAAATAGTAGACAATTTAACCTATTTTAAATCCAAATATAATATTGTTGAAAACTTGTTAAAAGACACCAACAACCAGATATAGGTTTGTTGTTTGGAACTAGTTAGCCATGAACAAGCCCTGCAAAATAAATATAAGGACTTGTTACTATGAAAACCTAGATTTTTTAAAAATATAGAGAATAAGCACCTGGTTGCTAAAAGTGTTGAAGCTAAAAGGGCAATGAAGAAGGCTAAAATTGTATAATAGGGTTATAATGAGCTAAACCACGCTACTTTTTAAACCCATAACAACCTAAAAGCCCTACAAACTAACTTTGACTAGTTAACAAATGATTATGGTAAGATGGAAGCCATTAGTGTACAATGGATAAATATTTTTTTAGAATTGGAGAACACTTGTTTCCAATAGAAGGAACAATTGACGAAAATCAACATTGACATGGATAATCACCCATGAATTTTGAGGACAAATCCAAAAATTGAAAGGCAAATTGGAAACATTTCATCAATCATCAAGTAATTTTTTTTTCAAACTACCTACATGGATAATTGGTTGAAAGAGTTTGAGAAATTATTTTTGGACAATGCCTTGCTTAAGGTACATAACTAAACATTAGCAGATAAAACCCGAAATGGAAGGAATGGTGGCAAACCATATAGGAAATTATAGAAAAACATATCCAAGACAGTTTGAAGATAGTTCATGCAAATGAAGAAGCTTATTTGAATGAACTAGTTGCATATCGGTTACAATTTGATGGCTATACATATGACCAACTTACTAGAAATTTGGTTAAGGTATCTATTACTATTTCCCAAAAGTTTTCACCTATGCAGGCATCAATTGTAGTTACAAGTTTTCGAAGTGAACATGTTGTCATTACCATTAAAGAACCAAAGCCAATTAGAAGAGGAACAAAGTTGGCCATTATTTTTTGTACTTTGTCTTTGCCCATAAAATATGTGGAAGTACCTATTGTAACTATTAGTACTCATGTAGAAGGATTAGAAAAACCTATTACTCCCAAACCCATAACATTAATGATACTAGAGATTGGGGTAGGTGCAAAGGTAACCTTAATTGACACTATCATGCTTCTGAGGTTTTCAGGACTCCAAATATAGTATTGAAGGACACACATGTTGCTGAAACACCATGATCTATACCTTTTTTTAGGTTGAACCTATTGATATCATAGGTGAACAACCTATTGATGATTTGATTACAGGAGTTAAATAGGTAGTTTTAGGTGATTGATTTTGAGGACGAAATCTAATTTTTAAGGGGTGTAATGTTAACCTAATTTTTCAAATATATATACTAACCAGTTGTTACCAATAGTAGGGAAAAAAATCCATTTTCTAACCAACCAAATTTTGACTACATGTCAAGTTGAACTTGCTTTAAACTACATAATTATATTTATTTCAACAAATTCCACGTGACCCACTTCACACCTCAATTCAATTGACTTTTTTGACTAGGTTGGTAAGTGTATGGCATTAACCATTGTTGCCAATTGACCATTAATTTTTATTTTTAATTAATAAATTCATAATCAAACTATAATGGAGAGATTCACTTTCAAAATTTGTTAAACTCTATCATGTGGATCATTTCATTGTCTTGGTTAACCTTGTTTATGGATGAATGAATGTTGAAAATTTTGATGGATGAAATAATGTATGTGTTTTCCGCTATGGTTCAACTTTGATTTGACTTTAGGTTCAACTTAATTGTGATTTCTAACAACTTTGTTGTGACTAACTTCCAACTTTGGTATTTTTAGAACCCCTTAATCTTGAAGTCAATAACTTTCATTACATTGCACCTTGCCATTAAAAACCCTAAATTTGTTGGAATTTTTTTAATTTCATGGTGTCTAGATGTGATAGAACATTAAAAGTGGGAAACACAAACATTTTCGTTTAAAGTCATTGGGCATGGTATGGGAGGGGTTAAAAAAATGTGGAACATTAAGTTGACATTTCCTTGCTTATTGAAACAAATGTCTACATCTTAAAATTTCTTCCTTGAGATTGTCTTTCAATGCTAAATTGCATTAATTCATTGAGTAATAATGACTCCTCCCTAGAGAGGAATGTTGCACCAACATTACTTGGAATGGTTGGTGCATTTACCATTGCCCCTTATGCATCTAACACTTCCATAGTCATTTGTGATAATGTACTCCCCCATAGGTGTCTAAGAACATGCACTTGCTCCATGGCTCCTTATGTAATATAAACTTCCACCATGGGTTGGAAGAATCATTGGAATACAAAACTTGTTGGACTTGTGATGGGAAGACAAATGGTTATTGCCATTGACCAACATACATCGAAAGTTGGCCATTAAAAATTTGGCCTCATCTAGTTTATAAATTGGATTACCCCAACTATATAATTATGTTTAATAATTAATAAATATTAATTAGTTAAAAATTAATTATTAAAACAATTAAATTAAATTATGCATGAATTAAATTATTTAGTTAATATTAATGATGAATTAATATTAATTTAATATCTAGAATTTAATTTAATAATTTATAATTTATATTCAGGAATTACCAACTAATTAATAATTTATTTTGCTAGATAGTCAATTTAAAACCTAATTATTTTATATTTAATAAGTTGATCACTAGAATTTTAAAAGTAAAAAAAAAATTGATTTAAATTTTAAAAATAAATAGAAAAATATAATTAGTTTATAAGTAATTTACAAATAAGTAAATACATTAAATATTAATTTTATTTTTGGATTAATTAATTAATATTTGTTATTATTTAAAGTATTAGGTACTTGCACACATGGCATGCATTAAAGGTTTAGGCATGTGGTTTAGCTAGGTTAAGTCTAAATGCTTCATGGCTTAGCCTTAAGTGTACTTTAGGTGTCACATAAAACATTTAATTAACCTTAAATGGTTGGCCATAGTTTAACCAAGCGTAGGCACCTTATATGCTAAATTGATTAATAGGAATTAACTACTAATTATTCGTTTAAATTAAGATCATATCATAATATTATTATTTGTAAAACTAATTAAAAAATAGTAATCTAGCTTATAACTAATTACAATTTAACATTTGAAAGTAATAATGTTATTAGATTGATGTATGTATTTGTCCCAATCTTTATAGTTAATGCAATCTTTAAATAGTTAATATTAATAATGTTATTTTATTTTTATCGATTTCATAATAATAAATTAAACAAATTATGAAGATTTTTCCCTATTAGTTAATATTATCTACAATAATTAATAAACAAACTAAACTAATTAACTAATATAGGTAGTTGTTTTAGTTTAATTAATAATTGGATATTAAGTACCTCGAACCACCCAACATTGAACACAAGCCTATAATCCATTGCAAATTTTAATATTTTCTTCTTTTTTTAACCAAATCAATGACAATCTTTCTGTCATTAGAAATGCAGATTGAAGGATTACAAATTTTTTCAAAACATCAAAAGCAAAGGAGCAAGGAAGAGGAGATTTGTGATATTTTGTCTTTTTTTTTAAGAAAAAAATTTAACCCTTTTTATTTTCAAACCCCATATTTTTCTCATTTTTAGTCCATTTTAAGTGATTTAAAAACCTATGACTAGGGATATACAAGACAATTTTGTCTTCCAAATGTTACAAACTAAAAACAACAAAATTATTTCAACATTCAAAACTATGATATTTTGTTTCAAATGTTTTTTAAAAAATTTGCAAGTAGACCTATGGTGCATTATAGTTGCATTGTAATTGATATAGACAATTAGTTAAGTTCAAATGGTTAATCGTAGTTTAGAAAAGCTTAAGCACCATCTAATAAAAATTGTAGTTGTAATTTAATTGATATTTTGTTTCAAATGTTTTGAAGAAAAAACTTAAAACCCTTTTTAATGTCAAATCACATATCTTTCTCATTTTTTGTCTCTTTTGAATGATCTAAAAACCTATGGGTGTATCAACTAAATATTTATAAGGCCTCTTTCAAATCCAAATGCAACAAAACAATGACAAATAACTTAATCTCAAAATCCAAAATTACAACTTTATTCCAACTAAAGTAAATACGCTTACCACCATATGCTTTATATTTCAAAGGAAGTTGACTTCTTACACATTGTTCTTTTCTTTGTTATTAAAATAAATTTTGTAGCCTTCCATTGAACATTTTCAACGCTACAAAAACACTCAATTTGGTCAAAGAATGAAAAGGATATGGGTTGTTTTGTGTAAAGGGGTTCATATTTGGTGATAGATTTGTTAAAATAGTTTCAAATTTTGAGGTTAAATTGTTTTTTCATAATTTAGTTACATTTGGATTTCAAAGAAGTCTTGAAAATCACTAGTTGGCACACCCATAACTTTTTAAATTTCAAAACAAACTTAAACTGAAAAAGATATGGGGTTTCAAACTAGCTAGAGAGGTTAAATTTATTTTTTTCAAAACATTTCAAACAAAATATTATAATTTTGGATTTGAGATTAAATTATTTTCTTAGTGTTTTGCTACATTTGAAGTTTCGAGAGGTATTGTAGATTGTTAGTAGGTGCACCCATAATTTTTTTAATCATTCAAAATGAACTTACAATGAAAAAGATATGGGGTTTAAAATTAGAGAGGTGAACTAAACAAACCATTTGAAGATTTTCATTGGATAATGATGATGGCATGTCCAACCTCACCACAATCTTTTATGCGGGTTTCCTATTAGTCCAACTTCACCTATTCATCATTTGTTTTTACCAATTGGTTTCGGGTCCACCACCCCATGAGCAGAGTAATCTAGTCCAACTAGTTATGATCCAAAAGAGCTTGGTTTTTGTGATATATACACAAGTGTTGAAAAATGAGAGGTAAAAGGAAAATGGGAGGAAGGGAACTAGAAAGATATATAAAATATGATTTGTTTTTTCATCAAGTTTACCCAATGAACACATACTTGATTTAAACAAAACATGTATTTTTTGTACAAAAAGTTTGAAATCAATTTGCATGATTTAAAAAATTCGTTTTGATTATTCAAAAAATGAAGTTTAAAATAATTAATATATTTAATTTTAAAATCTCAGGTACCATTTGTACTTACTACCATGGTTAAGTATACAAAACCTATAACATAAACTAAAACTCAACCTGCTAAACCGGTTAGAATACCTATTCATTATCCCTACATAATCTATTTTAGTGCAAAACATAGATTTGGAGAATGTCCCAAGAAGATTGAGGTACAAAACATGTTTAGAACTAAACTTGTTAGTTATAATGCTATAACAACACCTAAATCATTTAAACTTGACAATGTACCAACCAATGTGGTAGCTGCTATTACTACTCATAATCAATAACTAGAACAACATGTGTTGAAGGAAAGAAAACCAGTTAAAGTCAAAGGAGTTGAAAATTGGCAACAAGATGAACATTTACAAAATTCATTTATTGAAATTGTTAGATAGCTACAACATGGTGGAATTTGACAAACAACCTACCACCATTAATGAGGAGCCATTGCATAATAATTGGGTTGGATTGCCTAATAACTCTAATACAAGTCAACTAGTTGAAATAATTGAATCGATGATGTAAATAAGCAATCTATGACAAGAAAACAAGTTACAACAAAGAAAAAATTGGAATAAATTCTAAAGGATATCAACAAACAAGTCTTGGAAACCAAGTATACACTAAACTTGGGACAATTGTTGCAAATAATACCTAATATTAAATGCTACATTCTTAACCCGGTACCATCAAAACCTATTATACAAGAACCAGTAGTTGTTTTAGTAGCCATTGATCATCAGATGGCAATGATACAAGTTCAAGTAAAAAATAATTTTATAGAAATACTTTTAGATGGTGGTTTTTAAATAAATATAATTGCTGAGAAATTAAGAGTGTAACTATGTATGTCAAAAACAAACCCATCACCTTATAATTTACACATGGTTGATCAAACCATTGTTAAACCTTTAGGTCTAATCAAAGATCTTAGGGTCCTTGTCCATGGAATTCCATATATAGTAACTTTCACTATGATACAAAGTAGTGTTTTGGATTCTAGCTATTCTATGTGGTTAAGCCATCCTTAGCTAATAGATGTTAAAGTGTCTCATGATTAGGGCAACAATATTATCATTATATAAGGAATGGGTACAATTATAATTATATTTGTTACTAAGAAACTTGGAGCACCAATTAAGCATCTAAAGGTGTTAGTATGTTATGATTTCCATTCTAGAATATCTGACGAATAAAAAGATTCAATGTTTACTACTGAACCATGATTGTCTTCAATAGGGACCATATTTGTTCCTACATTAGTTAAGACATAACTACCTATTAGTTTGAACTTAATTAAACATGTATTTGTGCATGTTGAATCGATATATGTACTCCCTATTCAAAATGATCAACTCGTCGAACTAGTATCTATATTACACGTTCAAATAGTTATACCTCCTGATTTTTTCAAACAACATTTGCCAAAGATTTTTTTTCAACCTCAAATAGGAGAAATGGAAATTGATGAGACACATGCTTGGATAAGAGTTCAAAATCTTTACATTACTAGATGGATTGTCATAAAAAAATGGCAACTTACCAAGATTAACTTGGGTTCTAAAAAAAACTTGTAACAAGTTAAAATCAATGTTGATATAGAACTTGTTGTTAGTTTCCAAGTGATTCAATTATTGAAGGAGTTCAAAGACATCTTTACATGGACTTACAAAGACCTGAAGGGCATACCACCCGAGATAACTCAACATTGGATTGAGTTGGACACATCGATACCACCTGTTCATCAAACAAGGTACCGGTTGAATCATAATTACCTAGCTAAACATGATATTGACAAATTGCTTGTTGCAGGTTTTGTTAAACTTGTTGAAGAGGTTAATTGGTTATCACCTATAGTTGTAGTGCCTAAAAAAAACATGAAACTCATAATTTGTGTGGATTTAAAAAAGCTTAATGTTGCCACAAATAAATATCCATGCTCATTGTTGTTTACTAATGATGTCATTAATATTATAACCAAACATGAGGTTTATAAAATTTTAGATGGTTTTTCTGGATCCTGTCAGATTATTATTATAACACTAGTATTATAGAGTTAAATTGACGCGCTCCTAAGTCCCTTGTTGAACCCACTTGAAGGTCCAATTATGTAAAGTTGCGGAAAGTTGGGACTTGGGGGTCACTCCCGACTTCCAGCACTAAAAAGGAGTAGAAGGGCGTGCTAGAAGTCCCGGGATTAGACTAGGAAGAGGGACTAGATTATCAAGCTTGAATCTGCATCCAAAACCAACCACAAGAGGGTTACTTAGCATCCGGGAACACCCTTGGGTGTTGGGACAAGCCACGGGCTCTTCGACACACAAGACTCACCACGGCCCGAACTCGGGGGAAGCCACCACCTTCCCTCATATAGTATTCTTTGCGACTCACCGCGGAGGCTACATCCGAATGGCTTTTTTTCCCGGGACTCCCAAGGAGGAGTCCCAAAACTATCTCGGGTTGGAGTCCCGAGACTTTGGGAGCTCATATCTCCCGGCTCCAACCTCTGATTGGAATGAGGTTTAAACCAAAATTATATCTTTCCTCGAGAGCTTTCCAACGCCATGTCGCACTCCTCTAGGAGATGTCGGGAAGAGGTCAATTCCCGACTTTTAGTGGTCGAGAGTCAAATTGCCAGTTTGACTCCCGGCCCTTCTTTTGCCCATAACTTGGGCTGTAGATGTCCAAATGGCTCATGCGAGGCCATTTTGGACATCTACACTTCAAGATCTTTCCAATGATATAAAGAGCACACCAATGCGAGGAGATTTGACCCCTCAAATCGTCTTCTGAGTTTTTGGGAGTCCCGGAGGACTCCAAGTCTCCCACTTGCCCAAAATGGGGTTGCAACATAAATCATTTGTGCTTCAAAAAAGAATATTATATAGATTTGGACAAGACAATAGGTTTTGCTGAATCTTGCAACTAGAACATGTATCCATAATCTTGTAAGATTTACATGGAGGAGTTGCAAGAGGACATTTCTTACTGACATGACTATGAGAAAGATCCTCAATGTTGGTTATTGGTGGTCGATAAAAATCAAGATGTCCATGAATACTATCAAACCTATGACTAATGTCAAATAATAGGTAACATGTTGACACAAAACTTGGCCAAATTGGTTATTATTATATTTAAAAAACCATTTCAAAAACTGGGATTGGATTTTATTGGACCTACTAAACTTGCAAGCAAATTGTCAAGCAATCGGTACATTTTAGTGGCCACTAACTATGTAACAAAGTGGGTGGAAGCATAAGCATTTCGCACTAATATTGTTGTAGTAATCGCCAAGTTTTTGTATGAATATATTTTTACCATATTTGGATGTCCATTAATAATCGTGATTGATCAAGGTACTCATTTTATCAATGATGCGATTTGATACCTTATTAACCATTTTATTCTTAAACATAGCAGTTTTACTATTTATTATTCACAAGGAAATGGACAAGTTGAGTTTACGAACAAGGATTTTGGAACCTTACTAATCAAATTGGTTAATGAGAATAAGAATGATTAAGATGAGCAAATGTCCGTAGTCTTATTCTCATATCGAACCGCCTACAAAGTTGGAATAGGTCATACGCCATTTCAGCTTGTGTATGGATTACATCCATTATTGCCTACAGAGTACCGCTTACCATCCAAACCTACTGAACATGTAAATCCAAAACCTCTTATAGTACTAACTAGCCGACTGTCAAAATTAGAGAAGTTACAAAAGAACGAGTTGATTACACATGATTTAGTTGTATCTAACTAATGGAATAGGTCATTATGGTCATGAAATTGGTTCATTGAAATTAAGTTTCAATTTGGAGACTATGTGTTATGGTTTCCACGGGTTGTTTCTAAACATGCATCAAAATTCCAAAAACAATGGTTTGGGCCATATAGGATCCAATACTGTTTGCCCAATAATATTGTTTTACTTGTCACCATTGATAAATTTGATCCCAACCCCATCCTTGTCAACAAGTTTATTGAAGATATAATTTTACAACCTGTATTAGTTAACTATAATGATTTGGTTGTTGATGAACCTGTTCAAATAGATGAACGTAAACCATTACTTGTTGAAAATGCAAATTTTGAACCTGTAAAGTTTGAATTGGTTAATAATTATTGGACACATGGTGGTATTTGTGGAATTGATGTAGTTGTTCATTATTATGATGATGTACTTATTGTGTTTAATTATGCACTTGTTTGCAATGATCAAAATGACACATTTAGTGAGAAGCCCATAGATGTTTGTATCCTAGAGGTTAATAACCCTAAAAGTCACGTCCATTTTCAGCCACAAAGTTGTTATCATTTGAAAAAATATAAATAATCGTTGCCTTCTTTGTCTTGCATCTTTATTTTTGTTTTTTTCTTAATACTATCAAAGGCCATGAGTGAAAGTGCTTTAGAGAAATTGAGAAGAGAAGCAAAAGTGAGAAAATATGGGAAGAAAACTGAAGTAACTAAGAGAAAATAAGTGGAGAGGGAAAGAGTGGAACAAGTCGTTTGATAGGAACAATCTACATTGAACCTTTAGCTTCATGAGAACCTACAAAAGAGGAAATTATAATCTTTGAAGAAAAAAAGAAAAGCAAAGAATTAGAAAAGGAATTTAAAGCAGTTATAAATTTTTTTAGGAAAACAATGATTTTTATAGCAATAACAGAGTTGCGAGTTATTATTATTTAAGACTCAAAGGAGGAGGTGGAGATTATTTCTCAACTTGTTGTTGAAGAGCAGACACCCTTAGCTCCTTAATTAAAACCAGTAGAAGAAAAAGTTGAATGGTAATAGCTTGAAAACAAGAACATTGGAAAAGAGTTCCTCCAAGATTTCTTTGAAGAACTTGTTTGCAGTGTTATTATTTAATGCCCATGATCAAGGACCAAAGCCATGATGAAGAGAAAATGTAAAGTGCTTATAGAAGAACATGTCGAGAAACTTGTAAAGAATAAGATAATGTCTAAAGCTCACCCAGTTTCTAGCAAAACCAAGGCAAATAATTGTTACTTGAGGCCTATCTTAGATATTTTGTTTAAAAAGTGGTTCCCATTATTTGAAGTGCCTTCGCCAAAAACAAAAACCCTAGAAGAACCTATATCACCAATAGCCAAAAATGGCATGTTGATCAAGAGTGACATGTTTCACCTAAACTTGTTACAAGGGAGTAGTTTTTGAAGGAAAGAAGACCAACATGCTCAACAACAGTTTCGCTTTTACCGGTACATTAGTCTCATAAATTGAAAATGCACAAATAATCACCCACACCACGGGACATGCATTACTACAAAATGTGGGTGCAATTCACTAGTCCCTATTCACTAGACCAGTGAATTCATTCAAAATCTAGTGAAATCACTTGGTGTATAGGGACACCTTTTGTTGTAGTGAGGTTAAGTCCTAAACCTATTACCTCACCACCAAAAAAAAATTTTGGAGTTACTTTCAGGTCATAGGTTATTGACTCAGAGGAAGATGAAGGAACAAACCTGTTCAAACGGGATGGGATGTGGAGGTTGAGAAGAACTTCAAACAATAACTACACATGGCAACCTAGAGGAAAAACTTGAGCCCAATTTGGACAAGGTAATTGATAACATCCAAGTTGAACCTGTTGAACCTATTCAACCCGTGGTATCAATTGTAAAGCCCAAACAACTTATAGTTATAGCTACAAAATCATCATAACCAATTCAACTTGTAGTTGAACCTGTTCATGTAAAAAACCCATAATTTTCTATAACTCAACTTGTCCTGGTTTCTAATCATTCTACACATAACCTGAGATATATTAGTATGTTTTTAGAATAAGTTGACCATAATGCCACAACATGGTTAAGGTCATTGCAAGAACTTGCCAACTTTAGAGTTGAGTTTGAGCAAACTAAGGAAAATTTGTCTGAGACCAACTACTGCTTACAGCCTATAGTTAGAAACAATGCAACAAACTTTTAAAAATTGTGACAAAGAATTGGTCATATTCAAGGGGCACTTAACTAAGGTCCAACATGAGAACCAAAACTTGTCCAACAAGTTGAAAGAGGTAGAACATGTTGTTAGGAAAATCGAAAACCTACAGCAAGAATATACTAAACTCAATCAGTTCAATTGGAAAACTCACAATGATTTGAAGTGTTTCTAAACTAAATTTGAGCAAATGACGTGGGATTACAACAAAATGGAGGAGTCCAATATGTAACAACAAAGTACCATAATTGGTTTGGATCAAACTTGTTAAAAGTTGAAGGAACAACAATAGTTGTTCATATAAAGTTTGAAAAGGGAAAAAACAAACTTTAACTATCCAAATCCAAAATTGGAAAGGTTAGTACACTACTAGGAAATGCGTCCTAGTTCACTTTGGGGTTCACTAAATTTTTGAGTGAATTTGGACAGTTTTACTTAATGAAATTGTTTAACGCCCTAGTGAACGAAGACTAGTTGCTACGGACAATGACTTGTTTCATTAGTACTAGTGAAATAAGGTTATTTTCAAGTGAAATACAAATTTATCAAACCATTCACTTGCTAGTTAATTAACTAACTAGTATGGAAATTAATTAAAATTTATTTATTTAATATATAATATTATTGATAATTTTCATGATTTTTAAAGCCTATTATTTATTGACACGTGTCACTACCTATGCTAGGTTAAAAACCTAACCTAGGTAGGTAGGCCACATAATCAACCTAGGCACCTAGCCTAGGAATTCAATAGGAGAATATTCGGTCAACATACCATTGTTGACCGCACACAACACCACCCATGAAGTTTGATCCCTTGACCTTTGGAGTGGGGGCAAACATCTTTACCATCAAGCCACCCCACTTGTTGTGATTATATGTTACATTACATTTTGTTTATCAAATACTCCATTTTAAACATTACAAAAACATAAACTTTGAAAATTCATATCTTATTGAGATTTTGTTCAAATGAAATGATTCGAGTTTACTTTTTAAAAAAATTCAATAATGTACGTAATTACATTTATTTCCTTTTGAAAGTTTAAAATCATTTGAACAAAAAAAAATTGAATATCATTATTCAGTAACATTTCAATGACCATTCTTTTGAATTTTTTTTTTAATAAATGGATTTTTTTGGTTAATATAATAATACTACCTATGTTAAGCTACTTTCAATTATTATATTAATTTTTTCATTAATTGAAATTATTTCACCCTACATTATTTACTGCTATTTATGGTTATTCTCAATTATTTTTGGTTATTCTAAATTATTTTTGGCTATTTTAACTTATTTCACCTTAGGCTATTTTCAACTATTATAAGTTTTTTGGGCTATTTTATGTTATTTTTAGCTATTGTAGATTATTTCAATTTAGACTATTTATAGTTATTATAAATTACTTTTGGCTATTTTAACTTATTTCACCTTAGGCTATTTTCAGTTATTGTAAGTTCTTTTGGCTATTCTATGTTCTTTTGGCTAATGTAGATTATTTCAATTTAGACTACTTGGAGTCATTATAAATTATTTTTTGCTATTTTAACTTATTTCACCTTAGGCTATTTTCAGTTATTGTAAGTTTTTAAAAATATATTTTATGTTATTTTTGGCTATTGTAAATTATTTCAATTTAGACTACTTATAGCTATTATAAGTTACTTTTGGCTATTGAAAGTTATTTCACATTAAATTATTTTTGTCTATTATGAATTATTTCACTTTAGATTATTTTTGGCAATCCTAAGCAATTATAATATATGGCTATTGGTTGTTCTTTTATTAGTGTTATTGGTGGTTATTAATGGCTATTGGTACCTATCCTATTTATGGCTATTAATGTTTTTTAGTGGTTATTCTATTAATAATTATTGGTGGTTATTATATTAATGGCCATTAATAGTTATTTTATTGGTGGCTATTGGTGGTTATTCTATTGGTGGCTATTGGTGGTTATTTTATTAATGGTTATTTTATTATTAATGGCTATTGGTGGTTATTTTATTAATGGCTATTGGTGGTTATTTTATTAATGGCTATTGGTGGTTATTTTATTAATGGCTATTGGTGGTTATTTTATTAATTGCTATTGATGGTTATTATATTAATGGCTATTGGTGGCTATTCTATTAATGGCTATTGGTGGCTATTCTATTAATGGCTATTGGTGGTTATTTTATTAATGGCTATTGGTGGTTATTCTATTAATGGCTATTGGTGGCTATTTTATTAATGGCTATTGGTGGTTATTCTATTAATGGCTATTGGTGGCTATTCTATTACTGGCTATTGGTGGTTATTCTATTAACGGCTATTAGTGGCTATTATATTAATGACTATTAGTGATTATTCCGTTATAAGCCATTGGTGGTTATTGATGGTTATTTTATTAATGGTTATTGTATTATAAGTTATTGTTGGTTATTATATGTTATATTACAACTATTGGTGATTATTGTATTATAAATTATTGTTCCATATTCTATGTTATAATATCATAGGATATTGGTAGTTATTATATTGTAGGGTATTTGAAATTATTTTTCATATGTTATTACTTTCTATTCTAAATAATTTTTACTTTAGGTCATTATATTTTGTTTTAGACTATTTTAAAGTTATTATGCTTAGGATAAAATAATTTATAATAACATAAAATAAAATGACCTTGAATAATTTAAAGTATAACTTGAAATAACATATAATAATTTAAGGTACAATAATTTATAATAGCCTATAATAACATAAAATATAAATTAGAATAACTAAAGTAACTTAAAATAATATAGGGTATATCATAAACTAGCATAGATAAAAAATTTTAAAACATAGAAATAAACCTATTTGCTATAGTAAATTATAATAGTGAATTATGTTAATTAATAATAAAACATGATGTCTACATAGTGATATTATAATGAAATAATTTTCACTAGGTGAAATTAGTAAAATGCAATGAAGTTATTTCACTTTTAAGGTCTCATAGTAATTTAAGTTAGTAAATTACACCACACTTTGGTAGTAGTGGTATGAAACAATTAAGGTATAGTTGAATAAACCCAACCCCATTCTACATGTTAAAACAAGTAATAGGTTGAAGGAGTTTGAGGAGTTATTATTGAACAACACGTTGCTCAAGGTGCATAATCATGCCTTCGAAATGAAAAACCCTAAGTGGAAGGAATGGTGGCAAATCATTCAAGAGTTCATAAAGGAGCAAATTCAAAAAAACATGGAATTAGTTCACTATGATGAATAGATTTACCAACTAAAACTACAAGCATATCAAACCATTTTCCCTGATTTTAAATATGAACCCCCTAGCTTTGTATATGTGGAAATTGGAACTAATAGCAAAGCACCAACAACACCAATTGTTGTGCAAAATGTTGTTGCTACTAAACCAGTCAGTCCATTTAGAGGTGGAATAAGTTTAAAGATCATACATTTACTTGTTCAAATTTTTACCATACCTATTCAAGTTACCACTATTGATGCTAAACGTGCGAAAGGTAGTGAGAAGTATGTTAAGGAACAAGCTGAACTTATTGATCCTTCTTTTACTATATTAAATAGTGGAGTAAGACCTATGGAGTTCTTACTTGTTAATTTACTTCTGACCCCACATTAGATAGGTATAAGTTAGGAGATTGTTTTGATTTCTAGTACCTCACATGCTTCAAAGGTATTCACGACACCCATAACAACCTTTGAAGAAACACTTGATCGATAAAAGATTGTAACGTTAACAAGTTTTTAAATTTTGAACCAAACTAAACGTGTGGAGGAAGCAAGTGTTGAACCTGTTGAAAGAGCCATCAATCAATTAGTTGTGGAAAACCAAGCTAACCTAGGACTTTGAGCTAACATTTCGAGGATGGAATGTGGTTTCAAAGGGGGATAATGTTACCCATATTTAGTAACATGTGATTTAACAAGTTATAAATTTAAGTAGGTTGTTAAATTTAACAGGTGATCTAACATGTTATTTAACTTAACTTGTACATTAATCTAATCAATTATTGAACCTAACAAGTAACATTTGATTAGGTTAGTAAATAGGTTGACAAGTTAGTCAACTGATAGTTTGTAAAACAAGTAGTAAAACAAGGTATAGTTTTTGAAATTTTGAACTATTAGTTTAAGTATTGGCTAATGACTATTTAAATGGTTAGTTATGACTATTTAGTTTTTGAATTAGCTAGTATAAGATTAAGAGGACAAACTTGAAGAATGAGATTTATTTATTTATTTATTTTTGAATATTTTGTGGTTCACTTTCACTTTGGAACGTGAAGAATTTCTTTTTAGCAAACTTTCTTGAAACTATGGGAATTGAATGCATGTTAGTTAAGAAATTGCAAATAGTTTTAATTTTGTTAATTTAAATGTACTTATTTTCTGTTTGAAGAACCTATTGTTGGAAAAAACTAGAAGCTGAAAAAAACATTGGGGATAGAAAAAATCTTGTTAACAACCACACAAATTGCACTTATTGTAATGTTTTGAATTATACCTTCAAATGCAACAAAAAAGTTCCATCTTTTATCACTAGTGTGTTCACATTCAAAATCAAGGCACTATTGAACCCCACTTAGATTTTATATACATTGAGCTTTGATAACAACAAGACAAGACATTGATCCCATGGGTGGGGTACCCATATTTTTGTGTTGGATTAACTCCCATTGCTTAAGTATGTTTGTTAAAACAACACGACTTTGATGGTGAATAATGTCAATAACACACATGCCTTAAACATTTTGTACATCCAAGGAAACACTGACATCACTTTCATCCTCTCTCATCACTATTGATAACATTAGACCATTCACCATTGATATGCATTTTAACTATTAACATTGTACTACTCCTTTGAAACTATTGTTAAATCTAACATGCATGTTTAAAAAAATTACCTTGCATAGTCGAAAACATATATTGAAAGCACACAAATGCACAAAACTTGCATTTGTTCTTAAAACCAGATTCAGATTAACATCTTGTTATCATCAAAAATTAAGATTACACTCACATATTTGTTTATCATGTTTAGCATATGCTTCCAAGTTCAAATGTATTAAGGAGCTTCAACACTGTAACATCTCTAATGTTCATTTTTATGTCAATTGTCTATCATTAGAAAGAGGTTTCATTGTGGCAAATTGGTCATTTAATAACACCATATTGTCATCTTTCTCAGAGCTTAGAATCATAGTTACTTGAGCACATGCAAATGATGATAAACTTAATGTGAACTAATATGTATTTTTCAAAGGAAACAACATCAAGTTTAAGACTACATTTTCAAATGAAAGATTGATGTTCACTGTTCAAACACATTGCCTTCAAGAAAAATGCAAAAAAAAGTGTGGTGCCACCATGATGCTATAGTTCACTTATTCATGTTATAAAAAACCAACTTCAGATTTTCACAACCCTAAGCCAAGTTTACACAACAAGATTCTTGCAAGTGAGGTTCTTTCACTTGCAAGGTTCTTTTGCAAGTCGACCATTAGAGGTTCATTATTGCCATGGGTTTTTGAATTTTTCACCCCATGTCAATTAAGTGGGTATAACCAATGGGGGTTTGTAAAGGATTCTCATAACCACCCAACCCTGCTATTAATGCCCTAGCTAGAACATCTTTAGGGCAATAACTTATGAAGGATGGCATCCAATGTCCATACATCTTTAACCCATTCTTTCTTAAGGTGCATTCACACTTGGTGTTAGGGACTCTAGTGTTGAGTCCCCTAACACGATGCTAGCCATTTAGGACTTAAACCTAGTTGCCATGAAAATTTTATGTTAAGCTGACATTCACTTAACATTGAGCTATGGCCCATTTAACATTGAGTGCCACCTAGGATGCCACCTAGATTTTCATTTAACACTGGCTTAACATCAAGTGTGAATGCACCATTATTACTTTAACCCTAAACCTTGTGACCGTTGCACAGTATCCCCTCCCTCCTCCCCACCCAACCCCGTTTGAATTCTGTTCGCAAAGCGTCGACGTTGTTGTGTCGCGAGAGAGCGTCGTCGAGGTCGAGTATCCTGGCGACTGATGACGGCCAGAAAAATCACAGAAAAGAGAGAGACTGTGTGCGTGTGATTTGGTGGATTGTGTAAAACTGACTTCAACAAGAAGGAAGGTGTTATTTTAGACGGCGCTGTGTTTGATTCTACATGTCGGCGATGGCTCGGAACAGGAGGGTAGAGCTTGAGTAATGATTCTTCGAAGCAGCGATCGACTGCTTGACAGATATAGAGATAGATAGTCACAAGGAGAAGGAAGATTTTCCTAGGTATGAGAAACCGTTAAGGAGACGGTATTATCTAATATCAGGTAGTCATGACTGTGGCGGTCGAGAAAGCGGGAGTAGGAATTGGAGCAGGAGGAGGTGCGAGGACAAAGGGTCCGGCGGAGGAGAAAATTTATGTGACTGTACGTGTCAGACCTTTGAGTAATAAGGAGCTAGCTCGCTCTGATACTTCTGACTGGGAATGCACCAACGATAACACCATTGCTTCGAAGGTTCCTGTGCCCGATCGATCGCCGTATCCTTCTTCCTATACGTTCGGTAAGACGCGCTTCTGAGTTTCTCTTCGTTGTTGTTGGAGATGCTAAACTTTCTTTCTCCTGGATTTTATTCTTGCGGCGGCAATAGCTTCTCTGGAAATGGTATATTGATAGTGGTTGGGTCTCGGAAAGGTTTCATCGCCACTGGCTGACTTGATATCATGCACTGTCCCGAGATCCAGATCGTGTTTTTGGACCTGATTGTTCAACTCATCGTGTGTACGAGGAAGGAGCGAAAGATGTTGCGCTCTCGGCTCTCACTGGTCTCAACTGTAAGTGTTATCGCTTCGGCTATGTCAATTGTTCCTTGGTCAGCTCCATGCTCATTGCTCAGCGCATTACTTTGTGAATTCATGCGTCAGAAGCCATGCCATAAGAGACCTAGCTTTGCACAGGAGGTAGAGACACAGAACGAGGACTGGAAAGACTGACAGTTAATGAGAACGGATGCAGCCACCATCTTTGCATATGGACAGACAAGCAGTGGGAAAACCTACACAATGAGAGGTGTCACGGAGAGTGCCATTGCTGATATCTATGACTACATCCAGAAGGTATTGCACCATGAAACCTCTTACATACTGCAGACTATCTCCCTCAAGTACTGTGCTCTGCATTCAGAGCACTGGAAAAAAGTCTAGTTTCCAAGGTCTTGGTCTTTCTTGTATTCGGCCACTGCTTACCCTAGTAATGCAATCATCATTTCTGCCTATTCTCCAGAACCAGGAGAGGAGTTTTGTGCTCAAAGTTTCTGCACTGGAGATTTACAACGAGGTTGTGAAGGATTTGTTGACTTCTGAAACCAATCCCCTGCGACTTCTTGATGACAAAGATGTAAACTATCTGCTACCATGGCCTTCATTTTAACATATTTCGTGAATTCTATGAACAAATGCAGCATACATGTAACATATGTAGGAAGTGATCTTCATCTACATTCTGGAAAAGTGGTGTGCTAAGGGAAAGGGGATGCAATGCAGAGAGGAACCATAGTGGACAGGTTGAAAGAAGAGGTGGTTCGAAACTGTGACCACTTGCATGAAATCCTTAAGATATGTGAAGGTGTGAATATTCTATCCGCACCTCCCAATTGTCAATAGTGGTAATGTGTAGTGAGGTCTGTAAGCTTTGGATGGGTATGTCCTTTCTTGATGCTACCCAAAGATTCTGTATGGGTGCTTCATTGTGGTCTCATGTGTTTGCAGCTCATAGACAGGTTGGGGAGACAAACTTGAATGATGTGTCTTCAAGGTCACACCAGATTGTCCGACTGGTGAGTCTTCTGATTGGGCTCTCTTTGTTTGCCATTGTTTAAGTCAAATCTCTGAGCAACACAGAAGTTAACGAAGAATAGATTTGGAAATGTTGGTGAGTTTTTGCTGGAGCCAGTTTCCAGGTCTTGGCTCAAGGTGGATAGCATTGTGTGCAGACAGTGGAGAGCCAACCTCAAGGACTGACATCTGAGTCACCACCAGCACCATCATTGGTTGCAAGCTTGGTCGGTTGCTCTTCTCTTTGCATCTCTTGCTTATTACTTTCACTACAGGCATGAACATTTAGCACTAGTACCATACGAACACAGGGATGCTTAGCTGTAAACTACAGATTTACAGCTAAGATCAATGCTTTGTTTCTTGCAGAACTTTGTAGATCTTGCAGGAAGTGAAAGAGCGTCCCAAACTCTTGCTCATGGAGCAAGACTGAAGGAAGGAGCTCACATAAATCGCAGCCTTCTTACCCTCAGCACATGTATTCGCAAACTCAGGTTTGAATCCCCAAAATTGATTGTGTACATATGTATGCTTGCACTTGATGAGGGCTATTCATGACTAGATTGCTGATTTGAGGCAGTTCAGCAGTCCAAAGTACTATTGGGACTTACAAGAGTGGACTATTTTGTCCATGCAGTGCAGGAAGCAAGACAAAGGGTGCACACATCCCATACAGAGATTCAAAACTTACTCGGATTTTGCAGCACTCACTTGGGGGAAATGCAAGGACTGCCATCATTTGTACTATGAGTCCTGCTCATAGCCACATTGAGCAATCCCGCAACACCCTTGCTTTTGCTACGCGAGCCAAGGAGGTTACTAATAGTGCTCATATTAACATGGTATGTTACAAGATCTCCTGAGTTCTTTAGTACTATATTGGAGTGCTCAGAGATGATCAAATACTGATGGAATTATTTATGGTGATATGTTTCTAACAAGAATCTCAACAACTACAGGTGGTGTCAGACAAAGTGTTGGTGAAGCAGCTGCAGAAGGAGGTGGCCAGACTTGAGGCTGAATTGAGGATTCCTGAGGGGAATGAGAATTGTTCATCAGATGCACTTCTGCATGCTAAAGACCTTCAAATCCAGAAGGTTGCTTTCTTGCCCATGTTTGTACTCTTCATCTTGAGTGCATAACCTGATAAGTAAAAAGACTTATTTGCAACTAATCACATTGTTCTGAATATCTTACAGATGGAGGCTGAGCTGAAGGAGCTCCAGATGCAGCGGGATGCTGCGCAAGCCCGTCTTGATGAGGTCAATAAGAAGCTGCAGGCTGAAGAGGACAAGAAGCAAGCAGATGAAGTAGCTAAGAAACATGCAGAGGAGTTAGCTCAAAAACAGGTACCATAGATTTTGAGGAGCAGCAGGAATGCTGTTGGAGAGGGATAACTCTTGAAGTTGTGCTATATTTCTTTTACCTTACCCTTTTGTTATGGTCTGCAGATACTTGGAACACCTGGAAATCAGTCACACCACATCCATACTCCTGTTTCAACAAGCCATAGGAGATGGTCAGATACTAGTGACTATCTCATTAGAAAGATGCAGGATCAAAACTCACAGATGCCCTTAAGCACCCAACCAAAGGGAACATCACTCCACCAATCATCTGCTGCTTCTATCATGCTAGTGCAAGAGATCCGCAAGCTGGAGAATTTGCAGGATGAGTTGGGAGAGGATGCTAACCGTGCACTTGAAGCCCTTCAGAAGGAAGTGGAGTGTTTACGAATGGCTCAGGCAGGGATGAACCATGATGCTGCTTCCACCATAAAAAATCTCCAGGATGAAATAAAAACCATGCGTTGCTTGCGGGTAAAAGGGGATGGTGGGATCAAGGATCAGGAGGATGCAACTATGGTTCGTGCATCACTCAGTTTGAATCCAGCCATGCTACGGGAGGAGCTCTCAAGACTTGGAGAGAAAGACAAGACTGATGCAGATGCTGCTATAGCAACCTTGGAAGAGCAACTTGAGAGTGTGCAGAGGTCGCTTGACAAGATGGCTCTTGACAATCATGTAAGTTTCTCTATTGACCCAATCACACTGGACAACTTTGTAAATACATTCATTGCTCCTGAGGACTATCCAGTTACAGACAGAAATTGTGAAATTAAGTCTTACCTGAAATGTTGATGGCTTACTACAGGGTGTGGACTCACCTAAGACCCCCACAAGGAGGAAGAAAGGTGTTCTGTTGGCACCCCAGAGTGGCACCAGCAGGCAGTACCTGACAGCTGACACTCCTTACTCGCCAGCAACCCGGAGAAGCTTAAGGTATGAGAATAATGAGAATACACCTCCTCAGGTACTACATGACAGCAGCCCTTTAGCCCATGGTGGGGACAATGTGTCTCCTGGTGTGAATGGACCTCAGAAACATGGAGCTTCACCAGCAAAATCTGGGGAGATTTCTTCCAGCCAGTGCTCCAAGGAGAGTCCTGGAGGTGCACACAAGCGCTCCAATTCTGTGGACATCCGGAAGATGCAAAATATGTTCAAGACTGCAGCTGAGGAGAACATCAAAAGTATCCGTGCGTATGTTACAGAGCTCAAGGAGCGAGTGGCTAAGCTTCAATATCAGAAGCAGCTTCTTGTTTGCCAGGTAGATGAAGTTGATCCCTCCAATAAGATTTCTATCCTGCCATACTGTAGGAACATAACTATCTGAACAAGGCACAGCCATGAAGTTTATGATGCAATATTTGATCAAGGCTCAGAGAGATATTAACCTGAAGTTATGATTGTAACAGGTGCTCGAGCTGGAAGCAGATGGCAAGGAAGAAAGTGAGGAGGGGGAAGATCCTGGCGTGAATGAGTTAGCTCTACAGCCTGTACAATCATTAGACTGTTGGAAGACTCAATTTGAGCAACAAAGAGCACATATTCTGGAGCTCTGGAACTCATGCAATGTGTCTATCATACACAGGACACAATTCTTCCTTCTTTTCAAGGGAGATCCTGCTGATTCAATCTACATGGAAGTAGAACTTCGACGCTTGACATGGCTGCAGGAGCATGTTACACCTTATTTGCATTGTCCTCAAAACCATGCTAACAACACTCCAGAGGAACACTTACTACCTTCCAGCCCTCTCACTACCAGGTATCTTCATTGTGCCCACTAATGTGGCTACAGTACTTATATATACAGTTCTATGTGGCTACTGTACTTGAATATGCAGTTCTGATGCTAATCAAATTGTTTTCACCAAAATCCACAGCTTTCAGAGATTGCAACGTGAGCGAGAACTTCTAGCTAGGCGGATGAAGGCACAGGTGACTGAGGAGGAGAGGGAGGAGCTGTTCAGAAGGTGGGGAGTCCCAGTTGACTCAAAGCAGAGAAGGTTGCAGCTGATGCACAAAGTGTGGACAGATCCCCACAACCTTGCACATATTCAAGCCAGTGTCAATGTAGTCGCAAGAATAGTGGGGATTCTCAACCCTGGTTGTGCATCCAAAGAGATGTTTGCACTGAACTTTGCACCTCCAGGCCACTCTGAGAGGCCTTTCATGTTTGGCTGGAATGGGCTTTCTGCTCTCCTCAATTTCTAGAAGCTTGCAGGATCTCTAGCTTGGAATTTGCAGGTGCAGCAGTTTCCCCTCGCAAGCCCCGTCTGATTTCAATTACCCTTTCTCACCTACCAAGAATTCTGCAGTTCATTTCCCATGGAATGGGACTTGCTAACAGACCTTAGCAAAAAATTCAAGGAACAAATGCTTAGTTGCATAGTGTACAGATAAAACCCATCTATGTTTGTTATCCCTTGTATGATTACTGTCCATCAAGTGATTCCAACTCCAATTTTCCCCTACAGCTATGTTCCCTCTGCTTTTCATTTCCTTGAAAATAAGATTCACAAAGTTTTCTCCCTTTTGCTGTCTTGATTTGTGATGTAGATCCTCATATTGCAGAAGGACATTCAATCCTGCCTTCCTCCAAGTGCAGGTTTTCAAACAGGTGTCTTCTGATAGTTGATAACTAGGTTTCGCTCATTCATGAACACTTCTCATGCCATCCTATTGTTCTATAGTAGCTACAAATTTATTAGGTTATATTAACTTTTATTGATGTTGCATTATGTATCACCATGTTTCCACTATTGGTCAATGTTAGGCTTAAATTTGTTTGATTGGTGAATCTTCTTGTTCCATAATCCATTTTTTTGTATAAACTTTCATAGCCAGTCATTTTCAATGGTTTTGTTCTCATTTTCGATGGTATGAAGGGTTTTAGGGTTTAGGATTATAGAAGCTTTTGGGCCTCATGAAGCTTATTTGATAGTAATAAGTTTCTCATCCTACAAACTTGTTTAATTCCCATTTCCTTATTTGAAACTGATCACAAAATAATCAAATCAAAAACCACTACACAAATTGCAACAATTTTGGTTTCCTAATAATCTCTTAGCATATACTCATTGAGTCAAGTATCATTCAACTTTTGAGCTCTACTGATGACAAGATGAAATGTTCGAGCTCAATTTTGCACCCTCAATTCTAAAAAATGCAGATCTTTGCCCACATGATTGATTTCCACATATTTGCATCAAACAACAGGAGGTTCATCAACATAATCACAAAACAATCAAATAGAAAACCACAATACAAAGTTGCAGCAATTTTGGTTTCCTAACCATCTCTTAGCATGTACACACTGAGTCAAGAATCATCAAACTTTTGAGGTCTACTGATGACAAGATGACATGTTTGAGCTCAATTTTGCACCCTCAATACTATAAATGCAGATCCTTGCCCACATAATTGATTCCCACATATTTGCATCAAACAACACGACGTTCATCAACAAACCACCTAACAAAAAGCTTGACAATTGACTTTGCTGCAAATGTTTAGAATGGTCTTTGTTCCAAGATGTAGAAAGGGTTTGTGTTAATGATAGAATTTTCAAAACAAACATGAAATAACATCACATTTGCATTTGTTTCTAATCATCAGTTTAATAAGCAACTGAAATATATGACTCTAGGTACCACTTGGTTATGGTGAATTCAGTTATTGCATCGTTATATGGTACCCAATTTGGCTGTGATTCCACCAAAGTAAAATTGAGATGGACCTGAAAAACCTATCCTACATTAATTATTGAATAATTTTGATAGAGAAAATTCAACAAAATCAAAACTAGTTCTTTTAAAGAAATTAGGGTGCACTCTTGATACTGTTGGAACGCCATTGTTGGAAAGCCCTTAATGAGTGGGATTTCTCCAAGGTGATTTTCTAAGTTTTAGACCTACGGTGCAGTAGGTATTGAATTTTGAGTAATTTTTGTCATTGAAAATTCAACTAAATTACAAAAACCAATTTTGAAAGGAGAAATTAGTTCGGTAATGACTTCACACTTGGGCCAACAAGACATGTCACATTAGTCACACATGAAATTAGATTGAACATCCAACAAATTTCTATGTTTACAATTCTACAAAATAAATTCTCAATTTCTTTTATCAAGGTTACATCTCTTGTTTAAACCTTAAGATGAACATGAAACCCATCCAATCATAATAGGACTTATTTTGTTTTTCCTTATTTCTATAAATCAAGATGTAGATTACGGCATCCTCCCTTGATCTCACACTTTCCAAATTTACATTAAACCTTCACCCTTGCTAACATAATAACCAATTTCAGTGTGTCCTATTGAGGCACTTTGGCTCCACCTTTTTCCTAAGCAAGAGGAGCAGCTATATGTTGGCTCCACCTTTTTTTTTGGTTGTTGATGTCAGTTTGAATGTATCAATCACTCAGATACTCAACTGAAATTTGAACCATCAGCCTAAAAAACCAGCCACATCCTGAAACAGACCCTGGCAGAACCTGCTACCACCCAATGGGACAATGGCTCAACCAACCAGGCTCACTGCATTCCTTTGTGCCCATTTGCATATAAAATGTGTCAAATTGATTGTTTTTCATATTTGATCAATTTCATCAAACTTTTGAATGAGTGTGAACATTTGTTTTGCATTCCTTTTTCCAAATTCTACACAGTTTGTTTGAAGCTTCCAAGCATGGGGTGCTTGTCCTCTTAATGATATGCCAACTCTGTTAATACCATGCTAAAACTGCATGCCTATACCATACTAATATCAAAGCAATTAGCCTAAGGCATCAAGATTGCTGCTTAATGTAATGACAAAATCATGGGCACCCACTGAGCAATTGAAACTGATATTTTAGGGTTTTCAAATGAGGGCATCTACATTGGATTGCCTCCGTATGTTTTAGAGGCTACAAAACCATAAAAATTGAGCATGACCCAATCATTCAGAATGTACATATCTCTGATTTGAGTTTCCTCAGGACCCATAATGAAATACTGAGAACCATCAGAAAAAGATGAATAGAACCATGTGAAGAAGGAGAAACAATCAAGGCTCTGTACAAAACTAGGGTTATTTAGTTAATCCTTGATGTTATATTGCAAAAAAATTTATAGATACAAGAGATATACCTTCAGATGTCTCAGCTGAATCTGTATAGCTCAGTGGACACTTCAAAAATTTACACTACACTATTAACTAGAATCTAGGATCTCAGACAGAGATGGGTCACCTGCAGACATAGCTTTAATGATGTGGTAGAGCTCAAATTCACTGCTTGCCTTCCATGGATACATGATATGCCAGTTGGGTGTATAAATCAAAGCAGGGCCCTCTTTCACTTCACTCTCAGAAAGGGAACGTGTATTATTGAAAGCATAAGTGTCAAAGTTTTCAGGATTCTCCATTGCCACAAAGAACAAAGGGAGCGCAAGGGCTCTGTTCAGCTTCTGCTTTCCAGCAAGTCCCGCAAGGGTGGAGAAGTCATCAACGTAGCGGCGGGGAACATAGTATACCTCTGAGGAGGACACCATGAAGTGATCATCATCCATTACAGCACGATAATTTGTGCGGTATTCCACTGGCAACCTGCTCACCAACTTCTTCACACCATTCTTATGTCCTTTGCTGAGGTACCATGCTGAGGACTCGTCATTGAAACTTGCTATTTTCCAGGTTTCTTTTGCCTGCAAAAAAGTTGTCATCCATCTGAGATTGCATGGAACCAGCCTGATCTCATCAACCTTGGGGGTTTGGACTTTGGACTACAATGGAGGAGGGATTGCAATCACCTAAAATATTATCAAACCAGAAAAGACCTTCATCCAAGGACTGGTAACCCTTAGTAGGTGGCTATGGTTCATGGATAAGCAATCCAATCAGTTCCAATAGATGGTTTTGAGTAAAATGATGACAGTTACAAGCACATAGAGGGTTTTGAACTCACAATGTCTGGCAAGGTGCCTATCACTAGGTTCTACTGCCTGTTGATGCTCAATGCAACAATTAATTGTGCGATCATGGCTAGATGCTCATCAAGAAAAGGGTAAGGAAGAAAGCAAACCACATGGAGATTCCACAGCTTGGTTTTATCTGCTGATGCCAGATGCCAATAATTGAAAATGACTGCCTCATTCATTACCATAAAACCCTCTGCATTTGGGTACCTCTCAAATATCTTTGGCAGGACACTGCACACAAAGCAAGAAAGTACAGATAAGGCCAGCCATGTGTGGAGTCCACTCCTAAGGACTCAAGCTCCTAAAATAGCCCTTAAGATCACTGGTTGTCTGGTTAATCCAGCTACAGCTGGCTTGACTTGATAGGTGACAACTAACATGTACTTGGAGGGTTAGAATCAGTAACCACTTCCAAGGTGACCAAGGACCTTTTCCACTAGACTGTTGTTGACTTGACGCTGCACAATCCACACCATTAGACACATGTGCAGAACCTTGCAGGAAGAGGAAAATTATGAGTCTTCAAGCCCAGAAAATGAAAATCCCCCATTGAACTTTGTTGGTGACTTACTTGTAAGACATCCACATGTCAGTAGCCTCAACCCCAAGGGCTGCTTCCTTCTCTTGAGATAGCACTGCCACATGCTTGAAAAGACGACCATAAAGCAAC
>Ga0116231_10002935_pt1 | contig 35600 bp, 20 predicted proteins | sample S1TSphgellanicum_2_FD_89695 | JGI IMG/M metagenome (GOLD analysis project Ga0116231, IMG submission 89695) | Host-associated microbial communities from peat moss isolated from Minnesota, USA - S1T2_Fd - Sphagnum magellanicum MG | ecosystem: Host-associated > Plants > Peat moss > Unclassified...
AGACTAGAAAAAATATATTTAGGCCTTGGACAACCCAAAATCAATTTTTTTTTTTTTTTAATTGACCAAGACTACTTTTTTTTTCTTTTAGCTACTGTCCGTCCCATTTAAGGGGATGGATGAAATGTCCATCCGGCTTGATGATGGGACGGATTTTGGGGAAGCTTTTTTTCTTTTAGCTACTATTTGTCCCGATTATGGGGATGAATGAAATGTTCGTCCGGCTTGATGACGAGACGAATTTTGGGGAAGCTTTTTTTCTTTTAGCTACTGTTTGTCCCGATTATGGGGATGGATGAAATGTCCGTCCAGGTGGATGATCACAAAATAATAATAAAAATAAAAAACACATAAAAATAAAAAATAAAAAAGTTAAAAGTTTCTAAACAAAACTAGAACATGAACCAAGTTTAAAGAAACCAAGGGACTTCACAGTGGCCGAAGGTCACGGGCACCCACTAGTTAGAATAAAAGCAAAGTGGCGAACTCAGTTTAGCGCCAAATTTGCTGCTAAACTGAGTTTCATATCCCCTTGAAGCCCAGTGTGTTTTTTTTTCCCAGTTTTTTGAAATCTCATCCCCTATGTGACCAAACAGGGGGGATTCTGGTGCCGTCTTTTCCTGACTTTACAGACAACTTTAATTTCCCATTGACCTCAAGAAAACCTGTCACACACACATGGACCTGCAAAAGTAGAAATACACACCCTACTCTCAAAAGAGTCTTTACAGGAAGAAGAACAAGAACCAGGGACGGGAGTTCAAGAGAATATACTTTTCTAAGGAAGACAAAATCAAGGCCCCATATTAGACATAAGGCCTACTTTACACTAGGAGTCAAGTCCCAAAAAAACTTGGGGCCGACTTTGAGCATTTTTGGGTTGCAAATTGGCCCCAAGTTACTAATAAATGCTACAACATTGACGTCAGGATATTAATAAATGCTGGAACATAAATTGGCCCCCAAGGGTTGCAAATTGGCTTCCCAAATTCGATGGTATTCCTCCTTCTTTCAGCCTTGGGGCCAATAATATAAGGCCATAAAGTTCAGCATTTATTAGTAGTAGCTTGGGGCAGATTGAAAATATTTTTTTCTATTTCAGCCTTGACTCCTACTGTACAGCCCTTGGGGCTGATTTCAACTTTTGCACCAATAGGAATGCTGGATTTGGTTTGAACATTGGCCCTGACTCCTAGTGTAAAGGGGGGCATAAGTATATGAAGTGTAGTCATAGGCTCCTCGAAATGGTATGCTGATTGGAAAGTCCCCTTCAATTTGGGGGCTCTTTGATGAAATTAAGGCATGACCTCTAAAAGATGGGGATTCTGCCCCAAAGTTTAAAAGATTTCTGGGTACATGCTAGAACCCAATAGAGAAATCTGGCTATATTCCCAAAAAACAATTCTACAAATTTGGTGACTAGAAAGCCAAAAACACACACATTTGTAGCCAATTTGAAAAATTAGATACCCGCCCAACCAGTATTGGGCGGGTATCTGATTTTTCGAATACCAACCAGTTCCTGGTATCTGGTTTTTGAAATTTTGAAATACTAGACGGGTGTTGGTATTTGTTTTTTTTAATTCTGAAGAATAGTTGGGTCTCAGGATTTGAAACTTTAAGATCAACGGTTATGAACGTGGGGTGAGTATTTGTATAATGGAAGGGGTGGGTATAATGCCTGGGTCTTCAATTGATACCCAGTCTAATAACCTGATTAGGTTTTGACGAATACCTTTACTAAAATTTTCAGTCTGATTTTTAAAGTTCAATGCCTTTGGGTCTTTGAATAGCAAACCACACCATAAAATGAAAGCCAATAAAAAATGCATATCAAATTCTTTAAAAATTGAGCCACATATGCATTACAACAATATTAAATATCAATTGAGGATTTAAAGTTCCATTTGGTTCATTGTAACAAGGTCAACAACTATACAAGAGATTATTATTATTATTATTTGTTTGAGGTGAAAATAGAGCTAGATTGTTGATTTTGTCAAATTTGATTTCAACATGCATTAATTTTCTTCCATTTCAAACCCTACAAACAATAAGAAGCAATCAAGCAAACAATGGGCCTCCTCAATTCTCACCTTTAATTTCAAAAAAACAAAATCAACAATTAGACATAAATGTTAGTTAGTCCTCTCCACACTAAAAACAATCAAAATTCATAACCATGCATACATGTCAACTTGTGTTGTTCAAATGTCAACTTTCAAACATTAAAATGTAACCAACCATTCACAAAACGTGGATGGGCCTTCTCAACTTACTCCCCTCAAGCTCTAAAAACAAATAGCAAACAAGCCACTACCATTCATAGATTGCCTTATTAAAGCTTTTGAAATGTCAAACTTCAAACATGTAATAGCAACAAGTAGATAATTGATTCAATACTTTGGTTACACATTATCAACGTTCAAATTGAATTGATGAAATTTGAATAATGGACATTAACAACCATTAAATATATTTAAAACCCATTCATAGATGTTAATGGGGCTTCCCAAATGTGAGTCTTCAAACTACAAACACATAAAAGTTGTTGACAACAAATACATTAATGGCCCTTTTCAATAGTCAACCCATAAGCAATGAAAAATAACAAGCAAACACAAATGAATGTTTGAAGTGCCTTCTTCAGTTCTAAACCAGACATATGGTATGTTACAAGTCACATGAAATTCATATGTAAAAGTAAACAAAAAAACACACCTTATTAAACTTCCCATTGAAACTTTTATCTTGTTCACATTACAAACAAGTCCAAAAATTTACACAACTATATCCAAGTTGAAGCTTTGTTGTTCCACTAATAGAATCAAGTTTTGTCAAATCACAAAAAACTTCAAAACCACAAATGTATTGAGATTTACCTATATCATAAATAATTTCAAAGAGACTCACAAAAGACATTCAAGTCAAAAGCCTCTACCATTTATGAAAAAAGAAAAAGAAATCAACAAATGTATTTCAATTCCCATGTCTACATGGATCAAACAATTTGAAAGAAAAATTATCATTATGCATTCAATTGTTTTGCATCTACCATGTTACAAAGAACTTCAAAACAATTCACAAAAAGCATTCAACTTGAGGTTTTGCATTTCACTTACTACTCAAAGCCCTTAGATTTCATTTTCTACCTTCGCCATGGTTGAAATAACTAGTGTAAAAATATCAACAAATGTACACAAGTTCCCACCTTTGCCATGGGACAAATAATTCAAGCAAAAATCTCAATCTATGTGCAACTTTTTGCATTTACTATATCACAAAAAACTAAAAAGAAATCACAAAAACCATTGAAGTTGAGGTTCTATATTTCACTTACAACTCATTTAGCAATTGAAAACCTTTGGATTTCACTTTTCACCTCTACCATTGATGAAACAAGTCATGCAAGAAATTGACAAATGTATTCAAGTTCCGACCTTTGCCATGGAGAAAACAATTCAAACAAAATTCCCACTCCACATGAAACTTTTTGCATCTACTAGATCATGCACAACTCAAAAAAATTCATTAAGTGCATTTAAATTTTTCTTCTATTGTTCCATAAACAATTCACCACAACTTTGAACCTTTTCATTTCACTTTCCACCTTCATTAAATCACAAACGACTCAAGAAAAAAATCAACAAATGTATCCAAATTCTCACATTTGCCAAATCATAAGCAACGAAAATTATTCACAAACATCATTTAAGTTATGCCTATACTGTTCCATAAAAAATTCAAAGCAATTTTGCACCTTTGCTTTTCACTTTCCACCTTTGCCATGCATTAAAAAACTCAACCATTAGTCCACAAATGTATCCAAGTTCCACTTCTATCATCCCCCATTTTGCATGACAATTTTTTTGTTTTAAAAACTTGAACTAAAAATCAAACACCTAATTTTCACTAATGTGTTTAGCTTTTTAAGCCTTAACGCACAATTGATGGAAGCTTATCCCATGCTTGCCTACCCTTGCTTGACTTTTTCGACCATGTAATTCACTTTTGAAAATCATATTAGGCAAATTATTACCCAGTAGTCACATATTCATTTACTTTTATTCTATGACATATTGTTAAAAAATGTCATATGGGACCTTGTCATGTATAAACCACAAGACATTAGTTTGTTTTAGAAGTTTAAATTTGTTATTGGAATCCAATTCAATGTGAACATGATTCAAACTTTTTTGTATTTGGGGGAGGAAGAAAGGGGGGAAGGACATATCCTCGAGGTGTTGTTTGAAGTTTCATTTTTGGGTGTTTAAAGAATATTCATTTGCCAACCATAAGAAATTAAGTTCAAAGCATTTAAATGCATGTTTTGATGCATGTGATTTTGTTACTTTTAATATCATTGGGTGGTGTGAATCTATTAATGCATGACAACCAACTTCTTGCAGAATGTGGCTACCACGATGAAATCAAATATTAATTCAATTGAATTTCATTCACAATTGATTCATAATAGGCATCCAATGGATGGTTTGCTAATGCACTTGGGTAATAATATTTGATATGACAAAGTATAAGTTTGTGTAGATTGTAGTTATCCTAATCAAAATCCAAAAAATTGATTATGTTCACAAGTGAAGCAATCGACTAATAGTCATGAAAAAAAAATGCAAAGAATAAATGCGTCATAAACTAGGTGGATATGTAAATCATAAGTGGGTTTAAGATCAAAATTATGTATGTTTATTACAGAATTATGAAAATTTATGTTTTTGTTTACACAAATATTTTATCATCTTTTTATTTTCTATGTACAATTAATATGCCACACCATGTTCCTATCATGGATTTCACACACACAAACTATGGCAAATTTTTCAAGGCTAAAATATTAATTCCTATCACAATTGTATTTTATAAAACTTTACATTCATACAACAACTTGTTTTATTCAAATGAAAATATTTCCAAAGCTCATAAACACTCATTGATATACTAACAAATAAAAAATTAAATAATTTTTTTTTTAAGATTCACATATCACATAGTTCCTCATGTGATTCAATATGCACATTAATATGAAAAAAACTATTCACATGAATTACTATATGTGAGTCAATGCACATTAATTAAAACTATGAAATCAACCATCAAATAAATTACAAAACTTAACTCTTATATAATTACATAAATAATAATCTAATTACATCAAGTTATAGGTATCTTGACAAAGAGTTGCTCCCAAGATATTGACATTTATATGCATGAGTGCTACAATCTTAGCACAAACACAAAGAAAAAAATGCAAAGAAAATAAGTAATACAATTTGAAAAGTCAATTGGATGAGCAAACACACTCTTATCAAGTTTCAACTAGTCTTGTAATTAATTATGTGTTTATTTAAATAAATAAATAACACCCAACAAGGGAACCAAAAAAAAAAGATCAAAGTCCAAACAAAAGACGACACTTAAGAACACAAAATGTGCAATGGGGAACCCTAGTTAGAGGAAAAATCAAGAAGCCTAGGACCTAAACCCATCACAAGTAGGACAAACCGAATCATGCACAGAGACGGGCAAAAACCTGGAATATTTGCTTTGCAATATTCATGGTCTTCAAGGGGGATTGGAAAAAGGGCATGGTTGGTGGAATAGTAGATGTGCATAATAAGTACTTTAACTTTCATTAATGTGGTATTTATAAGATCTATTTGGATTGTATTTCAAGAGCCATTTCATATTTCAAGCTTAGGGTGTAGGATACCTTAATGTTGGAGAGGGTTCAACCATGTAATGCGTGATGAGCCAAAAAAAGCCTATTTAAAAAATAAATAAATTGATATAGGAAGGAGAAATCTTCTTTTTGTCAAAAAATATTTTTGGGCCGTGTGGAGTGTGATCAGAGTCTCCAAATGGCATGTTGATGAAGGAAGTCCATGTCGAATGAAGAGGGGGCCAAAGGAAGGGGCATTTTTTACCCCAAGGCAATAAGGAGCCAGTCATAGGATGGACAATATAAAGTTTTCAAACTAATTTGATCTTGATTCTGATGCCCAAGGCAAACTAATATAAAAAATTAATTAATTTTTTTTAGCTCAATTGCATCCTTATGACATGTTTCATCCCTGGTCCAGGGCACTTCACAAAACAACTTGAATAAGTCTAATATCAAGAAGCATTGCAGTTATATTTGGGAGGGGGTAAGGGAACAGCAACTATTAGGGTAAATCCACTTGCAAATGGCTGCTAAGATCTTCTCTTACATAACAATCATGAGAATATTTTTAAAGACTTCACACTTTAACCAATTGTGCTGTGAGTTGACATCCAAAAGCTGCCAGGCCGTTAGGGGTTTAACCAATCTTGTGAAGTACCCAAATTGACGAAGCAATGTTGTGATTGATAATCGTGTGGAGCAGGAAACCATTCCAGCCACCTTTGGAAGGAGATTTGATTCGGGGTTCAATCAGTGCCAACCCCAAACAAACTGAGAACACATACAAAAACAGGAAAGGGGCAAAATGCTTAGCAAATATTGGAGTTATCCTTAAAGTAACCCTGTCTTCACCCTGCCTTTGGGCCTCCTTTCACCCCCTATCCCTCCCCTCTTTCAGTGGTATCCGCAAAGTAAAGACATTTTAATAAAACTCAGTTTTGAAATGCTGCAACTCAGTATGAAATGCTGATACTCAGCATTTAATGCACAAGATCCGAGACTAATTATAGTAGTTGTACAGTTAGGAGCAGTGAAAATATGAGTACCAGCAGTGGAAGCGCTCAGGAAAAAGGAAAGAGGGGATGAGACTCAGTTTATTTACTACCAAAATTGATGGTTTTCTCAGTTTCATCCCCTGTTGAATGCTAATGTACTTTTAAAATCTCATCCTGTGTATAACCAAACTCAGGGTTCTGGTGTTGTGTTTTTCTTACTTTACTAATGACTCTATTGGTTTACTTTTTACAAGAGATTTTTTTAGGAGAGAGGAGGGTCATGTACCACCTCTTTCTTCCTCTTGATCTACATTACAATAAGGGAGCTAGAATGAATCACTCATGCAACTTGCAAGTGTGTGTGGTGGTTGAACACGATGTATGGCCACCATAGCCATTGAATACCTGCCAGAAAAGAATCCACCTACCGACTCATTGGAAAATCACTCATAGTGATGTCTCCATGTTTTGCGCTGAAGTCCAATAGAGTGACCATCTGGGGTATTTCATGTATCTAGGTAGGTGCAGTCGAAACTCATGAGAGGACATTGGAGAAGGCTGAGACTCCAGTCAGATAAATTATACTGGAGTCAGATGAAAATTGCAAACCCCAACCATGCATTCATTTGTCAGGTTCCAAATCCGTGGCAAGAAAAATATTCTCTAAGGTAATGCTGGTATGCAGATGATGCAATTTTTTCGTTGATAATTGGCACCCACTGACTGCACGTTGTTGTGAGTACAGACTACAGAGTCAAATTGAGTCTGGTTGTGAAGGGATTGATTAGTTATAAACTTATGAAGGATATACTCAAATGCTCATTGTTTGTGAGAACTGCAACAAAATGACCCAAATGAGAGGAGCACATTGGAAGCCTGACAGTTGACTGGAGTCCTCATTGCTATTTGATTGCCAGAAACTTGCCATTCATGTTATTAAACATTTTGTGAAGCTTTTGCACCAGTGTGATATGCACATACCGCAACCCATTTCTTACAAGTGCTTGATATGAATATTTGGATGAACAATATCAAAAGCTATCATGTATTGCGTAGTTAGAATTAAGAATTTTTTTTTTTGGAAGAAGAAGGAACCAAGAGTCTTGAAATGCGAAGACTGGAACCAAACCCAAGGATCTATCAAAAAATAGAAATAAATTCTAGGATCAAAACCAAAAGTTCTTTCATTTGTTGATCCTGGATCGAAGGTTCTCTTAAAATGTAAGAATTGGAAAACACTGGTCATAACGTAACAGGCATGCAGTGGATGGTGCACCAGTGGATGCTGGTCCACTTATTACTGACTTGGATCATCATGCAAGAAGGTGTTAAAAACTTTCCAGTGGGTGCAATGAGGACTATAGTGCTACTTTTCAGGTGTTTGGTTGGTTGGTTTTGCTTTTGGTAGTTTGGCAATATCCAAATTCTAACCTTTACATGAATGGAAAAAAGTTGGGATTGTGTAGGCACGCTCCAAATTTTGCAAGACTTTTTCTTGATTTCCTTACCAACAACAAATGGTGACTGACAAGTCAAAAACAAAACTCTACATTAAAAAAAATTAAATATATATATATATATAGACACACACACACACACACACACGGTGTTGGATATGTGGCAACCACAAGAAAAAGCTTTCGGTCACCTCCCAACTCTCAAGCAATCATCATTCCAGTACCATTCTCCTTCTTTTGATCCTTTGCACTTCTCTTTTTTTACAAGCTTGATATAAGTTATGACACACCCAAACCCACTGAGCCAGGTTAAAACCTGGCTCCACCTGCCCGCACCTGCCCACCCCCATTCTTTTGATGTAGCCACACTCACAAATATCCACAAGAGGAATTAGCCAAATTTGACTGTAGGTCAGAGAGGAAAGTAGAAGTTTTTTAAGAATCTTGCCATAATTTGGCAATCTACTGGAACCTAATTATATAAATGTGGCAATTTCATAACTCTTTTCCTTGAAATCTGGCAAATTCGGCACATTCTTTTCGAGAAAATCCTTTGTATGAGTCACACTTGTGATTTCTTTTTAAACGGTTGGCAAGTGACAAAAATTTAACCGCTGACCCAAACCCATTGGTCTTGTCTCATGGTAGATCATCCACTCATATCAATTGCTTGGAGGTTGCTATTATGTTGTTGTATACTGAGTAGATCTTCAGCCTCTTCCCCCAACCAAATAAGAAGCACACAACACACCCCATGATCTCTTGTTGTGGGTTCTAAAGTAAAACAAATATGTCTTTTTTTTGTCTTGGTTGGAATTGTCTACAACAAATTCTACATCTGATCCTTCTGAACAACTTTCATCGGATATGTTTTTTGTTACTTGTTTCAAGGATTCTTGATCTATGTTCTAGATGGGACCATTGGGCCCTCTTTTTTTCCCCCCAAGAATCCTACATCTTACAATCTGAAAATGTGCTACACAAGCTTTTCTTGGGAGCTCATTTTCTTGAGAAGAACCAACCTAGTCCCATAGGTTCAAGATTCGATTGCATGGTTGCCCTTGCAAAAGAAGTTTAATTTTCAACCATTTGAGTATGGGCCACCCACATTCATTTTTTGTTTTCAACCTGAGAAATATGATTAAAAACCTATATGAAGGATTTTTTATGAAAAAAATGGCCCAAGTTTACCATGTTTCCAGAAAAAGAAACCCAAATCACTATATATCTATATTAGGTTCTAGTAAGTACTTGAGAAAACTCCCTAGACAACATTTTTGGTTTTAGTAGTTTTTTTGAAAAAAATTCACCAAATTTTTGATATCATGAAATTGGGGGAAAAACCTAGGAATAGAAAACGGAAAAGATGATTGAAGAAAGTAAAGCATGAACTTAAAAGGCTAGATATTGAACATAAATATAAAGGACATAATTGGGAAATTAAGAACTAAGAAGAGGTAGGTTGGTTATGAGATAGGGAAATAGGAAGGTATCATGGAAATTAGAAGTTTGGAGTTTGAAGGTGCAAGTATAATATTTGAGCAAGGAAGGCGAGAAAACAAAGGAACATGTTTAGGTGAAGAGGGTTGCTACTAATGTTGTCCAGTTTTTCCGTTTTGAAAGAACCTCTAGTTCTAGTTTTGACACTAAATTTTTTTTGGGAGATTCTTTGAGTGTGAGTTTGAACCTGGCTCTTCAAATGTTTAAACATGCAGTTTTGGTTTTGACAATTTTTTTAAAATTCAAGAATGTTTGGACCCAATTCTAAAACAATGTTTGGTTTCTTATGCACATTAACATTCACCAAGGACAAATTTGTTTTAGGTGTGGAGTTTTGCAATGAATTACAACTGAAAATTGTGAAAGTATTGAGTCTTATGACAAAATTAAAATCAATCACCAACATGTAAAGTTTAGGTGACTTTTCAAACATCAAATTCAATGTGTTTATGAACTTGTATTTAGAGTTTATTTTCAAAGTTTTGGTTTCGATTCTAATTTTAGCAAAACTTGGCTAGTTCCATTGTTTGAACCTTGTGCCAATTTCTCCAAAAGGGTGTTTAGTTAGGTCATCTCAATTGGAATCACTTGGTTTGACACTTCAAGTTGAAGCTAACATTGCTTGCTAACAATTTTGTGTGGGTAAATTATTTATAGTATATCCTCATATAAAAATATTTCCCATTAATTTTTTTCCATTAAGATAATGTTTTGATATGTGAAAATTGTGATGAATGGTAGATGGGTAGGGTTTAGGTACCCCTTATCATATACATCCTTTTGGGTAAAAAATGGGTACATATTTTTCAAATATTTATTACTAAATGAAATATTTTAGACAATTTTCAAAGGCCAAACTCAATGGGATCATGCAAAAATCTCATGTCAAAATGCAAAAATCAAAGTGTTTGATTCATCCTCATGTACAAATATCCATAAACACACATAAGAACTTCTGGTTTGCTCAATGAAACATGAAGTCCAACTATCTAATGTTAAACATAAACATGCATGAAATGTTACAACAAAATAAATTCATGAAGCCTTTATGGATTAGCCATCCATTTTGTGTTCAAGATTGATCATTGTGCCCAATGGTTTCTTGACACACTAGAAGAAAATTTGGTGAAAATTCATCCGTACAAAAATCACTAAGTTCCACCAATGGTTTGCACAACATATTTTGGACGAAGAATAATATTTACATTTTAATTTGAGCCAATAAAATCATACAAGAACCAATGCTTGTGAAAGGCACGTGTACAAATGAAATGATTTCTAATGATTGATTAGTTAGAATGAGTGACCCATGTGGTTGACTTTAGATAGTGTTTGACTTCGTCTTTCTCATATTCTTTCCCTTACAATTGCACACCATGTTGAATGTGATAAACATTACTATAGACCCAAAGAAACGTTCAACAAAAACTTCAATGAAAGCAAATCAAATTCATTATGAGTTAACCCACACTATTGACTTGAACTCCCGAGAGTTAACTTAGGGCAACTTGAGACATGGAAAAATTTGCTAGATTTTGAAGGTTTTTTTGTCAAATTGCTAAAATTTTAATGATTAGTTCCAGTAAGTAGCCAAGAATATAGAAGGATTCTGTATTTTTTTTTACTTTCATATCTAGTATGTAACCAAATTTGGTGCAATTATCTAGTATGTGAATGATTGCCACTTTGGCTACATCACAAAATCTCTAAAAGAAACCATGATCCAAAGTCTCTTGTCAAAGGATAAAGAGCAACTGAAAGTGGAAGCTAATAAAATTAAGTTCCCTGGTAAGAATGTCCCAAATAGTTCAGACAAGAAGGTTGTTTTGAAGAAAAGCAAACAAACGATTTTCTGCATTTGGCCTCACATTCGCAAGTTGCTTCTTGGTTAAAGAAACAAATATTTTTGAAGTTCAGGGCCCATGCCCAACAAAACTTCACACCACCCAACTTCATTCTTGGGCTTCTTGGTGGAATGTACAACCCACAGCTTTTATGCAATGGATTGTTCTGGAGAAAACTCTGGGTCTAGTGGAGTGTCTCAAGAATGTGTTCATCATAAAAAGTAAGGTTTAGGGTTAGCTGAGTTCTTTCATAAAATTCCAATTGCTTTACAAAAGCTTGAAATCTAAATCACACAAATTGAACCACTTGTACGTACACATGATGTTTTTTCAAGCAAGAGCATTACCCATATACTATTATGTAATTTTTTCTCATGTCCTTAACATGTCAATCAAGCTATGTTTTCATGTGTATCTTGAGTTGTGGGTTGTTGCTGTTTAGGTCAATTTCCTATGTATTTCAATCATGGAAAAAATGGATGTCACCCTTAGAATCCAACTCTTGTAAACATGACCTGAATAATTATTATCATCTGTGGATTTCCCCCAAAAATATCCAACCCGTTTTATTGAGGTGAAATGGAAGACTAGGGTGGCCAACAAAGTAAAAGAACCTTGGCAAGGAAAGCCAAGGGATCTAGTTTTGGTGCAACATGGAAGAAACCATTCATACCACCTTGGCAATACCAAAAAGAAAAAGACTCCACCAAAGACAAGTCAAAGGCAAAGAGGTATGCACAAGGCTAGCAACATATAATTTGTGGTCAAGTTTTCTAGTAGGAATTATAGATGTGAATTGTCTCATAAGGTTTGTGAGAAAATCAAATAATGTCATGAGAATGGGCCAAAAGCTTGTGGAGGCCTAGAAAGTTCTCTCCAAATTAATTTGATATGCATCAATTGGGGGAAACAAATCACATGGTGCCATTCAAGTGGATAAGAGATATGCACACCACGATTGTTTGATGTGCTTGGGTGGAGACAATCACAAATGAAATTACTCAATGGAAAAAACAACAAACTTTAGGATTTTAGACTTTAGAGATTAATTCAAGATTAATTTGAAAAGGTGGCTAGGTCCGGTGTTGCATAGGTTGAAGAACTATTTGCTTGTAAGACTAGGTATTTGAGAAAATTATGTTAGCAAAGGTACCACCCTTATTTGAATTTTTTTAAATAAGAAAAAAAGATGTCCTCTAGATGATTTGTTAATCTACTTAAGATATCATGGAATTAATATTTTTACTCCTAATTAGTTTCCTCACCAAACGAGTCATGTAGTGGTTGCCAATAGAATGCTATAATTAGTGGAATGGCCAAGGAATGTACCTTTTTGAACAAGAGAATACATGAAATAATAATAGTACCTAATTTGGAGTATATATGTAAACTTAGGTCAAAATGTCCCATCTAAACTTTAGATGTTATTACATGATCATTGAGGTCAAGAATTATGTGTAGTTTCATTAAGTTAACAATAGATTGGGTCACGTAATAAATGCAATTGAAATTGTCTTCTTGGATGAAGATGTATGTTCAAGTATGATGATCTGAATCTTCCATATAAAAGAGTGGGGTTTGTGCATATGTGGGGCTTACATATGTTTTTAGTTATATAGGAATGAAGTTGTAATATGAAATGAATTTTGTTATGTTCCCATCAGCAATGTTTATTCCTTGGATGAAATTTATGTGTAATGTGGTGTCACAACAGAAGTGATGGTGAAGACACATTGTTATACCATGCAAACTAGTTACTAAAATCCTCAACCATATAATCACATGAAGTTTTGTCCCAACATTTTCATAGATTTATGAATGCGCAAATTTTAAGATCTCACCCATTTCCATCTATGGATATAATGGGTGATGTTTTTTTTATCATAAAATAAATTTTGTACAACATGCCCTTGATAATGTATTGTGAAAAATCTTGGTCATCCACCAATGAATTCCTTAATGAAAAAGGTAACAATTGAAAAGCATAAGTTATCAAAATAATTACAAATTTATTTATAGGAATTCAATAGAATTATGTAAATATCCAGTTTGTGGGATGAATGTTTTATTCTGTAAAATGTGTGATGAAATTGGTTGGAAAAGTTTGATGGAAGCAAATATTGCTTGGTCTTCAAGAGAAATTTGAATAATTGTGAGGTCTGCTAGTTCATTTGTCATTAAATGCTCTACAAAAAGTGTTAGTTATAAGAATTGTTTCAATACAACCCCACAACAATAGTTGAGGTCTTGAATTCATCTCTCAAATAAACATCCACAATTCCAGCCTCCCATCTTCATGCACAAGTTTTTTGATTCCTCGCTCTTTTCATGCTGAAACCTCCATGATTCTCACCTCCCATCTTCACGCACAAGTCCTTTGATTCCTCTACATCTTCATTCTAGCCTCTAGTTTCACTGCACAATTTCTTTGATTCCCCACTCTCTTCATGCCAAAACCTCCATGATTCTAGCCACTAGTTTTAGAGCACAAGTTTTTTCATTGCTTATGTTCTTCATACCAAAACCTCCACTATTCTAGCTTCCCATCTTCACGCACAAGTCCCTTGATTCCCTTACATCTTCGAGCCAAAACCTCCATAATTCTAGCCTCTCATCTTTATGCACAAGTTCTTTGATCTTTCAATCCCATCATGACAAAACCTCCACAATTTTAGCCTCCCATCTTCAAGCCAAAACCTCCACAATTCTAGCCTCCCATCTTCATGCACACGTCCCTTGATCCCTCAATCATCTTCATGCAAAGTGCCCATGCATGATTATTCCAACATTTAAGCTTCAACAACTAGAAAGCACAATGATTACATGTCGCCACCGAAAATTGCTCACCACCTTAACCCCACAATCAAACATCTATGACCTCATCAAATGAACATCCCCGCACTTTGTTACACACTACATACTAAAAGCTACTAGGTACTTACTCATATGCAAAAGCCTTACATGAATGACCAAAATTGAAACCCTACAACGCATCTCCCAATCCACAAAATTACAATCACTTCAAACCCAAATTGATGCCACCCATGCACACGAACAAGGTTAGATTCTTACAATTATGGTAATTATGGCAATATTTGATGTTTCCGTTGGAAATAAAATTCCATTTGGGGGGCTGGGGGCAAAAGGAAACCCTAAAATCCACAAAATTTACAATCATTTTAAACTGCAGAAACCCAAATTGTTTCCACCTGTACACATGAAAAGGCGCAGATTCTTACAATTATGGTAATTATGGCAATATTTGATTTTTCATTCGGAATAAAATTCAATTGCGGTTGGGCGCGGGGGATGCGGAAAAGGGCGACCGCCGACCAGCCGTGACACGGAAATAGGCCGACGGAACGACCGGCGGACCCCACCGCGCGGTAGCACCGTGCGGTATGTATCCCGACGCCACCTTGGCTCAAAGTCGTCGGCTCCCTTGCTTGCTTGCTTGCTATAAGGCACCTAGCAGCTGGATCCGATCTTGCGTGAATTGATTTCCTGCTCGCTCTTGCGAGATTTTTTCGTCGTTTTTGTAAGTCGAGAAGATTCGGCAGTCTGTGAAGCATCGAACACAATTTACAGCAAATGAATTGGTAGAGAAGAGAGAGAGAGAGAGAGAGAGACGCAGAGTGAAGGTCGTGGTTTTGGAGCTTTTTGGATCGTTGGAGGAAGAGGAGGAGAGGAGGAAAATTGTGATGGGTGGGTGGGTGCATTTGCTGGAGATTATGATCTACTTGTGTTTGTGACGATGAATTGTTAAGAGGGTGGGAGGAGGAAGAGTACTGGACTCTAGTGCAACTGGGAGTGGAGATCATGAGGACCAGCTACAATACTAGTTGTGAGAAGAGTAATAGTATTCTTCGTGCAGGTGCAGATGCAGCAGGGGTGGATATGCCGCTCTTGGGTGGTAACTTGTCGTCGTCGTCGTCGTCGTCGTCGTCGGCAGCAGCTGGGAGCTCCGTGATCGATGGTGCGCAAATCATCAGTTGCAGAGGCAAGTGCAGTAGCTCACTGTCTTTGTATCGTGCTGCAAAAGCTGCAGCAGGAGCCGGTCATGATCATCAGTTCTTCGAAGCCAGCAGCTCGCGTCACGATGTGAGACGCAGCGCCAGTGTTTCGTACCGGACCGTGTATCCCCGCGAGTTGCAGCCGCCGCCTCCCCGTAGCGTGCGACATGTAGACAGAAGGTTCAGAGAGCATGCGACGACGGCTTCTTCCTCGTGGTCCGGCTCAGATACTACTCTTTCTTTCCGTGTCGACAGCGTCAGAGGGCTCACTAGGATTGTTGGGTGGCCGTTAGCTGCAGCTCCCATGTACAGTGAATTGGCAGCTGCTGGATCAGCTGAGGAGGAGGAGATCTGCACAACAAAAGGAGAAAACCATGCAGAAGCTGAAGAAGAAGAGTACAATGATGGGACTGAGCGGCAGCGGTTCCAGCAGCTGCAAGACTTGGGTGTTGCTGGAAATTATCAAGTGCGGAAGAAGCTGTTGCACATGACGAATCTGAGCCAGTCTTGTCGGATGGTGGAGCCTGCCAGGGATCAGTTTCAGTGGAGAAGAGCTTCGGCTCGGTATGGCTCTGAAGGACCTGCTGTTGTTCGTGGCAAGCTGCGGACTCTGAGCTCCAGGGCCACGATGGGCAGCTGCTGCAATGAGAACTCTGTGAGGAGTTGCGAACTGGTGTTCGATAAGATGAATGGCGAAAGCTTTAAGCTTCTTCAGAGCCATGCAGATCACGAGTCCAGCACATTAGCTTTGTCACCACCCGCCAGGTTCAAACGTTCAGGTGGTGGTGCACACAGGAAGAAGGAGACCAGTACCCACTGCAAGAAGCGGGTGGATCATGAGTGGGACGAGTCGCGCACTGCGGCAGCTGCGAACAAGCTGGATGAAGAAGAAGAAGAAGAAGAAGATAGAGTGTCGTCGGGGTGGGAGATCACCACGACTGTCGCGAGTCCCAGAGATCACAGGGAATTCGCAACTCGGAGCTCGACCGTATCAAAGTCGCAGTTGGGTGCGATGTTCGCAACGGAGGGAGGAGCTTGTCCTTCCCCTGAGAGTAGTGTTCCATCTCTGGCAGCTGTGCCGTTCAATTGGGAAGACTCCCCTGGGAAGCCCAAGATGAAGATGTCTGCTGCTGCAGCGACGCACAGATCCGATGCGCACTTCCGATCTGCAGCCACAAGAGCAACAAGTAAGAATCAGGAAATTGGCAGCAGCAGCAGGCGGATGGAGCTTGAGTCCTTATGTGGAAGCGCTGCTGCTGCTGCGCTGAAGAGTAAGAGAAGCTCAGGGGAGCAACAGAGGCCGGCGGCAGCGGTAGGGGAGCGGAGTCACAGGTACTATGACCAGACGGGGATGGAGTCGAAGAGCTTGGAATCAATAGCGACTGGTGCGAGATCGAGCAGGTTCCTTGTTTCTCAAGAGACGCACATCGATCTGGTGGCGCCAGCGGCAGCGAAGTTTCTGACCCACGAGACGACGAGCTATCTGTCGCCCTTCGCGACGCCGCCGCATTACGCTTTCTCTTCGCCTCTTTCGGTGCCGTTCAAGTGGGAAGAAACTCCGGGGAAGCCCAAAGCCGACGCCGCAGCTTCCACTCCCAACGACTTGCAACTGCCTCCTCGTCTCGCTCCCCGAGTCGTCTCTGCCGACGTCCCGCAACAACAGACGAGAACCGCAGCACCTGCCATTGACGACAGCGGAGGCGGAGATCTCCGCGCGCAGTACTGCCTGACGTCTACCCAGCGTTCTCTGAGCGGTACGCTGGTCGCCTTCTTCTTCTCCCCTTGTCTCACGGGTGCTTGCTCTCGTCCTTGTCCTCCGGATCCTCGTCCCCGTCAACAAGCAGTTGCAATTCCGCTTCTTCGTCACTCTTCCTGGAGCTCCAAAGTCTCAAAATCCTTGCGCCATAAGCGGATTCAGCTGTGGAGTCCCCGCTCTTCTTCTTCCTCTGTGAGCCGGAGTCGTCGTCACTGCAGAAGCTCTGCTGGAAGCTCTCCCAACTGTCAAGAAGATCAATCTTCTCCGATCATCAAGCAACCCAAAGTGGTGTACGAGATTTCTCATCTGAGCAAGAGGAAGTATATCCACAGTCGATCAGCGCCTGCAGAATTCTCTGCATGTCGACATTGTTCCAAACCGGCTCAAAAGCCTTGCTTGCAAACAACCTCCCTCCAGCCCAAACAAGAATCCCAACCATGGACAAAATCACACAAGAAGGTAGTGCGGCTAAACAGTGGAGGAGTTTCTTCACACAAAGGTGAAGCTCATGGTCATACTCATCATCGTGCAGGAGTAGGACCCATGATGAGTTCTTCTCCCACCAGCACTCTTCATGGTCCCGAGCCTGAAAGCTTGAGCCAGACTTCAGCCTCAAATCCGTCCTTGAGTGGCTACCTGGATGCATTGACACTGCCTGAAAGCAGCACTGACGCATCCTGTCCTCCTAGTTCACATGCTTCGTTCGAGTCTCTGGAGCAGCAACAGCAGCATCAGCAAGAGGAGGAGGAGGAGGATCAAGAGACTAGAAGAACAAGTCTAAGTCCCAGGAGCAACGGCTTCAACATCATCCCTGATTTCGCTGCTCGTCTCAGTGCACCTGCAACAGTAACAACTGCAAGGCACAACTTAACTCCCTTGCTACCATTTTCATGTACCTCCTGCACTTCCATATCTGTACCACATCAGAAGCTCTTGATGAGTTGCAATGGCACTGATCAGGAGGAGGAGCTTTGCCCCTTTCCGCCTGCAATTGCAAATGCAGGTTCTTTGCCATCACCTGCAAACACAGATGCTGCTTTGGATTCACCATCACCTGCAAATGCAGCTGCTGCTGCTGTTGCTGCAGATATGTCGCCACTGCCTGGAAATGCAGCTCCTCTGGACGCACTCTTGCTTGCAAATGCAGACACTGTTTTGAGTATTGAAGCTGGTTTGGATTTGTCATCATCATCTGCGAATGCAGCTGCTTGGGATTTGCCATCATCTGAAGCTGGTGTGGATCTCATGGAAGTTCAGAACTGCCAAGCTCTGGGAGGATGCCAAGTGTTGGGGAGCACAAGATGGAGAAAAGTTCGTCATCACAGAGTATACTTCATTGTGAGTGCACGAGATTTTTCTCTAGATTTTCCTCTGATTTCTTGTTTTGTTTCTGATCTCCTGGGCCTTCTTTTTTCTCTTGCTCTCGAACTGTGCCATAGCCCAGCTGTGTATTGTGGGTGATTTCATTTCTCTATTTGATTGAATTTCTCTACTCAAAAGTTCCAGTTTTGATCATTTCTATGGTTTCTTCAACTTTGTTTGCATCTCTCTCTTGCTAGCTGTTCCATTGGAGAATTGAGTTTGGTGTGGAAAGGTTTAGATTTTTCTTCCCCATTTTTGTTTTTAGTTGTGATGAATTACAGTGTGCTTTCTTTTTAAAGAATTGGGTGTTCTCTTTTGAAGAATTGTGTGGTTGGTTGTGAAGAATTGGATGCTAACAGTAAATTTGTGTCTGTGATTTGGTGGTGGTCAATTTTGTGTGCCTACAACAGATTTCAATGTACAAGGTTCTTAAGCGTGTGCTCTTCAGACAGCAAAACCAGAAAGTAGAACTGAAGCAGTGTTATCATAATGATATCTGTCTAATGGAATTTGCAATTCATAAAGGTTAGCAATTTGTTCCTTCATTCCTTCCTTTTGTTTATAATATCTCTTACAATTTCACATGAGATTCGAGTCACTGGATTTTAAAGAAGAAACATCCATATTGCTAAGGCTTATTTTACTCTTGGGTCACAATGCTTGAGGGTGACATTATTACTAGTGAGGAGTCCCACTAGGGTTGTGAAATTATGCAGTCCTCATTGAGTTCGCTCTTCAAGGTGTAACATTTTCTCCTGTTTTTTTGGGTGTTTTGTACAGCCAACTGAATACTGATTTTGCTATGAAATACAGTAAAATAAAGAGAGCAATGCCTGCAACCCAAAGAGATTGTCAAATTATGTCAGTGGTTTCAGCCAGATTTAGAGGGCAATGCAGATTCTTCCAGATCATTGCTGTTTAGCGTTGTAGCAAAGCTTGGCATAGCAAAGGAGCATTGGTGGTGTGTGCACACAGGACATTATTAGCTCAAATATGGATTGATTGTGCTGGTAAGATATATCTTTTTACCAGAGCTTTTCGATCTTGAACACTAGGATATAACAAAAAATCATATACGGTTAGGCCATTTGTACAATAGTCTCAACTCAATGATCCTCAAGAATAAAAGGTGTTACCATAGGGAAAAAAGCCACTCCCAGACAATTGTGACACTGCCACGCTATAAAAGACTCTATTATAAATTCTACGCCTTGCCTGTTACTATTTCAATGTTTGGGTTCATATTTGCTTGTCTCTTTTGCTGCAATTTACTTGCCTATTAATCTTCTTTGCCTGGTTTCATTTTCCACTCGGCATTTTCACTATCACAGATATGGGGTGGTGTTGTTGAGGCTGCATACATTGACATATACTATCACATATTCTTGCTGGTTATAGATAATTTTCACCTTATGCCTTGCACTGAATGAATGTAAAATGGATTACAATGAAGGTCCACATGTAAAAATTGATGAAATCTTCATCCACTGGTGATGCTGCCCTGAAAAAAGGTGGGTAGTTTGAGTGAAAGTTCCTCAAGGATGAAATTTTAAACCTGAAGAGAATATACAACAAAGTGCATACAATATTATATTGTGCCACAAGGAAAGCTAATTAATCTGTAGGAAGATTTTCTTCGATGTACATTGCGCTTGATCAGGATTACAGCTTTCCTCAGTGAATAAAGCCTTCAATTTTTTCATGTGTGTATATGACAGAGTTCCTATTTTTTCTCTGTCTAATGATTAAATGACTTCTTTGAAGTTCGTAAGCTCTTCACATACTTGCAAGAAGGTAGGCCGATTACATGGCTGTGTATCCCAACATCTGATACCTTACACTAAGATCAGTTTCGTCATTAAATAATCCTCAAAATAGTGAAATGAAATTTTGTGAAAATATGAAGTTGACATGTTGGAAACCATCATAATTATCATAAGCTGCACTCTGAATAACTTCACTACTCAGATCACAATATTATAGTAGATGATGGAAAAATATATCATTTCAAAATTAGAAAACGAATTCATTTTTTGAGAAATAATAATTATTCATTTATTCAATGTGTAAACTGACCCTTGGCTACGGTAATCAAAAGTTGCAGAGGAACCGGGTAGTACTCATGTAAATGTGGTCTTACCCTTCGCTAAATTGTTGACAAAAGATGAGTCATCTGAAATTCAGAAAGCGGATATGGACACTTCCCTGTGAGAACATCTGCACGAGTTTATGCCATAACTGTACACATCTGCTTTGCATGCATCAAATTTGGTTGCTTCTCCACTCCTCTGCCTCCTGTGTAGTGTACCCAGCAGTTGCACATTTGAGGTGAACTGTAGGACAGACAAGCGAGGTAGATGCCTATCTAGTTCCTTGATCAGGCATAGTTCAATCTTCCACCATGTTCACCATGTCATGTCAAGTACTTGTGATATTCGTACCTGTGTGCAGCAGTTGTTTGGAATTTGGACCAGCTCAGGTGCCCAAAGGAATGTCCAAAGTCTTGAACATTCCTTTGGCAGATTTAACTAATGGGGAAGCCTCTAGAGAGCTACACCATTTAACAAGGTTTATTGTTAAATTGCAATAGTAAGTCAATGGCAATTTTTAATCCTTTTCAATATCATACATACACAATACATATATGAACTTTGTACAAATTTGATTTTTATAAACATTTTTTTAATTATAAAAAGGGTTCAAATTAAAGATTTTTTCTTCAATTATAAATAAACTGATGTATTTATCAATTACAAAATTTTACCATATTTATGAATAAATAAGGTACATAAAAAGCACAAATCTCATTTATAAATAGGTGTAGGATAATGCCCAAGCGATTGGGAGTTCGTAAAACAATGGGCCCTGAGGTGCGAGCCAAGGACCAGTTATTGGCCAGTTATTTTGAGGAACACCAATCTTGTACTGTGGAGATGACTAGATAAGGGTGTTAAGCCCAGGTAAAACTCAACTTTTTCTTTTTAAAACCATGATACCAGATGGGTACCCGGCGGGTATCACAGGAAAAAGCAAAAGTAATGTGAGCATTTCAAAAACTAAAATGTCCCTTGAAAGAGCAGGGCATTTCAATTTCTAAAATGCCTGCTTGCTCTAATGCCTGCCTGATTATGGCATATAATGCTCGCTCCATTTACACTGCCACAAAATGCAGAGGGTTTTTACATACATAACAACCTGGCAGGAATTTCCCAAGTGTATTGGGAGTGCATTTTGCCAAGCGTAATAACTCCTCTGCTGAGAGGAGCACTTTCCATATTTGGGGGTGGGCATTTTGTTTTCAAAATGCTTGTGTTCATTTCTTAAAACAATTTTACTGTGATACCCGGCAGGTACTAGAAGGACATCCTCCATGTATAGAAAATTTAAAATTTTACTTTGATAACCAGCGAGAACCCATCTGGTACCTTCCGGGTATCACAGTAAAAATGTTTTTCTAAAAAATTTAGGGCTGCTTTATACTAGGAGTCAGGGCCAATGTTCAACCCAATTCCAGCATTCCTATTTGTGTGCAAAAGTTGAAATCGGCCCCAAGGGCCTTACACTAGGAGTCTACATGTACAGAATTTCATAAATAAACTACCATTAAATTTAGTCTTTCATAATCCTTTTTTACAATTGCAGCATTGTGACAAGGCTCTTGCAAAGTGAAATTGTATTCCAATTAATAATTAATTTTTTAATATTTGTTCCAATTTCATGATACAATGATATATTGGGATGTAAACCACAATTAATTGTAAGTTTTAGTCACAAATCTTTTTCCAAACATTCGTCATGATATATCAAAGTTTCATAGATATCGAAAATTGTCAAACTGTGATAATTTTTTGTTTACACCATAATATGCTTTCACCCCGATGTAATGTTATACATTGCTCCTTTAGCCTATGTTTCCAAATCCTTTTATGCTTTTCGATGCCTAGTAGGGGGTTACAAAGCATGTCAATGTGACCACACGAAATAATGAGTCTATCACCATAAGCTTGTATATCTTAACACGAGATATGAAGCTACACATGCACCATCACTTTGAAGCATTTCAAATATTTTCCAAGAAGTTTAATGTATGGAAATGATTTTGGTTACACATGCACATCTTGCCATTATGCTTCTTCAAAAAGAAATTCAAACAATTGTAAAAAAGTTGTCATGGTTGGGAGTTAAAATTAGAAATTGCATTATGTGACATCCCATAGAAAAGGCACGAGATTTAGGTGCTCAATGGTCTTTTCAACCTTGGACATTGGTAGAAGAATATCAACAATTCATTTGTTAAATCGTTTTCCTTATATCCTTGATTGCATGGAATTTATGGAAGATGACCTCCATTATGTGATAGGAATCATCTTGATAGAGATTCCAAGGCTATTTTTCTACCACAATCCCACTTATGGGTGGACAAAAATATCCATGTTTATGGTTTGTAATTTTTTTACCACATGGAAAGTTCATTTAGAAAAATTGTTAAGGCATAATGGTGCACCCTTGCTGCATGTTTAGATTTGAACAATCTCCATTTGATTTATTTATTGAATTTGATGAAGTCAAGATAATTTGGATATATTGTTATATAATGGATCTTATTTAATTTTAAATTGAATTAGCTAAAAGTCTTGATCTTCTTTTGCTAGGCAATGGTGAGATACTTGATGACATCGAAAAACATGTTGCACATGATAATAAATTGTGTTTTGATTTTGAGTGTAAAATATGAAGCTATCTAAACATTAAGCACAAAAATAATAATAATGAGATCAAATACTTAACATATCATGCAAGATTGGCTTTTATAACAACATTGCACAAGCAATTGCAAATTGATGAGGATGGTTTATTCCCTTTTCAATGAATTGTGTGCAAGTACCACATCAACCTCATGAAATTGTTCCCATTTAGACATGCATGGCAATATAAGTGAGTTAGTAATTATCCAACATGCCTTGATTAAAATTATTACCAAGTGATAATTTTACAGGGATACAATAGATCTATGATCAAACTAATAAGGTCATTCCTTTGGTGTTGTTTGAAGGCGTTGTAAAAATATTCAAAGAACAAAATTTTATTTCTTGCATGAATTGCTTTATGAACTAATTAACTTGATAGTGGATACTATGATTAGAATGGTTGATTTCTCATTAAGGTTCATATATGCCACTTGCTAATGTTGTTACTTAATAGGATGTTACACAAACCTAGAGTAGCTTATGGTTTTATTCATCATGGCACTAATGTTGGTTTCTTTAATTTGTTCAATTTGTTATAATTTTGAGTTTTGTTTATTGTGGATGTGTGTTTCACATGTGCTTCATGTCTATTAATCATGGACACAACATTTTGGTACTAAATTCAAAGGAAGAAAGCCAACAACTTTGGAAACTAAAACAAGTTTTGCCACCACACTCTTGCAAAGATATGATAGATAACTTATAAGGTGGCATTAAGGGGATGAATTAGCTACAATGTTGAGCACAACAAAGACATACTTGTAACAATATTGGACAAAAAATAGGTCTTATTGAGATCAATGATTTGTTTCACAAGGTCATGGAGAAAGATGTCACATGCACTATTCAATGGAATAAAGTATCATGTTCGAGATCATGTTGTTGTGAGAGTTAATGACATGGACAATTGTCCATTGCCTACATTGGGAAAGTGGACATGGAAACACTAATCATTTCTTTTTTAATTCACTAGTTCATGGGTAATCATGGCTTATTCTTTCAAGCCAAGTTCTTTCCACAAATTCTAGAGTTTGGACAAATAAATAAAGTTGCAAAATTCATCAAATCATGGGTGAACCCCATTGATGTGCTTAACAATGACATTTTACCAATCCATATATGTTGCTTCATAGTATCCTATTCTAGGTAAAGTTGAAGCAATCATTGCCTTTGAGTTTGTTGACCAATATGTGAAGACACATGTGTTAGCTTTAAGGTGTTTCCCACCATTTATTGAATTGAATGACTTGATTTTATTTAAACTTATTAGCTAAACTCCTTCACATGGTTATTTTCTATGAGCTACTAAAAAGGTCACATTCCATGTTCATCTATATATGCAATGCAAGGTGAGGATAGAAGTGATACCGTGGAAGAGGATTTCAACTTGGAGCCACATAGAGGCAAGGTGGAGCTAAGTTGCTTGCAAAGGACTGATACAACATACAAGTAGAAATGTTTGCCCTCAATTAACTCAAATGTTTCCTTGCACAAGTTTTGTCAAAAATGTCCACAATCTTGGCCTTGTCAATCAATTGTCCACAACAAGTGGAATCCTTGTTGAATGAAATTTGGGGTCAACATTGTAGCTATGAAAATTGTATCCACTAGAATGACAACTAGTACCAAGGTCCAAGAGGACATTTGAGGTCAACATTGTAGTGGTGGGAATTGTATATATAATGACAACTAGTACCAAGAGCAAGGAGGGATGTTTCAAACCCTTGAAACATCCCAAGAAGTCACTTGAGACATCCCTGCTGGTTCTTCACTTCTAAGAGGGTATCACTTTTTGTGTTCTGAACTGGTTCTTCACTCCTTAGAGCCCCTTGACTAGAGATGTATTCCATCTAGTGCTGGTAAAATACAGTTCCTGTACGAGCTGCAAGTCCCTGAGCCACTATCAGTTATCCAGTAGCAGAATCAGATGCTAAGCCTAACCTTGTTCTGAGATGCAGATAGGAGAAGGGAAAAATGGAGGACGCATTGTGTCATTCATATCTGAACATAGAGAAAGAGACTTCATGCATGATGGAAACAGAAGCATTTTTCTCAACAGAATTACCAAGTGAACAGTGATGTTTGTATGTAGTATACACAACAATCTAATTCACATGCTGTGCATTCATAAAACCAGAAGTCTGACAACATGATCTGCTTGGAACCTTGCTTTATGTATGTCACTAGGTACCTGAAAAGCTCCAAGCATTTGCATTCAACAAAATATACACAAAGTTACTACTGGGACCCACAAATCCAGAAATTTGTTTGTACTCCTCAAGAACTACACAGAAGGAGAGGTCTCAGAATCTGGGTTTACAAATCTCCAGGTTTCAGAATTTGGGTTTACAAATCTCCAGGGTTCAGAATTTGGGTTTACAAATCTCAAGGTCTCAGGATTTGGGGTTGGGAACTCTACAGGTTGCAGAATTGGAGTTCAGAAATCCAGAGAGGTCTCAGAATTAGGGTTTTAGAAATCTCAAGGTCTCAGAATGCAGTTTTAGAAATCTAGAGGTCTTAGATTTGGGGTTTTAGAAATGTATCCCACAACTCAGGAGAGGCTGAAGAAAATGGAGGTGTCGAGGTAGACAATCATGGAATTGCATCCAACTTGATCTCAAAAGCACAACCATCAACAATCCTTCTCAGATTGGCAGCACCCACAAATGGCAACAACATGGGAGGCACTTCTATCTGATTGTGGTATGCAGATCCGCATGGCAGAGATCCAGATGAGAAGAATCTCTGCTAGTTCTCTTCATGTGGCAATGCAGCAAACTTACAGACTTGCATCCAACCCAGTCTCGAGAGCACAAACATCCACAATCTTCTTCAGGTTGCAGCCACCCACAAATGGCAACAACAAGAAGGGAAGAGCTTCTCTCTGGCCATTGCGCACACTCACAGAATAGCATCCAACCTGGTCTCGAGAGTGCAACCATCTACAATCTTCTTCTTCTTCAGGCTGTAGGCACCCAACAAATGGCAACAAGGGAGGAGCTTCTTTCTGGCAATGCTTGGACATGTCATAAATCCACACTAGAAGCTCTTCGAGTTCTCTTCATGTGGCAGGCAATGCACATTGTCATGGAATTGCATCCTTGACTTGATCTTGAAAGTGAAACCATCCACAATTCTTTGCAGGCAAGCACCTACTAATGGGCAACAACAAGGGAGGAGCTTCAGCTTCTCTCGGACAATGCTGCAACATGTCAGGCATAGAGATCCACAGAAGAAGCTCTGCTTTTTGAGTTTTCTTCATATGGGAGGCAATGCTGCAACATGTCAGGTGCAGAGATCCACAAAAGAAGCTCTGCTCTTCAAGTTCTCTTCATAAGGCAGGCAATGCTGCTGCAACATGTCAGGTGCAGAGATCCACAGAACGAGCTCTGTTCTTAGGATTCTCTTCATGTGGTAGGTGATGCAAATCAATGCAATACAGCACATAGAAGTCATGGAATCGCATCCAACTTGACCTCGAAAGCACAACCATCAACAATCTTCTTCAAACCAGCACCCACAAACGGCAACCACAAGGGAGGAGCTTGTCTGTGACAATGCTTGGACATGTCATAGATCCACACAAGAAGCTCTTCTTCTTCTTCTTCTTGATCACCACCATCTTGGCAGTGAGCAGCAGCAGCACCATCAACCCATTCAATGATCACAACCACATCCTTGCAGACGAAGAATTTGGTTTCCAAGAAGAAGAGATCATCAGCCTTTCTACTACTTTTGCTGCTACAATCTGTGATCGAAGTTGTCCATTTCCATTCAAGTCCTGCTGAGCTTTGAAGCTCCCATATGTCCAGCACCACCATATCATTATGATGATGCTGTTGCCGCGAAGCTCTTCTTCGACTGAATCCAAAAGCAAGGCTGCTGCTGCTCCGTCCAGAAGAAGAATCTGAATCTTCTTCTGATACAGCAGACTCATTCAGAACTTCTCTCCAGCTTTGCTGCCCTGTGACGAGAGGCGACTTCCGGATTGTTCTCGGAACCCTTGTTTGTCGAATCCTCGCCAACCCTTTGTACTGCATGTTGAAAAACCATTTGAAGGGTTTGCGTTCAAGAAGATGCATGGTCGCGTGACATCCTTTGCTCCAGCAATCGGTTCCGGAATCATAGACATGAATGCTCACCTTGGAAGCTCCCAGTTGCAGGTACCCAAGAATGACAGTGTACTGTTTTGTGCGAGTGTCCATCTCCATTCTCGCTAACAGAGGACAATACTGCATCCGCAGACGCGGAAGCTCCCGCCAAGCACCCGTGATAGGATTGCAGACTAGCAGTTGGAGCTCAGCTTCATCTTCTTCTTCTTCTTGCTGCTGCTGTGTACAACCAGTTGGTGCGCACATGCACACCAGTCCACCAGCGGTTGCAAAGGGCTTACAACTACTGAGAGGGAGAGATGGTCTCGAGAACTGTAACCATTCATTTGCTGCGGTGTCCAGGACATGGAACTCCCGAGAGCTTGCTTCTTCCGCCATTGGATCAGAGAAAAGCTCAGTGATGAGTCCGAAAGATGTGGTCGAAGAAGAAGTAATCCTTCTTTCTTCCACTAGTTGCTGGAAGAAAGGCGAGCACACGAAAGACTTCCAGTGCTTGTTCAAAACTCGCAGTCGCAGGATATCTTTCAGTGGCAGCCGCGCGAACGCCATCTCCAACGTATTCTCTGGTAGCTTGCTCCACAGAAAAGCATCCATAGCCACTACTGTTCTTCCCACCATCTCTAGTCTGCTGCTGCCGTGGCCAACTGCTTGACAATCTCCAAACTGCTGTGTGCATCAAACCCAAATCACCAAGCTTGCCAAAGCAGCCTCAAAAAACGCCTCCGCGAGCTACTGCTCTTCACTTCTCTTCCCTTCCCGATGAACAGCAGATTGAAGAATATACTGCAACCTAAGCAAAGCAAGCATGCTGCACAAGTCCTTCTCCTCACATGTTCTCGAACTCTCTGTTTGTTTGTTGTTTGCGTTCTGCTTGCACACATGCGCGCACTACTGTAACGGCATCTTTCCATCTTTGGGTAGAGCGCAACGGCTTTGTTGTGCGAGGAGAGAGAAGAGAAGAGAGGGAGATCTGTCAGAGAGTCTCTAGTCCCTACACCGATGGTTTTTAGAGCATCTACAGCGGTGCTCAGTAGGCTCTGTGACCCTGGGAAAATATTTCTCACATCCAAAGTTCGTTATTTACTTTTTTTTAACGCGACACGTAAAACTAAAACTGAGACCGGAACTAAATGGGAGACTGCTAACAGCAAACCACCTGGACCAAGTATTATGATTGGCAGATCAGAAAAAGGAAGCAGCAGTCAGATCATATTTATTACACTCTTCTCTCGCAGGTGTGGCAGGTGTTAGGCTTCGCTGTGCCTTCACCAGCCTCAGCAAACTGTGCAAAACTTTAAACGTTTTGCTGAGCATCTCGAACGGTTCTGGGTATGTGACCCTGCTAAAATATTCTCACATCCACGGTTAGTTATTTACTCTTTTCTAACGGCACCCATAAAACTAATGCTGGGACTGCAAATAGATGGGGGACTACTAATAACAAACCACCTGGATCAAGCATTATGATTGGCCAATCAGAAATAGGGAGCAGTAGTCAGATCATAGTTAATACTCTCTTCTGTGGCAGGTGTGTTAAGCTTTGTTGTGCCTTTTAGCAGCAAACTGTGCAAAAACGCTGGGCCAAAACCGTTTTGCTGGCCCAAACCGGCAGCCAGAGAAGATCACCAGGGGGAGGCGCGGTAGCCGTTACAACAAAACACACATCTCTTGGCACCACTCCCAGGACAGCAACTGCTTGAGTTCTTTTTCAGAGAGAATGTATGCAAGAGGACCTTGTGCTTCTCCTGAAGGTCAAGCAAGCGGAAGGGATTGTGTGATTTGTTTTAGTCAGCGAGATTGCGAAAATTTAGATCGTGATCACGTTCCAAAGGGGGATGATGAGGAAAGCTTCGGCATCTTCATTCCATGGGCCGATGATGACGATGGGGGGGCAACAACAACTGGGAGCAGCAGAGAGGCTGAGAGTGTACAGAAGGTGCTTCCATGAGCTTGATGAGCAGCTGATGCAATTGCAAGCAAGCGGTGGCATCCAAGACTTGGATCTCCGGAAAATGCAGGCAGAATTGCGAGCTCTGGAAGATCTGATCGTCATCTTCACCGATCTGAATTCCGCACTCAAAGCCAAACAGTGAGAACACATCTCTCTCTCTCTCTCTTTCTCTTCCACTCCCCTTCACTGTTCTCTCACTCCTCTCTTCCCCCCTTCTCTCTGCACCCGCAGCACCTCCCACAAAACTTCTCTCTGCTGTTCTTTGTTTCCTTGGTAAAAGGTTCCCATCCCTCATCACCCCCTTTCACTGTTTTCTCTTCCATTCTTTAATGGAGAGCTACTTATGCACTTGGTTCTCAAAAGCTGTACAGATGCTTGATGACACAAACAAATCTTTGAATCTTTGAGCTCTGAAAAGAGCAGACAACAAATTACTTCAAACCCTAAATCTATGAGCAAACTAGCATCCAGATTGATGGATTTAGGTCAATTGCTGGATACAGTTTTGTTCACAAAAAAATTCTGGTTGTTGTTGGAAATTGTGGATGTTTTTGTTCAATTGTAGGACAATGATATTGTGGTATGGTGTGGGTGGGGTGGAGTGTTCTTGTTATTGTTGTGTAAGGACAGAGTGGTGAGTGCCGATGCTTGGTTGGCAGAAGCTGCAATGGAAGGACCAGACCTCTCCTTACTGACGGATCTCTTATTTCTCAGTGCTTCATCTCCCTGGACTGTGTATGTGGTGGAGCGTATCTATGTATGGTTCCCTCCCATTGCCAATCTTGTGCCCTGTGGCTTGCATTTATGCATGTGTGTGTGCATGTCTGTATGTGTGCATGTGTGTGTGCATGTGTGTGTGTGTTTTGTGCGTGCATAACACATCAAGGTCATGCTCAATACTTTCTCTGAACTTCACAAGCTTGTGGGTTGCTTGGTTTAGTCTCTTAGGGGAAGCAGAGAGTAGCTAGGGAACTCAATTGATTGCACCAATTGAATTGATGGTGGTTATACATGAAGGTGGTAGTATGCATGCATGAATGCATTTTCTGGTCAAGGACTCTGTGAGGCAATCAGAAATGCAAGGTAGTGAGAAGGATCTTTGGTGGGTTGTTATGAGAAATCCAAAACTGATTGGAGAAATGATTGCAGGTTGCAATTAAAAAAAAGTCGAGCTGGGTGTGGGTTAGTGCAAGGAAGAGCAGAATAAGAGAAGGTTGGGGTTGCAACAGTGGCTTCTGTGCTACGTGTCGCCCAGTTGCAAGAGCACAACAGGCTGGATGCCACAAGAGCTCATTGGTACAGCGGCCTGGGATGTATGCCACCCTGATGACATCCCAACTCTGAAGCGGGTGACCCTCACATCCCAACACAATAACACACACTTGCCCTGTCTCTCTAGCTCTCTTTCTGTCTTTCTCTCTCTCTCTCATTCTTCTTGATCATTTTGTCCATGCCTCGCATCTCTGTTTGCTGTTGTTCAAGTGATACAAGAGCTGTAAGGAAGATTGAAGCTTTGATCTGCTTGTTCAGATGCTATACTCTAGGGAAATTGGGCCACTCTCAAATGCCAGTGTCATCTACCGTCGCATACGAAAGGACTCCTCCTACACAACAGTACAGGCAACTGGACGCGCTCTTGGCACCAGGAACACCCTTCTTCCTCTGTTTGTCATGATTGTGAAGTCTGGAATCTCACCTTACATACAGAGTGTTTCCTTGCATCAGAGGACTTTTGTCTTGGAGCTTATAGCCTGTCTGTTTTCAGAGTTAGGATTATGCAGCATGCTGATTCTTGTCAACATGTTGCTAACAGATGGTATGCATGGGTGGAGCAAGACAATCGCAACTTATCTTCTGTGGTGAGATATCACATATCTAGAACTGTGTTCTCAAACTAGTGTTCATTTAGTGCTAGGTGTGCTAGCTTGAGTTTGAGCTCTGACACTGTTGTGCTCACTGCAGCAAAATCAGGAGGAAAATCTACACATCAACACAAACAAAGTAAAATTCGTTGCTCCAAAATCAGCTGAACTGGAGATACCTCTGTTAATCCGGAGCAAAAGTCAGTCAGCCATTCGACCTACTTCACCAGAGGTCCTCTATGCTAATCTGAAACAGCCACTACCACCAGACAACATCATTGCCAGTCCTCCAATACCTAGTCATAAAAGGTAAGGATCTGATGACGATCTTTGACAATCTCATGAAAGCCACCCCATGATATGTTTCCACTTGTGTAATTCTACTTTTGGAAAAGATTCTAACCTGTTTCAGACAAACTATCTGTGGCCTAGAACAGTTCTCATGTGGTTGAATTATGAGAGAATTATCTGTGCTGCTATGTGCAAAAGCCCATAGCCTGAAGACTGCAGCCTCTCTGTTTTCTGGATCAAAGCTTGAAAACAGAGATATGTTTGATAACCTCTCAGTGCTCTGTTGATCACTGGGTCTGTCATGTGGTGCAGCACAGAGACAGAATCAGGTTTAAGAGATGCAGGAATACTGGCAAAGTCTGCTGCTGCTGAAGATGAGAACCTGCAATTAGCATCTTCAAGAGTCAAAGCCCTTATAGTCCCTCCTGTCACCCGAGGACAGTCTATGAAAGCTTTGGGCAGCAGCTCTTCAGCAAACCTCTCTTCAGACAGAGAGTTTCTGAAACATAAGAAGGTGGGTTTTGCATGGATCTCAGAAATGCTGTGGATCTTCTCTTACACTCTAGATCTGTGCCATAAAATAATATATCATCAGGTCAGAACTGTGTAAATCCTATTAGATCAGGAAAACACAGTTTGCGCACACACTGTGTTTTTCTTCCACCACATTTTACAAAGGTTTTGTGAAGTGTAACGGATGGACAGGTCTTGCTGGTAGAGGATGATCCAGTGATCCGGAAAATAGTGCACCGTATGCTTCTGAATATGAATTGTGAAGTAACTGTAACCAGCAATGGCAGAGAGGCCTTAGACATTCTGCAACGAACTCCTGTTGTAGAACAAAATATTGATGACAAATATGAGTTTCCTGCCCAATTTGATTTGGTTCTCATGGACCTTCACATGCCTGTTATGGATGGCACTCATGCGGTATGGTTCCTTTTCCCAACTCCCAGCAGATTGTGACACAATAGTTGCACTGTTTTTTCTGTGTCCTGGTTGGCATGGGGATACATCCAGGATAGAAGGAGACTTATTCAGTGGCTTTGTATTGCACGCTCCTTGTAGCCAAGATCAAAAATGGCTGTGGGCAGTGCTGGAAGGCACTAATGTCAAATGTTTTGTCCAAATATTCCAATTCTCCCACTAAACAAAAGAGGAAGACCAACAATTACCTTACATAGAAGAAGCTTATCTGGGTTGCAGGTACAGATATTTAGAAGCTGGGAGGCAGATCAAAACCCACCACGAAAGCGGATTGTCATTTTTGCAGTCACTGCCAATAGCAATGGTAAGCATTTTATGACAATCCTTCCTTCAAAGAATGCTTAGTACCGGAAGCAAAAAAGTTCCCTACTGTGTTTGATTGTGTTCAGTTGGCTAAATTCTACTGTGATGTCTTGTGTGCAGATGCAGACATGGTGAAATGTGCACAAAGTGGGTTTGATGAGTTTGTTACTAAGCCTCTGACAGTTGAAAAGCTCGTGGATCGCCTCAAGATGATTTCCTCTCCATCCTATGACCGAAAACTTGATTTCATGAACACACAGTGTTTGTAAATTTAGGTTCTGGAACTCTGGCAATTGTGCTTGCCCTGAACTCATCAGAAAAGCATTAACACTGTCTCTTTGAATAGTGTGTTCAAATATTGCAATCACTACAGAAATACCCACACAGACAGCTGCAGGAAATCATGTTCAAACAGTCAGCAGATCACACCTTTGAGTGGGGTATGCAGAAGAATGAAGGAAATAAAGTTCAGGGACAACTTATGAACATGCTGAGACTGAAACCATTTTGGGCAGGTGGAAAGTATCACCCCACATGTCTGTAGAATCCAAAAGCAGCAGACCTGGACTAAGTGATAAGGCTGCATTTTTGTTTCTCAGAGAAGCAACTTGAGAATCTGTCTCCTGAATTTAGCATCAAGAGCAGAATGGCATTACTCTACAGGTTCTGCTTATGTACAACAGTTTTTGCATTAAATTCCACTTCCAGACATGGTTTCTACTTCAATTCACAGCAACATGGTAGTGCCACACTGTGAGAATAAGCTAACTGAAAAAGTCATGAATGTCAACAGCTCAGAGAAAACTGTACACTTGGTAGGAAGCACTAGCCAACGGATTGAGCAGACAAACACAATTAGTACATCTGAAACCCATCTCAGTGAAAGTGAGCAATTTTTGTTCAATTTTAGAAACAAACCCACTTGGGTAAAAATTGTTAGATGAGCAAGCGAACAAATCATTAGAATGAATCTTTTTCCAATCAAGACTGGCTATGACTTTGAGGCCCTACTACAGGAGGTGCCTTCCGAGAATCTGCAGAGGAATAGGATCCCACTACACTTGAGTGAGGAATAGAGGAATCGCCCCTCACTAAAGCCATCACATTCTCAAGCAAATACTTTTTCGGCAGTCTCCCTACTATATTTCCTTCCTCATTACCTTTTCTATCCAGGAATGCAAAGTGTGGTATACCTTCTACCCCAAACTCGTCAAGCTCTGGTTCCCATTTAGAGTTGTCCACATTTAGCATCACAAAATTGATGCGGTCCCTGCAACAAATGCAATTCAATCAAGACCTAATTTGGCACCAATTTCATCTAACCTAAACTTAAAATTTCTACTTCTGTCAGGTTGCATCAACTCACAGACCTGCTTTATGAAGTTCCAGAACTTTCAACAAAGACACATCTCTCTGTGGGACCTTCCTTCATAGCTCCCAATGTCAAATATGTCACAAGAGAGAAAAGATAGGATTGACCCATCCATCTTCTAGGAGCTCAAAGGAACACTAGAGCAAAAAGAGGCAAAGGATTTAGATGCTGTACTTGTATTCCTCTTCCACACGGTAGACTTCCTTGGCCATCTCCCGACAGACTTCACACCAATCAGCATAAAACTCCACTACTGTTGGTCGTCCATTCACCAAAGCCTGTTTCAATCACCACAAATTTTCTGTGTCCTCAAATCTCCAATCCAAGTAGGAACTACATGGAGAGAGAGCACATCTCCAAAGTATGCACGATAATAGTCTATCACAGAGGAAGGACTTAGCAGGATATGTAGTACCTCTTCATAAGGGATTGCATTTGCTGTGAGCTGATTGAGGCCTGGGCCTACTATAGTCTCCAATCGGCCTGAAGCAAAGAGGCCAACTGCCACTAGAACTGATGCTAATGCTATGATCTGATTGCTTTGCTTTGAAGGTCCAATTTGTTGAAATTCTTGTGATGCACCTACTCCACTGCTACTTGCCTCTTCTGTCAGAGTTTGTGGTGCTTTTGACATGATCTCTGTTTGAGTCTCCCCCTATACATGGTGGTGGAAAACAACACTCCACTCACTGAATGGAACTCCACATAGATGAGGAAAGCGAGAACCAACATTTTCAATGTGGAAATGCAAATCATGAGTGGAACTTTTTCGAAGTCTCACAAGTGATAACTTGGAGAAAAGGAGTTTCTGCTTGGTCTCAAAGAAGAAGAAGAAGAAAGCACAAGAATCTGTCTCTCACTGACCTACCTGATTGCAACATGGAGATGCTGTTTCTTCTTCGCTGTTGTCGGTTTCTTTGTTCTCACTGTCATCTGATATGGCACATTGCCATTGTGATTCATATCTTATTCCTCTCTTTCCCAATTCCAGCTTTCCCAATTTCATCAACTCCAATCGTTGCTGCTGTGACTTTAGGTTAGACCAATAATGTCTTGAAGAATTGCAGCTCAAAGATTTGGAGCTTCTTCGTTGTTGTGGAGCAATCGAAGACACATAGTTGAGGGCCTGGATGCAGCCGAGCGTTGTTGCCATGGCCACCATAATGGAAGAAGAATCGCTCTGTTGTCAAATGGACAAAAAAACATCAAACTGCAATTCTCGATCGATCACAGAGCCCAGCCCTTCAACTTCTTAGCATCTCAAGATTGCTGCAGCAATGGGCGCAAGCATCTATCTATTTCCTAAAAAATCTTAAGCTACGGAATATTGCAAAGAAGTTGATTATGAAGCAACAAACCTAGTAGGC
>Ga0116231_10002936_pt1 | contig 35596 bp, 19 predicted proteins | sample S1TSphgellanicum_2_FD_89695 | JGI IMG/M metagenome (GOLD analysis project Ga0116231, IMG submission 89695) | Host-associated microbial communities from peat moss isolated from Minnesota, USA - S1T2_Fd - Sphagnum magellanicum MG | ecosystem: Host-associated > Plants > Peat moss > Unclassified...
TTGAAGGGGTAGGGAAAGGTAAAAACATTTTACTGGGTAATTACCCGGTTGAAGGGGTAGGGAAAGGTAAAAGTAAAGGTAGGCGTGGGCGAATCGGGTAAGGATAATGGTAAGGTAAGGGTAGGAGACAATGTATTACATGTTAACCTTTTACCCTACCTTGCCGAGGCTTAGTCATGGCAAAAAGATATTGGTTCAACAAAACATAAAAAAACTAATTATGTTATAAAAAATTTAATATATATAATCAATCTATCAATTAATTGGAATGTTATACTTAATTTGTGAAAAAATAATTATGCCTCTTTTTTGAAAATGGGTCGTGGTGGTGTTATTTATATGTTCAATTTCTTAATATGGTAGGTAACACGTTTTACTATGCCCTTATATTAATAAATCTATGTTTCATTTTTATTACTACATCACTAAGTAAGACCTAATAACTTATTTATTTGCAAAAATACATCTATTTCTTGTAAATTGGAGGTTTAGGTATATATCTGTTTATGTTTTTTATTACTATTTCCGAATCTTGTCACGTCTTTTTTTAATATTATTGTTATTATTAAATCTTTACTTTCCTAGTATATTATTAGCCGCACTAGTCATGATTTTTTATTTATTGGTAAAACTATTAATAGACTTCCATATTTGTGCTTCCTATGAACTTTTATATTTTAAGAGTTTTGTTGATATTTATAATAATTATCAATCCAAGATTCTTAATCACGAAAAGCCTATTTTGTTAGTAAACAGGAAAAAATGATTACCCAAAACAGTTAAACTAAAGATGCCATTAGGCCATGGATCTTAGGGTGGTAGATATAAATTGAAATGCCTTTAAGATATTTGTTGATACCAAAAAAGGCACGCTCAATAATCTTGAAAATGGCATTTCTAGCAAAAGATCCAAGATATCATGCTTACTATAATAAAAAGATTAATAGATTTAGTCGACTTGTTATAAAGGAAGCAAGTGATAATTATAAATTATTTAATATTTATATAGGTATGGGACATAAGATCGTTATTACCCTACTTTTTGTTGGAACTATTGTTGGTATTTTCATTATAATTTATCAAGCATTGTAATATGTAATAAAAATAGTTACCCTTAAAAGAAGATGTTGATACCTTTACATATATTAGTATTTTTATGGGTATTGGTATTTTGACGGGAGCTTTATAAATATCATTGACATCTTGAGAAGAACATTATATCTTGATAGATGATATTGGCGAATATATATATACATATATTTTGCAACATATGCAAGCTAACTAATTGATTTCTAGGAGCGTGCCTAATCTTGATCCAACTCATAACCTTATCTAAATTAAAATAGAAAAACATAATAGAAAAGGAAAGTCATTTCCAAGCACGATAGAATTCATACCCTAACGCATGAAATAGCATAGAACAAATAAGCTAAGATTTAACACTATTATATTACTTGATGAAGCCTACGAGTCAACAAGTAAGTTTATCGCATTAATAATTTCCGAAACAACATTCGACCGAAGACTTGGGGATGCTATTATAAGGAAATTCAAAATTGCAATAGGCAGCAGGTCCGTTATTTTAGCTTTATTTGGTATTATAAAATATGCCTCTACATTTCTACCCAAATCATCAGATAACTATCGAAGAGTCTTTTACCCACTAACCTTATAACAAGAACTATAACCATGTCGACACCTGCATGAAAGTTATCAATGTGTTGTCCTAAGTTACTAATATTACCTATTTTTTTTTTTAATTGCCCAGCTTAAACATTTAGTCCAAGGCAAACTTCAACAATAACTAGGGAGGTCTCAGTAACTTGTAAAGGAGTGGTCCTACTCTTGCTGGCAATATGTTCAACTTATGCAGTCACAACCTTATTAATAACTTCTAACTTTCTACATGTAACTTGTTCATAACGTCATTGATGTTCTATGCGGCAGCATTGAAAACCTTTTTCCTAGCTAGCATATAGCAGCATTACTTAGAATAAAGTAAAATTTCAAACTTGTAACATGGAAAACGCTGACCACGGCCACAGCCGTCTCCACCATTTCTATACTGGAGAGTAGTCGAAGAAGTGTTATTAATCATGATAACATTATGCTTTACCTTAGCTATTACCTTTGAAAGGCCGCACAAATCTTGTAGCGCAATTGCGAGTCCTTTCTGTCCTTTAACAACTTGTTGGCTTGACTTTGCTCATTTTTAAAATCTTGAATAGTACATCTTCATGAGGAAGTAAATTACCGCAATTAATAATATGATTAAAAAAATCGAATTAATTAAAATCCCAAACCTCCTATAAAAGGACCGCTTTTCAATCCTTTATAAGTATTGGTTATACTTATTGCTAATTTTCATCAAAATGAAAGTAACTCTAATAAGCTTAAGATTGCTTGCAGATAAGTTAATATATCTTGGGACGATTTGGATAATTTGTCTAAGAGACGGATATTTCTTTAATTAAGATGGTAACGTAGATCCAAAGATTACTTAAAAACTTGAAAATAATGGAAATCTGCCTTCGGCCTTGAGGTTAAAGTATATTTTTGATAAACTAGAGTAAAGGAATATTTATTTTCAAGTAGTATGTTTGGTATTGTTAGTCTTTTAAAAAGTATTTATAGTATCACTAGTATAGAATATGAATTTCCTCTTTTATTCTTACCTTTTTTCCATGTTCTACCCTCATCTTAACAACTTTTAAATTTAGCCCAACTCTGCTCGTATATGCTCCTATCTTGCAGCCTCCCTCTTCTTTTATAGAATAGAGCGTAATTTGTAAGACAAAACAGCAAGGACTGATAGAACATAACTTATTGGACTTGACTTTTGGGACAGAATAACAAAAACAAAACAACACAAAATTAGAAGGCAATGAAAAAAGAAATTTGCGCCTTTGGCGTTGCTTTCCTTTTTCGGTGCGACACTTCAGCCCCAGTATCAAATTTTTTTTCCTTTAGCATAACCTTATGAGGGTGGGTGCGGCAACCTTTCTTGCTTTTGGCTTTTTGCTTATATATATGTGTATTTCTCCAGGTGTGGAACCTCATCATGGTCAAATTCAAAGTTCCGATGGGTCCAGTGATAGATAGTTGCAGATATTTTTAAGCAAATATGCTTAGAAATGGCAGATAATTGAAAAAGTGTATATATAGTTATTTTATATTGAAAAGGGCACAAAAAGGAATGTCAAAGACACTCACACCAACTTTAAACCGACCTAAAACACGAAGAGGTGTCGAAAGCACTTAAACAAACAAAAACGTAACATTTCCTGCAAAAATGAAAGATATTAATTAATTTGCAAGAACTTTCTATTTTCCCCTTCCTCAAATATTAAGATATCGAGATGTATGAAGATAAAATATCGAATATATTAGTAATATATTCATAGAAAATTGACTCAAAAAATACCTCGCTTATCTGAAAATTTCCTACAAATATGTAGAAAATTTCCAAAATTTTTCTGAAACTAGAGGAAATTTCCAAAAGATAAAAGCCCATAATCCTAACGACAAAACTGCAGGGCCTTCCTGATTTCTTTTTTCTGTATGTCAATTTTGTATTCTTAACATGCAGATGCCATGGATGAATGGTTATTATTATAGGTTTCATACTTTCCTGAAATCCAATGAAAAAAACAAAGTAAACCATCATGACAAGACCCTTTAACTTAATCAACCTTATCGGAAAACTCGATAAATGGTTATTTATTTAGTGCCAAGAATAGGAGGAAACCTAGGGCAATAAGCCCAGTGCCTTTGTAAAATTATTAGTTATAATACCTATTGCAACACTTCTTTTCTTTATTTTCATTAGTTATAGGCCAATCTATATTTATACCATTATTTACAATGGCTATCAAGCGACCTCTTTACTGCAGCATTACTGCACAAATTATGTAATATGAATATTTAAATAGGTGTCCTCAAGGCTATGCCCCTTTGTATGATACGATAAAGTCAATGACACTTATTTTACTTCTCTTTTTTTATATAAAAGGCAGAGTCACTTCTTGCGGTGTCCTCTTCGCCCTTTAATTATATCCTTCTTGCCTTTTGATGAGAAAAGAGCAAAGTAAAAAGGCGTTTTGCACTATCTAAGCTTAAAGACCTACAGTCTTCTCTCTTTTTCAATAAGAAAAAGTAAAACAACAGTAAAAAAATTGTTTTTTCTACTCCAAACCTTATGAGCATGTTGGGTTTGACGTAATTACTCATAATATACAAGCCCTCCCCAAAAGTACAATGTTATATTTGGATGTGTGTATAAACTGCCATAATTAATAAATTACGAATAACTTCTATTACAGGATTTGGGTATAGCAGGACTTGAACCTGCGACCATTAAGTTAAAAGCCCAATGTTCTACCAACTAAGCTATACACCCAAAGAGTCTTTATTATAAGGACGAAGATCCATCAATATGTAATTAGACGATAAATTCATAAAAAACAACAATGACCTTAAATGCGAGCCATGAACATAACATATTGTAATTTATCTACTCCCAAGGCATAACAATATATTCTTTCTTTTCGCAACTATATATATATATATCTTTTACCAAAACTAAAAAAAGGGAGAAAAGAATTGAAGAGAGCCACCACCAAATATTTGACCACAACTTTTGACTATTTTAACAATCAAAGTGGTCAATTTGCGCCCAAAACCCAACCAAGATGTCGTCTCACAATTAACAACTTCTTGACAAAGTAAGAGAGCTACGACTAACATACAATTTTGGCCCTCTTCTCACAGCCATCAACTCTACCGTCAAATCCTACCATATAATTAAACTCTCGCATACAAATCTTCAAAGAATCCTATAGCCAAGTTTAGTATTACATCAAGATCGAAGCTTTGGTGGGAAAATACAAAAAAATATATCTATTTTGTTTTCAGTCCTTTCTGTGAAAAGCATAATTTCTTCTCTCGCAGAACTACTGTCTTATCCTTAAAACAGAAAAGGCCACCTCACAATTTAAAAAATGATAAAATACAAAGATACGCTTGCAAACTGCACGTATATTATGGAGCACATAAAAGATTGCAAAAGATTAATGCAGAAAGCCACTCTAATATCAAAATATGTATTTTTTCCCATCCCAGACAATGACTTTATGTTGTAGGCCTTCCGCTTTTTGGCGATCGCAACGTTTTTATCGTTTTATCTCATCTCTATGGCCTCCATTTCTTTTGTTAGGGTGCAAAAACCATATTATAACGAAGAAGTGCAAAATAACCTCCAACGTATTTAGCTGCCAAGCTGCGGGTAGTTCATAAAGGTTATACTAAGTAGATTCAATGTGTAGCATGTTACGCCTTTTTGTAAAGTATTTTAGCCTAATTTAATTACATTAATTTTATAGAATATAGGCTTAGTAGGATTCGAACCTATAATATCATCATTATGAAAGATGCGTTTGAACCAATTAAATTATAAGCCCTTCATTTGATATGCTAGTAAGCATATCAAATCAAGCAAAATTTGTTGCCTTTGTATACTATAGGAGGTTGGAAATCAAACGAAAAGGGGGCCTAGGAGAACTAGGGAGTGTATATATATATATATATATTTCTTACTTCTTAGCTCAAAAAGAAGGAAACGTGTGGTTAGTGGCGTAAAACCACATAAAAGTAGTTGGTGAGTAAACAAAAATCGAAAACCACAAGTGCACGGTGAAGAGAAAAAAAATATAAACTTATGGCCTATGAGCTTCCTTGGTTTGATTTGATCTTTGCATCTTATTTTCTACACCTTTTTATTTCTCTAACCTTGGCCTCATCACCAATTAGAAAGCACGCAAGGTATGCATTATCGAAATTATTCACGACAGGAAATCAAACAATTCAAAAATAAATGAAAATCTATTTTGTGTCCTGCTCCTTCCCTCCTCAATGAGCTTTTAGAGCTCTACTATCAAAGCAATTGCAAAGGTTAAATACCCCCTTTCTTTGTTATTTTTTTATGTGTATGTTATTGGTGGCAAGTGAAGGGCTCGAACGTATGAATCGTTCGACCCTGAGGTGTTCATTTTATTTGGAAAATAAAAAATATAGATTTTTTGGGCGCAGCCTTTTGCCCATGAAGGGCAGAGAGCGCAACTCTTTTCGCTTTGCAAATAGGGTGCAGCAAAAATGTATTTATTTCCCCCAAAATACCAACACCAAAAAATTAAAAAACAAATAATATTAAAAATGCCATCATTAGGGCAAACAAAGCAATAGCTAGTAAAATTGATATACATGTGCAATATTACAAAATCTTGCAAAAACATCTAAATTGAATGTCAAAAAGCAATTATGTGTATCATAAGGCCATTGAGGGGAGGGAGGTTGGCAAGTCCTAAGAGAATGGGCGGATTTGGAAACTAGAAAGGGAGCCTCCAAATTATCAACTAGGACCCAAAATGATCAATTGTTCCAAAATTGTTTCAATTCAAGTCATTTTAAAGTTTAAGCATATCAATTTATTTGATGATATATTTATTTATTTATTTATATTTATAGGAGAAGGTTCTTGTGCTTAAAGACCTAACCTAATGGTATCCCTATTTTTTGGTTTTATTTTGAGTCATCTTTTTGTTTTGAAGACATTTGTAGCACTTATTTTTCCAATTTTATCTTTTGTGTTCTTACTCATTTTGGCACATTTCTAAATCACATTCAATTGTTACCATTTGTGCTTTTATTGTCACATGTGAATATGTTGTGTTATTGTTGTTAGTGTAATCATAATAGAGGAGGCCACAAGGAATGTAACCATTATTTTGTTTTTCATGTTTTTGGATCAAAAAATAATATATTTTTGAAAATGATTTTTTTAAATACAAATATGTCATTCATATAACATGAAAACATGTGGTATAATTTGGAATGAATCTAATGAAAATAAAATATTTAAAACATTGTGAGAGTTGTTTTTTTGGAGAGATTCCTTTTACACGACATATTTCAAGGGAGATATTTTTAACATATTTTTATATTATAATATAATGTAACTTTTTAAAAGGTCATAAGAACTTTTAATAAATTTGTTCAACTTACAAAATGAGAGTATTTTAAGAATATCTTAAAATAAGCACTTGTGCCAAAAAGGCAATTGTGATTTTTATTATGTCATTCACAATTTGCGTCATTGTATTTCTAAAGAGTGTGAAAATTATAATTTGGTTATCAATTATTAATGGCAATTACAAGGATCTTGCAAATTTGGGAAAGGCAATCCATGGAAAAAATCAACTTAATGGTTTTGACATGTATTGGTGAAGGCTAATGGTTCAACTAGGGGGAAGGCACAAAAAATAAGCTTTTAATATTAAAAAAGTTGTAGTTGTCTAATGAATTTATTATAAAGAGTGGGTGTGGAACATGGCCATGGTGATAAGAGGTAAATTAAACTATTATGTCCTCATGTAAAGATGCCATGTCTTCAAACTTGGAGTAACAAATTTGAATTTTTATTTTGAGGGTTGACAAGAAGTAGGAAAACATCAAGTATTGATTCAATGAAATCCAAGGCATATTTATAACACTCACAAAAGCTGATGCAATTTAAATTAGAAAAATAAAATTGAAACATTGAACATGTCCATGAAAAGGAACCTAAACGCAAGCTAGCAATTAACACATGGAATTCAATGGGAAATGAAATTGTTCTTGGACCATGGATGGGTCAAAGATAATGAGAATAAGGAAGGTAAGGACTTGATAATGAGAATGTGTTTGCAATTTTGAAATTATTTTGATTTGAAATACTTCCTATACATGTGTGGGATTTAGGGTTGAAAGATGGTTATAAAGGTTCATTGGAGTGATACATATTCATCAATGGAGATTTTGGGTTGTTTGTGACATAGATGGATTTTGACTATTGGTTAATGCAAGAATTGGTCATATATTTTAAGACAAAAAAAATGAATACAATATCTAATAGGAATCACATCAAATTTTCAAATTCAATTTATGCATCCAATAGTATTATTGTTATATACATCCTAAAAGAAGGATATGTATAAGGAAGGTACAGGGGTTGAACTAATGTTATGATCTAATTTTTAAAAATAAATAAATAACATTGTGTTTTTTAGTCTTATGATTTGTGAAGTTTTAATCACAATCAATGCAATCTTAGGTCCATGTAATTACCAATGTTGTTAAAGAAATATTAGTAAGGTTGGCAAATCAATTTGGTAGTGCTATCATAATAGATACATTTTGAAATTATTTTTATTGAGAGAAAATGTACAACCATCTTAAATTATGAAAAATAAATCACTATTTGAATTTTTGTCATTATTGTGCATGCTTTATATTTAAGAACTTTAATGGTTTGGACACTATGATTCAATAAGTATCTTTCCAATTCTTGTTCTTTATGTTGATATCAAATATATATATATGTCATATACAAAGTTTGTCAAGCTTTTACAAATTTTATCTTTGGAGATGCAATATTGTGGTTTTTTTCATGGTATTTATTCTAATATTTCTTATTTTCAAATGAACAACACTACAAAATATCATGGTTTTTTTTAATGTTCAACTTGACTACCCTATTTGTTTTGATTAAAAATTTGGTCAATTTGATTTAAAGGTTTATGATTGTTAAAATGACATGTCTCTTTTGATTCATTTAATTAACTAAATTGACCTCTTTTACTATTGGTCAAAGTGACATTTAGTCAAATATGACAAAAGGTGAACATCTCTTAAAAATACAGACTTTAGTGTAGTTCAGTGAAGCATGGAATCAAATAAGACAAAGCATGAACACCTTTCATAAAAAGGACATGAGTGTAATCAAATGAAACATATAGTCAAATAGGACATGTAATTATAAAATTTGAAAAAAAATACATAATTACTTGTAGGTAGGTATTAGATAGGTAGGGAGGCAAGAAGTTATGGTATGGTAACTAGTTAGTTAAGTAAATTAGGCTAACTAATTAGATAGGGTAAATAGGATATATAAGTTGAAGGTCAATATATTATTTATGTCATTATTATTATTATTATTATTATATATGTTAATCCTAAATCAAAATTATATTATATGATAAGTAGGTTAATCTATGTAACGCATGTAGCCTAGGCTACTATATTTAATATACCTTTTGTTGGTATATGTTTCAGCTACTATAGGATAATATATTATTAAGTAGCTTAATATAGTCAAAATATAACTTCATACAACTTGGACTAATCCAACTTGGATAACTTAGGTGTAACCAAATCTCACCTAGTAAATTTTAACATATCACCAAAGTTTAAATATTAAGTAGTCTAAGCTAGTATAGGTAGCCAATATTAATTTAAGTTAAACTACCTTATTTATCTACTTATGTGAATAGCGTATAAATATTGAACATGTTTGTAAAATATGTTCAAAACCTTGTGAAAGTGGTAATGTAATGGTTAAGGACTTGATTCTTCAATGTGAAGGTGAAAAGTTTAAGTTCTTGCACTTGGAATTTAGGCCATTAACTTGGTGGCATAGTTCACATGATTATGTGAATGCATAATTGAATGTCTCAATATATGCAGAAATTGCATTCCCTATAAATTCATACAAGATTTTTTAAAATGATTCAAATGGACATGTTTTTCACTTTGAAAAATGTTATTATTTTAATGTTTGAATAATACATGTTCAATTAGGTATGGATGTACAAACCTTCCCAAATCTATGTGAAAATTTGTATTTCATGTAGCTGATGTCATTTTGAATTTGGAAGTCCTAAAAAGAAAACTGACAAAGTTCTTAGGAATATTGCCCCATTTAAAACTTTCAAAAAAAATGCTTTTGGAACAAATTTTTTGAAAAACAAAAAAAATTTATAACTCATATGAACTTATGAAAATATGGTCAAATTTTAACTATTCAAAACTCCTTAACTATTAAACGGTTAAGGTTTTCAAACAAAAGATTCCTCAGATTAATTTATCATCTTGTATTACATCATATATTGAGTCCCAATAACAAATTTGGAATGCAAATCAATATAATTTTTTTCATTTTGTGATGGTCTAGTCAAATGATTAGTCTATATTTTTTAACTTCAAAAGTCCATTACTATTTATGAATGAGTTTTATATCAATAAATAAATACACAATTCCTTTCATAATGAAATTATTAGTTTAAATTCAAGTCCGAATTAATAAATCTAATGATATATTAATCACCGTATGCATTTGAATAAAGGGTACTTAAGAAAAAAAAACATTGTTTTGTCACAATAGTGAGACACTCAATTGTGCATCTACCTAATTAACATAGTTAGATTAGGCCACCCATGTTAGGTAAGTTGGGCAACGTAAGTTAAGTAGCTTTCATAATTAAGTAAATATGTTTTTTTTATTAGGGGGTCAGTAAGGTATATATTTTCATTAAGTTTTAAATAATAATATTTTCAAATTATATATTTTTCTTACTACCCAAATATTGAATCTTCAATCAAACTGGCCCAATTGAAAAGACCCAATCAAAGCGACCCATTCAAAATGGACATGTTGAAATCAACTTGTTGAGCTTAACTACTAATCAAATTGGTCATTTCATTTTTTTGGTCATTATGAACTAGTTTTCTTATAAAAAAACCATGAATTTCTGTAATGCACTAACTATTTAGTTGACATCCATGCATTTTAACTTGACCCAAAGCATTTTGTGTTTAACAACATCCATTTCAAAGAAGGGGTTGACGTTTTTATGAAGAATATTGGAAAGCCATATTTACTATGGCATTATTTGACATGTATTCGAAGAATTTAAAAACTTCATTGCAATGTGGCAAATGGTTAAGACCCAAAACCTTTGACAAATGTTATGAACAAAGCTTTGAAACAAGTAGTAGAAGCCAACTACCTTAATAGAAAGGCAAGTGACCTAAAGAGGTTGCAAATCCTTTTGCCTTATACTTCCCTTCACCTAATGGGAATGTTCAAATAGGTGGGGCTACATAATACACATGGCATTTTCCCCAACAATCCTAGATTGAGGATTTTGATTTTGGAACTATCAAATTTGGAACACAAGCAATGAGACCAACCACCATGGATATAGTCCTTGTGTTAAACAAAGTTGCAATTTCTTGACTTCTGAATCCAAGTCAAGGTTAAAATTAGCAAAAATTGCAATTTGATTGGCTTAATTCTTACAAAGCACATAGTTACCAACAAATGGCAATACTTTGACAATGAAGGAATTAACAAAGGAACATGTAACATGAAGTTATAAGAAACATTTCACATGAACATGTAACTACTTTAGGCAAAAGTGGGTCTTAAGGCAAATCTATTAAGTAGAATATATTATCAATTGAGAAATGTACCTTTGGATGACATATTTAATATATGTTCATTCACAACACATGCCCACATTAATTAATTATTTTTTAAATATTCATATATATTAAGTAAAATGATGTAAACTACTTGTAATTCATGTTTATGTACAAAATATGTTTAGAATGATGTTTTATGATTTTTAAAACTTACATTTTTATATAAACAACTTTTCAAAAAAAGATTGTACACATTATTACTTTTCTTTTAGCAATGAATATCAAAAGAGATACACATTTTATATCTAAAGATGCTCAACACCAATATTTCGTCCTTTGATTTCAAAGGACACAATTTGCAAGTGGAAGTGTTTTGCATTTATGAAATTTCATAAAGAAGGTTCATTACCCTTTGCAAATAAATGTGAAAAAATGTTTTCAATCATAAAGATGTGAGTGCATGGAAAAAGTTTCAAATTTTCATCGTGTTATTTTCCCTTCTTACTAAATGTAATTTTTGAGTTATTTCTTAGTTTATTTGAATTAATTTGAATAGTTCCATTTTATTTATTTATTTCAGTTTTTTTGTAAAATAAATTTGTCATGTTTTGATGTTTTACTCTAGGCATTATTCATCTTTTTTCACGTAATAGGAAATTTAATGAATGAAATATTTCAATTTGTGTTTTTGAGAGATGATTTTGTAGTTTCAAAATGGAATTTCACGTTTTATGTTGTGTTACCTATGTGTAAATGAAACATGTGATAATGAAAATTTTAAAATTTTCTTAAAATTATTTTCATTGGATTTCAATTTGAAATAGTTATGTATTACTTTCATATTAAAATTTGGGTGTGAATCGTCAAAAACAAGTGATCAAGTATAAGTATTCATATTTTGATGTATAATTTGTTGTTTATCATTTTGTTTATTTAAAAGTTTTATATCATGAGCATTCACATATGTATAATAAAACATGTTTAATAATTTAAAATGTACAATGATTTACAATTTAACAACTTAGAATGCACAATGTAAAACAATGTACTCAATGAATAAAATTATCAAAAATATATATTAAAAGAATCAAAGTTTTTAATTATTAAAAAATTATAATTTCCAATTTTTTAATTCCCAAGTCCTTTTAGGTACCCTTGTGCAATCTTGGAAACTTTTTATTAAGTTATATCATCTATGGAAGAAACCATTTTTGGATAAACATATTATATATATATATATATATATATATATGTTTATTTGTACACATTTTCACATTTTGTTAATGTTTATTCTTCTTTGTAATGATAAATAGCAAAAGAATTAGGAGTTTTATTTATTGAAAATTAAAAAAAACAAAACATAATAAATTAAAGGAAAGTATTAGAATATCAATAAAAGGAATAATTACAACATGAACAATAGTTATATGAATATCACATGTATTATATTTTTTCATTTTTCATGCAATTAAAATGGTTTGATTACTAATGTACTAATTTGATTGATGTAATATGATCAACCCTTTTATTGAATTTTTATTATAATCAGTTTTTAAGTGTTGAACTTTATTAATGAAGATCATAGATATTTCTTTATGATTAAACTATCATTAAATATTAAATTGTATATTTTAAAATAAAATTATGAACATCAAACAAAATCTTCAAAAGCATGGGTCCTCTAAGTAACTAAAATGCATGTAAAACTACCTAGTTGAATATTTTCCAACCAAACAGTTATAAACAAAATAATTGATTGTCTATTACAATTAAACTTAATAATATAATCTTGCAAATGCACATAATGGGATCAACATCCCACTTAAGTTGTCTCCCCAACATTCATTCATTGAAAAATCAAATTCTATACAACAAAATTGATTGCATACATTAATTATAGTTTAAAAAAATATTCACACATATACACATTCCATTTGTAAAATATATCCACAATTGTGGATATATTTTATGGTCTTCAACTACATCATCATTCCTAGCATATTTTGCCAATTACCTCCATCCACATATGTTTACAAAATCAATCATCACAAACATGTTTGTTAAACCTTCTATCCTAGATTGAAGAATTCAAATTGTTTTTTTGTAAACAACAAAAACTTCCACTACAAAAAAATAAACAAGATTTTTTTTTTTTTTGGGAAAAGAAATTAAGAAGAAGATGATGATAGTTATGACGATAAAGATGATGAAACAAAACAAGCTACAACCATTTTCCAATTTAAATTCATTTCATGTGAATGATAAAACTTACCCATGAGATAGTTCTAACATTTAATGTTATTTTTGTTCAGTACAAGTTGTCTTCTTACTTGGTTTTGTATAACTTCGAAATTATCAATGACTAAAAACCTTTTTGTTGATGTCTTCAATTCCTAAACCCATCCACCATTAAATATAAGTAATTAAAACATCAATTTTACAACAAATAAACTTTAAACTGTAATAAAACATGGGATGGATTTGTATGGAATACATGTGAAAATGCAACCTCCATTGATTAACAATATTCAATATTCCATTTTCCCCCATTCCTAAAATAAATCTTTGAAGTTTATAATATCCATAAATAAATAAATAAGTGTTTCAAGAAAAACAAAACTTGCAAATTTATCCATAATTGTTTTTTAAAAAGATTTTAAATAGTTATTCTTACCTTGTTTCTTTAGAAATTGCAAGTAACCTTAATTCGAACATTATTCATTTAAATTTCAAAAAATTAATTTTAAAATTTCAATATTAAAATATAATTTATATATTAATTTTGATAAATACATATAAAAATGTGTAGGGATAAGAATTTGACAAATCAATAGATTTGAACGATTTGTAACTATTGATACCATCACATATGTAAAACTTGGAGCAAATGAATTTTTAAAATCAATAATAAATTTAGATTTAATTGTTACACCTTGTGCTTTATGACCATTTACTGCATATGCTAATACAATCGGAAATGATGTTTTATAATAATATGTTTTAGAATATTATGTATGTTGTGATGTTTGTCTTTTTTTTAACACTATTTGTATATTTGTACTTATAACTTTGATAGTAATACTTGTAATTATTTTATCATTATTAAATGTAATAGATGTTACTGTAGCAAAAGTTCCATTCATAGCTCCTTTTGAAATATTTATGTTTTTTGTGATCATTACTCTTGCACCAATAGTTACATATCTAATATGATCAAATTTAGAATCATGTAATTAATTTTTCACATGTTCAACACCCATAGCATTAGTTTCCATCATGACATCAAAATTTTGATTAACACAAAAAATATTTTATGTATTATTAAATAATTATACTTGTTAACATCTTTTCAATGTGAACATAAAATAGTAATATCACTATCAATATGTGATAACACTTTAGTTTTTGAAACATAACAACATGACAAAACATTATCAATTTCATTTTGTGTAGGTTTTTTAATATGTATATTAAACATTGGAAAAAAAAAAAATCTATAATATGTCTCATAGATGTTTGTAAAATGTGATGACTTGCATTCAACCAACATGGAGCCATTGAAATGTGACAAAGTTTACAATACAATTCATTCTTTTTCAAAAAATGTTTATAAATCGTAGGTAATTATGCTAAATCTCCTACCGATAATAATAATATATCATATTATTTTGAACTTGTTTTAATTGTTGTTCTATTGCACATAACATAATGTTAGTCTTCATCAATAATAATAACATTTGCACATTTAATGATTGTAATATATTACTTGGTTGTGGTAAAATAGAAACATAAGTAGAAACATAAATTCTAAATTGAGTATGTATAATACAAGCATGTTGGGATAATTGTAAAGCTATAGTTCTAGTTGTTGATGTTAAAAATACATTTTTGCCTTATGTTTGAAAATAACGTGTTAAATATTTCACAAAGAAATTTTTTCCACTTCTAGGAGTTCCTTCTAATACATGTAATCCTTTTGTTTCATTAATCAAAATATCAAATATTTTCAATTGATCATCATTAAGTACGAATTTTTTTATTTCATCTTTAAAATCATGTTGAACATATTTTAAAATATTTGATGTATCTTCATTTACATGTGTTTCACATGTAAACATTATTTCTTCATTATTCATATTTGAATCTAAATATGGATATTTTTCCCAAAAAAATTGAAAAAGTTGAATATGTTTTTCATTTTCAATTTTTTTTTGATTTGCATATTGTATTGAATATGTTTTTAATGATTCAACATTATGTAAAAATCCCCTTATTTGATACTCACATACATAAGACTTTTCAATATTTTTTTCAAAATTTTTTTTATTACGAAATGTTATTTTTTGCAATAAAATATTATTAATTTTTTTTCACTATTATACAATATATGAAATTTTGTAAATCTAATTAGTTTTTTTTCCATAAATAATAAAACCAAGATCATCTTTTCCAAAAAATTATAAGTGGAATATATTTATGATCATGTGCGTATTGTTTAAAATATTGCATAAATGTTAAATTTTCAAATATAATTGGTCTAGAAATATAAATATCAATTGGATGAAAACTTTAAAAAAATTATTTTGTAATCAATTTTGTTCGAAGTAATGGTGGTTTTGAATCAAAATATTTACAATTCAATATTTTTGTACAATTGGTATTTTTAAACATATAAATGATGTTTCTGTTGTTGATACATGTTTAGATATAATTAAATTGGAAATTAATTGTAATTGTATTATGGATGCAAGTTTTAAACCTAGTTGTTCTGCATTTTTTGTATTCAAATTTAATTTTCCATGTAGTTCACATTTCATAGCATACTTTAAAAGATGAAAAGACCAATAAGAAGATGTAATATGTAATATGTTCACATGTGCTCCCCAAAGAAATAATAATGTTGGATGATTTGGCACAACATTTCAATCTTCATATCGTGGTCTATAGGATTCCCGTTTGTTTGTTTTTTTTATTTAAAAAAATTAGGTTTGATGTGTGGAGAATATGGAAATTCAAATTTACAAGTTCCATTATGTCCTTTTCGAATACAATTATTTTGACATTCATGAAGTTTTTTTCATAGTACCATTTTAAATAATTTAAACATTAAACTATCATTTGGTGGAATAAATGTTTTAGTTATTTATCAAATATAGTTGGAATAACATCTATTATTTCATTTCTTATCCTTTGCAAATCATTTTCATTAATCCATAATATTATATGGGCATGAATAGATTCACAGTGTTGTAATTCATAATGTATAACATATTTTTTAATTTTGCCTAAAATGCCATTGTCTTTTAATATAAGTTGATACATAAACATGCTTACATGATAATGAAGTAATGTAACACATTTTGCCAGACAATCTTTCCATGACATATTTTTATGTATTTGTTTAACAAGATATTCCATATCATTAAATTTAGGCCATCTTGTTGATGCCATTTCATTTGTAGTTAAAGTTTTTTAAAAATGAAGCATACCAAATTCTTCTACCATTGTTAGTAAATCTTGTAACTATGATCTATGCCATGTAGGAGAACCTTGAATCGATTATGGAAGTTTGTATTTTATTATATGTCCCAAAATTTCAACATCAGTCATTTTTTGGATTTTTTGTTTTAATGGTTTGTATGTCTTTTTCTAAACAATTATTAGAAGTATGTTTAATCAATTGAAGTGATTGTCAAAGATCATACATGACTAACAAATTTGGTTTATGCCATGTAAATGATGAAAATAATGAATTCATTTGAAATTTTAAATATTTGTGTATTGTCATTTTACCATCATAAGCACCATACCCATATGGAAATAAAAAAGGGAATAAACTAATTTCTAAATTTATATTTTTTGTATTATCTTATAATCCATTAGATTGAACTATAAGGTTTTCATGACATACTTCATTTTTCTGTAATCTTCTTGTCATATTTCCCCTGATAAAGATATCTTTATTTATGTGATGTTATGATTTAAAATGCAAATAAAATAAAAGTGATAATTTTTTTATTTCATCAGCAACATGCATCCTTTCAAATCCATTATTAGAAATGTTATTTTTAAAAATAATTTCATCAACAATGTTTAATGATAAAATACACATGTTATTAAATTCATTAGATTGTTCAAAAATAGTAATGTATTGTTTATACCATGGATTACTTTTCATATTTTGAGAAAAAAGAGGAGAAATAATATTTATAATAGTTTGATGAGATATTTTCTCATCTAAAATACCATCCCAACTCAATAAAAGACTATTGAATAAACTTGAATCTATTATTTCACATGTGCTAAAACCCCAATTTTTTTTTGTATATGTAATCCAATATTTAAAAAAGAAAACAATTGTATATAAAATGGATGTTGAGACAAAAGTGTTTTCATATAAATTGGTGATTGAAAAACAACATATTTTACATATGTTGGCGCATCACGTTCAATATGACATTTTGAACATATATATATATATATATCTCCTTTCCATTTGAAGTAGTTGTATAATCAAATAATAAAAAATTAGCAATGTCATAAAGTGTACATCCAAGTTCATTAGTATTTACATTATTATATAGACTATTTAATTTTTTTGAAATGTTTATGTTGATGATTAAGTTTGGTTAGACCACAAATTGCACAACATACCATGTTTTTAAACACATTTGTCGAATAATTAATCTATTTATCATATAATTCATTTCAAGCATTCCAACTACAATCATAAGGTTGATAATGTTGCATTTGCCGCAATCGAACTTGATCATAAACATCCTTTTTGAATCTCATTTTTCACAAATATGAAAAATGACATGTGATTTTCAACCTACCATATCCCTACAAAACAATTGGAAACCATATCAATTTAAAAAAACTACTCCAAAAGAAATTACAAAAAAATAATACTTCAAATTAATTAACCTAATAAAAAATGTCACTATTTAAATTGAACAAATATTTTTCACATCCAATATACATGATGCAATTTCAACCCTATCCCATAAACATCTAAAACCAAACAATCTAAGGTTAAACATATGTTCATAAAATATTTATTTTTCATTCAGTTTTTATGAAGTAAGACAAACATAAATTCATTTATATAATCTTTCAATATATCCATTGAACTTTTTTTGGATAAAAACTCATTTGTACTTTGGACTAATGATTCAAGAATCCAATAAAACCACTACTACACATCTCACGCATAAATGTCTATTGTGTCATTAGTTATTGGCTTTTTAAAGCTTGTCTAACAATGTTTCTTTATATGCAAAAGAGGGCACAATGGATGTCATTGTTGTTGCTTATCACCTCGTCTAATCATAGAAAAAATATGTCATTTGATGGAGGTCAAGCCTTTTGGTACCAGTCATTTCAATAAATGTCACTCTTTATTTCAATGGCTTTAGTTTAAAACTGTTAACAACATTGGTTATTATATGTGCAAAATTATGAGCATAGATCAGTGAAATTTATTCTCTTCTATAATTTACTATAAGGTGACACACTAATTGAAAATGTGGAAATGCCATGTAGTGCAACTAAATGCCATGTGTGTTTGTGGGATCCTATGAGTAGTTGGGTATACACCAGATTGTGATACATGAGCTTAAAAAATCTAATATGCCATATATTGTAATATGGGTTATTTGCTTGTTCAGATGGAATTCAAACCGAAAGGACTCAAATGATATTGCAAATTTAGGTAATTGGAAACGGGGCCCAAGAGATTCAAAAATGTGGCCCCACTAGATTAATTGGATTTTGCCAAGTTTATTGTTTTGATCATTTGTCAACTGCATCAATCATGCCATCTTGAAGGCCACAAATCAGGCTAGCGATTTCTCAAGCCTAATGATTTCAATGCATAAAACATTAACTTTTGCTGAAAAAATGGATGGTAGGACAAACTTAGAGATATATGGTTTTAGACATATTCAGACATTGTCCAATTCTGTCCCACTCGTCAAAGAGAGTGAAGGCACAGAGAGATGCAGTGGAGACAAAGTTAGGTGGGATGAAAATCAAGCAGACTTTGGAAGTAGGGAGCCCTATTATAATCATAGAAGCACCACCAATGCTCAAACCAGCAGAGCCAATGCCTATCATGCAACCCAATACTGGTAGGTTAAAACCTAACATCTCCAATAACCTTTTTATTGGGAAAAAAATACTGGAAAAAACTCCCAATATCTATGAGTGTGGTTTTTGTTTCCTTGCAGAGAGAAAAATATTATTGAATTTTTGCAGTGCAAATTTATTTGCCAAGGCACAGTGTGTTCTCTTGCACAAACAAAATCCCTAAGAAGCAATTTCATACTGATCAAGATTTGTGGATTATTCATAGAAGGCCTAAGGATGTATGGGCCGTGCATTATGTATATGTTTTTTTTTGTCTATCAGTCACAATAACAACAATAAAAGAAAAAGAACATTAAAGAGAAAAATAATGGTTGTTTGCATCAATTCTTCATGTATACCCACTACTGACTCTTCATCTACACCCACTGTCGGAGCCATTGCTTTGCTTCAAAGAAAAGAAATATTTCCATGGGAACATATAAAATTGGGGGAGCTCCTTTGGCATAACACCCTAGGGTTCTCCTGAGGTTCGGGAACACCCTTGGGCTCACACCCTTGGGCTCACACCCTTGGGTGCCCCTCCCTTGGGTGCCAATCCCTCAAGAGAACACACTCGTATGAGAACCTCCCCTACAACAAAGTGGGTTAGGTTTTAAAAATTGTGAACCTACCCATATGATATTTTCCAAGCATATAAGTCAATTACAAGAAATATAAATGTCTCGTGGAATTTCTTAATGATACCAGTTTTTAGCAAGTTTCAAAATTTGCAGTCAGAATATCAATAACTGACCATTTTACACTTATTGGAAATTAGTTTTGTTCCAAATAAGTGACCAAAATTGGACATGCCCTCTCTCTCTCTCTCTCTCTCTCTCTCTATCTCTATATATATATATAGCTTGTGCCTTGACCACAATAATCAAGCCTCATTAAAAGTTTGTATATCGAGATATGAGAAATGACTCTAAAGTTTGTTGAAGTCTAATCCATAATCTACATGATCTACATAGTCAATACTCAATTCCATTTCACTTTCACTTTTACAATCCATGGTATTAAAGTAGGGAAGACACTAGATATTAAATATATAGGAACTTATTACAGGTGAGCATAAAATTTCATTTCAATGTACTAATAAAAATTTGTGATATCAAATTAAGAAAATGATTCAGGCTTAAACTGTTAGAAACTTGTTGCAGGTTAGCAAGCAATTTCAATCTAGTACAAGAATTGCCTTGTAACATTGGTGATCCAGACCTTGTAATAGATCTATTAATACGAATATTAGATCAGAAAATTACTTGGGGCTTATTGCAGGTTAGCACACAACTACATTTCAATCTACTACAGTAGTAGTTCAAGCATATCTCAAAGAGTAGTGTCACCAAACTTTTGATCTGGAATTGTATTATACAGACTTGTATAATGCCCTAATGTTCAAGAAAACCCAAAAGCCATGTATTATTATAGTCTTATGACGAGGTACAAGAGTGATGAATGTCCCAAACAAATCCAAAAACCAGAAACAAATGCAGATTGCCAGATTATGGCAGAGTTCAAAGAGCAATGAAACCCTAGCCCAACTATAACCCCTAACCAAATATACCAAGTGTGAACTTTATTGGATATTGTGAACTTCAATGAATGCTCCTATCATTCTAAACCCTAAAACAAAAGAATACATATGAGCTCAGATGTCGAAAAATACATTGGAAAGTTCATGGGAAAAATCACTACCTCCTAACATAGGTGCAGTATGGTCCTCTTGTATGCTATCTGGAAAATGACCACTATCATCTCCAAATTGAGCTGGACAGTAGTTGTTTGCAACAAATTCCCTATGCTGCCAGTGTGGGCAATTTGAGCAGGAAAATCTGACCAAACAGAGCAACACCAGACAAACCAAAATTTTGCACATATAGACTACTTGATTAGTCACATAAATTGACAGGTAGAACGAATACAGTACACGCTGAATTAGAATTTGGGTATAGCATTCACTTGAGTTTTTGGGCAGAGAAATAAGGGAATCAAACTTCCCAATTTAGGATGAGATCACTTAGTGTGGACACAATCCAAGTGACCTTGCCTTTAGTGCACCTATTTGCTACACACTAGACATATATCGGTTCTGCTGTCATATTTCTTGGTGCCTTGTGAACTAGATTGGCATTCTGTTCAGTTTCATAAATGGTATAGAAATGGGAAAATATTCTGGAAGGCTAAGGATTACAAGGTCTAGATCACCAATATTACAAGGCATTTCATGCCAACCGATTAAGAAGGAAATGACCACCATTAGTGCATCCTGCACACAAACCAAACTTGTCAAAACTTCCATGGCATCCAAGAAAAATCTGAGACCAGGAGAAAACATTTTACATCTATTGTTCATAGTACAAGAGTGTTTGGTCAACTTTCCACACTGCCTTAATGGAATCTTTGATGTCTGGATTATTCCAAACATCCTGCAAAAATCTGCAAAAGGTGGAGTATTCCACCTCTATCACCACTTTTTACTGATCCTGCATCAGTTCCTCAGAACTCTCTTTCTCAAATGGGAAAAAGTCCACAGTTGACTAGAATTTGTGCTTTCCAGGAACCTACTTTCTACATACTGTAAAGAAACAAATCAAATGGAGAGAACTTGGTTGCAAATATTTACCAAAGTGTGGATTGCACTTAGCGCCACACTTTGCCGTAGACAACACTTTTGCAATCGATAATCCCCATTTCAAGAATTAGCTTTGATGGTGTTCCATCAATGAATCAAACTTAAATTCTCCCCCAATTGTCACCCCATCAGTTTCAGTATGGATGAACTTGGCACTGCTATCCAGTTGTGAAAGTACTCCTCTGTGCAAAGGAGCAGGACAATTGGCTCAAAAACCCCAAACATTGTGAACCAAAAACAGCATGCTGCTCCATACTGGCACCTCCTTATTCCTACTGCTGGTTGTCAATGAAGACTCACTCGTTGTTGCCAACCAAATGAATGCTCACTTGTTGATGCCAAAGGCCCAAAACGAAGCTTGTTTCTCTCTTCAAGCTTCCTTTTTGACTCTGATGACAAGCTTGAAAAGCAAGTGTAACAATAGCAATTGCTGTCAAGGCCACACTGTCCTCGAGGTCCATGGGGTGAAATGCGGGTGTGTTTCACACAAAACACACGCTGGCATTCTCGGCAGTAGTGATTGTTGAGTTTCATCCACCAATCATGGACAGAATGCCAACGATCGAACCTCGTCTTGCATCCTTCATGATTACATCTGCAATTCCACCTCTTCATTAATTATGTGGCAATGGAAAATGAGCAATGTTACACTGATGTAATGCAGATATTGTTCAATGTGTTGCCAACAAACTTGCATCTCTCCAGCAGAATAATTTGCTCACAACTGTAGCAAGAACTTCTCAATACAACCTAGAGAATTGCAACCTTATAGAGATTGACCCATAATATGATTTATTCCAAAAAACTAGATCCTCAGCAAGTGCAATATCTTTCACTTTGAATCCAAAGCCCTAACCTCCACCAAAAGCATTAATCATGACACTTCCATCATACCAGGATACACAAACTTTTTCTGGAGTACTCTACCGAAACCAAACTGAGGGGTTCTCACCTCTTCTTACTCCACCTGGTGTAGGGAGTGGGACCCTCCAGTCGAGCACGAGGAGAAGTGGATGCTGCAACTGACCTCTGATCTATTTCATCATCTGTTTCTGTCCCTGACTTACTATAGCTTGAAGATCTCCCTCTCACCTCAATGGGACTTAAGCTTGGGTAATAGCCATTGGACTCCATTAGAGAATCAGCACTTGCACTGCGGCTGATTAGTGGCCTTCTGCTATATTCCAGGTCTGAAGAAGATGAAGGAACCACAGCTGGCAATGGTTCAGGGAACAACAATGGCTGCTGAGATCCTGTTGGTGATTGGACTCCAGTCCTTGAACGAGTCCATATTATAAGGCTTTCCCAGCTTTCCCAGGCCGTTACAAGACACCGTGCAAATATCCTCAACCATAGATACTGACTTTCTAGGGCTTGGACCAATTTCATCCACATTTGCTCTTTCAAATACCTTAATGCTGCTGACAAGACATAGAAAAAATATGCATGCCTTGAAAGGAGTGCAAATAGTACAATAACCACAGAATTCAGCCATGTGATTGTGCCACTATTAGTATTGTCTGCAATATGCTGTTTGACCTGAGTTTTCAGAACAGAGTCAACCTCTTGTGGCTGAAGAGGTGGAACCCGTGCACTTACACTAAGCGGGACTGCTGGTGCCAGATTCTCCCCAGCCATGCATCCATCTGTTGACACCCATTTTGATGGTCCATGGCCACCCCAACTTTGAACTCTGTAAGAGTAGATACTTCCTGGTATGAGGGATCCTTTGTCCAAAAACATATTTTCCTGAGTGTCGGAAACTTGGATCCACATTGATGCAGAAATATTCCATCGCTGAACCAAGTGTTTATGCAAAGGAGGAGAACCGTGAAAAGGGGGAACCTCCCACTTCAATTGTATGCCACCAGAGTTTGACGTAGTACAGTTCAAACCCTGAGGGGGCGCTGGTGTGGCACCGAGTCCAAAGACCTGCCGCACTATTGCATGAGTGATCTTGGTGCGATGAAGAATACTCTGCACCCCAAGTTCCTCAGCCAATGCTCTGCTCTCATTCTCAATGAGTGCTGGGAAATCCAGCCCCATGATTGCATTCTGACGGAATGCTTCTGCATATTGAGGGAGTTGGAGCCCATGAGTGACCCAATCTACCACATGATTGGCTGTCATCATATTTTTCAAGTGGTCCTATCAAAGATGAAACATTGTTGTCAGTGTTGACCTTTACAGAAACAAGAGCTTACATTTAAAAGCAATTCATAATGGCTGACACACTTGGTACACTAGCACACCCAGTAATGTGCACAAGGGTTCCTGAAATGACATACAAATTGACTACTGAATGTTAAAATTGAGTTTTCAATACTCAAATCCAACAAGAAGTTGACCTCTAAACTAATGCCTCCATCTTGGGAGTCAAGCAGCAAACAATTTTAGAAAAGTGCTGTGCTTCTCATTTAGAACAGAGAGAAGTGCTTTGAACTCAATTCAATGCAGACACCTTTCACTCTGAAGGTGAGGGAAGAACATTGTCTCTGAAGCCTTCCAGGCAGGGCCAAAGAACCCATGTGGAATTGGGATGATGTTACAGAATTAGACACATGTGCATGAAGAAAGGTGAGCGTACACCTCTAACTGGGACTGTGGCCTGCTTCATGACCTGCCCCGATACAAGCAAGCATCTAAACCTAAGGTGTAGACAGGCCTACATAAAGGGTAGTGGTTGGAGCCTCCTGCACCCTCAAAATATAATTCAAGCTCAATGCAATGCCCTTTCCACATTGGTGAAAAGACAGCCATCAAACCTTCCTCAAATAACCCCTTGAATGTCGTAACAGAACCCTTCATGGCTCAAGGAGGACAACATGACATGAAATGCTGCAAATGGGCATGAAGCCTTACCATCATTTCTTCAGATGAGATAGTAGTGCCACCATAGCTGAAAGCCTCAAATTGATTTGATATCAACAAGTCAGTTGTTCCTTCCCTTGCTCCTGTCCCATATTTGTCCATCAATCTTGTGTCCAGGTGCTCCAAAAACTGCATGTTGAGAAAAGTTAAGCCATAGTTTAGTCCCCACTACAGGTCCCAAGAAGTGGCATGACCATATCACAATGCCATAAAAAGATGTAAGTTGTCATCCAAGAAACTATCAACAGGTGTATTGCAAGAGAAAAAACTACTTCTGTCCCTACATCCCACTGCTGTATAATGGCCATAATATAATGTGAACATGGATAGTAGCCATTTGGAGACACAATTCTCATAGACACAGAAATGCATGTTACCCACTTGGTGCTCTGGATAAGAGAAGAAATGGACTCAAATTATGCAATGAGAGCAGGATAGTACAATTATGAACTCTGTCTACCTTAGTAGCTTCAACTTGTTCAATTTCTCCATTACCATCCTGATCAACGGAGCCAAAAAAGCTTTCTAAATTCCGCTGAAATCCTGCATAAACCCTGCCTCAGGTCAACACCTAAACTAGGACAACAGCTACTCCAAAAAGTAAAAGAGCTCAAACCTAACATCAAAACCAAGCTGGATGGCCACTAAAATTAAAAAAATCAAACATGCTGACCTACACATAATATACTACATCCTGGCAGCTCATAATTCACTAGATCAGAAAGCTCAATGTTTCAAGGACAAGCTTTGGTTTCAATCTAAGATATCACTTTAGACCTAAAAGATGGCTATTCAACAATGCGGTAGCTAGAATTCTGTGGCTATAGACCAATTTGCACATGATTTCTGCCAGGAACTAGAGCAAGCTATTTTCCACATCTGACAGCTACATATAAACCTACCATAATTATCAGCATGCTCTGATCCAGTAGGTTGCAAGAATGCATTCTGGTCAGTCAATCTTCAATAGACTACTGCCAGAAATGTGGTAGTTGAAATGATGTTCAAGGACCTGAAGTTCTAAATCAAGAGCTGACAACTCCAAAAGGCATGTCACAGGGAAACCCACCACTGGGCTTGATGCTTGCTGCTGTCCCAAAGATGAGCAATAATGTGGAAAATGCCAGGAAGAGGAAAAACCTCCCAGAAACCCACACATCAGAATGAAAGCTGCATCTGCATCTGGAATGAGATACCATGGACCCGCTTTGTCTCACATTGACATCCATGTTCTTTCCAACAGTCCATAATTGTATGTATAGGTGATGATTATAGGCCCTTCGGATTTCCATCAACCATCCTTCCAGTAGTGAGTTGTTAACCATTGAACACTTGAAATGCTTGATCTGATCAAGATTTGCAGGCCCCAACCATGATTATAAAACTTTGGGCCCCTAGAAATGCCTGTCCTGCAAGGTGAAAAGTGGATTCAAAAGATGACCAGGAACTAGAAAGGTAGGCTTTCTCCCCTTCTTATGCAAAATTGGAGTGTGTAACCATACCAGAAAGAGCCATCTCTTTGCCCCACTATTGATTGCAAGCACATGTGATCAATCTATTGCACTACTTTTGCCTAGATGAGAACACATGGCCTGGCAAATGCAGAGAGAGAGAAGTGCACTGGTTCTTAGATTTTTTGAGAATTGTGGTTATATATCACATTCAGTCCTAAGATTGGAGAACTGTAATTCTATATCTGAGAAGTTCTTTGATTTTCTGAGAACTTCTGTGGTTATACATCTTTAAGAACCACCCTGAGAACTATCAGTTGTCCTTTGCCATTCCTAATAGACACACAACACTGTTTCCAGGGCTGTTGCTTTTGTTGTTGTTGTTGTTATTATTACAGGAAGTTAATTGGCATACCAATCTGGTGTATTGTTGTCAGCTTTATTAGCATTTGCTACCACCTCAGGGTTCTTCTTGTGATAGTGGGATGTCCAGCCATGGCATACTTTAGGAAACACCTTCACAAAGCTTATTACCTGCACACAACCATTTTATAGGCAGCAGCAGCAGGATCTTATCACAGAAGCATTAGTTTCTTCTCAGCTCTGAGCAAGAGTGAGTTGCAAGAGTTTCCTAAGTCCTGAGCTCATGTTGATATGTAGGTACTAGACCTTCTTGTTTATTGTCTGAGCTATCATCGGTCATCCTAAGCTGTTGATATATGTGTGGCTTAACGTGCAGAAGAAGAACTTGGAAACTACTGTTTTGGGCCATAAGCATGAGTCAAGCATTGATCGGAAAGGATTCAGATGTAAGTACATCAGTGAATGCACCCAGGATTGGTCTTGCAAAGAGTCTCGGCCTGGTCTGTGGGAGATGCTAACACTGGCAATTACTGCATTCCAAACCCTGCGGTGGGAGCTACTCTCTTTCACGTTCTTTTCCTTAGAAAGTTAAGAAAGAATACCAATGCATGAAGATGTTGGGACTGCTCCTACCTTCAGGAGCGTGCATCTGAATTTTCGAAAAGCAGCTCAGCCTCGCCAATCTCTCGCCAAAGAGGGGAGGAAGAGTATGAAGAACAGCTTCCAACGGGGGGGCGGAAACTTCAGCATCAATGCTCGAGATCTGGGAGAAGCAAAGACGCGAAGATCAATTAGGGTTACAAAAAGTTATAACCCTAATTTTCCTCTTCCCACAGGAACCGTAACAAAAGATCAAACTTCATCTGTCTCAGCTGGAAATCAATCAGTTGGAGTTGCGATCTGCTTGCTAAACGTGCTTGCATTCATTTGCTAAGCCAGAAAGAAAAGGATTTTTTTCATTTGAGAAGAAACCTCTGACAGAAGCTCTCTGACAGAAAAACCACAGGGAAAAAGAAAAAAGAAAAGAAGCCAAACACCAGCCACCTATATGCAATTCCAAGACAGCAAAAAAAGAGGGGAAAAAGGAAACGCTATCTCCTACTCTTCGCCTTCCCAAGGAATGCAAAGAAACCCGAAATCGGGTTGTAACAGAAGAACAGCAAAAAGAGCTTCGATTGAACTCCAACCTGGCTCAAATCCGGAACTGTAAAATCTGACAGAGAGCTCGAAAAGGGGTCGAAAACAATCTCATGCTCCCGAGCATATGCAAATCCGCTCCAAGTTACCGATTCCCACCTTCTCCCCAACAATAAGTACGCGTCCGCAATCGATGAAAGCGGAACGAGGGCGGCGACACGAGTTGCTTTATTCCTAAATTTCTTGGCGGACAACACGCCCATCGCACCCGATGAACCACCGGTGAACGCCCTCGCCCGATGATATGATGGGTCGCCCTTCGCTCGCCACCCTCACTGACATAACCTACAGTTCAAAAAATTTAGGTCAAGTGAAGGCCATTAAAAAATTTTAAATAAATTTTTTAAATTATAAAATTGAAGCCAAGGCGGTTTTCACCGTCATGGATGAATCCTGAGGTTTAGAAAAAGGAAAAAAAAAAGAAAAAAAAAAAGAAAAAGGAAAGGTCTCATGGGTGTTGTGGAAGGGTGACTTGGCTATTGGGGGAGCGAACGTAGCCACCATGGCTATTGTGGCAAGTGCATTAACCAGTGATCACCAAAACTATGTTTGCCATTAGAGTTATCCATAATGTAACCCTTTATTCACCCTGTCTTTGGGCCTCCTTTCACCCCTTATCCCCTCTTTTAGTGGTGTCTGCATAGTAGCCTTTTTTTTTCTAGCAGTCTGCAGCCAGATTTTGACATTTGTTGAGGTGGTACGATGGGGCTACTAGGATGTATAGGATGTAGTTCACCATCATTGTTCTTGGATGAACATGTAGGTTGCTATTGTACATCCACCAAATGTGATTACATCGCCATAAAATATGTTGATGTAGTTGGCAAGGATGTGACCTTATTGCCATTTTTTGGCCAAAACCCTAATTTTAATCGCCCCCGGTAGTTGCAAGCTTTTTCAACATGAGCCTTGGTACTCTCACATAGTTGCTACCATCACCAATAATGGTGCTCCAAAGTGCAATTTTTTCGTCAAAATTGTTATAAGCTCCTTTAGTGCAAATTGTCAAGATCTATTCCTCTTGTAGGTAGGATCACCTAAATTGTCTTCTTCATTCCTACTTCTTGCTAGCTATCCAAGAATGCGACTTGTGTACACAACTTTTTGTTATGCTTGAAAGTTGAAATGGCCACTCCCAACTCCCAATCCTTCAACTCATTTTTAATTTCCTGTTCTTGTTTTTGTTTGATCTTTGTGAAGGTTGATATTGTACTTGTGCTTGTGGATTTGTGTAGAATTATGAGGGTGGTTGTTTCAGCTTTGAATACTCGCACAATTGGGATTCAGGAAGGTTGCAAATTGGATTTTGGCTTAGATTTGCAAAGTAAAACTCAAGGTAAGTTTCTTGATCACACCTTGCAACTTATTGTTCCATTTATTTGTTTTAGGAATTTTTTTTCTTATGCAAGTCTTTTCTATTCCAAGCCTTTTGTTGTTTTTTTACAAATACTTTTCATTCTTCTTTTGCAAGGAGGATTTAAAGGAGATTTAACCCTCCTCACAATGTTTTCGACCATTATGGATTTTATTCTATTTGGATTTTTAGGGCTTTGTTTGCATTGTACATTTTTCTATTCGATTTGTTCTATGCTTCAGAGTTGTCCATTTTTATGTAAGAAGGTTTAAAAAGCTTCAACCCTTTCACTATGTTTTGGGCTACCTACAAGTAGGGTTCAAAGAGTTTCGACCCCTTCATAGTGGTTCCATCTACTAGCAAGAAGAGTTCAAAGAGCTTTGACCTCCCCTTTCTCACAATGTTTTTACCTCTCATTGTGTTTTCAGTTAATTTCGATTTCCCCCCTCTCGCAATGTTGTTGCCTCTTTCCTTGTTTTCAACTAATTTGTTTGCTATGTCTTTTTCAATCTTCCAATACTTCAACTATTCCAAGAACCCAACCCTTACCATGCCATTGTGTCTTCTATCTTATTCCAATATGTTTTCAAGGTCGTATAGCTCTTCTAATAGTGGACCAAAATTGCCACTAGCTAGAACTTGGCCCAAATCCCCAAAATCAAATGTCAACCCAATAGGAACAACCAAATCCCTAGAGCTCCAAAACCGTAAATCTTCTTTTGCAATATTTGAAGTCCTCCCCAAAATCCCTTATGTTATTGATGTAGATCCTAATGAAGTCTTCCTTGAAGTCCCTAATTCTATAGCTATAGATCTTGGTGAAATTTGGAGCTATGAAATTCCCAATCTGATCCCCAAGTTGATCCCCTAGGGAAGAAACAAAAGCTTGGTGTGGATGGCATTTGGAAGAAACCTTGCAAAAAGTCATATGATTGTAATAAAAAAATTTAAGTAGAATGGGCAACAATATTACCATGGGCCAAGGGGTTAATGGCTGCTAGTGGGATTATTTAGACTGTGAGGTGTAGAGTTTGCTCCTTGATTGAAAACAAGGAAAAAATTGTCAAATGCATTTATTGAATTTATGTACCAGCAAGTCCAAAAAGCCATTATCCAAACCATACAATTTGCCCAATTCTTGGCATGTACTTGTGATGAAGCGATAACAATAGATAATGGTTCTTGGATATGTGTCCATGCCTACGGTGGTTTATGGTTGGACCAAAGTCCTTATCTTAATATGTGTTGACTGAATTGTTGATGGATCGAGTTCTCACAACCTCACTCAAGTGATTTTAAACTCTATGATGAAGGGTGAAGGGTTAAACAAGGAAAAGTTACCCACAAAGCTCCTGTGTTTTCGGGTAGATGGAATGGATGTGTTTTAGGAAGGCAAAATTGGAATGACAAAGCAAATCAAACATTCATGGGCCTCATTTTCCATGGGTGTGCATTGTGTTACACACCGCACTAATTTGGTAATGCAATCCCTGGGAGATTTGACCCTCATTGCTAAGATTGAAAGCTTTATGTTGAACATGTATGGTTATTTTAACCATTCACCAAAAAGACATTTGCAATTCTAGAGACTTGCTCAAACCCTAGAAACAAAGGGGAACAAAATCCTCAAGAATGTCAAAACAAGATGGATGTCCATGTTTGATCCATTGAAAAGGATCATGGTAGAACACCACCTTTTGCATGCGGTGATGCAAGCTGACTATTCTATAATCCATGTGGCAAAGGTATTTCTATCTCCGTAAACTGCTATTCTACATCTATGTAACATTCTAGGTTTCTCTATTTTTATGTTATTGATCTAGGTGATTATCATGATAACATGGTCTTTTTTTAATGTTTTACAAATCCCAAAAATGATGTATATTGACAATTATTCATTGTGTGGTGTATGTGTAGACCAAATTGGGTCTTCTCTATAATGTTCATATGCTGCTTGGGATGGTGTGTATTTTGTTGCTTATGGAGAGCATGCAATATGTGCTCAAATTTGCACAATGGGGGGATATTTTCATATCTGGTTTCATGGCTGCAATCAAGGTATGCCAAGGTTAGATATACAATTTGTACTATGATGCCACTTTGTCATTCTAGGGAAATGAATTTTGGTCCTTCCACAAACTGTTATAGGGTGACCACCAACAAATCCACACTAAATGGGTGATTGATTATAAAATAAGGTTTTTCGAGCATCTTGCATTTGTTATAAATGGTGAAAATATATGGGCTCATTGGGTTGTACTATGCCATGATACAAATGTTATGCTACCGGTGACACAAACTACATTTGCCATAGTGGTACAACTTATGAAAGCTAAATACAAACATAAATCCTTCAACCCTTTCTTATTTTTGTTGATATGAGTTTTGTAGATTTGGTTTCATTTAGGTATTTTTAATGAAGTTTGATGCTCCTTTTATCTTTTTGTTTTTGTCACATCCCAAAACCATGAACTATGAAGGTCTTTTTAATTTTTTGCATGTGTCAAATTCTAAAACAAATGAATTTAAATGGTCTTCACCTCTTTTTGCTTCTATCAAATTATAGAAGGATGAAATCAGATGGTATTTTTATCTTTCTGCTTTTGTTAGATTCTAGAACCATGAATTTAATTATGATCTTCTTATTTCTTATTTCTATTAGATTCTATAATCATGAACTTAAGGTATCTTCATATATTTTATTTATGTTAAATTCTGAAACTCTAAACTTAGATAAATCTTCTTATATTTGGCCTTTGTCAAATTTTGGAACTCTGAACTTAGATCAATTTTCTTATATTTGCCCTCTGTCAAATTCTCTAACCATGAACCTACATGGTCTTCATATGTTTTGCCTCTATTAAATTATGGAACCATAAACTTAAATGAATATTTTATATTTGGCTTTTGTTAGATTCAAGAACTTTGAACTTAGATCAATCTTCATATGTTTTGCCTTTGTCAAATTAGATGTAACTCTGAACTTGGATCAATCTTTTTATATTTTGCCTCTGTCAGATTTTGTAACCATGAACCTACATGATCTTCATATGTTTTGCTTTTGTTAGATTCTAGAATTATGAACTTAGATGAATTTTCTTATATTTTGCCTATGTTAGATTTTGTAACCATGAACCTACGTGATCTTCATATGGTTTGCCTTTGTTAAATTCTAAAACTATGAACTTAAATGAATTTTCTTATATTTTGTCTCTATTAGATTCTAGAACCATGAAGTTACATGTCTTATTAATTTTTTGCCTAAGTTAGATTCTAGAACGTTAAACTCATATGGTCTTCTTTTCTTGAATTGCATTTGTGAGATTCCAAAACCATGAAATTGTATGGTCACATATTAATTTTCTTCCTTTGTCAAATTTCCATAAACATGAACTAACCTAGTCTTCTTATCTTTTTTCCTTTGTTCGATTGCTAGAACCATGAACTCAGTCTATGAACCTTTTTGTATTAATTAAGTTCTACCTCTGTCAAATTTCCATAACCATGGATTGTGGTCCAATTTTTTTATGTATTTGCCTAAATGTCTATTTGTAAAACCTTGTACTTGGATGGTCTTTTTTTAATTTTTTTGCCTTTGTCATGTTTTATTTTATATTGGATGGCAGAGGCTGTAAAAGGTTTGATAGTAAAATTAGATGCACAATTTCTTGAACAAGTAGTCATGGATGCTATGAGGATTGTTTATCCCCAATACTGGTTGCAAGTAGATGTAAATGTGACATTTCTTTGACATCTTGAAACACTGAAGAATTTTTATTGCAGCCCATGTCCATGTGGACAACCTAAGGATGAAAAATTCGCCCCTATGGTTCCTTCCATTTTTTTAGGTTGGGATTTGGATGCTCAACAAGGCTTGTTTAAGATTGACCATGAAATCCAACATTGTTCAAGCCATGGTTAAAGTCATGGCTTTTGCATTTGACGAGGTTAACCCTACCATCATCAATGCTCTCACACACATGTGGTGAGTGATCCATGCATCATACTTGTTATCTAATGTTTTTCCTGAATATTTGAAAGTGGCAGAGAGTGCCATGGTTCATGTGTTTGGTTCTATTGAGGATGAACAATGTCTCCATTCTATTGCATTCTTGAAAAACAAAGTGTGGAATAAATTGAACAACCATTTCTAGCTAGTTGTTTCTATGTATGCACAAAAGTTTTTCACATTTCACAACTTTTTTTATGAGGATACCTATGAAATGTGGTGTAATGTTCAATCGACAAATGGCCAAGGTTGATATGTTTAAATTTTATTGGTGATTTCATGCCCCTTTTTTCAAATGCATATTGTTGGATAATACTTTTTACCTTAGGTTTATAGCCATATTTTTTTGCCAACATCTAGTGCAGATAGCCAAATATTGATGGATTTGGGGCTTTAATAGCCAAAGGATATAACTAAAAAAATATGCCTCATAGCCACCATGGACTTTGTGGCTTTTTATGTAATTGTCCAAGGGCCTTTTTATAAAAATGGCATTTGCCAAATAAATTTTGGGAATATTTTTAAATTTTTGCCATATGTGTTTTCTATTGGTATAACTTTTTGCCACATTTGCAACAACCCAAAAATGAAAAAAAAGGTTGTTACAAAATAAAGACATTTTAATAAATCTCAATATGAAATGTTGATAGTTTGCATTTAATGCACAAGGTTAGAAAGTAATTATAGTAGTTGTATAATTAGGAACAATGAAAATATATGTAGCAATAGTGGAGGTGCTTAGGAAAAAGGAAAGACATGATGAAACTTAGTTTACCACCCAAATTGATGATGGTTTTCTAAGTTTCACCCTCCCTTGAATGTTAATGTATTTTTTTGCAGGTTTTTTTAAAATCTTACATTGTGTATGACCAAATTTAGGGTTTTGGTTATGTGGTTTTCTTACTTTACAAATAATTCTATTGTATAACCATTCTTTCTCTCTTTCACATGCTTTTGTTTTGCTTTGAATTTCTTGATTTTCGATTTTGTGTCATCATTAATGCAATTGTTTTCATTTTCCTTTGTGCTTAAAAGTTGTTTCATACACCCTTATTTTAGTAATGGCCTCACCCTTGGGCTTTACCCACATCAAAAGAATGATTTATTGAATGATGCCACTAAGGCAAGGATCACACATTTATTTGGGTTTATAACATTTTAGTGTTAAAAGTGGTTTTCACCTTATGGACATGAAGAAAAACATGAACTTAGTTTGAAATCTAAATAATCTTGAATTAATATACATATCATCTTTGACCTCAATACATTGTATGAGTATTTGAAGTGGTAATGAGCAAGGGGTCCCCAATTGGTGGGAGTTGGGAGGTAACAACACACATTATTATACGTATGTTTCATTCAAATCTAGAGTTTGTGTTAAATGTCCTAACATAAGGGTTATCATCTCATTAACTTTTACCAAACATGGTGCACATTACATTCACACCTTAAGAAAAAAAAGTTCCAAAATTGTTGATTTTTTATTATTGTAGGTAACTTTCATTGTCATCCATTCACACTTAAGGCAAGGTAAATTTCTTTCTCCTCGCATGTTTTACCTTCATTCTTCTCTTTTTTCTTTCATCTTGCGACAATTCTTTATATAATATTATTTGCAACAAATTAGTGTTAGAACTAGTTCTTTTCAACAAGAAGAATAATGTATGAATAGTATTATCATTATTATTAGTTTTAATTTTCTTTTTTTCAAACCTTCACATTGGTAAAGGAAAATGAAAGCAATTGCATTAGTGATGACGACATGTAGGTAGGTAGAAGAACCAAAATGTGTGGTGAAGAGTTGAACCTTCGAAAAAAAGCCTATGCAAACAAACATATATACATCATCAAAGAAGCCCAAAAAAATGATGATGATGCAAAACATCTTCGTGGAACAATTGTTGAAGTAGATCTTTAAAATAATTGGGATATAACAAGTTTCGTATTTATTTTGACTAGTGTGAACCCGGTGCATAATGCACCCGTGCCCCCCCCCCCCTTACTTACTTCGGACCGGAACAACCTCTCCTCTTACATGGTTGTTGTGAATGCTCCTCGGAGCTGCTGGCCATACGTCATCCAAAAAAAAAAAGATAAAAAAAGAAGCAAATACGTAGCCTTAGATTTTTCCGAAAAAACAAATCCAAAAAAAAAGATAAAAAAAGAAGCAAATACGTAGCCTTAGATTTTCTGCCCATTTCTTATTTTTTATTTTTTATTTTGTTTCTTCATTTTTGTTAATTTAAGAGAAGGGGAGAAAAATCCGAAAAAACAAATCCAAAAAA
>Ga0116231_10002937_pt1 | contig 35594 bp, 17 predicted proteins | sample S1TSphgellanicum_2_FD_89695 | JGI IMG/M metagenome (GOLD analysis project Ga0116231, IMG submission 89695) | Host-associated microbial communities from peat moss isolated from Minnesota, USA - S1T2_Fd - Sphagnum magellanicum MG | ecosystem: Host-associated > Plants > Peat moss > Unclassified...
ATATTCATTTTTTAAACTAGTCACAAAACCCAAGATGTGTTATTGTGTCAACATAATGGACTACAAAACCAATTTTAATGTAATATATCTTTATTTTTTCCTCCATGAATGGACAAGAAAGTTACCTTACATTTGTAGAAAATCAACAAGTTTATATTCATCCTAATACATTGTTCCAAGCAAAACTTAATTCAATCATGATCAGGAATGTGGATGGAATCTAAACAACACCCAATTTGTTCAATTTGCACCAAGGGTTTTTGAAGATATTTGATAAGATCAAATTGAGTAAGAGGAAATGTCAATATTGAATCAAACATCTTTGCGATCACTACCATGAACCAAATTGCAAAATGAAAAAAATCAAAATCAAATTGAATATCACATTAAAACTAGGTTGAAAACAACCAAAAAAATTTAGCTGAAACATGAAACATGACATTTAGAAACATAATAAAAATGACACGAAAAATAAACATACACACCTTAATGTCGAAACATGATATCCAATAGAAACATACATTTGCAAAATGCAAAACCTTGGAAATTATTACTTTCAAACTTTACGCATGAAACCTATCAAAGTCACATTTCATTCCACTATTTATGAACAACAAGAAACTAAAACGTAAACATACCTCTACAATTCCATTAGGATAATAAACATGGGTTTCTTATCATTGAATTTATTTCATACATAAACATTTATAATCAAAAGATGGCTTTCAATTACATTTCAAATGCATTACAGATTTCAATAAATTGTGGAACATATATCTTTTAGCCTAGATTGTCCATGTTTAGTTTCCTTCTAGATTTAATTTTCTTAGGTGCATCTCTATGGTTGAAGAAGTCACCCATGCATTTTAAGCCCATCATGTGACCATTGTTAAATCCTTGGAACTTGGTTACATGTATTGGATGGACAAGTCCACATTGTAATTTCGTTAATATTATATCTTGCCTTCCAATTACTTGCATCAAATCAACTAATAAATGTTTTATCATCATGTTGTTTTCACTAGTGTTTGAAACTAGTTTCAATACGAAATCGCAAATATTATTTTCCAAGTTAGGGGTGCTAGACTTGTTTGTGGTGTCTATTGCTAAAAAGGCATGAGGATTGGGCAAGGACTTCACATCCTACTCAATCCATCGTTCACAATTCCTTTTAGTGAACCGTAATATCATGCAATTGTTCCTTCTCCAAGATGGAGATGAAAGAACATTAATATTTTAATATGATGTTTACATATGTTTCCTCTTTGCAATTTGAGACATTCATAATAGGCCCATTTTGATTATGGGTTATAGATCTTGTAATTCACATGTTCATGTGTTCATGAGGTGACCATTGCATATCCACCATTGTTGATTGGCAAGGTGACTAAATTGTTTGGGATTTCTTTTGCACAAAAAATGACATTAACAACAAATCATTTTTGTTTTTTTTAATTAAAAAAACCCTCAATTCTTTCTCAAACTTTGATATAGACAATGTGATAAAACATCCCCAATAGCTCTTGAATGCCCCAATCCACACATCTTCCACAGAATCACACGACTTTGCCATTCTCAGTGTTGCTTTCAGGTTTGCATGGTAGTTTATTATGGTAGCATTAGTATCTTGGCCCATGTATGGGAGATTATGATTACCCATCACCCACATTTCGCATTTTGGCACCCACTCTAACATAACATACAACCAAAATGCTTAAGCATTTGGAATGTTCTCCATAAGCTTCAACAACTTGTCATTAGTGAACTTTAGAGAACTTCGTCCAGTGGGCTTTGTTGTATCATGCATGATACACCCCATATCCTTCAAAACCTTTGCCTAAATTGCCACATTCTTTATTTTAATGCACATTTGCTTTTACCAAACCCATCTAACATGCTAAAGGCACAAAAGTATCTTTGTGTTTGGCCATACTTTCCTCCAATCACATGAAACTTGAAGAACATGCCTAGTTGAAACATTAAAACGTAGCTAGGCACTAATGCATGATCAATCTTTATGAAAAAACTTAAATGTACAAAGGTTATAAAACACATTATGCACAACTTCATGAAAACCCATTCATGTTATAACATAGAAAATTACAACAAAATATATGCTAAAACATAAGCACATGATACATACCAGTACAAAACATACCCCCTAGGTTATAGATTGAAGCAAATCAACACATAAACCCACTGAAACCTAGCTAAAAAAACATAACATACTTAGACATAGTTATGTTACAAATTGATAATAGTGGGTTCAAGAGATCTTACTTACACCCAAAATCAAAGGAGCCCCAAAACATAACATAGGTTGATATTCAGGTTATGAATGAAACATAAACATAATACGAATAACATAGGTCTATAGGTTCCAATTTGAAATATAACAATGAAAAATAGGTTTCATTGAAATATTGGTGAGCCAACCTATAAAAAATTTCACATGTTACCTTAGATTAGTAATTTCCACATCAACAATGAAAGTAATGGTTTTTAATATGGTTTTGATCCTTGCATTTTTCAGTTGATAACATCCATCCATTTGGACAAATCATTTTGCTTACTTTGAAATGATTATGTATGCAACTAAAACAATCATTCTTCCAATCATCAAACACCACCATTATATACAATGGAAACTAAAATGTAGAAATTAACCTTAGATTAACATGTTTCAACATTTTTCCATCGTGATTATCATAATTCATCATTTTTTTTAGTTCAAAATGTTTTGAAACATGTAATAAATTTACCGAAAAAAAATTTACCTTGTTTTCATTTGTTTCAAATGTAGCATTGATTATGACTAGACTTTGATGACCATAATGTTACATCATCATTGATTGCCAAGGACTTTGAATTTGATTGTGAACAAGATATTTATACTAGTTAGCCCACTACCAACTTCCAACCCACTCTCTTGATAATAAAACATTTGGGTTTTTTCCAGCCCACATGTGAACATTCTCAACATCATTCTCATGTTTCTTATATGTTTGCTAATTTTCCAACTATGTGACATATGTTTTATTTGCATTGAAAGGTGTGTGAAGCAGCCAATAGTCGCAACAAGATGTTGCACATTTCTACGATGTTTTGCCATCAAGGCATAATCACAAGTTGTTGGGTATGAAGTCCTTTAAAGTTCATGAAACATGTGTTGCAAATGTAGCTTTGTCCCCTTGTAAGATGTTCCCATGGCAAATACCTTTTATGGCATTGATGTGTCTCTTCTCATAATAACATGTATTTGTAATTGTAGGGAAGAGATATAGGGTATTAATGGTAAAAACACATTGGCAACCTTCCTTCTGGGACCCTCCATTACTCTCGGTTGTAACTTGAGTTTTTGTTTTTTTCCTTTTGGGATTGCTTTATTTCACTTATCAAAAACATTATTTCTAAAAACCATTTCTTCTATTAACGCCAACAAATTGTTTATCTTGTCCTTTGGACCATAATCGTAATTATACTAGCAACACAAGAATTCAAAATAACTCACACCATGCAAGAAATAGAGCATGTATAATTACGATAAACATGGGACCATAAAAGAAAATAATGTTATGTAAGAAAATATTATTGTGCAAAAAACTCAAACTTTGCAAGAAAATGTGACTTTACAAAAAAATAGCTTCGTGAAAATTTGAAACCTAGAGAATTCATTATAACTATCCCAATGTGGGAACAATAATTTCCCTCTTTCATTTCTTTAGAATTACCAGCGTGTGAACTTGCAATTTGCATCACTACGGTGCTCCTCTTTATTAATAAAGTTTTGGACTCAGTTTGAAAGGATACATGTTGCCTTCATTTTGTGGCCCCCAAATTTGAAATTGACATTCCATATCAATTTCTTGTGTAAAAATTCTCAATTGTGGATATTGTGTTAAACATTAGAAGAAAAACACTTATTTTTTATTGGTTTCTACAACTAAATTTTAGTCACAAGTGACATTTGCGACTAAAATCCCCTTAGTTGCCTTGGACAAATTACATGCAATATTAGTTGCAAATGACAAGGGGTGTTGGATGAAAGAAAAAATCAACAAATACAAGTTCATCCTTTGCCTCAATTATATACATATTGTCACATACAACTAAAATGTGACTATTTTGGTCACTATTGAAGGCGCAAATGATGTGTTGCCACATATCCCAATATTTAATTAGTTAAAATACATATTATTATTATTTTGAAATAATTTGGGATGTTTAATTCACATGCTTAGATGATTTATATTATGACACATTGCCCAATGTAAATATTATATGTGGCATTTTTTAATGAATTTAACACAAAATATTAATATTAAGTTGGTAGGTACTTAAATACATAAGTAGGTGCCTACAAACTTAGGTTACATACCTACCTACTTACTCAAATAAAAAGGTAAGTAATTAGGTCCTACCTTCCTAGGCTAAATACCTACTCATATAGGTAGGTATTTAAGTAAATAAGTTAATAGGTTGACCTAGGTGGGTAGGTCAAACTATGCACCACTTAGCTAGGTAGATAAATAGGTTGAGGAGGTAGGTAGTTTAAAATTATGCATAATTTTTCTTTTTGTTTTGGGTTAAACCTTCTAATTGGTTCATCCCATGTGCACACATTTTTTAATGTGAAATTGGATAACCACACCCATTGTGTATATAATGTTCAAACTATGAATGGAAAACAAACAATATGGGATAAGTTTTGAAGTTACAACTTTTTCACAAATTAAGTTGCAACTTAAAAACTTTCCTCATGCCATTTGTTTTTGGTTTTTAGATTTTTAAACAATTCATGTACATGGCTCACTAGATAATTAGATAGTGATTTAATTAATAATGATTAAATTTAACATGTATTTAAAATATAAATTATACACTACAAATATTAAGTATTCATTATCAACTATTTAAATAACTATTTTTTTATACTTAACTAATTAGCCATGTAATTATCCACAAGTGGGTCAAAACCTATAACTAAGAGCCGAAGGGATTATTTTGGAAAAGGACTACACATCTTTTTCCCAAAACAAATTTTACATGCAAATGAATTTTTGAATGAAATTTTTTGTAACTTGTTTTTAAAATATTTAAATGTTCCCTAATGCATCACATTTTTTTTGTTAGTCATTATTGAATAAATATGAATTTTTTAAAATGTGCAAATTCCTTACAGATTCAATGTTTCATCTTTAAAAATGATCAAAATTTTAAATCATCATCAAAAATTAGATTTTCACATTATTTAATTTCATTATATTTTAAGGTACAACTTTTTTCATACATCATGTACATTATAATTCATTTATATGTGGTAAAGGACTTTTGAAACTTTATAATTCTGAAGCAATTTTGAAACATTCTTTGAATTTTTAAAATCTTAGAATTCCAGATTTTAAAAAGTATGGATGGTTTTTTGAGTGTGGCTAATATGTTATCATTTATATTTTGCTAATGAAAATTCTTTGATTATATGAGTCCTTTTGATAGTCCTTTGCAAAATTGACTCCGTCTCACATAATAGGTGTACATTTTCAAATGTTTAAATAAAAACCAAAACTTATAATTAGATCAAATGAATTTTTACTCTAAATTCCTTAACATTCATATGAAGGAAAAATTACTAATTTGTCATGGTTACTATGGTTTTAAATGGTAATAAAATAAACAAATGTTTGATTTTGATTGATTATGTCTAACATCCAATGCTTTTTCTGGCTCTTAATTACATATTTTCACCCAAATTGTCTATACATAACTCATAGATAAATAAATAAATAAAATATTTCCTTACTTTTAAAAATCTGGTTGAATTATAAAGAATATAATTTTTTAATAAACCAAAAAATATTATAAATATTTATTTTAAAATTAAAAATAATGAATTAATCATTTTTATTATAAAATAAATTCCTACACAAATTATTTATTTTAAAAGTAGCATTAAACTAATTATCGTAATTATAATATAACTATATTTATTACTGTAAAAACATTTATCGATCAAGTAAAGTTTTTTTTTCTATTGGTAATTAATAACTATAAATACAATAATATGCTGAACATAAATTAATATTTTTTAATTATTGTAGTATTACTACAAACACATTTATCATAAATAAGTAATTAGAGAATTTAGTAAATAAAAAATAAAAGTATTCTATAATAATTCTTGCAATTGTAATCATTATAATAATCATTTTAACTACATTATCATTTTTCCAAAAATTTAGTTCAGATTGAAAGTTATAAATTACAAATTAGAAATGATTATCTTCAATTAAAAAATAATTATCATAATAATATATTAGTTTTTATTTGAAGTAATTACAACGATTTTAAGGTAATGTAATATTAATTACAATAACTAATGTTTTTGATTGTAAGAATACAAATTATGTAATATAAAAATATATGTCGTAGCAATAAGCATTTAGTGTAACCTATAATTAATAAATATAATTATTTATAATTATTTATAAAAGTGATATATTATTGACAAGTAATTACAAGAGATAAATATTTTGATTTATTATATTAGAATCCATTTAGTTATGGTCATAACATTAATTAGAAACTTAAATAAGAACTCAATTTATAAATTATAAATTATAGATTATAATAATAAATTTCAATTATTTAATTAATTATGGAATTATTGTAATTCTAACTTACAAATAAATTAAGTAATTACATTGATTTTACAATGATTTTATGTTGTTATAGAATAATTATTATTAATATAAAATGCTATATTTTTATTTAAAAATTTATTTTAAATAAGAAAATAATGAATAATACATACAATTATTTAATGCATCTTTGTTTTTAAATACAGCAATTACATCAACTTTGTTCGTTATTTTAGGATTATTATAAAATTTTGAAATAAAAATACTAATTATAGGACATAACTTTTCAACTATGGATAAAAAATAATAAAATTTATCATTAAAATATAAGTATTGTAAATAGGATATTTATTTTTTATGATTGGGAAATATCATTTTAATTAATGCGAAAATTTATGTTTTAATAATATTTACATTTTCAATAATAATAATAATAATAATAATTTTTATTATTATTTTAAATTTGCAGTAAAATTATTCTAAACTCTTATGACATGGTAACAATTATATATTGTATATATTATTAAATATTCTAGTATACATGAATGTAATTTTTAAAATTATAGAAATTAAGTTAATAATTTAATTATATTGGAAATATTTTGTTAATATTTAAAAATAAAATAATGAATAATTAAGCTAAATTATAAATTATGTGTCTATTATCAGTAATGTATAAATAAAATATTTATTATGATTTTAAAATAATCATACATTAATTTTACTTTCTTATATTAAAAAATATGCTTATTTAGTATAATAGTCTATGTTGGAATATATTTAATATTTGAATTTATAAGTAATTTAATGTAATGAGATTAATATAATTACAATAATCATATCAATGAATTTAATTATAATAAAAATACTATGAATATTTTGATTAATAATTTGAAATATAAATTAAAAGTTATGAAGATTATGTTTAATTATAAATTAAATAATTATTGTAATTAATGTATATAGACATATGTGGACTACAACTAAACACCATTTTGTTGGCAAGTAATGGAACTTTAGATGACTACTCTTGGATGATAAATTCAATCCATATATAAATGTAAACTAATTTAGTCATAGACTAGTCACAAGCTAGTTGTAGGTGATTCAGTTGATGTCAACACGACGTCACATTAGTCGTAGAAGGCAAAATTTTAGTTTCAAAAACCAAATAGTCATAAGTAGTTATAAATGTGTTGGTCACATATTGGCCTTTTTATTCTAGTGAAATTCCCTACAAAAGTTGCATGTTCATGTTTAGATACAATATTGGTTGGGTATCCCATGTTTTTTCGGTTCCAAGTTGATCCAAATGTGTGTCCATTGAAAGTGGAAATTAGAATTTAAAACAAGCAAGTCAAAAATGGCAACTAACAAGAAGAATAATTGTTTTTTTCCCACATTCCCTCTTCATCAAATCAATTGTAAAATCGTCATAAATGTTCATCAAGGATACATGGGGACATGCGCAAGCTATATTAGGGTTTTGATATGTTTTAGAAAAATAAATTCTTGGTTGTCACGCACATTAAGTATGTTGCGTTTTTCTACTATCCAAACTACCAAACCATAAAAAAACACATTTAAAAACACAATAACATTCCTAACATAACAATGAAATATCCATCCAATGAAACTCATACCATGCAAGTAAAACAACGATCTAAAACATTGGTAGCAAGAAACTAAAACAACTAAAACATTTGAAACACAACCAAAAACATTAAAAACTCACTAAAACCTAAGTAATTCCTTGAAACAAAAGATTCATCCATCCAAAAGCTAAGAAACAATTTGAAACATATGAAGTTTCTAAAACAAACAAAATATCCGAAGACCTAAGAAATTTATGTCATGAAAACATATTTCCAAATAAACATATTTACACCAAAACATAGTTGTAAATTTACATAGAAACTTATTCACACATAAACATATCAAAATCGAAACATAGTCACAAGAAACATGTATTTCCATCGAAACATACGCAAAAGAGAACTTTGAAACATATTTTCAACAAAAAACTTAACAATCTTGTTTCCATCTATTCCTTGATCATGTATGAATTCCTTGAAACACACTTTTCTTCCAATTTGGCGTTGACAAAACATGGTAGTTTCATCTTCCCAAAACACGAAGGGGATAATTTTCTGGTTTATTGCGAAAGATCAAAACCAAAGGCAATTGAGGTGCATCTAAATTAAGTATGCACATAAAAATATATTGGTCTAATAATTATTTCTCCATAGGAATGGTGAATTGAAAAAAATGGAACAAAACAAAACAATTTCAACGAAATAAGAACAAATGAAATAATCAAAACTACATTAAGTTGCCAATAGTAACGTTGTGGTTAGTTTTGAAACATGATCAAATTGAAAACATGGATTCATGGCAATGCTACACACAAAGAATATCTTTGATTCTAGGCAATGCTAAATAGAAAGAATATCCTTGATTCAAAGAAATGGTGAACACAAAAATATGAAGCTAAAAAACCCATACAAAAAGGTTCAACACTAAATGAAGAAAATAAAAGAAATGGGAGACAAATTTTTGCATTTTATTATGTATCACGAGTTTTGAAACATGAAACCAAATAATGAGATTTTAAGCTTGCCTAAATTGTGTAGTTTGCATTTTATTTCTTTGATGGGGCATTTGGTGGCTTTGACTAAACTTTCCAACCTTGCTTTCTTGGGGCCGCCCATAGGGATTTCTTTTGTACATTGGTCATGTTCTTGTCATTTCTCAACATCTATGGAAGTTAACTAATGGAATTTGCCCTCATCATATCCTCCAAAACATAGTCAATTCTTTTGGATTCTATTGGCAAAACAATAACACGCAAGAAGAAATCTTCTCCTTTCCCACCATCACACATTATGACTATTGTCCAATTTGATTACATTTCAATTACATTTAACCATCTTAAGTTTGCAAGTGGCTTGTTGCATTAATTAGTAGTCAATATTATTCATAGTTGTTACATTCATTATGTTATTCATTTATGAATATAATTTGGACTATATTTTTGTTTTTAATAATTTCAAATTGTTGACGTGGAAATTGAGGTAGCCTTCAATTTTATTTAAACAATACATTATAATGGGTTAGTGATTTTTTTGACATTTCTTCAACTATCAACATGGTACATGAGTTGAACCTAACACTTTTAATATGTTGAAATCATTGCTCACAAATTGCATTTTGTTCTTATTATAATATATTGAAACACATGCAACTCAATATTTTGTAATTAAACTTGAATGGTTTAGTGATTTTTTTCACATTTTAGGAATTATTAACATCTTTACATGAATTGAATCATTAACTTTGAACTTATTGAAACCACTATTCAAATGTTGCATATTGCATTTTATAGTATATATTGAACCACACATAACAACTTAATGTTTCACATTTATATTTGAATGGGTTAGTGAGTTTTTTCACATCTGTTGAACTATTAACATTTGTACATGAGTTGAATCATTCACTTTGAATGTGTTAAATCTATTACTCATGAATTGTATTTTGCATTCACCATAATTTTTTGAAATAGATATATAAAACTTGGCAAGTCTCATATTTATATTTGAATGGGTTAATGATTAGGTCAAAATGTTCATGCATGCATAGTCTAGGATGCATGTAAACCTTTAAATTATAAAATTTTCATATATTAAATTCATGTACATTTATGTAAATTAGAATACGTGTTTTTTTTTCTCCTAGTTTGTTTTAGGCATCATGGACAAGTTTTTCATTATGAATGTTCATGATGCCACACCAAAAACCCTAATTTTTTTCCCTTTTTTTTGTTGTGTGAAAACAAATCCATGTTAATTGAATTTTTAAATTATTATTTATATTTTAAATGTGACTTATTAAAAAAAAAAGGCTTGATTTACTACAAGTTTATGTTTAAATTTTTAAAGATCAATTTGGAATTTTCATTTGAATGAGTCAAATAAATGAATGAATTGTAAATGGTGGTAATAATGACATCAATGATTTTTTAAGTCTTTTTTATTTTTCAATTTTGTAATGTTCTTTAAGATCATCCACATGAAAATTTAGCCATGTCTTGGCTATAGACCATATACGGAGGTAAATTTTTTAAAAATATTTTAATATTTTGGCTACAAGTCCTAGAAACCATTTTAAAAGTTTATATTTAAAAAAATTTAATTTTAATTTGAAAAAATAATTAATACTATTATTTTTTATTTTAAAAATTAAATTTTGATGTTGATGGTTCTTTTAATGTTTGCAAAATGGTGGAAATTCATCACAAAAAAAACCATCCATTACATCATTAATATTTATTTTAAATTCTAATAAATTGGATAAGGTTTATAATGATCTTGAAAATCAAGCTTAAATGCTTTCAAATAAATTTGATGTTGGAATTGTTTGTGCTTAAGGTTGGAATTATTAAAATTATTTTAAAGTTTTTACTCATTGGGGATAACCTTTTTTTTTCAGAATTTTTATTTAATTTTTTGGAGTTCTTTTTGTTTACATTTTTTTTTGAATATGCACCATTTTTTCCATTTTTTCCCCCGCAATAATTGTCAAGTTAGGAAATTTGAACCACAAAAAATGGTGGTTAGTGGGAAGATGGGTAGTTAATCTAACTATTTAAATGAAAATTTCACCAAATTATTATTTTTTGCTTCTATAAAAGAAAAAAATGTAAAAAATATTTTTACATCATTAAAAATAGAAATAAAAGTTGCAATTTTTTTTCAAAGTTGTGTAATTGATCTTTTGTACTAGTATATGATTCGTCTTGTTAAACAAATATGGTATTGATAATTAATTAGCTATATTGAGTACTTAATTAATGTTTTTTCTTGTGACCAATTTTTGCCAATTTAAGGGGGCAACAACATCACGAAAAAAAAATTTTAAAAGATTTTTTTGGGGTCAAATTTAAAATACATATTTTCACATTTTTATAATAAAATATAATAAAATAACCACAATATTGAAGGATTTAAACAAGTTTCCAACTACACCATTTGTTTATAACCAAATGTTGCAATCTACTTATGGATGATTACCATTTTAGCAACATTCCCAAAATAAATAAAAACATTTGTACCTAATCATATTGGGGAAAATAAAATCTTGTAATTCTTTTTAAAATGGAGATATTTATGTAATGAAAGTAGAATTTTAAAAGACTTATTATTCATGCATTTTTGAATTCACATTGAATTCACAAATATTCTAGGTCAATTTAAACCAAAAAAATTTTGTATATTTATTCATGAAATCCTATTTTAAGTTGTTTTTTAATCCCTTTAAATTTATCTTTTTGTCAATTATTGAATAAGCTTTTAAATATTTTTTTCATTTGTAGCATTTGAATAAAAATTTAAAAAGAAAGTGTATGTTAAAGTTTGCATTTCCTAAACAATTTCATACACACCAAACACAATAAACTTAAACCTTTTTTTCTTTGTTAATAAAGTCTTAAAGTGGTTTGGTGGTTAAAACTTTGGTGTGTTTTCATAAAGTCTTGGGTTCAATCTTCAATGGATATGTGTTTTAATGTATCTTGTACTATTGTAATTTATAAACATGTACATCATGGCGAAATGACTTCAAAATAAAATCACCAACAAAATATAAATAAATAAATAAATAAATAAATAAATATTTTTTCATAGCATGTAAATTTGTCATGGAGTGCCATGACTAAAATACAATTAGTGACTCCATCATTGGAAAACAAAACGAAGAAAAAAATTGTACGATGATGGGGCATGTTATTCCACACCACATTAATTTGGGACCTCATATATCCATGTTATAATTTTAAAATTAAAATTCTCTAGTGCAACATGTGACTATCCAAAACAATTTAAAAACATTTCACTTAAAAATGTCCTAATCAATTTTATTTTTTTACCAAAACTATACAAGTTGCATATTAGTCAAATTTTTCCCATTTCATTAGGAACCTAATGAATTTGGGTAGTGGAAAAGGACAAGATTTCTTCTTGTGATAATGTCATCATCATAATTGAACTTTTGTCCAGGGCAATAAAGAACTAAAAAACTTAGGTTTGGACGAATTAGCTTTTGATGTAAGGATTTCAACACTTTCACTTGAAGGTGCTTCACCTTAAATGCCTATTAACCACTTTACAAGAAACAAAAAAAGTAATGAGTACTCTAAAAAAAACATGAAACATAGAAGAACATTGACCAATGGGAATATGCACTACTACACAATCCACTAACCTAAATCATTATGGGGTTGTAAAAGTGAACCAAATTTACCATGCCCTAATTTCATTTCACTTTCAATGAAATTGTAACTACACATTCACTTATAGTCAAAATAATTTACTAAAGTTATTTTTGGAACTATTAAAATTCCAATGACGATGATTCTCATTGGAGCTAGTTTAGGTAGGACAATTTTAAGTTCCAAAAGTTGTCATACATTAGATAGTTATAGCGTGGAATGTGCGCTTGGAATTTGTTGTTTCACATATTTTGTTGTAACAATGTAATGAAATTATAGAAAGTCACTTCATTTTTTGTTGTTGTTTCACATCTTTTGTTGTAGCGACATAATGAACAATGGTGGAGATGATGGGCATTCAAGCAACAGTGTGAGGTGGAGGAGGAGCAGCTTCCACCAATTGCTTGTTTCAAACTAGGTGTGATTTGGTAAGTGGGGTACGAAAAATGTGTCCCATATTATTGGAATGACAAGACGAATAGTGAAGACGAATAGATAAGAGAAAAATAGAAAGAGCAATGGGGGTAGTGAGTGTCACTCTATATTGAGGGGAAAGAAGGTGTTAAACGATGGTAGTTTCCAAGTACATGTTTCGTTGTAATGGATCAAGGTAAAGCTTTTCTATCCTTCATAATGTTCTTTCATTTTAAGGTATCCACTTCTCTTAATCCATGCAACCTCTATCATTGAGGTGGAGGTTCCAAGATCCAATTATCCTTACCAAAGTTGGATCATTCATGATCACTAACCAGTATTAAAAATAATGGCATTGGAGTATTAAAAATGTCCAGTTCCCCTAGAATAAGGTCAATGATCATGATGTTGGGCGTGATAATTAAAAGGGAATGATTGATTTTTTTGAAGATATTCAACTGCATCTTGGCAAGTCAGATTGTGTGAAACAATGTACTGAGAACAACAATTTGGGGGTACTGGCAAGATTTCAGTTTGAACTTTAGTAAAGCTCTATAACGCAGTACTTCAAACCTAGAGCTTTTGGTTTGTTGCGCTAACATGCATGATCATTCCTAGCAATGCACAAAGAGAAAGAAAGATTTTGAAGCTTTGGTTATGATGGTGTTGGAGCTTTGGTTGCTATTGCACAACTTGCAACATTTTAAGGTTTAGGGATTTGTGATTAATCCATTGTTGTGATTTTTGTTATCAAGTTCACAATTTTTGGGTTTGTGGAGCTACTGCTTCTACTTTTAATGGTATATGATGATGATGTTATTAGGTCAAAGGATATGGTGGTGGAAATAATAAGGAGCAATAAGGGTCTAGGGTATGAGATTGTTCGTGGTCTTGCAAAGCAAGGTCTTACCATAGTCCTTACTGCACAAGATCGAATAAAAGGATTTACTAATTCCAGACTTTCCAAGTTGAAGGCCTTGATTCAGTTCATTTCCACCAATTAGATGTGATTAACACAAATTATGTGAAGAAGCTTGCAGCTTGGTTGTAGAAAGAATTTGGAGGTTTCAATGTTTTAGTAAAACGAGATGATGAAAAACCCACTTCATGTGACCCATCCTTAATTCACCACTGTGAACCATACCGATACAACCATATGTGGTAGTCTCGATTTTTAAGAATTACATTAAGGGTGTTCGAATGTGGAAAGGTTATTAGGGTTTTTGGCAACTTCAAATTAGAATAAGGAATGATGAATGCGCATGGTTGCACGGAGGGTGTTTTCTTTTCTGAAATACGATATTGGTGAATAGGATGTTGGGTTAGTTTTTTTCTTAAACAAAACTCTGGTGAGCATAGTTTTAAAACTTCAATTGTGTAATTAGGGATGAAAAATCTCTAGAGGGTTGGGGGTAAAAGTAGACACCAAAATTTGTGGTGTTCAGCAAAATATTGGTCTTATTCTAACATTTAGTGAGTAGCAAAGATGTTTGAGATTCATGAAGTCGTTGAAGGGTGTCAATGAAAGGTCCAATAAAGATAGAACAATATTCAAGCCTTATAAACATAAGATTAATTCGAGATAACGTAACGGTTAAATAAATAGTGTGATAGTGTGGCAATGGCAACAAGAGTTTCATAATGAATGAAACATTTATTTAGATTATGGATAAGTTCAACAAGGAGCTATAATGACAAGTTGAATCCTGGGCTATGCCATAGTGATGGTTCATAACTGCAGGAAATCTAAGAGGCGTTGAATGGTGCGAACTAGGTAGTATGCCTTATTGTTAAGAGGCAATCGACGAATCAGACCGCGCAACCAATGATAATGTCCAATGCCAAGAACTAAAAATCATGCAAAGATAAAAATGTCTTTAGTTTCATAACAACTTTCACAGATAGTTTCAAACTCATCATTAGAAGTGAAGTCAACTTGCAAGAAGATCACTAAGGTGTGAAAGTTTGGAAAAATACGATAGTACCAGGTTCGAGGGGGTTCAACTTCAAAACAAGCACGCACCTCTCAAGGTTCGGGATCTTCATCACGAGGATGTTGCGTTAATGTCAAATCTAGAAATGACTTTGAAAACGGTTTTTCATTTACTTGAGCGGCTTGGGGCCCCGTAAGACGTGACCATGTGCAACGCCATAATTTCAAGGAAAGGAAAAAAAAACAAATCAAAATCAAAATTAGATCAACAATGAATGTATGGAGGACTTGTTACATCGAGATGCGCAATCATAATTTATAGGTCAAGGAAATGGAATGAAATGCGTAAGTAACGGCCTAAAACCATGGTAAAGTAAGTAAGACTTTAAAGTCAAAGGAAAAAAAATGAAGGTTTAAGTAAAATTTGGTGGGAGGAAAGTGGGAAGAGGTAAAAAGGTGTTTCTCCTTCACCTTTCCAAGGGCCATCAAACAATGGAACCTTTCAAAGGCCACCAAGCAATGGAATCTTCCAAGGGCCACCAAACAATGGAACCTTCCAAGGGCCACCAAGCAACGGAACCTTCCATTAGCCACCAAATTAGGATTTTCCTTCACATCTTCCTTCTCCTTTTCTTTAAGAGGGTGAATTCAGATCATTAGTGGCTCTCTCTTTTCCTCGGACATAATTTTCAATTCAAATCTTGAGAAGATTTATTCTCACAACCTTGTTGAGGAATAAAATAATGATTAGTCTTAGTAGATGGTAGGAAAAATGATAGTAGAATGGAAATTTGTAATAGTTTTGAGAGAATGGAAGTGAGTAGGGATAATGTTGGGAGGTTGAAATCTTAGAGACATCTCACAAACCCTCTCAGGTTTGGTAGCATAACTTCTTAATGGTTTAACTACAAGCTTAGGATTTGGTAGCAAGGTGCGCCTTGTAGTTAGTTTTCTAATGAAATAAAACAAGTTAGATTTGAATAACATATGTATAAGGAATAATATTTCAAGTGACTAGTGGTCTACAGCCAAGTTGAACTTACTACCTTTGTAAAACCCTCTCGGGTTTGGTGGCATAACTTTTTATTAGTTTAGTTATAAAACTTATGATTTGGTAGCAAGGTGTGCCTTGTAGTTAATTTTTTAATGAACTAAGGCAAGCTAGATTTGAATAACATATGTGTTAGGAATAATATTTCAAGTGAATGGTGGTTTGCAACCAAGTTGAACTTACTACCTTCGTAAAACCCTTTCAAGTTTGGTGGCATAACTTCTTATTGGTTTAGTTATAGAGCTTAGGATTTGGTAGCAAGGTGTGCCTTGTAGTTAGCTTTCTAATGAGCTAAAACAAGCCAAATTTGAATAGCATATGTGTTAGGAATAATATTTCAAATGATTGGTGGTTTGCAACTAAGTTGAACATGGTGTTGAACCTTTAAAAGTTGGTTTAAATGAATGACAATTTGACATAAAATTCTAGGATTTGAGGTGTTTAAGCTTGGAAAATAAATCTATCAATTCTAAATCATAAATGATGCATAGGAGGTAAGTTACTTGGTTTCAATTACAAATGCAATTTAACGTTTAGAAATACACTTGCATTTTTCTTTCACCGATAGCATATGTACTTTCAAGTATAATCACCTCATAGAATCGGGAGTAGAGGGACAGAAAGTCGCCTCACAACCACATACTACAAAAACATTCTTTTAAAAAACGGAGGAATGAAATTTCAAAACTTGGAAATTTATTGATCACATGAACAAGCTATTTGCCAGCTTCTGAACTTTGAAGGTTGGAGATGTTGATGAAAGATAAAAAGCATAATTTTTCAACAAAATATCTTGGTGCATAAGTAACATCAAAAAGCACATGTGACAAATTGTTAGATGGTGTGTAAATCTAAAGGTATGATGACCATGAACTTGTTGATATGGTGGTGATGATGAACATATCAACAATGTTGTTGTAGTTCAAAAGTTTTCACAAGTTTTTGAAGATGCTTAAGAGACCCTTGAAACAAACTATTTTGGAACAAAGACTATGACCAAATAGTTGTTTCCATTATTCAAATCAACATTTCCTACTATAGTTCGCAACAAATTAACTCCCAACTTTCTAAGTACCTTGAAAAATTCAAAGCCTAGTTAGCTAAAGGGAATCACCACTACATTGATATCTTGCTATAGCTCATTAAGGCCTTTTTGGATCGTCTCTCAACTCCTAAAGCTACCAGCAGTGCCCCATCTCATCAAGGCATCTCAAATGGGTCTAATATTGGTGCAAAGAAGGCTGGCATTATGAACATCAATGATTTTTCCTTTTCACTTGGAATAGAGAGCATCAATTTATAAGCTCCAATGCTACATCAAAGAAAGTAACATTGTCCATAAGGTCTGATTTTCCTCCTCAATTATCTTAAGTGGCATTTTATAGCTTATTTGTTCTTGCTTCCTATATCTTTTTGTTTTTTAATCTCAATCATAACAAGATATTCGATGTTGTTATTGTCATGACTTTGAAATTGGTACATTCGTACAATTTTGGAAGCTCTATATCTTGGAGTATATGTGTGACCATATTTGAGGACTTGGTGTGAGTGAGCAGCTATGGATAGAAAATGGTTTTGGAGCATATCATTCCCTTGCAACAAAGGAATGGTTTGGCAAAAGGGTATGTGCCACAAAGCAACAATTCCATGATTGGCTTCCATGCTTTAGCAAATGTTATTCTTACTCTCACCAATGTTAATATTGATGGCCAAATTATGGTGGTGCCAAATAATGGAAAGAATTTTGAGCCCACATATGGATATATCAAGTTTGTAATGTTGAATGTTGCCAAGCACTTTGTGGAGGTATGATTGTAAGCCACATAATTATGTATAAAATAGGGTGATATGTTTGCCATTGTCTGCACTCATTAAGGTTTTGGCCTCAACAAGCTTAGCTTACTTATGAAACTAACATGAGCTAGAACAGACTTTGAGAGTAAGGTTAACATGTTATAAACTCACAATAACATTTCATTTCATCACAACACACATTTCAAAATATGTAAGAGGAAAATGTATATCTAACTTATTATCTATCTCTAGATCTAATTTCATAAAATTATTTCAAGTATCTAGAACTTAGCCATTGTCAATTCATGTGTGCATGTAGAATTGCATATCGACATGGGATTTGTGATTAAAGCAACATTCTTATGTTCGAAGAAGGACCAAGATGATCACATGTAGTGGTTTGATGTAAGTGGTCAAGGAAGCAAGAGCTGTTATACTAATAGGAAGCACCATGCAGCCTATTTATCAGTTGTATGACTACCTCTTTCCACATTTACCTCCTGAAAAAGTATGTATGTTAGTACCTTGTTCCAATTTTGCAGATTTGTTGTCCTCCTAATCCATCTACTTTGAATTACATAATTAGCCTTCTTTACTTTAAGTTGGGCAGAATAGTTAATGAGTTCCATGAATTTTTTTAATTATTTTTTCAATGTGTGTGGAAAGGAGGGTTCTAATAAAAGCTTCCACTTGACCATCATATGGCCATTTGTAGGTCCATACATTTTCATGTGGGCAGATTATGCCACCTAATAATATTTTTCCAATTGTTTTTGCTCGAAGACTTGTAGGACACACATTTGATTTCACCTACCTATTTTGTGGAACACCAATAGTGGTACATATTATGAACATCATGTCATGGTGCACCTCACTGTGAGCCATGGATTATAATTCAGCAAGTTGTTAAATTTTTAATCCATAATTTTCTTTAGTAATAATGATTTTGAATCCTTATAAACTTCCAAGTAGTAATTATTAATAATTGAATTAACCTTTAGATATTTCTAAACGTAGAAAACTTTCTTATTTAAATTAATGTAACATTTGATTAATTTAAAAACCTAGTAAACCTTCCAAAATGCATTCTCATTTTTTTGTTGTAAAGAGGTGAAAAGGGATGTAAAATTAGACGTGGTTTTATTGATATATTGGGAATACAAGCCCATAATTAACATTAACATTTCGCCATGACAATATTAAATTAATTTTATAGAATAATCTTCAGGCACCAATGATGTACTTATAAGATTTTTAGGATGTACTCCTAATACATCTTTATTTAATCTTCACTTCTATTAGGTTTTTAAATAAAATCGAGATTGAATTTAAATACTAGCATTTCCACCTTAGTAGCTTCAAGTGAATTACAACTTAGTAAACGACTTAAAGGGGATAAAATACAATTGCATAAAAATTCAAAATGTCAGAATGGTGCGAGCTAGGTATTTGGTTCAATGCTCCATGGAAATGGGGTTGATTGGGCCTCGTAGCCAACAATAATGGCCACCACTGGGAACCCAAGTTTGACAATGAAGATGAACATTATCATTTTCACACTGACATTCTTCAAACCTTTTTGGCTCAATTCCACGAGCATGAACAAATTCTAAGTAAATTGCTAAAGCATTTGGGTTAGGAGACAATCTATGATCCCATGCCGAATGATTGACTCAAATGTGCACCACTCTTTTGGATGGTTATTCTTCACACGACCATTGAGAGACATTCATGTTAAGTGATGTTTCTTCAAGTTTTTCCTTTTCTACTGGTGTAACTGGAAGATTCAAAGGCATAGCAACATCATCTGCCATGATTGAATCTTCACTTGCATCAACAAAAACCAAAGGGGTAGTCGGAACAATTTAGTATTTGCATTCGAAAGGGGTCAATGCCTTTATTTAAGAAATTAGGGTAGGCGTAATGTGTGGCAGTGACGGCAAAACTTCATGAAAACCCGAACATCCTAGTTCCGATGGATTCATGAAGCCCTAATTTTGACGATGGATCTAGAAGTACATGGGAACTCTTGTAATGGAAATGTTAATTCCAATTTACTATGTACCACACAATTAATTAATACACGATAAAGAATAACTAGGGGATATTAAGAAAGTAAATGGTACACAAAAATGTTATTACTACCATTGAGTTGATTTAATCAAATGGAAATTCAAGGATGTTTACTTATTACTACTGATAAATTATCTTAACAACTAGTTACTTGAAATAATTAAGATGAAAAAATAGGATGTTAAAGTCAAATGAATGAAATTGACAATGATCAAACCCAAAAACCCCATTAAAATGTCCAAAATAGGGAAAAGGATCCAATCCCATTGGTCATGAGGATTATCATCCTATTTCATTGGAGGATGGAACCCTTTTAGTGTTTCATTAAGCACAAGAATTCTCATCCTAAACTCCATTGAAAGGCAAATCATTCTTGATTCTCATTGGTTCATGAAGGATAAAGAGGTCATTGATTGAAGAAAAAGATTTCCACAACTTCCATTATATAAGGAGAACAAGTTCAAGGAAAGGGCATGGAAAGCTTGGGTGAGAAGAGTTTTTTTTTTATCTTGTGTTTTCTTCAAAAGAGGAAGAGAATGAGTGTGTGAGAAGAGAACTAGTTGTTATGTGTGAAAATATGTTGTTCATGGAAGCAAATGTGTGCAAACAAAAGAACATGAAAGGAAGTTATGTGTAGCAAATAGTTGTAATGAAGTTCATGAAATGATTTCCATGAGCAAGCCTCTGGATTCTTAACTAAAATAGTTGTTCCTCTTAGATCCACCGTTGGATTTATTTCAAACTTCAAAAAATTTAATTTAGGGAGTGTAGAACGTTCTTTAAAATTTTTTGCATCATCAGGGATGTTGCAAGGGAGCTACATCTGCCGAGAGTAGAGGGGGTTGACGTTGTCTTTTTTTTTTCAAATATGGTCAAAATAGCTTCTAGTTTTGAGACATAACTTTTGATTTTAGAAATAAAAACTTATAAGATTTTGTAGCATTATTTCTTTAAAAATTAGATTTCCAACAACCTTATGCATGTTAGATTAGGAGATTATATGAAGATATTATGAGGAATGGAACGAAAGGGGGGTCAACCATCAAACGTAAACATTGATTAAACATCAACACAATGCTTATTCACATTTCATCATGGTGATTTTTTATTTTTTTCAAAATGTCTTGGTATGCTCTAAGTGGACACAATGCATTAAATCATTTAGTAAATTTCATTACATTCTATTGAACCACCTTAACTTGTTAGAATACAACTACATAGTAGTTTTGCCCCCAAATGAATTTTGTGAGTGCATATCTTCATGTGGAAAGGTGTGCAAGAATTCTTCACACTCACCTTCTATCAATATCTTTTTAAAATTAAACATGGTAATGGATGGGATTATCACAATAGGTGCGAGTTTTTTGTTTAAGGGGGTGATTACTTGTAACATAGAATTTTTTGAAAGCAAGAAATCGTTAGTTAATGTGTGACCACTTTAGTGTTATATTTGAAAATTTCCATGGTTCCATTGATCAAAGCATAAAGGTTCCTAACAAGGGGTTTTCAAAGCAATGTCTAAGGATGTTTATGGGTTACTAGTGAGGAGTCTTAGGTTATTTTGTCTATGTTCTATGAATAGGTTATGACTTATGACCTAAAGTTTAAGAATTAAAACTAAGTACATGCACTATTGGGCTAGTAATACTCAAAAAGGAAAAGATAGCAACAGTCATAGCACTTAGAGCAACAATAGAACCAAGTAGAACAAAGTGTGGTGCAAAACTTGACTATGCAGTAGGAAAGACCTAGTGATTCACCTAGCCAAAGTAGGAGAGCCCTGGCTCCCCCTAAATCAAGCAAGACCAAGGATTCTAGGGTAGTTCATGCGAAGCTCGAACATGGAAAAACTTGTGCAGTAGGTGATGCAAGGAGTGGGTGATGTAAAGGTGGTAAGTGGAGGCCAACATGCAGCTTATCTACAAAAAAATAGATGATTTTTTCCCCCTTTGGCAAGAAGAAGAAGAAAGCGAAGCAAATCAAGCAGGGTGAGCATCATTGAAGAAATTGTTTTTGGAGGGATTGTAATTTCTAATTCAATTCAAGTTTAGTGGAAAACTCACATAATCAGGGTGGTGGAAGGTGAAGAGCTCAATTTTAAGGTTAGGAAAGCCTAAGGTGCTAGAGCATGTAAGCTTGAAATGTCAATGATGGTTATATCAAATTTGAAGGACATGACAACCTTGACTAGGAGAGTGGTAGCAAGGTTTATGGGCATGGTAGTAAGAAACATCCATAAGGACAAATTGATCATTTCTGTAGCATAGTGAGTTTGAATGCTTTCTTACTCAAGGAATTTCAAGAAATGGTGGCACTACTAAAGGTTATTTGTCATGAGATGCAACAAGGCTTGTCTATTATGAATCCAGGACCCATGACGCACCAAGTGATTGATTCCACCAAACAAGTTCTCAATATTATCGAGATAAAAGAAATAGGTGATTGCTCTTTTGCTTGATTTAGAAGCATGGGTTTGCAGGTTGTTATGAAAATGCAGGAATTGGAAAGGGGTGAAAGCATGATTGGGGGAGGCAAAGTATTATTCCAAATGGTAGTTTTCCATACTATCACTAACAAAGTATTCAAAGCCACAATGATATAAAAATATAATGAATATTAAATGATAAAATCATAATAGTTATGAAAATACCTTCTTATTTCTAAAAGCAGTTTGAATTTGGATACAATCACATTATACTTTGATTGTATTCTTTTCTTCTCAACGATTGTCCTAGAATATAATTACCACGTCACATGGAGTTAGTATTATAAAAATTTAATTTTTTAAAAAATTAATATTTTCCACTAACCAAGACATCTTAATGTATGAAAAAACCTTAAAAACATGCTTATGAAACATCATATTAATTTGGGATAATTTGGCAAAAATCAAGTATTAAAAAAATGTCCATTGAAAGGAGTATATCAAAAATCAATATTTTCAATTAGAAGTTTGAAGATGAAATGTTCTTATAACTATGCTTGAGGGAATCATGTTTTTCGATTTTTAAAAACTTCAAATCCATTCATTGAAATGACATTTTCAATTCATAAGCATAATAGACTAATTGTTTAAAAAAATTCATATGTCTTAACATTTACACCAAATTAAACCAAAATTTGACATGCCGTAAGTCATGATCCAAAAATATCATGTATAAAGAAATGTATCTAGATTCATTGAAAAAGGATGCATAAATATAATGGACAATTTAATAACTTGAAATTTTCAGAATGAATTTGGTTTGGAGCTCCAAATTATGCATTCGTTTAGGTAAATGAATGTAAATTTCATTACAAATCCAAGTCAACATGGTACTAAATGAAGTTAAACTCAACAACGATGTGTTTTAACATCTTAGTCATTCAATTTGAAAGCAAAATCACATTGGTTCAAGGGATTTTTAATATTGTATGTACATCCAGAATTGCAACACCTTAGCATGCTTTCACCCAAAAGGCTTATGAAAGTTCACAACTAGCACCTAGAATATGCACTCCACAACTTTTTTGCCAGGAGTTGCAATAATTCAATTAGGTCTAGCTATATCACTTCAAATGTTAAACCCACAAGTGTGAAGAGGGTGTTAGAAGGGAACCTCTCCCTAAAAAGTTTTGTGTTGTCAATATCAACAATTGATGCTGCTAGTCTTCTACCTTTTAAAACAGCTACACAATTATGGCCTTTTGAAACCAAAAAAAATCAGATTAGTAGCTAGCATTACCCTAATTAACAATTACACATTGTTGTTTGAACTTTTGACCTTTTTGATATGGTGCATTGGTAGATGTGCCTTTGAGATCTTGGGATTTTTGATACAGTAGTGCATTACCAGCCAATGCAACTTTCCTTTTTGGGGGTGCCAGCCAACCATCGAACAATGTGTGCAAACCAATGTGTAACAAAAATATTCAAAACCTCATATTCATCTAAATAATGTGACAACATTTGGAATACCTATGCACACATATTTAACACATTAAGTCCAAGCATGGTCACCCATATTCATAAATAACAACACAAATAATACCCTCTAGATTTCGCTATAAAGACTCCTATACCATTGCTTTGTGAAGTTGGTGATAACACCATTATAACTGCTAGGGTGCATTTATGAATATTAAGCCACAATGTACATGAGGTTGCAAGGCTGACAATTGTGGTTGAGGTGAAATCATATCAACTAGAAATTTACTCTAAGCTTTACATTGTAGCTATGTGCTTCCTACTTGTCCTACATTGTTTCCTTTCCCCAAATTCCACAACTAATATGTTACATGTGTAGTTTCATGATTGAACAATTGATGGCATTGGGACCCCAAAGATTGTTCTGGTTTGAAAATGATGAACTACTATTTCTTGTTTTAACTTCTTGTTTTAACATTCTAAACTTTTGGAAATACATTAACTTTTGAACTTGAAGTTCGATTTTTCTGATTCTAGGAATTCATCACATATTTGTTCTATCTTTGTGAATAAGTATCCTTTACATTTATATTCTGTGATTTCAAATATGAACTAAACATACATGTTGATGTTTCTGTACAAACCAAAATTTTAAACATAAAAAAAAGAATTTTGTATTTTGAGGGAATAGAAAACACCCTTAACAAATACAATGTGTAATAAAATTTGGTAGGTTTGTGAGAATTTCAGTGGACCAATGAAAATGGTAAAAATGGCCCATAATTTTTAATGTTTAATAGAATACTTGGTTGTATGTAGTTGTGAAGATTTGTTTTTTCTAGGCAAATGGGATTATTGGATTTGGTGGTTTGTATTTGTTTTCCCAATTATCTTGAATCAACTAATAGTTCATATGTTTAACTTAATAACTCATAGACATGGTTCTTGCACATTAATTGTGCCTTGTGTTTTTTTCAACATTGTGATGTTGCCACATTGGCAATCATCCATAAGGATATTTAACCACATGTGGCTTTAGACCATTTATGAAAATAGTTTTTTATTAAATTTATATTACATTTTGGCTTTTTGTTTCAATGATGTGTATGTAAACATGGGTTTTTTTTTTAAATGGTATATTTGACAATTTATTTTCCCAAAGAAATTTTTCCAAATGGAAAAAATCCATAAAAAATAATTATTGTGTGGATGTTGCTAAGTTATTACAATCAGTAAGTAAATATGATGGTTTTCAACATTTCAACTTCATGTTTTTACAAAGACACTAGAAGATTAATATAATGATGAAATTGACCTTAAGCTAATGAAATTGATAAAAACACCAAATGTAACAATTTCATTAGCCATGACAATTTTTTTTGGGCACCTACACATAAGCTTATTCAAGCCCATAACTTTGATATGGGTTACAAAATCTAGGAGAACATATAACTAGCAACCAAAATGGGTTATGGTCACGACTCATGACCCATTTTGGTCACCTTCTCAAGGTAACACATTTAAATGGGGCGACCCAATTTTAGTCATCGTCTGCATGCTACAATTGTAGCATGGAAATTCGAAATTTAGGCATGGATAGGGGCAAGCAAATTTCATCATCAATTTCAATTGTTCTTTAATATCAAAATGTAGGATATCCCCACTTTTGCACATTGTTTACCATATTTCAATCTCCATAGTCATGGAATAAATAAATTATGGTTGTTCAATTTGCATATAGAATTTTTGGTGGCCTTCCATATTTTGAATTATAAAGCTTCCCAAATTCGTCTTATTTCCTTCTTTTTCATATCCTTTCAAGTGTGTGGACTCTAGTTGTGATGAACATAATCCTTGCCACATACCAAGTTTTGATTATTTAAGGGAACAAGGCATGTCAAAGGGTAATGAAATCCATGTTTTTCAATCGTATCTACAATTGTTGCAGGGTTTTGTCCATTTGTGTTCTTTTAGTGTGTTGAAGACGGATGATAGGCACATCATGTGAAAGCCATGGTACCTTGATGTGACAATTGCAACCACATGACCCGATAAGGTATAATGCAAGTTTTGCAGCTTACAACTCATATATTGTAAGGATAGGATGTTTAATCATTTGGGCTATCATCTTCAAGGGGTTGGCAAAGGAAAAGTTGGTTTATGTGCAAAGGTTAGGCCTCAAGTGAAGACCATGTTTGCAAGGTGTGGTGGGAACATCCCTACTACATTGGATGATACACAAGTGTTCAACTCCTTTCCCAATATACATGTGCTTAATGATGTTATCAACAACAAGTCATCAGGTTTATTTGACGAAACTTCTATTGTGGGCCCCCAAGTAGATGGCACACAATGTTGTTCAATGTTTAAGGCTAGCATGGATGATCCCATTCATATGCCAAACCTTCCCCCTTGCACCTTTTGGCAAATGACCTTACATGAGGGAATGAATTCAACCACTAAACAAAATCTTGATAAGAAGTGGGCAACCTTCTTTTATGAGGACAACATCCAATTCAATGTTACCACCATTCAACCTCCATTGGTGCTATGAAGTTTACATCCAAAAACAAAATGTTTTATAAACCATTGTTGTATCATGCATTTCAAAGAGAATTGTTAAAGATTTCCAAAAAAGATTTGTCAAAAATTGTTATTAAGAACATTAATAACTTAATCCACACATATGGGGCCACCATTTGTTTTAATTGATGGGTGGGACAACGTTAATAGTCACTAAACATCATGTTTGTTTGCCAAAATGGAGATTTGTTTTTAGGAGCCATTGAGACATGGGATCAAAAGGATGCATAATATGTATGCAATGCCTTGGTGAAGTACATTGATCAAGTGGGTGTGGACAATGTTTCCAACACGTGAAATGCATTATTTTCAAGGTTGTGTGGCACATTGTGTTGACGTACTTTTGGAGGATTTGGGGGAAAAAATGTCTTGTGAGCCACCTAAAAATGATTATTTCATTCATTTAGACACACCACATGGCTTTTTAATGTAACCATGAGCCAACCCTCAACTTGTCAAACCCTATAAAAACACAATTTGCCACAAAGTTTCATTGTGGATCGATTGGTTAATGTGTGGGAGGTTATTGAGAAGACGATCATAGACCCATATTGGCTAGTATTTGTCAACTCTTTATGGACCTCCCATTGAAGAAGGGCCATAAAAAAGGTGTGAGAGGTTCGATAAAGTGTGTGAGACGATGTCTTTTGGGACTTTCATGCAAATTTGATTCGCATGCTCAAGCTGATTTTGGTTGCATTAAAGAAGTTTGATGGAAAAAGCTCATATATGGGAAATGCATGGTTTATCATGAAAACATTGGAGAAACATGTGCAATTGTTGGGGCACCCGCCATTTTCATTATCACCAAAATTAGCAAGTAGTGTCAAATGTTAATTCCAATGTTGGTGGAGGATGATAAAGATTAACCTCCATTATGTTGGGGTAGTTGTCAACCATTCTCTTCTTGGAAACAATTGGATCCATGATGATGTCAATGCAAAAGAGGGAATTAAATGTGTACTATGGAAAATGTTGGTTGATGCAACTTCATATGTGCAAACTTTGATAACTTGTAGATTTTGACAAAGGTTGAAGACCATTTACAGACATGCCTAATGCAACCTCATTAAATATGCCTCCCCATGAACGGTGGGATTTGATTATAGTGGGCGTTTGAACATTTACACCCATGGCTAAACATATTTTCATTCAAGCTTGCTCAACATCATTATGTGAATGAAATTGGAGTTCATATTCATTTGTGCATAACAAGATGCATAATCACCTCACATTTGACCAAGTAGTAGATTTAGTGTATATTTACACCAATAGCAAGCTTTTGAGGGAGTGACTTGGTGCCATTCCCACAACATGTTATGAAAAGAACATGTTGTCAGAGGATTCCACGTTTAATATCAATTCCATCGCAAATAGCCAAGCTATAGATGATTTTGAAGGTAAAATTACGGATGACTTTAACAAACACAAGTTTAATGGAAGCATGGAAATAACACTAAAGACATCTTTGGGGACACCAACAATAGTGCACCTAAATTAAGCCAAGGAAATGAAGAACCTAACAATCCATATACATTTGTTGACAAATATGAGTTCAACACCATGCCAAGAATTAGAAATGATGTTATTTTCGTTTGGTTTTTTATAGGTGAAGGGTATTGGGAAGGTCTAAATTTTGACCCATTTCAAGAGGCACAAAATGCAAATTTGCCTATTGGCAACATTATGATTACTAGAATGATTGATTTTGGCACTGTTGAAAATGTTGGCCACATGGATGGTAACAACATTGGGCTTAGAAATCTATCACCACCCCCTAGAAGCCACATAAAAAGTTGACCAATAGAGTTGACCAATATCTTACCATGGAACCTACCATCCATGTACGATGTGCATGCCTTAAAAATATTAAACGATGAATTGCATGGCTGATAACACCCACAACACAACATTAATAACACCCTTTGCAAAACACTCACAAATGACAAAAATGCATGTCCATGTAAGATCATCCCCATCAATAGTGATCAGGCCCACAAGTCTAATTTTAGCACTACACCTTTTAACACATATTTAAAATGAACATTGAAGGGTAACATTTGGATTGGTCAACAAATGGTTGCTTTACTAAGATTTATTAATAGATTAAGTGGGCAAAAAGGGGAACCAATGTCACCTCCACAACCTTCAGGACCAAAAGAGGTCACAACAACATGGTTTGACATCAAGGGGACCACACATGGGCAAAAATGCGAGACAAGGTGGCCAAGGGATTTGTTGGGGAAAATTTTGATGACCAAGGATATTTGAATATAAATAGGATTATAAACATTAATGGTTAGTGACACATTAGACGTTTGGTGACTAGGCATGTGGGGAGGGCAATGACAATGGAAGTGTGTGCGATCAACATAATGATGGTGATGATAACACAAATGCATCAAATGATGGTGTTGAAATACAAGGGAAATTTGATTACCATGAACCAAATATATATCTGTTAAGGGGTGAAATTGTTAAGATCAAAGGAACAAGGTCAACACCTTATCATTCAATAGAAAAAAACTACCTTCACTTACTTCACTACAACTATCCAAATAGTAAGTGAAAAGTCATACAAAGGGACAATTGTAGGAAAAAGGTAGGGGGTGTTACCTCATAACAAACCTACTATCATGTTTATCAGTTAATCCAAGGGGGCAAGGGAAACAAGTAGAAAAGGGCAACATGAGTAATAATCATAACTTGATAGTAGCTACTTTCCAAATTGCTGCAATGCCTTCAACGCCCTAATGTTACTATGGAAGGATCTCCAAACCTCAACCACACATGCAAGTCCTTTAGTGACTATGTCATCTACCTACAAAACCTCATAATACCTCCCCATTCCTCTTTACCATTTATAATAAACTGCATCCAACCCTAACCATTGTTTGTCGCTTGCAATATTACTTCCTAGTCTATAAGTGACTACATGTTGGTGTTTCCCCCCCTTTCTCTTTTCCACCAAGTACTAACTACCTTCCTCTGGCAACTAGGAGTAATTTACCACTCCAGAGGCTACCAAGTGGTATGCCTCTTGTCTTTCTATTCTAAAGGAAATGTAGACCTACCATCTCAAGGAACAACTTAATTGCCATATTGCAATCCTCTCTACCTTCCACACTTCCTAATGGAATAAATACACACCAAAATGCATCAAGTTCCTCAACCATTTTCCATTAAAATCACACACAAATACAAGTACATCTCTTCATTACTTTTTCCTCCTTAGTAGTACAACACACATTTTTTCAAAAAAGTCCTTCATCCCAACCTCCAACTACAAAAGTTTTGAATGCATAGAAAATTTCCCAACACTTCCTCTAATCCTCCTTCTCCACAAACCACACAAGGCCCACATTGACCTCTAGAAAATAGGGCCCTTATCCTAATCCCTTCCTAGAAATCTTCTAAATGATTGGGTGGTTTACCCCCCAACTAATCACTAGCATGAATCACTTAATCCCACTAGCTTCACCCCTTGGATAAGGGATGGTAAGTCTACCAAATAACTATTAGTTACTAGGACGCTTATGGTACTAACTAGTTTAAAGATTTCTACCCATTAATAATGCCCAAAAGGTTTTGGGTCTAATGGTCCTTCCACAATATGTATAATTAAGGCTAACCATTAGACCATGGTTTAAGTGACGCCATAAGCTTTTTTGAAACATAACATGATATTTTTCAAAAACAAACATTATTTTTCAACTCTTTATAATTTGTTTTTCAAAACTAGATTTTTATTTTCATTTTGTGATACGAAGGTACAAACTAATGTTGGGTGGATATAAGATTTTTTCAATATTCACTAGTTCCACTTATCTACTAATTTGTTATCCATCGATTCTAGTTTTTTTTACTTTTATTTTTTCAGGTTAATATCTTGTAAGGATATCAAAAAATTTAAAAATCTAATGCCACATTTCAATATGGGCGACTATCCACTAGCGTTAATATCCATCAAACATCCAAGCATTCTAGATAACAAAATACAACAATTTTTTCTCCAAAAATACATAAGATAAAATTACAAGTCCAAAAGTTCATCTTGCTTAAATTCACCTTCATATTGTTATGATTATTCCTCTAAGGCAACATTAGCTTCAATCAATTTTGTCAAACTAGAAGGTGAATTACAACCTACCCTAGGATCATTGGGCCAATTTTTAGTAACAAAAATTAATTTATTTTAATTATTTAATTACAAGTGGCATCTCTTCAAATTTGTAAACAATCCAACCAATGAAAAAATCCTTTCAATTTCTATTTGAAAACTAACAATGCCAAGAATTTGACATGTAATAAATGTTACAAGTGAAAAAAAAAACTCATGTTTTCCTCACCACTCCAAAAGACATTTAATGTCCTTCACATCCATTTGAAACCTATTAAACATTTGTAATTCCTTGTTCACTAGCTACATCGTTGGTTCATTAGTTCTAATAAACATTTCAAAAATGTCGAAATTGCATTCTTCATCAATTTACATATCTGCCACATATCCAAATTTTCCCATAGGATGGAGGATATGGTAACATTTCAAAAGCATAGGAAACAAGGATCATTTATCATATTCTTCAAAAATAAAAACACCATGTTCCCAACCAACAATAAATGAAACTTACCTTAGATTTTTAAAATTGGGGTCTAACACAAGGGATAACACGTTATGTGTTTTTTTTTTCATATTTATTTAATAATGAAATAAAGCCATCTAAAACCCCACATATTTTTCTCCTAATGTTAGATGTAAGCAACGATAACTCCAAAGACACAACAAAATCATCATCAATCAAATCCTCCAAACTAGATGAAATTCCATATTCCTTATTAAGTTTAAGCTCATAGTAATTGCTACATTCAAGGCATTAGAAAGTAATCAATGCCCATGGATTGGTTCAACACAAAAGCACTCACAACTAAAAACAAAACATCAACAATGATTTAATATATGGGCCAAGTCAAGAGTGGAGAGACACAACCAATAATCCTCACTATAGTTTGTCAATTTTAACAAAGAACAATTTTTGCTTTGACTTGTAATGCTTCTTGAAACAATGTAATTTTATTTGTAAATCTATTGAAGTAAATTTAAGATCAATAAAACAACTTGTAATTCAAAATAACTAAAAACAAAATACTTGCAAAAATGGAACAAAACCAGAATGACTAAAAACATAAGTAACCTAGTTTTCACTAAAGTGTTTAGTTTTTTAGGCTTCAAACCAACTCCAATGCAAGCCTTGTTCCACTTTTGATGACATTTACCAAATTTATTTGACCAAGTAATGCATTTTTACAAATATGCCTAAGTAGTTAATAGAAACATATTTCAAGTTTTGGGTGAATGTCCCTAAGGTGGACCAAAAATGGCACATGTGGTGTCCACAATTTTCCTTTTTCATCATTTTAATGTGAATACTTGATGTTTTGAAAATGAAAATTAGTCCATTGAAAGTAAGAGGCAAGAAGAATATTTAAACCTTAAATTTACAAGTTTTCAAATTATGACATGTGCTTCAATTTGATCAGCTAGGGGAAAAGTTAAAAGCAAAAACATTGGTTTTTCGAAATTTTATGATTGGCAAATGTTATGTGGGGTAGTAATGTCATTTTTTACAAAATAACATTTATTAAGTTTTCCATTTCAATAAATTATGGACTTTCTAGACCAATGATAATCTTGTAGAATCCTAATAAATTAATATATTAAGTTTTATTGAAAATCCTTATTTTAACATTATAATAGCCTCACAATCATACTAGGAAAAAAAATGTTACTACATGTGTACAATAGCCTCACAACCACACTAGGGAAAAAATGTTTAAAAAATGTTTATTATGTAAGAAAAGTTCATAACATTTTTTATGGACTATGACAAAAGATCTTACATCATTTGAAAAGTCCACCTTGTAATGAAATGATGGCATTTTATTTTCAATTTTTAAAATTTATTTTTCAATTGTTATAGTTTAATTAAATGAATCCCTTTTTAAATTTTCAATCAAACTTCAACACATATTATACTAAACTTAAAGGTACCCCCATAGAAACTGCCCTTGTGACACCAAAACATGGAATGTTTAATGTGCAACCACCCTTCCTACAAAGCTTTTCATAACTTTTTCATAAGCTTTTCTTCAAGCCTAAAGCCTCACATTTCACAACAGATTTCAAAACATTGGTCAATGCATTCAAATTTGAACCCTCATCCTTAACATATGTTATTATTTTATTTTTCAAGCCATATGCATCCAAAAGATCAATGAAGTTTTTAGCCAATGTTTCTCCTATAATTTCAACAACTTCAAATAAACTAAGAATTATTTGTTTGGTTTCCAATTAGATCCCAAGAAAATTATGACCATGACAAATGCATCGATCATGTGCACCCTTCATAGTTATGACATTCTTGGTGCAAGAATGTTATGGAAGCCCAAAGAAGCAAGAATTTTAAAGAATTTAAAAAATATATATAGATCAACCAGTGTAATTTGGTAAACATTCGCGAGTAAAGAATGTTATGACAAGGTGCTAAATGAAGAATTTTAAAGAATTTTAATGTGCAAAATGAAGAATGTCATAACTATGGCACCCTTGGACATCTAGGGATCAAAATTGATAATAACACAATAACATTCATCCAACAAAGGCCAAACAAATGTTTGCTGAGTTTTTTCCACCAAGTAATGCAAAACATTGTGTGTACCAAGCTTTTGGGAAGGGAATTGAACTTGAAGACATAATCGCAACATTAAATGCTTTAAACACACACTTTTTTCAAATTGCAAAGGCAAGTGATTTTTCCTTACCAAAAGTGTTAAGAATGACATAACAAATAATGCATGGTTTGAAAAGTTATATCAAGGGTTATCTTTGAGTTGTCATTAACACAATAGTAAGACCAACATAAAATGTTCCTATTATCAAAACATCATTTTTTTTTGTTGAATCTATAATTGTTCCAAAATGTGTTTAGTTTTATCTTCATTAATTTCTTCATTTATTCCTAAAAATCTATTAATTTTAGTTTGCAAGTTTGGGTTTTCTCTTTCTTCTATTACTTGATCAACTTTCGTTTCATTTATGAATACTACATGTTTTTCATTTTGCATTCCTTGATTATCATATTCATTTAATCCTTCCATTTTTCACACAACTACTCTACAAGGCCAAGGATGGAAAATATAAGCAAAAAAATGCAATGTGTTGTGTGATGTGATGATGTTCCTATGCACAACTAAATATGATGCAAAATATTATAAGCAAAAATACAAAACATTATCAAAAAAATTGTTCAAAGTATATGTTTTCTCCAAAATAATTTATAACAAGCCATGCATAATAAATCATAAAAATTATATGTATGTAAAAAAAACATTAAAAAAATCAAAACAACAAAAAAAGTAGAAAAAAAAGACCAAATGAAAAGAAAAAGGTTTATTCCAAAAAAAATTTTGATTTTTTCTATACTATTTAATCTTGATTCTCAACTTGCAAGAGGGAAGGGCAGGGGGAAGTATTAGGTATTATCACAAGGAGCAACACAAGGAGTAGTGATGTGAAAAGGAACATGTTAATGGGTTTTCCTATTCCCATTAAGGTTTTTTCAACTTTTGAATTTCCAACAACAAGTTCCTAAAGTAACAAACATGTACATTTAAACTAACAAAACAAAAACTATTTACAATTCCTAAACTAACATATATTCAATTTGCACATAATTTCAAGAAATATATTGCTAAAAAAAAATGGTTTCATGTTTTCAATGAAAGAAAAACACAAAATCAAATTAACATAAAAAGTTTCCCACTTTATGCAAATTTCTTTTCCTAAATTTTGAATAGGTACAAATTACTCAATGTTAATAGGTACTCCAACTTGTAGTGAAAATACAAAATTATATTAAAAAATTAAAGTTTTTACATTAGAAATTTCATAAAGTAAATATGGAAAGTAAAGATTTCATGTTTCTCATATTCTACCATCCCTCTTTTATACTTTAAGTTTGAACTTTGAAATGCTTCGTGCAAATCACCTAAACAGTAACTAGTTGATAAAACTCATTCTTTTAATCAACTAATAGAAACTAGGTAATAAAACTATTATAAATAGTTAGAATTCTCAAAATTTGCTACATGTTTTGCTAACTACATGTTCTATCAACTACAAGTTTTGTAGACTACTTGTTCAATAGTGTCACTAGTTCAATTACTACCATTTATGCAATACCAATTCAATAGGTGTCATTGGTTCAACATGTGTCATTGGTTTAATTATTATTGATTAAAGTATCGGTTCACATAAAGTTTTTGTTAACAGAACAACATCAAGCACCAAGAATAGTAGTAGCCAAGGAACATGTACCTAAGGAGCATTGGTGTAAAAAAAACTAGTAGTAGATGCAAAGAGGAACATTAACAAGTGTGAATTAGAAGAGTAGTGACAAGTGTGAAGAGGAGCAATAACAAGCATGAAGAAAAGAAATAACAAATGTAAAGAGGAACAACAACACGTGAAGAAGAGGACCGACAAGCATAAAAAGGAGAAGCAACAAATATGAAGAACAACAACAACGAACGTAAAGAAGAGCAACAATGCCAAAAGAAACAACAAAAAGTGCAAAGAAGAGGAACATCATGAAGAGGAACAATGCGTGAAAAGGAGCAACAACAAATTTAAAGAAAGGTAATAACATGCAAAGAGGAGTAGTAGCAAACATGAAAAGGAGTAACAACAACCACAAAGAGGATCAATAATATTTAGGATGAGAAGCAATAACATCATAAAGAAGAGCATTGGTGCATGAAGAGGAATGTGAAAAAAAAAAACAAAAAATGCAAAGAGGAGCACGAAAAAAAAAAAAAAAAAAAAAAAAAAAAGGAACAACAATAAAAGAAAAAAGGAATTAATATTATATTAAATA
>Ga0116231_10002938_pt1 | contig 35591 bp, 34 predicted proteins | sample S1TSphgellanicum_2_FD_89695 | JGI IMG/M metagenome (GOLD analysis project Ga0116231, IMG submission 89695) | Host-associated microbial communities from peat moss isolated from Minnesota, USA - S1T2_Fd - Sphagnum magellanicum MG | ecosystem: Host-associated > Plants > Peat moss > Unclassified...
ATTTTAATTATAATAATAAAAATAAAAAAAAAAAAAATAAAATAAAAAAAAAAAAAAAAAAAAAAAAAAAAAAAAAAATATAAATTAATAAATTATAAATATTTATTTTATTTTTTTTTAAAAAAAAAAAATAAAAAAAAAGGGGGGCAAAAAAAAAAAGAAAAAAAAAAAAAAAAAAAAAAAAAAAAAAAAAAAGGGGGGGGGGAAGTTAAATGGGAAGCAAAAAAAAAAAAGGAGATAGGTTGACACACCTCTAGATTCCTTGATGGATTCAACTACAAATCCAAAGTTGAAAACAATGAAAAGAGAATGAGTTAGGGCACGCTCCTTAATTCGTAGCACTTTGGGGGTAGAAGGGCATGCTGAAGCTTCGGGATGAAGATTAGGAAAAGTGACAAGCAAGTCAATTATTCACACAGACCTGCACAAATCAAATAACAAGTTAATTAGTGCATAGTTAAAACATTTTTGGTGCATAGACGAGCCACGGGCAAACACGAACTCACAAGACTCACCATGGTTCAAACTTGGGGGAAGCCACCACCTTCCCCCTTATAGTATTCTCTGTGCTTGACCATGGGGCCAGCACCCAAATGTCATTTTGTCCCAGGACTCCCAAATTAGAGTCCCGAATTACCCGAAATTAGGATTTCCACAACTTTGGAGGCCTATAATTTCTTCTGAAAACCTCTGATCGAGATGAGGTGTAAAGCAAAGTTGTAATCCCTATCAAGATCTTTTCAATGGTATGTGGCACAACCCCTTCACGCAAATAAATTGGGGTGATTATCGACTTTTAGTGGTCGAAAGTCAAAGTGGCACTCTGATTCCCGACCTTTCTTTTGGCCATAACTTATGTTTTAAGTATCCAAATGGATCATGCGAACCCATTTTAAACATCTAAGTTCCAAGAGATTTCTAATGATACAAGGACCTTTTCAATCTAATGAGTTTTGAACCCTACAATGGCCCTTTGAAAATTTGGAAGTCCATTAGGATTCCAACTTCCAATGTGGGAGTTCACTTGGGAGTGTGGGGGTTCATTCCCTCACACTTTCTTGCATTCCTGAGAGTATGAAAATGTGACTCCGCTTCACTTTTGGCTCGCACATTCGCAAGCCTTTGCTTTAATCGCAAACCTAAGGCTAAGGTTGTGACATAGGTAGGAGAGAAGAAAAATTAGTTATGGGGGAATGATATTTTGCAAAGTCCTTTTCATTATGGTCTTACGAACTTTTTTCATGTTGCTCCTTTTGTTTAGGCTTTTACAAGTGTAATTGATGATGTTGGAGTCATATCTTTATGTTGCAATGCGTTTTGACAATGTTTCCTTTTAATCCTTTTTTTGGGGGGTCATTTTGTGTTCCCTTTACTAACCAGAAGACTGATTCATTTGCAACAACGTAGGAATTCAACCCAAAACATGAAAAATCAAAACATTTGCATAACAAAAAAAACTTCAAAGCAAAAACTATGTTTTGGAATCTCAAATCATCAAAAGTGATTTGAAATCACACAACATGAAATCATATCCCATGACAAATATCTCAAATCCATTCACACTTAAATTGGTTCAAGATTAACTAATTAACTTAACTAAGTCAATTTATCCCTAACTAACTAAAACTTAATTAAGTAATTAAACTAACACATCTAACAATGATCATCTTACAACTCATAGCATTGTTACAAGCTTCATTAACAACATGTTTAAGGTGAGTTTTGCCCCTTGTCATATTGCACATTCTTTTTCCATGGTTTTGCTTTATTGTTTAAAAAACCATAATTATCAATGATAATGGGAGGTGCAATACTTTAGAAATTTAAAAAAAAAATCATAATCTTCCATTGTAGCGAGGCACAATACCACCATTTTTTTAAAGCCTTTGTTTACATATATATCAAAATCCACATAAACACATGACATTGGTCCATCCTAATCAAATTAAGATCTTCCGTGAATGAAAGTGTCATTTTTTACTTTAGAGGAGAATCTGCTAGAGTAAGTGATTGAGAATATTACATAGAGAAAATTTGAAAAGTATTTCAAGTTTTCGACCCAAGAACTAATAAAATTAGGTCTAAAAAAAACCTATTTGTCCTGTTGAGTTTATCTTTGCATATTTGGAAGAAAAACCTTGTAAGTAAAAATCAAGGATGGGAACCCATCCATCAAAAGTACAAGGCAAATGAGAACACAAGTATACACAACCCAAAAAGAAAAAACAAAAGCAAATAATCAACAAAAAATCAGGTAAAGACCCTACACGCAAAGAGGATTCATGACTACAAAATGACAAAATGTCTTCTATATGATAACAAAGAAGACCTAAGACAAAAGAGATGTCATTTGCTACAAATCGACTAGTGATGGAGGTGCACTAGCTATGATGTGGAAGGACTGGGAAGCCTTAGTGGCTATGTTCACTAGGTGTTGTTCCTTCAATAGGAAATATAGCAAATCTGCATGACCCATATCATGAAACCTGAAGTGTAGGATGAGGCAAGTTGGAAAGTAACAACAACAATCTATGAAAGAAAGGGAAAGAGAAATTAGTTCCAAGAAAAACTAGAAACAATACTGTACACACCCCAAAAAAAGAAGAAGCATACAATCTAAAAGTACAGAAAAGGCATAGGATCCAATTTCTCACATCCAGAGTCAGTTGCAGAGATACATATCTATGAAGATTGCAGAAGAGAAAATCTGCCCCCACAACAAACCTCCACAAGAAACAAACAATCAAACAAGCAAATCTCCACAACAAAGAATAGGTATCACATTGAAAGCAACAACAGATTTTCTTTCTCCAATTAGTTGTTTCTATTCCTTTTCTTGCTGGGAAGAAATGAATGTTGCAAAATGATGATGATGATGATTTTGAATGAACTGATGTAGAAAAGAAAAACACACAAAAATGAATTCCTCAAAATTCATTCATACAAGTCTGCTGCAGTGGTGGTGGTGGTGGTGGTGGAACTTCTCTCTCCCAGCTGCATACAACTGTGTCTCCAAGCTTTGGAACATTTGACAGATCATGTGAGTTTCTGTAATTGGGATTTCTTTTCTCTCAACTCTTGAGATTTTTGCATTCAACTGTTGTTTGTTTACTGTGGCAATTCAGCTTGACGTTGCTGCTACAGAGAAACTGTAGGCCAGCAGCCTGCAGCAGCTTGTGAGGGTTGTTTGTGGGTCCCAAAGAAGGAGAATGTTGCTCGAGGAGATTTGCAACTACTGTGCTGATATTGCCATCATTCATTGCAGTACTAGTCACGACTTTCACAAATACAAGAAAAACAGAAAACCGAAAAAAAAAAAAGGTGGCGACAAAACAACCGAACAAAAAGCATCACAAAAACAAACGGAGAAGAGCAAAAATAGCAACAACCCTAATTCCTTCTCAGAGCTTTTTGCCCAAACTGAGACTGTGAAGCGAGAGCTCCACCGACTGCCTCTCCTTTGTCTTGTGTCTGTCCGTCCAGACGAGTTTGGTTGTTTTGACTGGCGAGATTTCGCCAAAAATCACTCATATTTGAAACTCCTCCTATTTTTGTTAAAAGGAAATCCTAATAAAAAAAAACTAAATAAATTCGCCTAAATTTCGCGCCCTAGGATTTGACGGAGGGGACCAGAAAACTGCTGTAAAAAGCAGCCAGAAATATAAAAGGATTCATTAAAATTTTGTACTTTTTTTTACTGGTGTTTGAATAGCCAGATTTGGCTAAATCTTCCTATGGACGAGCGTCACGGTTACTGCATCTTTTTATGGACGATCGCCACTTTGGTTGGCTTCATCACAAAATTCCACCACTGGGAGACTCTAGAATTGGACCAGTGTTTTTTTTCTTTTTTAGCGAAATTTCGTCATTTTTTGACAAAGAAATTGGATTTTTTTTTTTTGGGAATTTTCTTGCTTCTCTAGTGTAAATTCAACTATTTGTTTGTTTTTTCTTTTGGGTAAGTTTCGCAAAAATTTCTATACCAAAAAATGAAAAAATGAGGAAAAAAATAAAATAAAAAAAAAACCCCGGTACTCCAGACTCCAGACGATCATCAGCAGAATCTCGCCATGTGCATGCATGAATCTCGTTCGTCGTCTTTCGTCGTCGGAGGCGACAGCGGCAGGTCGGAAATGTTTTTTAAAAAAAAATCTGGACAAAATTTGGTGGGAAGAAGAATAGCCTGTATAAATTAATAAATTAATTTTATAATTTAAAATTTAAAATAAAATGTAGCATAGTACATAAATAAAATAATAATTATTTAAAAATAATATTTTTAATATTAATTTTAAAATACACACACACACTCTCACTCACGGACTCCAGACGTTCATCTGCAGAATAGCCTCTATAAAAAAAATAGCCTATTTATATATTAATAGTGGCGATGAAATGAATGCCAAAATCCAAAAGAGTTACGGATCTGTTCACAGCGAGCGACGATGGTCACGGACGTCGTAGTAGTTGGTTTTTACCAACTACGACCACACCAGAGACCAAAGGAATGAATGCTGCTTTCCTGCAACTGTGTTTTGTTTTGTTTTGTTTTGGTGGGGGATTTTGCGCGCGCGCGCCCCGCGCTTGCTTGTTCACTCACTCCCTTCTTGCAGCTCAGGTTTGGAGCTTGCTTTATACTTCCAGTTATTGCTTTATTGCTGTGGAGTTTTGTTGATGTGTTGCGGAAGGAAGGAAGGAAGGAAGGAAAGCTGGTTTCGGGTTGGCTGTTAGTTGGTTGGTGGTGGTGGTGGTGCTGGTCGTCGTCGTCGTCGTTTTGTCGTTTGAAAAGGGTAAGTGTTTGAAGAGTTGACAACAGCTTTCCTTCTTCCTTGGAGGAGCTGTGGAAGATATGGAAATCATGAGAGCTTCTTTGGGATGAGAATCAGGAGAGGAGGAGGAGGAAGAGGAAGAAGAAGAAGTAGAAGAAGAAGAATCCGATGAGAAAAAACTATGACCTGTGCAGTTGCAGCTACACATGTCGTCGGGTTGTCGGAAGAGACGGCCGTGGACCCTTGCTGTTTTGCTGTTGTCGTGCATTGCATTCTCGGGATGCCGCCGGTTTTCTGTAGCTTGCTACATCGCACATCTTGGTAGCACCTAGAAGCAAAAGTGCACACAGAGACAGACACACAGAGAGAGGGGGGGGGGGGGGGGGGGGGGGGGGGGGTGGGGGGTGAGGGGGGGGGTGGGGGGGGGGGGGGGGGGAAGGGTTGCTGAGGAAAGATGGGGAATTATCTGGGATGCATGGGATCGGGAAAGAAGAAGAAAACAACGAAGAAGGTGTGCGTGAACGGCGGCATGCGGAGGACGAGAGGATCGCTTGAAGATGAGTTGATGATGGAGCAACAAGCGCTGGCGCACACGGCATTGCACCCACATCATCATGAGCATAAGGGCGCACAGCTTCTTAGGTTTGAAAGTAGCAGTAACAGCTTGTCGTCGTCCCTGCACCGCGACCACCTCCCAGCAGCAGTGACCACCACAGCCCCTCCACGCCGCAGTTACTCAGGCAAGCCCAGTAGCAGCAGCAAAGTGGAGTACACGCGCAGCTCTAGCACTCGTCCTCGACATTCCAGCGATCTTCTTCTGGATCCTCAACAGCTCCTCAATTGCACTAGGGTATGGTTCTTCCCTCTTCCTCCTCTTCTCTCTCTCTCTCTCGGAATCCTCTTTGCCTTCTTGGACTGCCACAAGGCTAGACTTCTCTTCTTCTTCTCCAACCATCCTCCTCCTCATGCTCATCTTCTATCCATCACCTTGAAGCATGCAAAATGAGCAGATTCTAGCCTGGAAGCTCAAAGTCTCCAGGAAGATCCAAGAGTCACAATATCTTAGCTCAAAGTCTCCAGGAAGAACCAAGAATCCCAATGTCTTAGCTCAAAGTCTGCAGGAAGACTCAAGAATCTCATCTTGCTGCTAATTATCTTCCCAATTGCAACAGTGAATAGAAGAATCTCTTGATCTCTCATGTTGCGCAAATTCTGTGTTGTTCTTCAATAGTGCAACTACTGTGTGATCAACTGACGAATCTCTAAGTGAAGTCATACATGTTGTTACCAATTCTCTTCATGATTGTAATAGTGTCTGAAACTGAAGAATCTCTTGCCAGTGTCATCCCATGTTACCTGCCCATTCTCTTCTTGATTGCATTGGTCGATCTCAACTGAAGAATCTCTTGCATCTCCTGATCTCATCTGCAGAATCTCTAACTGCATCTCCTGTTCCAGCCAATTCTCTTCCTGAATTGCAAGAATCTTAAAACCAGAGAAAAATCTCTTGCATAATCGCATGTTGCCCAATTATTCTTTTCCTCAATTGCAAGTCTCAACTGACAAAGAATCACCTCTTGATCTTATGATGTTGCCCAATTATTGTTTTCCTTGATTGCAAGTCTCAACTGACAAAGAATCATCTCTTGATCTTATGATGTTGCCCAATTCTCTTCTTCCAGATCATCTCAAACTGAAGAATCTGTTGATCTCATGATGTTGCTCAATTATTCTTTTCTAGATATTGCAACTGTAGTCTAAACTGAAGAATCTCTGTATCTCATGATGAATATTGCCCAATTATCCTCTGGATATTGTGACCGTCTAAACCTGCAAAGAAGAATCTCTTGATCTTTTGGTGTTGCCCAATAATTTCTCTTCCAAATGTTGCATCATCAGTATTGGGTCATTTCTCTGTGTGTTTTATGCAGGAAGCATTTTTAGCTACAACTTTGGAATCAAAGCACTTTGTTCTGGTACATGGAGGTGGCCTCGGAGCATGGTGCTGGTACAAATCAATTGCATTGCTGGAGGAGTCAGGATTTGTAGCGACAGCTGTCGATCTTGCTGGCTCAGGAATTGAACCCACTGAACCCAATCAAATCAAAAGCCTTGCCCAATATGTGAAACCTCTTGTGGAGCTTTTGGAAAATTTATCTGGCACTGAGAAGGTATTTCTTTCTTATGTTTTTTTTTTTGGCATTTCCAAAGTAGTCCAGTCTTTTGCATGAATGGATGAGTGGATTTTGTGTATTGCTGTTGAACTCTTTAGCACTTGCAATCTTAAGTTATAAAATTCTGCAAAATTGTGAGAAATAAGTTCTTGTGGGTCTTTTCTGTGATTGAGCATTTGTTCAGTATTGGGTTTTAGGGTTTAGGATCAGTTTGGTGAAGGACTTTGCTACAAAGAAACTAATTACACAGTAATGGTCAACCTGCAGGTGATTTTGGTGGGTCACAATATAGGAGGTGCCTGCATATCGTTTGCAATGGAGTGTTTTCCGCATCGGATTGCCAAGGCTGTATTTGTCACAGCTTCAATGGTTTGCAATGGTCAGCGAGCTTTTGATGTCTTTGCAAAGCAGGTAATGAAGTCATTGTTGTCATGTTCAAAAGCTTCCTGCTTCCTGTGTTGGAAATCTCAATGCCAGTTGATGAGCTTTTGAAACCAATGACTTACACAAACTCTTTCTGAACACCATTCGGTACTTTTAGCTTGTGAAGAGAGAAATGAATTAGGGGAGGTTTTGTAAGTAACCAAGGGAGGATCTTAAGCTATTTTTGAAAATGTGAGGCTTTTTTTGGGGGGCGCATGGGGGCATTTTAGCAGGAGAAAAGTGCAGATGATCTGATGCCAAAAGCACAGAGGTTCATCTATGGAAATGGAACTTCAACTCCACCCACAGCTGTTGAACTTGACAAAAGCCTTGTCAGAGATCTGTTTTTCAATGTTAGCCCAGCAAAGGTAAAATTTCAAGCGCGGCATTCCATAATGGAACACCAACATGTCCATACCTTGTGCCCGCTTCTGATGATTTTGCAGTCACTAATGATTTAACCATAATCTGTTGAAATTATGCTTGCTTCTGATGATTTCTCTGTGACCCAAAAAGTGGTGATATGCCACCAAATTTGTAGAGTCCATTTTAGGGCCTTTTTACAAATCAGTAGATATCTACAGATTGTGCAACAGAAGTGGCGATATGTGAAGAATTTCTTTTTTTTAGAGTGGACATGAAATTTGTTGTGATATTTTGAAACATGTGGGTGGTGAATTCTTTTTGATGGTGGGACAGGATGTAGCACTAGCAACGGTTTCAATGAGGCCTATTCCATTTGCACCAGCTATGGAGAAAATCACCTTAACAGCTGAAAACTATGGGTGTGTGAGGCGCTTCTTTGTTGAGACAACTGAGGATCATGCCTTATCTCCTGCAGCTCAATGCAACATGATTAACCAAAACCCACCAGAGCAGGTTTTCACCTTGAAGGGCAGTGATCACTCCCCTTTCTTTTCAAAGCCACAATCCCTGCATAAAATTTTCCTTGAAATTGCTCAACTTGATGCAAAAGAGTAAAAGCCTTTTCCTTTTACTGATATTGGGATATGGAGGCCTCCTTTTTCTGTTTTCATTGGATTCAGCAAATCCTTGGAGCTTGTGACATCCAAGTGCACAGTCAGCTGTCATGGGAGCATCCCTTATATTTTACTATCTATGCTGACCAGTGAAGTGTAGACTGAGATTTATGGCTGAACAATTTTGGAGGGGCATTTCTTTTTTTTTCCCTGAATTGTATTGAAGAATTGGGAGATTTAAGTGCACCCAATTCTTAATTGTTCACCTATGATACTTGAGCACTCTAATGGGTCAGTATAAGTATTGACATGACTACAAGTTCACAGCAGAAAGAGTACCACATAACAGTGTTTTCTTTGGGTGTGAAATTCTGCTGAAATGTGAAAATTAGAAAACAAAATGGAATAGTCTGTTGCAATATTCTTGTTTTTTCTGGAAAAATTTGCCAAGTTTCCAAAAAAAGAATTTGAACATTCCTATTATTAGGTCCTAGTGAACATTCCTTTTTGTCCCACATTTTGAGATTTCATTTTGGACTTGATGAGTTTGAGGAGTGTTTACAAGGTGTTATTGTGAGCTGTAAGTTCAACTTCTTGGAACCTCGTGGAAGCTTTCCTATTTTGTTTGACCATAAGGGTGAGACTACCGTATCCCCGTGGTCAGATGAGTAATAAATTAATTTAAAATTGAGATGTTGAGTTTTTCTGAGAAATTCCAAGAGCAAAATTGTTAAAAGTGAGTTCATTTTCTGAGAACCTCATGGAGCATTTCCTATCATAACTACTGGAGTGGCCTGTGCCCTTGGCCCAAGTGTGAACCCATTACAAAATAGGGAAACTCAACATGTGAAGAGTGTTTTGCAATGTATGTATCGGTTTTTTGAACAGCCAAATATGCAAAGAAATCATGCTTGAATTGAATGGTAAGGCTTCAAGTGTTACCACATTCTCAACTGATTTTTCCTTCCAAAACCTGGGTTTTGGGAATTTATTTGAGTTTTCAGCTGCAGAAATCACTTTAAAATCAATATCTCCCACATTCTGAATCCAAACCTTACCAAATAAATTCCATTAAATCCTGCTCATCAAGATCTTTCCAACAACACCAAAGGCACATTCCAATTCCTCTGAAATTCTCAGCTGCAATTTAATTTAATTTTCAGTGAAGAAATCATTCAATATTCAAGAGCACTGCAAGTCCAATCATCATGGAACCAAGCCCATGCACCCCTCCTCGTCGAGAGCTTTCCATAAACTCGACTTTCCATAAACACCAAGAACACGATCTGAAGCATCCCGGTTCAGTGGATCTCATAACTACAAAACAAAACAAACTACCTTCCTTCATGCACTTGTAACTAAATTTATAGGTCACCAAAGGGATTCATCCATAAGGGGTTAAGTTGCATACCTGCTATTAGTTCTTGAAGTTGTCCACCTGTTGTCACTTGCCACATCCTAGATTGCATTGTCAATTTCTTACAGAAGTCCGGAAAACACAAACTGTTAGTCAGATAATAACCAAGGCTAACCATGCATCATCATATCCTCCTGAGAGACTTCTGAATGCTACAATTATAAAACTCGTGACACACTTTTGACCCCAGAGTTGTGCACCATTCGTACCTTTAATTCTCATTGTAATATGCCACATACCCAGCAAGGACTTTGTTCAACTTTCCTTCATTAAAGAATTGATCAGTATCATTTTGTATACACCCAATATCTAGGTACAAAATTGGCACATCACCAAGCTGTGAATGATATCTGTACAGCCACCATATTCTTCATAAGTCCTAAGGTGCCATATTCAGATTCCTGGGTTTATTTTCTCTATGAATATCATGAACTAAGGTATGAATGCTCTTACATAAACCCATCATCGCTTTTTCCCGGCATATACAGATGCTGGTGTCTCAAAGGAAAGAATACTGCATATGGGTTTCTCTAAATAGGTCCTGCACCTGGACACTTTTGGTGATGGGGCACTTCTGTAATTGTAGTTCTGCAAAGGGGGTCCTCCTAGGCTCACAAGTTGGCAAGAAGAAGAGATTCAATCTCTTCCAAAGACCGTCCCTTTGTCTCTAATACATTTTTTTTGACAAACAGGGCAGCAGCCAAGCACACCATTGTAAAGAAAGTGTAGAGGATGCCAGCTCCAAGAGTTTCCAGTAAATGTAAAAACATCAAGCCCACCAAAAAGTTTGCCACCTGCATCCCACCCACCACCTTTAGACACTGGCGAGAGATGTGCCCATAGACAAGCCATGATAAACACATGAAAAATTCTCAATCTATCAAGCTAACAAATGAATAACAGCAGCAGTACAGGTTTGCATACGTAATACTATATGTTGAAACACATGTTTGAGCATTGGCTCAATGCCTCATGAACCCAACTCCCTCTTCCTAGTGTCAAAAATAATTCTGAGAAAGGACCCCATAATGGACTTACCCAGTGCACACACATTGCCACAGCCATGCCTTTGGCACGGATTCGATCAGGGAATATTTCTGGTAATAGAAGTGCTGGCACAGGCCCTGCTCCTAGTGCAAACATGAAGACATACCTGCAAAGTTGTCACATTGTCACAAACTCATCACTAAGCACTCATCATATAGGAGCATGCATTCCTATCCATGTGAGTTCTTTGCACAATCTACACTAATGAAAAATGATTCAAATACTCACACCAATGTTCCAACAAGTGCCATAGATCCCCGCATTGATGAGAGTGCAGGTACTACTGCAACAAGCACTTGCATGGCCACTGCAAAGGCCTGCATCACCGGACAGTATATTTGTAAGTACCAAATTTTTTTCACAAGTCTATGCTCAACCAAGGTGCAGAAATATCTCTCCTATAGATCAAAGATTTTACTCACCATGCCAGTAAAGCTCACAATCAGAAGACTACGCCGACCAAGTCTATCCATTAGATAAGCTGCCAAACATGATGCTGTGAATGTACCCACAAGAATCCCCCAGTTAGAAATTTAATTAACTATTTCAGTTTGAGTTTGTATGATCGAACAATGAAGACCCTCAAGATCATTTCTTCTATGTCATGAACTTGTCAAGAAGCAGAAGAAGAAGAAGAAGAAGAAGAAGAAACAGAGAAATTAATCTATTTAACGCACCAAGCAAGTTAATGGCTCCAACTGAAACACTTGCTGCAACATCAGATGTCATCCCTGCTGCCCTAAAAACTGTTGATGAAAAGTAGAAAACTGCATTGATTCCAGCAAACTGCTGGAATGCAAAAAGTGCAGCTCCAATGGCCACAACTATTGGACACATCACAAGACAAACCCACACATCCTTAATACGAGATTTGGAATAACAAAGACAATATGCTAAAGAGGTCATTTAAGATGAAGGATTTCAAACTATTCTCTAGTCTTCAAGTTCAGATCATTTACTTCAACAGGTCCATAGTATATCCAGGTTTAGCTCTTTATAATGACAACAAATTTATAAATCACCTCTGATGTAGCGAGGGTCAATTAAAGCACGCCATGAAGTCCCACCACCATTATGAGATTGTTCAGCACGAATGAGGTCAGCCATAGCACCTTTCACATGGGATGGACCCCACAGTCGCTCAAGTTCTTGCTCAGCCTCATACCATTCCGATTGCTACCATGACAGTTAGACAACTTGTGTTAACTAACAGGTTTAGGGTTTGGGGTTTTAGGGTTTAGAATTAGGGTTTTAGGATTCCAGAATGTAGCCTACTTATTCCAGAATAGTAAAACATTACACATCACATGTATGGAAACAACCATTGCTGATGATGAAGCTATCACCTTGAACAGCCAGCGTGGACTCTCAGCACAAAACTCCATGCCAAGAGCAAGCAGACAAGCAGGCACTGTTGAAATCCAAAAACAAGCTCGCCACCTGCAGATGAGTTCAATTGATCACCATAAAGGGTAGACACATCCTGGGACCTCCACTCTATTACACATAATGCTATAGAACCAATGGCAGCAACCATGTAGCCCAATTCCAGAATTGACAATTCTTAGCTCTAACACAATGATGGAAGTGTTAATTGGTGAGTAGAGCACATGCATTGTCCCAATAAGAAGAGTGTTTAGACTTCAGCATACCACCCAGGAATTGTTGGAGCAGGAAGGCCTGCTACCAGAGCTGCAAAAATCCCAACACAAGTGGCGATCTGCAGGAGACTGCCATATGTACCACGGACTGCTGTTGGTGAGATCTGCATAATAACACAGAAAGCTCAAGTCAAAAAAACTCATACTGAATGTTGTTCGAGACAGATGCTACAGTGAGATGTCTTTTATGGCTGAAGAAGACAACACAGAAAAAGGAGCTGTTGCAACAGTACCTCTGACACATACATGGCTGTTACTGGGCCTGATAGTCCTAATCCAAGTCCAACTATGAATCGTCCAAAAATCATAGCTCCAACATGTGTGGAAATTGCACTGCCAAATGACATGCAAATGCACATCAGTACTCAGAAGCAAATGACAAGCATCTCAAAGCTTAATCAGAACATAACCAGGATGAAGAATCAAACAGCTACAAAAAAGTAGAACATGAAAAATCTGAGAGAAAAAATCTATGTTTCCTTGCTGGCTCTTTAACAATCTCTGCCAAAATCTTAAACCTCTGCAGTAAGAAGAGAAATGAAATCACCTGATGATGGCTCCAATTATCATTGGAACACAGCTAATTTGGAAAGCTCGTCTCCGACCAAAACTATCAGCAATGGTACCACTAATCGCACAACCCAAAAAAGCACTTGCCAAAGTTACACTCACAACCAATCCTGCAAAATTCCAGGTTGAATATCATCATCATATGAATAGCTCTGGTTATCCACCTGTATTCTTGAAGAAACCCAAAAATCCTTCCTTAAAACCCTCAACCACTTCTTCACAACAACAGGAGAGAATCACAAAGGTACCTATGTGATTGCTAACAAACCTTGTACAATTGCATTGCCTGCAAACAAAAGATCCCTTCCTATATACTGGAGCGGAACATTCACCACCCTACCAACCAACAAAGCATGTGGTACCCATATCAGCAGCATCCTAAACTTCATGTACTGTTGCCATTTTCCATACAACCATGAGCACAACAACAAATTCACACAACATGGAAAATTTGCATACTTTCAGAACCCATGATAGAGAAGCACAACCCATTGATCTCCCATTGATCTCTCTCACACTAGAAGCCCTAAAAAGCTGGGAATGCTCATGCACTTGCATGTGCACACATTGGATCCTGAAAGGAAAGCTTCCAGAATTCCTGAAAACCTGGCATGAGATGTTAGCAGATTATTGACAATTTCAGGAAGACAAAGAGTGTGTCCATGAAGGTGAGCCAAGCAAGCAAGCAGCTTACCCCATATGGTAGCCAAAAAGAACGGAGGCCAGAGTCGCAGTGGCGACATGAGGTAGAGAAAGCTGCCATTGAGGAGGACCAGTTGCTGCTACTGCTGGCTCATATGCTAGATAATCTGCAGTAAATTTAGCAAAACAAAGAAAAAAACAACTTCGTCTCATGGGTACTCTATACTCTCGCACTACAAGAAGGTGATGATTATCTTCTTCTCTCTGCACATATGGAAAAATACACAGAATGGGTGTTCTTCAATTTTGTCATGGTATTCTTTATTGTCATAAACAAACACATACAAACGCAAATACATCAACAAGATAATTGTTTACCAGCTACTGCATTGTCACGATCAATGTCAGAATGCCGTCCACGAGAAGGAAGACGCTTGTAAGCTGCTGTATCACCCATTGTTGTTCTTAAATTCATGGAATTGCCCACTACTAACTACTCCGCCCTCCACACTACTGTTGTCCTCTTCTCTAGATAACAACAAATCGCCAACTTCCCTTGTATGTGTGCTTAGCTCAGCTGCTTCTCCCTCTTTCTAAACCGATCTTCTTCCTCCCATCCGATCTGCTGCAAGAAGAAGATCGGAATCAATACCTTCTTCCTCTTTTTTCTCAAAAAGACATCCTTCTTCTCAACCTTCAAAGCCACAACTCCTTATATATCCCCCGACCTCCCCTAAAAAAGAACCAAAAAACACAAACAAACAAAAAAACACACAACGCACACACAATCAATCACAAGATCCAAGAACCTTGGAAGTTTGCTCAGAGAAAAACTTGAAAATACAACACCCAAAAACCCAAAAAACTCTATACAATTAAAAACACCCAACACCCACAAAAACCATAACACTCAAAAAAAAAACTCCCCAAAACCTTAAAGAATGACAAAAAAAAACGAAACAAAACACCCACAAACAAAAGAAGAAAAAACACAACACCACCACCCAAAAACAAAGAACACAAAGAAACACAACACAACACCCTAAACCCAAAATTCTCCCCCCAACGAAACAAGAATTCTCCCCAAAATTCAAGACTCGGAAATGAATTTTCTTCCACACACAACCTCCCCGCCTCTCTCTCCCCACAAAAAAAAGAAAAAAAAAACCCCCCTCTAAAACCCACTCCCCCATCTTCTTCTTCCAGATGAAATTTGTTCACAATGCCAGGAAATTTTTGCCAGGATTTGCAAAAAAAAAAAGGAAAAAAAAGAAAGATTCATTGGGTTTTTTGTAGTCGGTTATGATTATTATGATTATTATGATTATTATTATTAGATATTTTGTTATTTCTCTGTTCTTTTTTTTGTTTTTTTGTTGTTTTGTTTTTTTAATTATTGTTTTGCTTTCTTTCTTTCTTTCTTTCTTTCTCAGTAGTGGGCACTGGTGAGGTGTTTGCTGTCTCTTGCCAGTATGCTCCACATGGAAATTAGACACTGGCAGATGTTGTCTACTGCACAACCTCCTTGATTGGCCTCAACACAAAAAAATTCTCAAACTTTTGGAAACCTCCTCCACTCTACAACTATTCACTCCAAAACATACAAACACATACCTACATAATACCATAGGCTAGTTAGTACCCAGGGGGCAGCTTCAGCACCCGTCAACTGAATGTTTAATTATTTTTGAAGATTTTCATTGCCAAGAATGGAATATTCCTCCATATTCCCAAAAAAAAAAAAAAAAAATCTTCATCTTTCCTTCACAAAAAAGTTGCTCTCCAAAAAAATAAAATTTTAAATATATTTTTTGAGGATTTTAGCACTTCTAAAAAATAATAATATAATTTGTGCTGAAGCCACCCTCGGTAGTACAACAATTAGTCCCAATATTTGCTCACCTCTACCATGGGGAACAAAGAAACATATTCAAAATATTTGCCCCACCTATATAGGTTTCAAGAGGACAACATTGGGCAAGGCATATGGGACAAAACGTTTGGGAACAAATTGGGGAACACAAATAGGAACTTGGTGAGAGAACATTAAGAACAACAAAAATCCAACAACCCCCTTCCTAAAAAAGAAAAAAGAAAAAAATTGGATCCATTGGATGCATGTTGCAATTTTTCATCGGTTGATCAAACCGATTGTTCACAATAGGATTTTTGAAGCCTAGGAAGGGTTTGGACTAGTGTTGTGCAAGTATTAAAAACCATACTAGTCTGGTATAAGGTCTTGCCAATACCAAGGTTCATATCAAACCAACTTGATCTTTGCATTTGTTATACTGCAACTCATAATGAACTAATTTAATCTTCACATCCATTGTACTATGATTGGTACTTGGACTTAAGGTTTCTTTTAGTGTTGTACATAAGTCTTGGGTATTGTTTTATACTCAGGAGTTTGCTTTGTAATACGCCCACACGGGGTATCTATCTATGAACGAAGGTAGTTTGTTTGTTTTGTAATTATGAGATCCACCAAACCAGGATGCTTCAGATTGTGTTCTTCATGTCTTTGGAAAGCTCTTGATGAGGAGGGGTGCATGGGCTTGGTTCCATGACGTTTGGACTTGTGGTGCAAAAGTTTTTGAATATTAAATGATTTTTTCACTGAAAATTAAATTAAATTAAATCGTAGCTGAAAACTTTGGAGGAATTGGAATGTGCCTTTGGTGTTGTTGGAAAGATCTTGATGAGCAGGATTTAATGGAATTTATTTGATAAAGATTTGGATTCAGAATGTGGGAGATATTGATTTTAATATAATCACATTTTTGGTTTTGATATGGAATTTATATCTATTCTAGTCACTTTAGTTACATATCTAGACCATTCTTGTAGCCCCACCTCCATGGATAGCCACACAACATTGGTCCAGACCTATGAGGATTTAAACTTTTAAAAAATCCATTCTACCCCAAAGGTAGATCATTGTAATATCTTCACAACGTCAACAAAAATTATATTATTTTTAGAAAAGTTAATTTGTTTAATTCAAAAAATAAATTGTGTGAAAATATATATATATATATATATATATGAAATCTTCAAAATTAATTAATCATTAAACATGTGCTTAAAGCTTGATCTTTGTGTGGGCTACACCCAATAACAAGGTTATCGGATGTGCCTAAATATTTCACCTTATAGGGATCATTCATCAAACTCATACAACATTCTTTTTTTATATGTTTTTATAATCACAACAATACATAAGTTTATCACATTGTAAGTTCCTTACACACAAAGTCTTATTACAAGGCTTATGATAAATTACAACATGAAAATATGGAAAGGAAGAATCAACTTAAGATTTCATTCATAACCCCTTAAATACTTGAATTTTTTTTAAAAAAATAATCAACCCCATTCATTTATATTTATTAAATATTATTCGTTCATTCGCTTCAAGCTAATCATATTATGTCACATTTATTTTTTAAATTAATTTTCAATTTTCAATTTTACAATCATTTTAAAAATTATCTTTTGCAACTAATCATTTTGCAATTATGTGCAACTAATTGTTTGTTTACAACTAAATTGATATATAAATTCCTTATTTCAACTATTTTTGGTTTGAACTTGAACTTTGCCATAACATGTATAGCAATAACTCCATGAGTCTCCATGAGTCGACTTGTTTATCTTAGAAAGAGAGAACCTTGATTGCCAAGTGATAAAATGAAATTAGTTTAATTAGTTAATGTGTTTAGTTAGATAGTTTCTTATTTTTCATCTCTTAATTTATTTTTTGACATGAAACTTTGAAAGTGGAAAGTAAAAAATTGGTCAAAACAAATGGGAGGAGATGTATATACTAAATGCAATACTTATTTCAGCATTCATTTATTACTACTCTTTAATATCTCGATTGCTAAAATTGCTATGATTGAGTAAACAGCCAAACTAGTAATCATCCAAAGGATGATTTAGCCAGATTTGGATATAGAACATATATGAAAGTAGAGAAATCTTTAAGAATATTTTTCCATTTTGGCTAAATTCTGGAAGTAGTTGTAAAAAACCTGGCAACGTTTTTTATTTTTCAAAAGATTTAATCTGATGAATTAGGACCCATTTTTTTCACAAAAAACCAAGTTTGCATGTGTTGAAATCCTATTTTTCAGGTTAAAAATGCAAAAATTCTTCCCCTCAAACAAAACATTGACTCACATTGTAGCTTAAAAACAGATAAAAAGATGAAACTAATTGAGATTTCGTACCTAGGATTTGAACCTTAATCCTGAGTATCTATTTCAAATTGTCCCACACATTTGCAATGCAAACTTCAAAGTTGCAATCCAAGAACAAACAAGAAAATGTTATAACATATATGCAAAATCACACAAGAAAATGTTATATTCTCAACCCAAGCCTTTAAAGCTCACATATATGCAAAATCCCTTTGTCACAACCATGTTTATAAATGTTATAACCTTTCAAAGAATGTAAGCGTTTTTTTTTTTCCTTTCGTATTTGAAAGCACCTCTCCCACATGAAAGATGCATTTGTCAATAAGAAAGACCTTCCACCATTCACATGCAAACCTCACACAATTCAAGTGAAAAAAAACCTTTTGTTCATTATACTAGTAGGGAACTCTTTTATCACCCTCAACCAGTCTAAACCTCAACATTGTTATTTGCAAAAGGAGGATTCTTTATTAAAATTGGGCGTCAAATACTGAACAGTTTTGATTTATGAAAATGATTCCTCAAAATTTGGTCTTTAGTTTTAAACCCTCATTGTTGGTGGTAAAATTAGTTTCACCTTGACTTTGTATGATTTCAGTTCACCTGCTATTAGAATAGATTCACACAATGTTCAAGGTCACTGCACTTTTCTAAAGAATATTTTAAGTTTCATTTTGCATTATACCCAAATTGCTTGCATTGCTACTACATTTCCTTCTTTTTTGGAAATCTTTATTATCAGCCTTCAATGACCAGATTTTCGCTCCAAAAATAGTTAAAGGAATTCCTCAACAGCAGGGAAGTGTACCATACAGTGTATACCTTGGTATTGGGTATCTGTTGGAGGCCTTGTTTGACAAATGAACTGGCGGCATTTGAAATTTTTCCTTTGATAGAAAGTTGGTAACTCTTGTTCTTGCACATATACAAAGCAATCAGCCAAACTGACAGGCATTCAATTGAACGCTATGTGTATCCTACAACAACATTCATCGATTGTTGCCCAAAATCCCCTGATACCCTCTTCTTAGATGCAGTGAGGAACTGAATTTTTTCTGCTTTGACAAATTACATTCTACATCTGTCAATTGAATTCCCATCTGTTCAATCAAGTACAACGGCATGGCCAATACCTCTCTCTTGTCAAGCTTGGATGGCTAGAGCAAGATGTGCATCATCCTAATCCAATGATGGCATGCCACCTGCATAGCTTTGTTGGGTACCAAGATTAAGTACTTCCTGTCTCAATGTGTTAGTTAGCTTAGCCTTCAACTTGAGCCTCTAAAAAAGCTAAAAAAATAGAAATTAGGGACTAACAGAGGAACTTATTCTACCATGTTAAAAGATCTGCACACATTTCAAATGGGCTCTTTTTTATGTAACTGCTACGACACTTGCTACACAATGAACTTATTAATTCAACCAACAAACAAGTGTCTTGCAGACCAGCACCTGCACATGTATCGCAGGCAACTTTGTGCAACAGCCTTTGGTAAGAATAACAAGCACCTTTGATGTCTCACAATGATCAGTACCAATACCTTTGAACAGGGGCTGAGGTAGCTTGTCCTCATGAAAGGATTCCCATTAACAGAAGAGCACGAGACTTCATACCCTGAGTTTGTGTTGGAATTCAAATCACTTGTCCTAATCATAAAGTGGTTGCCAAGTTTGTGAAACAGGTAAGGGAGGGCTTGAAAGATTTGAGGGTCCTCTGTGATAAAGCACCTTAAGTGGAGGGTCATTAACCTTCAGTGATGACTCTCCCTTCATGTAATGAGGGGTGTTTGGCATCCACCGCTGTGATGTCAATGCAATGCGCGCACCCTTGCGTTGGCCCCATGTTACCAAGTATAGGCCCAATATGATCAACCCTCCACCAATGCCACTGCATCCACAAGGACAAGCTCAATGTTGTCAAGTAGCCCGAATATTGTCTCATATATGTCCCATGTCTATGGTTCACATATCACTGCAGCCTCCGTAAACACATGGCTCACAGAAAAGATTGAGCTGCAGTCAGCTGGTACTTCAATTTTCTAAATACAGCTGATTTTGGGTCTTTTGTGTGAATAATAATCCTACTTACAGATGTTAAAACAGAACTGAAACTCACCTTCCCAAATAAAGTGAACTCTTTAGAAATATGCGTGAAAGGATCGATGAGGCGAGTGGCTGGAGAGGCATGTACAGTGCAACTAAAGAAGGTCCCAACATCTTGTTTGACCAGGTCAACAGCCAATAGTTGAGCGCTGATGCCACAATCCCCTGCATGTGGATCATCCCAATACAGCACAGTTAGTGAATACAAAGGGAAGGTGGCAATAGTGAACAATATTCTGGAGGTAAGGTGCTTGCAGCATGTGAGTGGGTGCAATACATCATCAGTTGATTCTGGCATGCAAGAACCAAGAACTGACAATATGGGAAGCTCTGCAGAAGAGATGATCTTACAGAAAAAAGGACACAGGCAATTTCGGTGCGTGTCAGTGTCCAATCAGATGGGCCGTTGGCAAAAAAGCAACCAGTCAGTGACATTAAGCCTGCCCCGAAGAGATAGGAGTATGCTGTCATTGAGAGTGCAGGATAGTTGGATAGCAAGGGCGCCTACAATGTATGGGCACAGACATGATCATTACAATGTACTTGCAGACAACATCATTATGTGTATGTGACAGGTTGGGAATGCCTCGTCCCACTTCCAAGATCTGAAGCATGTGCCTATCTTCTGAAAGCATGTGAGACAAATATGAAGGGGTTTTTCAGGTCAGGTACCTGGTAAACAATGTAGGTTGCCAGACAGAAGCAATTGCCAATGAGGCAGACTACACCAATGTGCCACATGTCCACACCTGCATCAATGAGCAAGGTGGCCAGCCAACTGACTGGCTCTGGTGCAGGTTTGCCTGCCATAGCCATTCCTTGCAGATTGAGGTCAGAGAAGCCATCCCCAAGAAGGACCGGTCCCTTGTACAGAGCCATAACCACTGCACCTGCAACACAAACTAATACCCCCCCAACTTTTGCTTTGCCATCTATCCTCTGCCAATTTACAGTCTCTGTGCTGTCAAACCAAGCAAGTCCACACACAATTTTCACTACGGTTACTTGTCTATTCTCCTTTCACAAAGAAATCACACATCAGAAACATTGGATTAACTTGGGGAACTCTTAGGTACACTTCCCCAAGCAGGCAGGCTACAAATCATGGCTGATACTCAAAAGCAACAAACCCTTCATCTGCATATGGACAGTGGCTCTATCTGAGAGAAAGGAACTAACCCAACTGTTAGCGCCAAGAGGAATGTGAAGACAGGGATGGCAGGCTGCAATGCTGCTGCATAAGCTGGAGATGTAAAATTGAGACCCAGAGTAAAAAGGAGCTGGTTGCCAAAAATCCTGTAGCATACCAAATTCCCAGCATCTTCATGATCAACTTCATCTGTTCTAATGAACACATCACATGCATTCACAGTCTACCATATTAAGGTACGAGGCCACCATGCTCAAGCCCATCTCCAGGATAAAAACAAAGAAGCACTGATTTCCCAGCCAGGGTTTCTAAATTTTTATTTCCCATGCCATTATCCAAACAAGTATTCAGAAAGTCGATACAGAAGAAGTCAGCTACAATATATGGGTTAGAGCTGCTGTGTGCAATTGAACATAACGAGACATACCCTGTCAAGCCGAGAAAGAAAAATGAGAACAAGAAGTAGCCTGAAAAAATGGGGCGAGTTTCCCTGCAATTCCACATGCCACAAAGAGACACATCAGATACATACATGCTCACATACATATATGTACACATTATTAGAGCAAAGGTGCTGAAAATTTAGTCTCTGCAGTCTGCATCCATTCTTCACTCTCCTATGCAAAGCAAAGAAACCCTAGAAGTGCAAGCAGGTGTCTCTGAAACCATCCAGAGAAAGGAAATATGTGATGTGTGCATTGCATGGAAAAAAAAGGGAGAAGAAGAAGAATCAATGCCTCACTTATCCTTCACATATGCAAGTGGCCCAAGGATGGCCAAAGCCACAACATCACGCAGCACACAAAACACCAACTGGTTGATTCCTCCACTCAATGCCAGTTTTGCAATTACATGATATCCACCGTAGTTGAGTTGCACCAGAAGTAAAGCAGCATGCGCCTTCCATGCATCTGATGCCATTTTGGCCCCTACTAAATTTCTTACCACACTGCCAGCCAGCTGCTGCTGCGTGTCTTCACAACTCTGCACACTAGTGTGACAAAAAACATGAGGAAGCAGCCTCTTCTCTTCACGATGAGCAATTCACTATCTTCCATTTCTCCGCATCTTTACTGGTCATCAACAACTGCTTCGGAAAGTAGCAGCGTCGAGCGCTTCCGATGCCACCCATCTTCAACTTGAAGCTTTACGCTTTCCGATGATGATTCTTCTCTGCTGTTCAGGGTTAGGGTTTCAAAGGGTTTTTGACATTTTCCTAATCCATTCTATTTACGAATCAAGTGTGGTTTACATAACAGATTCTGCTAAAAGTGGGACTAGATTCTCCAAATAGATTCTGCGGATGGGTTCTACTTCCTTTCATGAAACAGATTCTGCGAGTGAGACCAGATTCTCAAGCAGCTTCTCAAGATCAACACAAATGCCATGTTGGGTATTGTTGCTTCTTCAAGTTTTCTCAATCCAATCTGATTGAAGATCAAGATGACGTCATTGTATGTTTTGCACATATGTAGTAAAAGTGAGGAGGATTTTCTGGAGACAACAGCAACTCTTGTATTGGGAGTGGTGGACATTTGAGGATTCTTTGAGGCAATCATCCATCAGGAGGTAGGTCAAATCAAGCTCGGCTTATTGTAGCTTGAAAATAGTTTGAATATAGGTAGTATCAGATCTAGCAAGGATGCTTGAAATATTTGCTTTTGGATCACAACACAGCTAGCTGTCCTCCAATGCTTGAGGATTTGTCCTGTGATCAACAGGAATTTGGGAGCAAGATGTTGTACAGTAGCTGAACTTGTGCTCGTTGCAAGGCAAGAAAATGAGGTCAACACAATGATTGCACCCACCCACTCAATTGGTTGATATGACAGGAACCCTAAACCCAGAAACTACTGATTCACAGATTGATGCCAACAGTATGTATCACATAGGCAAACAAAAGCTACTTTGTCTTCTTGTGTCCGAAGAAGCTTGAAAGTTTCCACCTCTCTTCTCTTCAAGCTGATGAACGAAGATCATTCATGGTTCAAAGAAGTGTGTTTAAATTTCGCAACTCTGAGCTGCTATCCTCAAGAAATTGTACATCAACTTAACCACAGGAAATGTGACTGTCACCCTCTTCATCACTGTAGCAAAAACAGTGCACTGTCTCTTTTTGTCTGTGTGAACTACGTAGCAGGTGTGGAGGTCAACTAACAAGGGACTCATTGTACCCTTTATGACACTAGTAGCAGGTTTGGAGTCTGCTAACAAGTGGCTCATTGTGTAATGGCTCTTCCCTATACAATAGGTCAAGCTAAAATCAGGAGAATTGATGGAACTGTGTAAGATGGTTAGACAATTCAAATGCAAGATGAATTCAATAGAAAAAAGAGCAGCGTAGAGGAACAACAGCTAGCACTTCAGCAAATCGGTTCCCAGTTCAAGATGTGAGAGTGAACCATGACACCCATCATCAGTCCACCGTGCAGGATGGATGGTATGTGGAGAAGAAACACTATTTCATCATATTCCTGTCCATAGCTAACCACAATTGATTATGCTTGCATATCGAGAGAGAGAGAGAGAGAGAGAGAGCACCTCCAGTTTTTTGTTGCAGAGTTTACAGTTCACATCTTCAAGGAACTATGACTACAACCTCTGAATGAGTTCACAGCAACAAGAAGAATACAATGGGTCCATACTGAAAGGTGCAAACATTACATTTCCTCATCCTAAACACTTCCTTGGAATTTCATCAAATTTGCCCATGACTTGAAGATTGAGTTAGTCACTGTTACTGAAGATTGGGTTGTTGAATTATCCAAGTACAGAGATTCGAAATGGCAAGCTTCCTCTGGACTTCCTTCTGATGCCAATACCAGAAGGCAACAGGATGCATATTACACTAGAGTCTAGTATTAAAAACAGTAATATGGTCTAGCTGCAAATCTGTAGTCCATGGGAATTCTATCTAGTACCCATGTAGTCTTCACAGGTATAGATGTAATATACATCATGGTGGTTGGTGATCAATGTGTGTTTGCAGAGAACCCTCATTTTTGACATGGGGATTGACACTTGAGGAATAATCTGAAGCAGCCTACTAGTGTACCAAATCCTGGACTGATAATAATTCCTGAAGGCTGCTCTTCAAGGTCAGTCTTTCTCTGGTCCTGCATTGATCATGTTCCACCATAACTCACCAAAAAGAGTTGGTACCTTTGGAGGCCAAGATCACATTTCAAATAAATTACCAACATGAGTTTTGGAGGATCTGTGGGAATGTCACAAGGTCATATAGTACATAGTTATGAGATCAGAATCCAAATAAGTTGATGTTGAATTGCTTGAGGCGTCAGCGGTCAGGTATGTTGTGTACTGCTTGAGCTTCTGATCATGATTTGGTAACCCCTACTCTGAGGTCACAACCCAGCATAATGCACTGGCAGAAGATTATTTTTTTCATTTGTTTCCTGTGATACCTGCTAGGGAAAAAAGAAAAAGAGGTGGGGCATTGTGGCATTTCAAAAAATGACACACCTACTACCCCTTTTGCAGAGGAAAAATTGCACTTGATTATGTGCCCTCCAAACACACTAAATATTTTCTGCTGGTGTTTGAAGTCCAGATTCCATAATGTCAGAAAAGAGCAGGGCACCAAGGCTTAAAGTTTCTCAAGTTTCTGCCTTTCGCCAGTTGGGGGTGGTCATCATTTTTATTATTCAACACTGTTCTCCAGTGCCATGTCTCTGAGCACTGCCTACAAATGTGCATCAGTTTAAGTGACTCTGTGTGTGAGTTGTTGGGCACTGGCACAAATTCATCACTGCTATGTATGTAACAGCCTGCCGCTGTAGGAGCATGGATGTCAGCATTTAGTGACATTGCATTTTAAGCTCCCAGCCCTTGGGAGCCTACAGTTGGGTTGTGTGCTTGCCCAGTGTGAATCTGCCATGAGCAGTTTCTCTGAACTAGTGATTTTCTTCCACAAATTTTGTCACTTTTCGGTAAAATTTTGAGAAAGATTTTGGATTTTCTTTCCTAGTGCAAATCCAGTTAATTTTATTGGATCTGGAAATATGTCTGGCTTTTGTGGCAGGTTCAAAGTTCAAACACCTAATCATACCATAAAATGGCTCTACCAAATAAATAAATAAAGGAAAAACAACCGGCAAGGGAACAAGACAAGAAATAAAAAGAGAGGATTGAAGTCCAAACAAAAGACGACACTGGAAAGCACAATACACACAGTGGGGAGCCCTAAGAGGAGAAATCAAGTAACCTAAAACCTAAACCTGTCACCAGTATGGTAGCATGAAGCAAGTTGTGCAAAGAGATGGATGAAGAACCTGGAAGAACACCAAGCCTAGAAGAGGCCTCTCCTGCAACTGCAAGTTGCAAGATGGTAACGGCCTGACAAGTTCAAAGTTCAAACCAGTAACACTTTGAAGCAGGAAATTTGATGAAGTTCTCAAAAATTTGAATTCATACTTAACAATAACGTCACCTGGTGAACATTCCTCCAAATATCAGTCTAATTGAAACCATTGGTCCATGTGGTAGCACCTAGCCTGGTTCGGTAGCAAGGTGCTTAATAAAAAAATTTGGGTCATTTACAATCGACAATAAGTGTAATAATATCTAATAATCTGGAGTTTTTTTAATTAAAAATTCATATTTTTGCAATGACTATAAAGGTCATAAATGACATAAACACAGCCATAAGTGATGTTTAGTGATTAATTAAGAAAAGACTTGTTCAACTAGTCACTAGGTATAGATTTGAGAATGCAAAGGTATGACATGTCATAGAACCGTAAAATTAACACTTATCAAATTGAATGCACAAGTTCTTGGCTTGCATAAGTCATATCCAATGACTAATTAAGAGAAGCCTTCTTTTGTTTATATGTGACATCTCAAAATAGAGGAGATTACAATTCAAAAGTTCAACATTTCCCTTTGAAAAAATTCTCTAATTTTGTTTTCAAATTTTTGACATAGCAAGCAAATATTTGTCAAAAATTCCAACAAATCTATCATTGAAAGTGCCTTGATTTTTTCCAATTATTGCAAATGACTAATTTCAACAAATATTAACTTAATTGCCTTGGGTTGTTGGTATATGGTACGGTTTCATTTATAGGACCTTCAGGGAGGTAACACACTACTCCAAGGTTGTTAGGTTGAAGGTTATGTCAAACTTCCTAGAAGGTTTTCTAAATGAAATCTTAACCATGTGTAAAGTCATTGAAAGATTTTTTTTCAATTTTTACTTTCTTTTCTTTTAAGGTTTCTTTAACAATTTTTTTTTGTACAATTGCTTTCTACTTTGCAAGTTTTTTCTATGACATCACTTTCTTATTTGCAGCTCCTTGTTGCATCTTTGTCTCATTGCTTTCATGTTTGCGCCTCCTTGTTGCATGTGGCTTTCATCGCGCTCATCTTTGTAACTTCATTGTTGTCATATTTGCAGTTTCATCATTGTCAAAAGCTCTAAGTAAATTTCATTATCTTTGCTTGTTGCTACATTATTTTGTTGCTTGTTTGTTCCTATTTTGCTTCATTGGCCTCTAGAGTTTTTATCCTACTTCGTATCATTGTTTTCCAAAGCTTCTAGAGAAAAGCTCCTTGTTTCCTTACGGCTTCTCTATTTTCTTGCATGTCTCTTCTTTGCTTTCCATCATTGAACTCTAAAGCTTCTTGAGAGGAGCTTTTTCTTTCCTTACGACGTCATTGTTTTCTTGCACATTTCTTTCCTATTTTCCATCATTGCTCTCCAAAGCTTCGAAAGAGGAACTCATTCTTTGCTTGTAGGTTCTAGCTTTTGATTTGTGTTTTTTGTTGATTATGGATTGGTTGATTTTTTCAACTTTGTCTAAATCACTACACTTGTTCTTTTTCAAGGAAGTTGTTCTTCTTTCTTTACCTTTCATCCTTTCTTACTCATTTGTTTCTACAGTAGCAATTGTCTCTCTTTTTTTCTTTTTTTCTTTTTGTTTTCTTATTTTGGATTTTTTTTGTTTCTATGTTTTTTTTGCAATGGTTTCCAAGTTTTTGCAATTTCCAATTTTTGTATTTTGTATTTTATTGATGTTTTCTTTTTTGTAGCTTGTTTTGTGCTATTGTTGGTGCATTTCCAAACATTGTTGCATTATCCATTATGTTTTTGCATTGAAGTTCTTTAATTTTTTCTTCTCCTTCTCATTATGTTTTTCTCCTATTCATTCCATTTTGATTTATTTTTTCACCATGTATTATGTTGATGAAGCAACTTAGAAAAAGCATCGTGTTAATGTTCCAAAGTACTCCATTGATGTTTCCATGGATTTTTTGCCAAGATTATCTAATCTGACAATAACTAATAACTAGTTAGTTAATCTTCAAGCTTCAAGCTTCTTGTAGTTTTTTAGATTTGTTATCTTTTGCATCAGCTTTTATAACTCCTTCTAATCTTCATTTTGTTTTTAATGATGATGATATGTGGGCTAACAATGTTTTTGAATTCTTTGCGAAATCATTGGATGGTGTTGAACGTATGGGATCACCTAGTGGTGTTAATCCTTGTGTTTAACCTAATTTCATTTTATTTGTAAGTTTTTATGTCCTTTCCATTGTATTAAATGTCAAGGACTTTGATGCTTTTGGTCATTTTAACCTTATCCTTTTAGAACTTGAAGAAATTCCTCCTTTGCCACATTTTGAATCCGTTCTTCCTACGTTGCATCCCAAATTTTCCTTATTTCGTCACATTTTAGATCTATTGTTGTTGGCAAGAATGTTGATGATTTTAATGATGTTGTTTATATTGATTCTATTAGTGATGTTTTACTGAAATCCCAATTTATGAATATCAATGAAAAAGAACTTCAGAATGTAAACAAAGGTAGTAGGTGAACAAACAAACATTCTAAAATGTGGACCAGAAATGCCTTTGATGAATGGCATGAGTTTCAAAGTTTTAAAATGAAGACCTTTAGAAGGTGAACAATATGTCATGGTTTTGTTTGATATGCTAGCCACGTTCATTCTTCAAGTTGCAAAGAAGGACAACAATTTGTACCTTCCAACAAGGTATGTAATCTTGATTTTTTTCATTTTAATTTTTTTCTAGATTTTATTTGTAGTGAATTTTAAGGTTTTTATTTTAGTTGTTTGATAGCTTGTAAATATTCCACTAGGTTCTTATTAAGGTAGCTGATTGATTTTTTTATTATTTTTCATTCTATGTGCAACATTCAAGTTTTGATCAAAGCCATTAAAAGGTTGATCAAATAAAAAGAGGAAGAGCATGTCATCAAATCTGGTAATCTCCCTTAGTCCCATTCAACATTTTTATTGATGTTTGCTTTCATCACATGAAAATGGCTAGTGAGAAAACAACTTTGCATGCTTCTAGTGTTAATTTTAGTAAAGTCATCAAAAAATCAGATGTTATGACTATTGATGAAAAGAAAAAGATGCTATAACAAAATATATATCAGCCAATTACACCTATAAGGTTTAATTTTTGTTCTGGATATTTTTGTATGTGAAGTTTTTTCATACATGTGGTTGTTAAGAATTATGTAATGTTGATTTTGAAAAGTTTAATGTTGTGCAGCTACTTACTGATTTAGTCTTCAAATTTTGTCAAGGGGTCTCCAAGAATTGGAAAATATACATCACATAGTGTTTTGCTAATAAGCATCACCCTCTAATTAACAACCCCATTTCTAATGTCATCGACACTTTTTAGGAAATGTCAAAACCCGTTGATTAGTCAAGTTCACACCCCATGTTCCTCTTCTCTAAGCCGAAATGGAAGTATTGTGATGATGCATGGTTTACCACTACACCAATGCGTCAAAACCAATTACATCTCATTATTGATAAATTAACATCAACCTTTCCTCATTTGAAAAACAAAATGATGTTTAACAAAAATGGGAGAGGTGTCAAAATTACTTCCATGGAAGAAGCATTTGTTCCCCACAAATACAACATGGAAGTAATTGGCCACAGAGATCCTATTTCTTATAGAAAGTAAAATTTTCTTTCCTACTTTCTATTCATTAATTATTTTTCTTTGTTTCTATAGCATTTTAAGATTCTTTTTTTATATTATTTATATTTCATGTTTATTATAAATACGATCCAATTGACAACATGATGATTTGCAAAACACAACTATGTATTCTGTTGTTATGCTTCTATGACCATTTAATTTATGGTTCTAGCTTTTTGCGGTTTGTCCACGTTTCTATTTTTTTTTTCCTTCTAGTTTTTTGATTTTATAGATCCAATTAAATTAACAAACACTTACAAGGCCGAACTTTATAACACATTATTAGTGGGGAATTGAAGGTGGGTCAGTTATTTTGTTTTAATGAATCTTTGAACAATGAAAAAGTTTTGTTTGAAAAATCAAATGCAAGATTTTTAAAAATATTTTTTATAATTTTTATACATTTCGGTTTTCAATTTATTTTGGTTTTTTTATAATATCTTTTTGTGATGTCCTTTTTGTTGTAAGAGATTTTTGCTGATGATTTTTTTGGAATCTAAATTTCTTGTAGTAGGCGCTTGGGTTTTTGATATTGTGGCTCTTGCAAATGATGTTGCTAATTTTGGTATTGCACTTATTTCTACTATTGGAAAGGTCATTGTTCATGTTCCTCAAAAACCTTCCAAGAAATCTCATGTTGATATGTTTAATGACAATTTGTACAATGAGTTGTTTAAAAACAAGGTTCTAAAGTAAATGCACCATTTGGAATCCATTCATGATCATCTGCCATTGGGAGTTGTTAATGTTAATATTGTGTTTGGTCATGGTTTTAGTAATTTGAACAACTATCCAATTATCATCAATTACGTGGTTCATTCTTCCTCAAATGTTCATGCATTGACAAATCCTCACCTTCCTTTTGTTGCTATGACACAACCTGGTTAGCACCTATGATGGTAATTAACAATTATGATTGATTATTTGCCATTTGTTTCACTTGGAGGTATTGATTCCCTACATTTGTTTTTTGTTTTTTTAGTTGATGACCTTTGTTTGTACATGAAATTACTTGTTTCTTCTTCGTCACTTGAAGCATCTAAATTTTTGATTGATGTTGGACATGTGAAATACATTTTTTATCAACTATAATAGGTGTATATCAATATAACATTCTTATTTTACTTTCTTTGAGCTATGATTGGAAGTATTTATTGTTATAATTTCAATTACCAAAAGTTTTGTTACTTAACATTCACTACTAAAATTCTAGGTTTTCCAAATGCTCCAAGTTGACTAACTAGTCCTCTTTGACAAGTGGACATGTCCAATTTGACTAAAGGTTCAAAGCATGTATTTTTTGACCAACCAACTTGACTATAGTGATTTATTTAACCAATACATCTAGTCAAGTTGAACAACCTTAGTCAAAATGACGAATGGGTTTTAGTCAAATGAAACATTCAGTCAAACTAAACATAAGAAATTGACATCAATAGTCAAAATGACCAATGTTATGTAGTCAAATGGGACATCTTAAATGTTTATTACATATTTACCTCCCACCTAAAAGGGACACTAATAAAAAAAAAAAGTAGACGTGAGTAAAAATATATGGTACAATATATTGGTTATTGGGTAAAAATTAATTAGTTGAAAATAGGGTACCTTTTATTTAAATAATTAATTTAATTATAATATAAGATATGTAATAATCTCAAATAATGGATTATAAATAATATAGGATGGCTTTAATATGTATATATTAAATAATTAGATAATAATAATGTGATAAAAAATAAGTTGGACAATAATATAATACCCCTTTTAAAAATGGTCATTTGACACATGTAGGTTTTAAATTTTACACTAAGTGTCCCCCCAAACCTCCCACCTATAATTTTACAACCTATTTACCTACCAACCCACCCACCTACCCACCTACCCACCTACCTACTTAGATGTGCTACCTACTTACCTACCCACCTACCTAAATGTACTACCTACCTACCTATCCACCAACCCACCTACTTATATATTACCTACCTACCCATCCACTCACCTACCTATTTACATACTACCTACCCACCTACCTACCTATTTACCTACTTACATATTAACTACATACTTACCCACTCACCCACTTAAATGTATTATTTGCCTACTTGCCTACTTGCTTACCTACCCACCCAACTACCATGTCCTAGAACATACCTACCTAATTGATTAGCATCGACCATATCTTACAACCAACCTAAGTTCATGTACCTCCCCTATCTACTTAATATAATTTTCTATGTTACCGACCTTCCTATTTACTAAATAATTGTATGATACCTACCTACGTATAACATATACCTCCTACCTTCTACTTCCTACCTCCCATCTACCATGGCCCAACAAGTTATCTACCTACTTGTCAATTGTGTTTAATTTTTAAAAGTTGAAGTACATTGTAATGTGCACTATCACTTGTGCATATGCATGATGCATGCATCATTGAACAACATTTTCATGAATCATTACTAGATAATAGAGCCTAAAGCTTAGTTTATTTTCCAAAATTCATGGGCTATGAACATTGTTGTAACAATGTAATGTAACACCTATGTTGGGTACATCAATCATGCAATACTAATACACACTAAGTTCGTGGACCATGGGTGTTGTTGTAGCAATGTAGCATGACAACTCGCATTGGGTAGATGATAAATAATAATATTATTACACATTGAATTCATGGGCCATGGGCATTGTTGTAATGACATAGTGTGGCAACTTGCATAAGGTAGATTGATCATTATAATATTAGTACAGTTGTATGTATTCAATGGTTGTAACCCATTGCCACAACAATTTAACTCATGCCTTGAATGTGTGAAAATTATGTAAAATTTACATTGCAAACAATAAATGGGTCATAATAGGCACCCATTATTAACACATGTTAACTATAGTTCTTTGATTAATCTTTGATGATTATGTAATTGATAATAGTTTAAACGGTGATACATGTTGAATTAGTAGTTGACAAAATAGGTGGTTGATAGAATAGGTAATAAAATTGATAATCTACAGAATAAATAGTTTTGAAACATGTTAATTTTTGAAAATTTGAACTATTAATGTCAATACTAGCTAGTGACTATTTAAATTGACACACCCTTGATGGACTCAATTGAAAGTCCAAAGGTGAAAACAATAGAAAGATAAGGAATTAGGATACACTCCCTAGCTCGGAACATTTCGAGGGTAGAAAGGCATGTTGGAGCTCTAGGATGGGGAATAGGACGAATGACAAGCGGGTCAATTATTCACATGGATCTGCATAAATGAAATAACAAGTTGGTTAGTGCATAATTGAAGCACTTTTGGCGCACGGACGAGCCACAAACAAACACGAACTCACAAAATTCACCACGGCTCAGACTTGGGGGAAACCACCAACTTCCTTTTTATAGTATTTTTTGTGCTTGGCCACAAGGCCTGCACCCAAATGTCATTTTGTCCCGGGACTCCCAAGTTGGGAATCTCGAAATTCCTGAAATTGGGACTCCCGCGACTTTGGAGGCCCATAACTTTTTGTGAAAACCTCTAATTGAGACGAGGTCTAAAGCAAAGTTGTTCCCTAGTCAAGAGCTTTCCAACAATATGTGGCACGCCATCTGAATGCAAGTAAATCAAGAAGATTCCTAACTTTTAGGGATCGGGAGTCAAATTGACACTTTGATTACCGGCCCTTCTTTTGACCATAAATTATGTTTTAAGTACCCAAATGGGTCATGCGAGCCCATTTTGAACATCTAGGTTGCAAGAGCTTTTCATTGGTATAAGGAACTTTTTTTATCCAATGAGTTTTGACCCCTGCAATTGCCCTTTGAAAATTCAAAAGTCCATTGGGACTTTAACTCCCAAAGTGGGAGCCCACTTGGGAGTGTGTGGGTTCATTCCCTCACACTCTCCTGCACTCCCGTGAGCATGAAATGTGACTCCCAAACTTCATTCTTGGCCCACACCTTTGCACGCCCTTGCTTTGGTCGCAAACCCAAGGTTAAGGTTATGACATAAATGATTTATTTTATTTATTTAAGTTTGAATTATTTGATATAACTTGGAGGATAAACTTGGAGGAAAGAAATTTTTGGAGATATATTTTTTTTTTTCTTTTCATTTTGAAATAAAGGACTGAAGCATTCTATTTTTTTGGTTTTGTTTTCTTGAATTTTTCATGCAATTTGTGTACATGTTTGATTAAGAATTGTGCATAGGACTTTTAGTTTTTCATTTTGTATATAGTTGTTACTATTTTCAGAATATGTTACTAGGTAAATAAAAGGTCAAAAACTTTGATGGGAATTTAAAAAAACCCATTAACATAAGGCATAGTGGTTGTTCTAACTTTTAGTGTTGTTTTTGCATTGCATGCAAGTTGGTTAACAATTAGCCATCGTTTCCAAGCTTTCAACAATTATGTAATCCATTTCCATTATATCTCCAAACACCAAAGTTGGCAAGCATTTCAAATTTTTAGAATTAGTGGTGTATCATTCATTTTGGTTCTATTAGGTATTTCAATTTGATCCTCAAGGAAGCATGCCTTAGTTAATCCAAGAAGTAAACCTTCCATTGTTGATGTCATAAACCTTTTGTATTTTACATTGTGCTAACCTTGTTCCTATTGGCCCTCCCTTGTTTTGAAGCCTACACCCTCTTGTTACCACCCTAGGGTTTATGATTAAATTAAATGAAGCTTGGAACAATTTTTTCCCTTCAACTTATTGGGAATTGCTTGCATGCCAAGCTTCTTATATGGTGGGCACCCAACTTAGATTCCATATGACTTTGGAGGCATAAATCTAACTTGAAATGATCCAAATAAGTATTAGTAATTTATTATGTTGGATGGGTAGAAATGTAGTACCACTTATTTGTAACCAAAGGTACTCCAATTGGTGTTTAATATATTATATGCTAGATATGGCTTATATTTGAAAAAAAATCAACTTCTAATTGGTGGCTACATGCTTAAGTACTACTAGTGTTTGTCACTTCTAATTTTTGGCTAGTTTTTGTTTAGGTTCCTAGTTAGTCCAATTATCAAGATGATTCATGGGTTAAATCTTTGGAATTAAGATTCAACGATTATTTTAAAACCCATCAAATTTCATGAATCCTTATTCATAAATAGGTTGGTTGCAACAATAATGCAACTCCATTCATTATAAGAAATCACAGCCTTTTTAACTGGAAATTTTGGTAAAAAAACACCCGCCCATATGATTTTTTCCCCCATGTTCAACTTGACCAAAATGCCATTTTGGACAAATTGTTTTGGACCCAACTGTTTTGACTAGGTATTTTTAGTTGGTTTTTTTTACCAAGTTTTTTTTAATGAACCACTGTGACAATAATATAATTTGGGTAGTGACCAAATGTATATATTATTTTAAATATATTATCTAAAATCTATATGAAAGTATTAATTAATTAATTACCTACCCTACCTTACCCTACCTACCTACCTACCTACTTAATTAATGAACCTAATAATTAATTATTCAAAAAATATTATTTATTTGCCTACTAACCTTATGTCCTAAGCCTATATTAGGCCACTTAGCTTAGCCACTTAGGTTAGGTCAAGCCCCCTAGGTTAGGCTAAGTATCCTAGGCTAAAGTGGTCTAATAGGCTTTACAACCTAGGCTACCTAATTAGGCCACTTAAATAGCCAAAGTAACCTAGGTTGCAAATGTGGGGACTTGAATTCCTCACCTTCACATTGAAAAATTAAGTCATTAACCATTGCACCACCACCCCATAAGGTGATTTTTTTGCATAACATATTGTAATGAACATTATTTTGGACCAACAATTGTAATCAACTTCTATGAATGTTTTTTCAACATATCACACTAAACGAACTTGATTTTTTTAGACTATCTACATAAATAGGTAGGTTATAAGTAGGTTAACCTAGTTAAGTAGGAGGTACCTATTAATAAATGCATAAACTTAGGACATGTAAGTTATAGTCTACATGGCCTTATAGGTACCTACTTGGTCTAGGTTTATACCTACCTAGTAAGCTACCTATGTTTATGTTATTTAGTAGGTTATGTACATACCTACTAACCTATTAATAAATTTAACCTAAGCATACTATGTAGGTAGCCTAGCCTATTAAATAGGTTTAAATTTAAGTTACTTACTTAATACTAAACTAGGTTATTTACCTAGTAGCCTAGCTTAGGTTAGCTATGTACATACTTAGTAAGCCTAGGTGGCCTAAATTAAGTTATGTACCTACCTAATAAGCATAGGTTAAGCTAACTTAAGCTACCTAGGCCTAGGTTAGGCTATGTATCCACCTAGGTAGTCTAGGTTAAACTACGTATTTATCTAGTAAGCCATAAATTAAACTACATACCTAGTAGGCTTAAATGGCCTAGGTTAAGCTACCTACTTTGTAGGCCTGGGTGGCTTACACTATGTATGTAGTTACTAAATAAACCTCAATAG
>Ga0116231_10002941_pt1 | contig 35568 bp, 22 predicted proteins | sample S1TSphgellanicum_2_FD_89695 | JGI IMG/M metagenome (GOLD analysis project Ga0116231, IMG submission 89695) | Host-associated microbial communities from peat moss isolated from Minnesota, USA - S1T2_Fd - Sphagnum magellanicum MG | ecosystem: Host-associated > Plants > Peat moss > Unclassified...
AAAAAAAAAAAAAAAAAAAAAAAAAAAAAAAAAAAAACAAAAAAAAAAAAAAAAAAAAAAAAAAAAAAAAAAAACAAAAAATGTTCAAGAAACAAGTAGTTGATAAAAGCAATGGTGATGCAAAAATAGATGATGCGCTCCCAAGTCCCTATTTAGCCCCAAGTTGGTGTTAAGTTGCTCAAGTTGCGGAATTATGGGGGATTCGGGGCACGCTCCCAGCTCTCAACATTAAAAGGGGTAAAGGGGCATGCTGAAGCTCTGGGATGGGACTAGGACGAAGTGACAAGCTATTCACTCACTCGAACCTGCATCCAACCAACCAACAAGTTGGTTAATTCACATTTTGGAACACCCTTGGTGCTAGAACAAGCCACGGGCGACTCTGGATTCATTTGACTCACCACGGCTCGGACTCGGGGGAAGCCACCACCTTCCCCCATATAGTATTTTTTGTGCCTTTCCGTCGCACTTGTATTCTAATGACACTTTTTCCCGAGACTCCCAAAGTGGAGTCCCGAAATTATCCCAGTTTGGATTTTCGAGACTTTGGGCGTTCATAACTTTTCGTTTAGACCTCCGATTGGGACGAGGTCTGAAGCAAACTTGTAGCTCTCCTTGATAGCTTTTCAATGGTGTGTCGCACTCCACCTGCACACACTGGGATCAGGTCGATTCTCGACTTTTAGTGGTTGGGAGTCAAATTGTCAATTTGATTCCCGTCCTTTCTTTCAATTATAACTTGTGCTGCAAATGTCCAAATGATTCATGCGAGGCCATTTTGGACATCTACATTTCAAGATGTTTCCAACGATATAAAAAACACCTCAATGCAAGGTGTTTTGACCCTTGCAATCGGGTTTTAAATTTTCAGGAGTCCCGAAAGACTTCCAAGTCCCATTTTCGAGAATGTGAGTGACGACCTCACACTTCCCTCAAAGTGGGGTTGCAACAATAGATGTAGTGCAAAAGAAGTTGCAATGCATGAGCAAACATGGAGATCCTTGTATTTTAAGTTGAGATATGTAGTATTGATGTAGCAAAGGCCATGCCAACAACAAAATGAATGTAATTCCCAATACACTTCTCATTCTTGGCTTTCTTCTTCATCTTCTCTTCTTTTCAAGTAGGTGCCAACTTCTTCAAGTTCATCATCAACATCTTCCAAGAGATGACAAAGGGGAGAAGAGATGAATGAATGGATGAATAGATGATGGGTGGATGAAGAAAGGAACGCCTCATTCCCTTCCGGTCATTAGGGTTTACAACACCCCCCACTCCTTCGTCGCACACTGTGCGGTTTTCTCTTCGCCGCTTGGATTTGTCTGCTGTAGCAGCTCGTAGATTTTCTAGGATCTTTCTTGCTGCAATTGTTGTTGATTTTGTTGTTGTTGGTAAGGCCGATTTTTTTGTTTTTTGGGTAGTTATTTAATGCCCCTCTTTCTCTCCTCCCCATCCCATTTTGTATTTATATTCCCTGCTGCTGCTGCTGCTGGTTGGTGTTGTTTGTTGCTTGTGTTGTGTGTTGTACAGATTGTTGTTGTTCAATTTTGTTTTGTTGAGTAAGGGATTCGGAGTTGATGTAGCATCTGCTACTGTGCGACAGAGGATTTTTTAAAAAAAATCTCCACTCTGTGGAAATTTGCCGGCAATTTTGTTCCTAGGTCAAGAATCCCCCCCATATCTATCCTCTGAAGTGTTTCTCGGTTCGAGGTCTTTTGTATGTGTATGTATGTTTGTGCAGGTTTCTTGTATTCTTTTCCTCAAGTGGAAAGAAGCTAGGAGCATTTTTTTCTAGTATTTTGGTTCTGTGTATATGCGAGCCCCAACCCTACCATCTCTGCAGTATTGTCATCGATGCCCAGGTTTGTGATTGTAATGTAGATGTGATGATGGTGTAAGTGTTGTTGCTTTACATCTTGCAAATTCGGGGAGAATATAAAAAGCAGCAAACAATAGCTGCAGCAGAGGTTGTTCTATGGTTGCAGAAAATGATTTGTACATGGTGTCTATTGCACTGATTTTCCCAAATTGTAGACTGTGAATGCTCATCTTCCTGGTGGTGGTGTTGCTCTTCAATGTCACTTGTTATTGTTTTGTTTTTGTTGTTTTGATTGGCATTATTTGTTGGAATGTGCATCAGAAATTGGGATCCTTGAAAATTCTATATTTGGGAGTACATTGCTTGACTAGTCTGTCTCTTTCCCCTTCTCATGTGGCTAGTGTGCGGCTTGTTTCTCGAGCAAAGGGCTTTTGTACATTCCTTTTGAGGTCTGTCTGAAAGATCTGTCTGTTTGAGCTCCTGTTGTGTGGGAATTAGATCTCTGACTGCAGTGGTTGTTTCTTCTTCTTCTTCTTCTTCTCTGTCTCTTTCCTGCTCTCTCTTTTTAGGGAGGTTTGTCTGAGGGTTTGGAGCTTTGAAGAGGTTGCTGTCCTGATCAGGTAAAACTACTGTTCCCTGGCTTCTGTGTTTTGTTGCTATCACTTGGCTTCGCAGTGTGAAGTTTGTGATTGTTTGTGGGGTTTAGTTTGTCCTGGATTGATTTTACTCTTCTGTGAGGAGCTAACTTCATAAAAAGTGAGATTTTCATACTAGGGTTTGAGTTTTCTCCTCTGTTTCTCACAATGCCACATACTTCTGTCAATTGATTTGGTTCCCATATTCATATCTGCTCAAGAATTTGCTCTGTAATTGATGATGTATGGTTGTGGTACTCTCTTGGCAAAACTTTTGATAATAGTTGTGTTAGGTGGTGTTCTTGTAGCTGTTGGAATTTGATTGTGAGGATTTAGGGTTTTGCAACACTGTTGCTGGGCTAACATATTTCTTAGGAGTTCTGTAGCAAAACTGATGATGCATTTGTTGTGCTTTGTCTGCATATGACATAGATATATGGGCTAGCCATTGGATTGGAGCCCTTACATGGGAAGAGACAGCAGTGATTGTGGGCTTCCTCCCTCGAAGCGATTGAAACTGAGTAAACTTTCTCCAACAAACCTGTTGGAGGGGTTTTCTACAGGAGCAGTAGGTGCAGGCTCTGGTGCCCTGATGGCCAGAGCTTTACCTGCTAATGAAGTTGAAACACTGGGCTCTCGAGGTCAAATCCAAAAGGTTGAATTTGTCAGAATCATCACTCAGGCACTCTTCTCACTGGGCTATCAGCAAGCAGGTGCAGTGCTTGAACAGGAATCTGGGATTGTGTTGCAATCACCAGTTGTTACAGAATTTCAGCAGGATATTCTAGCAGGTCAATGGGATAAAAGTTTAGCTACATTGCACATGATTGGACCAATTGATGAGGAGACCCTCAAGTCTGCATCCTTTCTCATATTGCAGCAAAAGTTTCTGGAGTTTTTGGATTGTGGTGAAACTACTGCTGCACTTAAAACACTCCGCACTGAGATATCACCATTAGACATCAATACACAAAGAGTACACCAGCTGGCAAGCTTCATTGTGTGTCCATCCCGGGACATCCTGCTAGATAAAGCTGAATGGAGGGGTTCAGGAGAGGATTCTCGAATTTATTTGCTTGAAGAGTTACAGCAGTTACTTCCCCCTTCTATAATGCTTCCCGAAAAACGTCTGGAGCATCTTGTGGAACAGGCACTGGATCTGCAGCGAGATGCATGTGTATTCCACAACTCACTGGATCATGCTCTTTCTCTTTACGCTGACCACCAGTGCAGTCGTGATCAGATTTCTACACAGAGTCTACAGGTAGACACTTGAATCCATCACCTTTGTGCAGCTATATAGGAGTTTTTGAGAAACTACTGGCATTCCTTTTGGAGGGTGATAGTGAAGTTCGGAAGTTTAGTCTTCCTGCTGCTTGTGAGTACGAAAGGAGCTTGTAGTCGCTGTTTCTGTCTGTTTGTTCCATTGTTCTGTGAGTTGTTGTGAGGGCTCACAACCACAAGCTACCAAATTGCAGTCTGATGACATCTTTCTCCCTCACTCTCCTATCTAGTTCTATTATACATATGTCTGTCCCCCACTCTCCTATATAGTTCTATTATCTGTGTTGTTTTTCTAGTTTTTCCCATGTCTCACATTGCTGTATGAACCACCTCCCTTTTCAGATTGTGGTGAGTGTAGCTGGGCCTTTTTTAGTCTTCTCTTGATTGTTCCCAGCTGCAGTGTGACATCCTGTCTGCGTTGTCCTGAGAAGGCCTACAATGTGACCAGGTATAGCGGTGGGAATTGTGGGGGTTATGTGTGCTCATGTCTCCTTTCTGTCCTATGAAGCAGTCATTTGTTATGCTGTTTTGTGACCTGAAAACCCCATATCTCAGATTGGTATGTAGAGGATTAGATCTGCTGCTATTGCTCAATATTTGATCATGGCTGTGTTCCCCGAGACATAGGTCTGCCCTTGTTACCAGAAATGTAATTCTCAACAACAAGGATTTACAGTGTTCTCCTCCTTGTTTACAGATAACTGGCTGGCAGAGTTTGACACTACGTGTATTGCAGTGGAAGGCATGTTTGGGGTCTGCAATACGCTCAGTATTGACTGTATTGCTGGGTACTCCAGCAAAGAGTGTAGACAATGAGAGGTCACAGTGACAAATTTATGAGGGGCTTGTCACAATAACCCCTTTTTGTAACCAGTAGCCAGTGGAGTTAACCATGAATTACTGGTGTTTTTTCTGTGTGATTGGTCTAGCTTATGTCATGAGACCTAGAAGCAGAAATTGCTTTCAATCACATTGTTGTCCAAATCTTGAGCAGTCAAGGACATAAGTCCTGCCTGCAGACAGATGTAAAGATACTCTTGCTGAAAGAAGAAGGTGCTGAGAATAAGCACTTAACACCATTGTGGTTATAGGTTCCTGTGCATATGTATTTGCTTCACAGGGAGTCCTTTAGTTGCTAACTGTAGGTGTGGAATACTAGAAGAAAGTGATGTGCATTGAGCACTCTGCTGATGCAAGTTTAAGCCCAATGCCGTTCTCTGTGGACTTTTCAGTGAAATTCAAGGGCTGGGGAACTCGCTGGGTGGAACATTGCCAGATGCCAAGGAAGTCTATCTACGTCATCCTCAGCATAGGTTATCTCAGAGTAGGTAACTGGATAGTATAGCACAACGTATTCAGGGTAAGAGCCAGCTTTACCCCATTGATGCTTATATGTATCTTTGATAGCAAATGTCAAGATGGCAAAGGCCCAGCTTCATATGAAGTGAATACATAAAGACTCTATCATGGGAAAGTTCAGCTGAACTGAGTTGATTGCAAGGCTTTCTGTTACATTTTTGTATATATAGACAAGAGTTACCAAGAACATTCTCCATTGTGTAAGGGTGCCGATGAGCCTCACCTCTTACATTTTAAGTCTGCTCACTCTAGAGTTTGGATGTTAATTCTGCTTGATTGTGGCACTTAGAAGCTTAGTATCTCCTTAAGGCTTTTACCTTGTAACACCGCAGCAGATTGTATGCTTCCACTGGAGTACAAAGTGAAAGTTGGCTCAGCATCATGTCCATGCACTCCAAGACCCAGTATGTTTGGCCACAGTGCTGCATTTTGGTTGTAAGAGATAAGTGGAATAGAGCTGCAATATCAGTGGTGTGACAACAGTATCAGTTGTGGGTTTCTGCAATCTGTTGGGCGAATCGGTTGGAATGTGTATGGAAATGGTTGCCCGCATTTTGGGTTGTAAGAGACAAGTGGAATAGAGCTGCAATATCAGTGGTGTGACAATGGTATCAGTTGTGGGTTTCTGCAATCTGTTGGGTGAATTGGTTGGAATGTGTATGGAATGGTTGCCCACACCACGTGTCCAGTTCCTATTGTTCTGAGTGAGGGTCTGGATAGTGGTCAGGCAACTCAACATGTCGTTGGGATTAAGAGCATGGTGTGATTGTGAAGCTCTCTTTTCAGCTACCCCATGTTCTACTTGTTTTCTTCACGTATCACCATAACACTGGAGACTAAAGCAATACTCGAAAAAACGGAAAAAAGTATCATAGTTATTTTACTAAGTCCCCTTTATCATTTGCTTTGACGATAAAAAAAATATATACATTTTTTTTCTACCCATCATCTAGAAAACAGATGGTGCGAGCAGACACCAGCCAAGCCAAAAAATGACTAAAGCCAACACGAGTACGTGTTGGTTTATGTTTCTCTCGAACTTTCTAAATTTTGGCTTTGGTGTGTGGACTGTGGACCAGTGCTTGATGATATGGATCAGTCCTTTCACTTGGTTGTGTTACACCCAATACTGAAGGCTTGTTTTCTCTCTTGTCTCGGCATACACTTGGTCATGGAATGGACAATCCCTAACATGATTACTGCAAGATCCAGTAAACCTTTGACATGCTCTCACCCAGCCTTACAGCTTCTATATCCTTCATGCTGGCAATTTTTGGATGGATCATAGATGATAGAAAAGTCCAATGTTGTGTGTTATGTGTGTTATGTGTGTTATGTTTGTTTTTAGTTCACTATACCTTGATGGGCCAAGTGCCTTCTGTGGTGAAGCAATCAATGACAAGGATGTGATTTTGAAGTGGCTGTGCAGTGAGAGAAATTAAGGTCCAGCATTGCTGGTTTGGCATTGGATGTGGGATGATTGTGCCAGTGCTATTTTGCAAATGAGGATGAAGTGTGGTTCTTGTAGTTTTCACACAATGGTTGCTAGCTGGCATCTACGTCTCAAGACTGTACAGCCATCATTTTGGGAGGTCAGTAGACTATCTGCTGCCTTCTTTTGATGTCTGGTCTGACTTATGAGCTTTTGTCACCACTATGGCAATAACAATGTTGTATGTGAGATACTGTGTCCCTTGTTCTGGCCTGCAGAGCTAGTATTGTGCTTCTTACAAGGGACTACACATCATTAGTTGTGAGCCACATTATCCCATCTCATATTGAGTTGCAATGTAGGTGGTCGATGATGAGATGGTCATGTTGAAAGCATACTTTGACTGGGCACCTGAAGCAAGTTTCTTTTGTTTCTTGGAGTCCCAAGAGCGCTTGATACCAAGACTGGCAATGAAGAAGTTAAGCTCTAGGACACCTGCACAGGCAAGTGCAAACACACCTTTGATAAGCCAAGCATCTGCTTCCCATCATGTGTGCATGTTCCAGATGTCTGAGGTATTCTTTCAGGTGCAGGGGTTAAGTGTATTTACTATTCACATGTGGGATCTCAAAGTATGAATGATCTAACATGGGAGGTGGATTTGCAATGGGTGAAGGTGAGGTGCCCAATCCCACCACTATGGTTCAATGTGGAACGAAGGATGTTTTCATCTTTTTGAAGTGTGTTTGAGATTTGTTACTTTTAAGGAAAGTGGTAACATAGAAATGGGGGGAGATGTCAGAGCTTTTGTACCCTGAACTTTGTTAGCATAGACAGACAAAATTCATCAGCTTGTTTGTGTATACAAGAAAATATTTCTATTGCCAAAGGGAGGCAGAATCTCTTCAAATCATCCCATAACACAATTTGTCTTGTGGATGTCATCTCACAGAGCTCTAGGTGTTCATACCATGATTTGGATGGGGCATGAATCTCTTGGATGTCATCCCAAAGAGCCATTATGTGTTCATAACATGATTTGGATAGGGAATGAATTACCAAAATGTTCCATATTGGAGAATTACTACCAATATCAATTGGCTAAGATGGGGTGTATCGTTCTTCCATTGTATTCTTCATAATTGAAAACTTTCATGAAATGTTCAAACACATTGATTTTGCCACATCTAAGAAGTTTCCAACCATGGTTGATTCTTGTTCCATCTATTGAGGATTCTTTTAGCCTCCACTTCCACTTTCACAAGTTCAAGTAAAGTGTTTTGTCCAAGCAATTGTTTTTCACTAAAAACTTTATGGATTCACAAGACAAGATAACAATTAAAGGTCATGTACTACCTTTTAGGGTTATTGATGCACCTCTAGGATTATTGAGTAGTAGTAGCGGCAATTGCTTCATTTGGTTACTTTGAAAATCTTTAAAGCTTGGGCCATGTTCTCCAATGCTTCATCATCTTATTCCACAATCCGATTTTTTTCATGTCTATAAATGTAATCTCACTTGGGTATTTCTTTCCATATTTTGTGTCTTCATTCATGTTTGTCTTCATATGATATTGTAATTTGTTGTAGTTGGCTCCTTTGTATCTTGCATCAAAGTTTTCTCAAGCTCCTTAGCAAATCTTTACATGCAATGGATGATAATATTAGGAATCAACAACCTCCATAAACATCACCAACTCATGAGCCTACTTGTCCTTTTTTCTAAGGCGAGTGTTATTCAAAAGTGCTTCATGCTAAAATGCCTTCTCCAAGCTTGATTTTTTTCCTAATTCATCTCCAAATACTCTTTCTCATGTAAAAGAAGTTGATGTTCATCTTTCAAAAGGAAAAGAAGTGCCAAAACAACTTCAATCTTTATGTTCTTTGGTGGAAGATTGGGCAACCATGCTTTGATACTACTACCATGTTGTAGAAAATAAGAAAATAAAATAGTAAACGCTTTCCACTCGACATGTCAGAGAGGAGAGCAAGAACAAAATTTAGGATTCCTGCCTTAGTTTGGCGACCAACTGGAACCTATAGTCTAATTATGGCGAAATTCAGACAGTTTTCCCTCTGAAGACAAAGAATTGGGAAGACATTTTCGCCTAAATACGTCCATAATTCTAACGACGGAGAGACAATTCGCCACAATAGCAAACAAAGTAGGGGGATTTCTACTAACATGAACAACTTAATTTCATGTTGCCGTAGACACAAATTCCTGTTTCATATTATTTGTGGGCCTCGTAAGAGGCAGCCAAAAAATTGGGATATGCCGCTACTTGTACCCCACGCACGGTATTCTTTAGTAAAAGGCGAAAGAATAGTTCGCTTTGCGTTGAGCACACGGCTTCGTGAGGGAACAGATGGAACAACAGTGTAAATAGCATCAAATGCAGACTTCTGTGGCAAAGACTATGGGATAAAACTTCACTGCAACTCCATTGCGATTCCTTCAATCTCTTCAGCGCCTTGAGTTGACGACAGCGAGTGAGTTTTGCCCACATACTTCTGCTGCACAAGCAAAAATTTGCACAAGTTGGGGGGAGAATTTTCGCCCTTTCTTAGATCAATCCAAGATTTGCAAAATTTCCTGCTGGTGATGAAAGATTTAAGAAATTTCAAAACAAAATTATCAAAAGTACAAAGTAGCCGAGATGTGTGTGTCTTGTGTGTTAGAAATGATTTTGAGAAATTTACCACAATCCCTGACATTCTTTTATAACGATTCCATATTTCGACTTATTTCAAAGATCTACTCCATTTGTTAAGCATTTGATTTGATTTTTTTAAAAAAATTTGGTGAAATTTCCATAAAATTATATTTAAAATCTAATTTTAAAGAATATAAATTGTTATGTATATGGTAAATGAGGTAATCTAATTTCTAAAATGCAATTAAGTTTAAAGTGAAGTTAAATTAGTGTTTAAGTATCATGGCATGGACCTCGTGTATCTTACAACACTATTTTTCTTACCACCTACTTAGTATGGATCCATAATTAATTGCACCACACAATTTTACTTATTTACATTTAAAACAAGTTCATAACAAGATTTAAAATATATGCACTTGGGTAAGTTGGCAAATACAAAATGGAAAAAATATTATAGTAAAGGGTTTACATCAATAAGATGTATATGTATGTAATAGTTCATGATGTTGGCATTAAGCATCTTATTCCCATAAATAAGTGCGCATAATATTAATAATTTTTAATGAAGAATTTGTGATACTTATCATTTTTTTATGAATGAATCTATATCTAATTTCCTCATATGAATTAAATATGAGTTAAATGAATATTAAACATTAGTTTTTCCTTTAATTTGAGTAGTTTTCACATTGACTAGTGTGGCATGTGCCATTGGCCCAAGTGTTACCACGTCGTCAACTGATTTTCCTTCCAAAACCTGGTTTTTTGGAATTTATTTGAATTTTCACTGGCAGAAATCACTTAAAAATCAATATCTCCCACATTCTGAATCCAAATCTCACCAAATAAATTCCATTAAATCCTCTCATCAAGGTCTTTCCAACAACACCAAAGGCACATTCCACTTCCTTCGAAAATTTCAGTTACGATTTAATTTAATTTTTCAGTGAAGAAATCATTCAATATTCAAGAACTTTTGCACTGCAGGTCCAAACGTTATGGAACCAAGCCCATGCATGCCTGCTCGTTGAGAGCTTTCCAACGACACCAAGAACACTGGGTCAGTGGATCTCATAACTACAAAACAAAACAAACTACCTTCCTTCACAAATAGATTGCAAGCTCAAAATTCTTAATATCAATTTAGGTATGCAACTTTCACTAAACTAAAAATATGCAATACTCATCCCAAGTCCCCTTGAATCAATAATATATCCCATTTTTGCAATATTATGAGAAATAGTTGTCATTAAGTTTATAGATAAAAGGAAATGAAAAGCCCACACATTACAAGTACATTCAACATAAATTATAATTATCTACCTCAAATAATCCTTTAATTGATGACATGTAATCTTTAATCAATAACCCACATTTGCTATTCATTGTTATATTAAATTATTTAAAAAATTTACGAAAGCTAACATGTAGAAATCCATGTATTTACAATGGAACTCGAACAAACACTTTTTTTGAAAGGAAAGGATTGCTCATGGTACATTGGAGATTGCTCCAAAAGTTTTGAGAGAATACAAGAGAATCAAGAGAAGTATGTTGCTACAGACAAGAAGCAATAGTATGAGATTTATGAAATTGTGGGGATCCAAATATCATAGTAATAGAGGAACGAAACAAGAGAATATGTAACTTGAAGCATACTTCTTAAGTAGTATAGAAACTCATTGAGAGAACCAAATCTACATTACATCAAATGTTTTAAATTTTCTTATATGTCATCCTTAATTATATTGCACACGATAATATCCAATGATTACATTCAAATTTGCACATCATCAATATTAACTAAATGAGTGTAATGTAGGGCAAGGTTCCAAACTAATCAAAATCTCTCTACCTCACTCCTCTTTTTTTTTTTCTTTTTTTTTTTCTCCATATTATTTTTCAATAATTTATCATTATTTATGCTAGATCTTTCATGTCCATATAAATTCACATGGGGAAAGGGTTAAGTAAATAGGCTTGAAAAGAGGTAGTTTATTAAATTAGTTTAATATACATAACATGGACATGAAAAGGCACATGTCAATTTGCCTTTTTGTATCCATGTAGATGGGTAGGAGAAAAGAATGAAATAGTTATTAGGGAAGAGGGAGATACTTAGGCTTGAAAGAGGTAGGCATATACAAAAAGATAACAATCTTTTAATTATGTAGATGTTGAATTATCTTGTGTGATTTTCCAAGGAGAGACATTCATATTGTAAAAAAATGAGTTCTAAAGCTTGAAACCTCAACAACTTTGAAATAATTTTGGTCTTGTGAAATTGTAGCATAACTCATGTTAAATTAAAATAATAAATGGGATTGAGCAATGCCTAACATTTTAATGTCTAACATTGTCTTGTATATTCATAATGCTTACAAGGGGTTATCAACTATCAACCCCACATGTGAAGTTTGTCAAGTGATTAAAAGTATTAAAAGTATTCATCAAAATGCAACATATCTTCTTCAATTCAATTCAATTCAATTCAGCTGAAACCCATCTAAAATAACACATTGGTGAATATACATCCCATGCAAGAACTAATCAATGAATAAACTTGGCACATCACATGCAGTATTTTGAATGTGTGTTTGGTGTTTTGACACAATAAAAAACCTACTTTCCATTTGAAAAAAAACTCTTGTTGATCTTTTGAACCTTTCAAGATTCACTTCAAGTCTTCATCAATTCACTTATACTTCGGTGATCAGGAAATATTATCCAAACAAATGACTTCCATTGTAGGATTATTGCTGGTACTTTTTCTTTAAACAAAAGTATAAACACATAATTGAACACTTCTAACTTCTTGCTTGGCTTTTGGAAAGGTCGAATGCTATACACAAAATTGAATTCTGATGAAATATGTACAACAAATCCATAGAATTCACAAAACCTTGATGGAGTTTTCATTTTTGCCAAAAGAAATACCTCTACAAATTAATTGTATAAAATTTCTACATCAAGCCAATAGCCCAAAGCACTGAAGGCTAATGGTCACCTTGCAAGTACATTGTGAGTTGTGGGTGGGTTAAATTCATTGCAAGGTCTTGTTAAGTTTCACCTTGAATAATAACCTAGATTTCATGGTGGTCACTAGGTCCAAAAACCTCTTCTTCAAGAACAAACCTTGGGGGATGGGTTGGGCACTTCATGTTGCTTTCATGTGCAGAAAAGAATAGTTGGGCAAAACATGTTGCTTTTGGATTTTGTGTTTGTCTGAAAGGCACAGATTTCATGAATGCAGAGGTTACTTGACATAATAAGAGTTATTTTGGAGAAATTGTCCAACAAAAGACATCAAACGTTCCATTGCTTTAGCATTTCACAATTTGCCAATATGGCATCATCAATTGAAATATATAAAAAAAAATTGAAACCTAACTGGAACCCTCACTTATATAAACCCTATCTTGAACCCTAACTTATGTAAACCCTAATTTGAAACCCTAATGTATGGAAATTGAAAGACGTTGATATTATTGCTGATTTTGTTGAAACATATTGTTGAATTGTTCATATGATTTTTCTTTGGCCTTCCATGGTATTGAGCTTCTTAATTGCATCTCATATGATGAAAAGTGTCAATAGTCCCAAACCAAAAGGAGCTAGAAATATGGAAATCTGCACAGCCATCTATTGCTACAGGGCTTCAGCACTATGTTGTATTCCAGTGTATTGCGTCGGCTTTTGCCAATAGCAGTTTTTTTTGGCTCCTTAAGCACCAATGGGGAGGGGTATTTGATAAAGGACCAAAGACACGGCAGTAAGTGTAATAAAAACACTGCACAACATGAGCGTCTATTGAAACCAAAACAACTTCTGTTCATGAACATGGTGAGCATGAGTAGTGCCAGCTGCCAAGACTGCAGCTTCGGCTGCATGAGAATGACCCTCTCCATGGTGGTCATGGAAAAGGAAGGTTAAAATACCTACCAAGCACAGCACAGAGCCAACCAGAACCTTGTCATAATGCTCTATCCAGTGGAATTTCAGCTGTGCTGCGCCATAATAAGAGAGGGTCACTAATGTGAGCATGACAGTGAGAGTACTTGCAAGGAGTACACCAATCGCCAGAAATAAAGCCCCTGACGATTCATTCCCAACCGCAAGAAACACAGGCAAAGTAGTGGCACAAGGCGAAAGAGTTGGCACCAGAATTAGACCAGCCACAGCCATTTTCTCCATCGAATGATTGTGCCCTCCATGTGCATGACCTCCCTTCCCTAGCAAAAACAGAACAATGTAGCCTGCACCAAGGACGACAAGCAGTAGAGATGCAAGCGAGTGAACTGTGCCCTCTCCAGCTATAGTATTTGCCATAGTGATTGCTGCTACACCCAGTAATGATGTTGATAACACATGGCATACAGCACCCAATGCAGCTGCAAATCATATATACCATCATCAGAACCACTTTCTTAGCCAATGCACGTCAACAGAGTTACATCAGTCATGTAGCAGAGCCAGAAAACCTTAGAGCATTGTCACCAGATCTTGATGGATCCAAATACAATAAATTGCTGGGGAAAAGCTTGCAAAGAACCTACAGTTTAAAAGGCACATGCAAGCCAGGCAAAAGAAAACAGATACAATGTTAGCTCATGTGTTGATCTCTCAAGTTCATAATACAATTCAAACACTATCAAAGAAAAGATTACTGAATAACATGACTGCTAAGACTCTCCAAAACTCTCTCTCTCTCTCTATTTTAATCACACAATTTGTTGTAACTTGCAACCCTAAATAAAAACGCCAGACAAAGCACTGGTGAGACAAGAAGAACCATCAACAAACCAGAACTGTACTGAGAAGACAAAGTGGTTCTTACAGTTCTGGTTTGTTGATTGTTGATGTGGGACACAACCTGTTCTTTTCCATCGAAGTAACACCTGACATCTTAGTAGGAAAAGAAAATGAAGGCAGCCTCTTAAGCTCTTCGGATTCTTCTTGAAGAGCCAAAAAGAAATCAGCAACAAATCAAATCTGTACTAGGTGAACTAGGATGCTTGAGGAAGCGAGTCTATGTCAGGGATACAGACATTGACACCAAGAAGAAATCAGGTTGGGACGGTACAGACTATAGACAGACACTGAGAAGAATCCAGGTTGAGATGGTACAGACTATAGACAGACACTGAGAAGAATTCAGGTTGAGATGGTACAGACTATAGAAAGACACTGAGAAGAATTCAGGTTGAGATGGTACAGACACAGACACTGAGAAGAATGCAGGTTGAAATGGTATAGACATAGACAAAGAAGAAGAAGTCAATTTCCTCTTTCTGAGAGCTACAAAACCTGGCAGAAGCGGTAGAGAGATCTGAGGAATCAACAAAGCAGTGGAGGTTGTAGCAATCGATCACAACTGTCCTCCACATTTCCCAGAGGAGTGGAAGGCATTCCCATTCAGAAAAGGGGAAGAGAAGTGGGGCTGGAGAGCACTTACTGACAAGAAGGGTTTGCCAAATGCTCCACTTCTGTGCTCGACCCACAATAGAGAATGGCAACCAATGTGTGGGGATGAAGGAATGTAAGACGGATACAGTCGCTATGCCTCCGATCGTTGAAACTTCTTTTGCAATCTCTGTCATCTTCTTCTTTTGTTTCCTTCACAGATGCGTCGTCTCTTCTTCTAGCTTCAAACCCAATAGCCGAAGCTGCTTCAACCCCACTAGACGAAGCTTCAGATGAGCAAAACCACGCTGATCCTCTCCAGCGGTGAATGGAAAGAGAGAGAGAATCGCACCCACCTTCAGGAAAAAGGAGACAGACAGACAGTAGTAGCTCGCTCTCTCTCTCTCTCTCAGAAGGGGGTCTTCAGACCACAATCAGTCAGTCAGTATCAAGCTGGATCGCACAGCTACAACGGCGTCGTCCGTCATTCACACACTTCTGTGTCCTGCTTTCTTTACTCTAATGCACTATGTCTGTTTCTGTGCTTGCGTTGAGAGCCCGCGTGTTTCGGTTATCACCTTCTATCTTAGGAACAAGTCTTGAGGAGCTTCACAGAAACCCTCAGAAACAGGACGCATCATGATGACCATCTCTCTCTTGCACGGCTCTATTGCAAGTCCTCAGAGAGGAAGGGCCAAGTCCCCAGATTCTCAGAAAATTGCAAACCAACGAGGAATCTCACTGCGGGTAAGTCTCTGAATCTTCAAAGATACCATCGAGGAATCTCTATGTGGGTCAGTCTATGCTTAGTGAAAGAAACCAAAGAGGAATCTCTGTGTGGGTAAGTCCATGCTTATTTTAAAGAATCCAAAGAAAAATCTCTCTGTGGGTTTGTCCTTGATTCTTGAAGGGAACCATCAAGGAATCTGTGAGTACATCCATGATACTTGAAAGAAACAAACCAGGAATGAGTAAGTTTGATGCATCTATTGGAATCCCTGTGAAACACAAAGCTACTGCAGCTAACAAAGAATAAATGCCTGGGAATTGAAGAGAATATTGACTTGTTCTTTTACCAGATACACAAAATGTGACTGACTGATGTTGATGATGATGAGGAGCATCATCATATCACATTACCTATCTGTTGAAATCAATCTTGCAAACTGGCAGCACAATCCAGAAATGAGATGACAGAAGCTTTGAAGAAGAAGGGGGTGGACAATCACAGATGAAAGAACAAAAAGAAAAAGAAACATTCACTGAATTGCAGAACAGATGCAGCTGATGATAGTACAATAACTATGAGAGAAGCACGCTTACCATTCTCATACCAATTGATTACAATGACCATGTCCATAGCAGAAACTTCCATCCTGGGATTCCCAACAGATGTTCGGTTTGTGTCATCAAGCTGTCCTTTTGTCAAGCAACTCTTATCTACCATGATAATACAAATTTGTGAATTCACAAAAGAATCCTATGCTGGTTGGTACCAATGATTTGTTTCATCAAAGGTGCCATACAACCTCTGCCCACTCTTGAAAAGCTGCCATCCTCCTCTGATCCCTCCCCTAGACGATGGTTTTCTTTGTCCAGTGTACCTTTGTGTACTAACTATGCTGCTCTTTTACAATGTTTAAACAGTATGCTTCTGCCCACTAATCCCTCCTGCTCCCTCCTTCTAGATAGCCTTTATTCCAGGCTTTGATACAATGTGGAACATGCTTAATACCATCAGCATGCTTCAAAATTTCTGGCCTTCCCTCTGGCTTCATATTTCACAACAGCACCATTCTGACATGCTAACCTTGTGCTCTTGTCTCCCTATTCCAAGATTAGAAAGCTGAGCACAGGCCCTGTATTCTCAGGACAACAATGAAACCTACTTCTGCAACAAGCAATTGTCAATCAACAGGTGCTCCGAGGCATTTACTCTTGTGAACATACCATGCTGATGTCTTGCCCTTGTAGATTTTTCCACAGCCCATTGGACACACCTCTGACCCCGAATCTGTAACTGGCTTATGTGCTACCATCTTCTTCAAGATTGTACCACCACTTTTGGAGGATTTTGATGCCTTCTTTGTAGTGACTGTTGACTGTATCAGTGCCAATTTCACTCCCTCCATGGTCTCTCCCTCCATGGTCTCAGACACATTGCTACCTGCGACAACATGGTGGAGAACTTCTGCTGCTGAGGAAACATGATCCCAAGTATGTTAAAACACTTGAGAGGCCCTAGCAATCCCTGAATGCAGCAATTCCTAACATACCTTTGGTGAACCTCCTGTTCAACCTCCACTTGAAAAAAGATGATTTGTGCTTAGTCCCCACAACATTTTCAGCCATTCAACAGAAACAACCCATTCTACATTCAGCTATTGATACGATTCTAAAGTGGGATTTTATTTTCAATTCACGCAAGAGTGCCCTTGTGCAAGCTCTTAAGAGCTAGCAATTACGGCATGGATTTCTATAAGCTGATGAAGATTCAGAAATTCCCACTTATCAGGCATCAATACTATCATCTGCAAACTCCTCTCCATGCTAATATGTTCACGAACTGAGTGAATGGTGGTGACAAACATCTATGATTATTATGGCCTATTCCAAATGGTCAGGTCAAATGAGAAAACAGGAGTCTGAGGAAGGGAGTGGGTGGGCCAAAAGAACACAATAGTAAAGGTTAATGCTTCATTCCTGGAGGGCCCTCCACCATCCTACCTCATCTTTCACATGCACAAAAAGACTCAAACCAGGGAACTTGTCATCAAGAGTCAGTTCGTACACACAAAATCTCGAAGTCAAGGAAATTGCCATCAAGAATAAGTAGTTCCATGTGGTCTCTGCCACTCCTGAATGCAAGCAAGGCCTGCCAGACTTGCTGCATACGTAGGTGAAGGGCTCAGTTCTTATGCTTGCTAAAGAGAGAATTTTCTCCAAAACTGAGACATTGAAAATTGATTGTGTAATCAAATTTTCTGCTTGCCATTTTCATGCAGCCATATCCCCCACGAAGAGCATAGGGCCAAAGAGAGAACTACCAGCTTTAGATGGTCCAAACTGGGTGTCATCCTCACATCATGAATGGGTTCAACCCCTTCAAGAAAGACCAACTAGCTCTGCAAGGAGAAGCACACCTTTCTTCTTTGAAGTCCAGCGTGTGGGATTAGTGTCCTTCCTTGACTTCCGTTGCAGTACAAAATCAGGATCTGCCACATGTAGCATCTCATCCTCCAGAACCCTTGATACAGCTCGCTCACAGATTTCTTCCATACGTTCAGCCTGCCTCTTCCCATTTTTCTTTCCAGACTTCACAATCCTTGACACCAGGGTGTCACCATCTTCAGAGTCAAACTCAGACAAGTTGAGATCTGACTGCACCTTCTCCTGGTTCAGCAGAGTTGGTCCTTTCACCTGTTCACACTGGCCACTCTCCCTCTCCACATTGCCTGCAAGCCCCAAGTCAAAAGCCCCATGAGAAATAAACCTGATACCGTCCATAGAGTACAGAATTGTTGTCCCTGGGTTCACTTCCTGGGAAGATTCATAGGTCTCCAAACCATTAATCTACTGCAAAGACAACTCTGCCAAATGAAAACATCATGGACTAAAAGGTTGCTGGTCACAGGCTTCACAAATGTGGACCAACAGAGATGCAGAAAAGTGGAGTCCTTGAAGATTTTCTGGCCTTAAGTGACAGTCTTTGATTACAGGTCCCCATTGATCTGCTGAAAGATAGTGAGTTCAGAGATTCAAATTTGACAAAACAGACAGGTGCACAAACAAAGCTCTTGTACCATGCTCTATTGTTGTTTTCACTCCATCATCAGGCATCTCCATTGTATCCGAACCCCGTATCATGTGTCCTAGTCCATCTCCATCATTTGCTCTGCTATTACTTACTGCCACTTTGGGATCTGCCAGTGACTCCAAATTAGCACTTTCTTTTCCCATATTGCAACCAGCCTTGTCCACATCCCCATTTACTCTAGTTCCTACAATGTTCTCCTCAGTGTCTTTGACCAGTTCCTCCCCCTTATCTACTTCAATCTCACTTCCACCTGCAGGAAAACATCCTCCACTCAAAAGACTTAAACTCATGTGCACTACTTGCTTCTTGTTTCTGTTTGTTTGCACCCATAAATCTGTGTTTGCTTTTTCCATCAGCAAATATAGCTCCTCTGTCTCTCTTGCACTCTGATCCATGGAACTCTCTTCAGGAATGACATTCTTTGGATTTGCCATTCTTACTCCAACTGTCATCTTCTCCTGGCAATATACTGGCATTACTTCTACAATAACAACAGACCAGCCCATTCAAGAGAGCAATCAGGTCACTAGCATTTCTGGAAGCAAATGGGTCGTGATGTTGGCTAGCACTACAGAGACTACCCCAAAAAGCAGAAACCCAGATTTGCTGTTTTGCGAGTCCAAACTTGACACACAAAGAGACAAAGTGCAGAAGACACAAGTTCTTCCCTCATCACTTCTGCACTTTGTCTCTTTAAATCATCCTAACTGCACCAAGTAATGGTGATCAGATTACCTTCTTCACAAGTGGCCCTGTCAACACTGTTCACTGTATTGTTCACAAGCAGTTCAGACTCGTTAAGACCAACTTCAGTCTCTTCTCTCTTGACTTTTGATTGCCTTCTCTTCTTGCCAGGCCTTCTACCAGACACAAGGCTTGTATCCTGACTCTGGTTGTCCTCCTCCTTCCTATTTGCACCTGTTCTACAAAAAATTGTTTTGCTTTCATCACCCTGCTGGCCTGAAAACTCAAGGAAGGTTGCAGGGGTTTCAACATCTACCCTCTCCTCACCACTGTCCTTCCTCTCCATTTCATCCCTCACCAACCGCTCTGTGTTGTTGACAACCATGAATTCAAGCCCGTCCTCCTTTCTCTTGCTTAGTCTCCTCCTCTGCACACCGTGAATCATGCAAATCAATCAACAGGGTGTCAATCACAGAAACATGAGCAAAAAGTTGACACAGTTCAACTGTATTCATTACCAGTTCTCTGTATACTTGACATCCTCCATCACCTCTCTTTATATTCTTGATAAACTATTCTATGTTTGTATAGCAATGATCCGTCATGGTCAGGACCCCTGGCAAAAATAGGCATATGTATGAATATGTTTGGTGTAAGTCATGAAGCCTATACCACACAGCTGGCTAAAACGACTGCAAGAGCTGTTACCTTTTCAACAATCGCCTCTGACCTCTTCTTTGTGTCAGCTTCAATTGTTCCTTGCAAAGCAGAACTAGACTGATTTTTCCAATCCAGCTGCAAACTTTCACTGCCTGTCACATCAGCATCCATGGACTGAACCTCGAATGCAAAAAATTTCTCGTTCTCTCCTGAATTTTCCTGTACATCCTTTGGCGAGTTTGTGCTGGAACCAAATCCTATTGGAACCTCCACATCTGAGCACAGCATTGACCTGCCATTGTTATGTGTTGGCCCACCAGAGTTGTGGTTTGCATTTTCTGCACCTGCAGTTGTTGAAGGCAGCACAGCCTTTGGCACCTTGAACTCAAAAGTTGGAAGGCTTACTAATGACTTCCCAGGGACTTCCAACAAAGCAGCTGATTTGTGTTTCTCCAAGGTGATTGGAACACCAGATAAAGGAGGCATGCTTTCCCCCCCATTCTCCAGCACACCATTGCCTGATCTGCTAGATGCTTCAGGCAACTCTATGGCGCCAGCACTTGCAACCTGGTTGGTGAGATCAGCTGATCTGATCTTACGCTGGCTAAATGTGATGTCCATAATCTCATCCAGCCCATCTTGGCTGTCAATGAATTGTGCAAATCTGCAAGCCCCCACACAATTCAGTCATCCATACTCTATGAATCCTGTTCATGTATTGCAACTGAAAACAGTTGCTCATAGAAATCTTGAGCCTATTGAACAATACCACAATTTCCATGATGAATGTAAAAAGCATGAAAATGGACTCGTTCCTGAAAAAGGACTCACTTAGACTCGATTTCAGCAGCTGCACCTAAACTCTGCCGCCTGATGTTCTCTGCAATCCCACTTGCTCGTATCCGTGGCACTGCAGCGCATTTCAGATTGATCAACCATGCCAACCTATCTAAATTAAACAGAAAGCAGGGAGGCCACAGAAATTTGCAAAACCACACGCTCCTCCCAGTCAAAACATAGTACACATGTTGTATAGTTCCCATATTACATACATAACCCCCAAAGAACAGTTATCCTTAGAGCTTGCTGATACAAACATTTCCACTCCTAATTCCTTGTGGCAGTGGGCATATAAGTTACCAATTGGAAGAGGTGTTCTTGATGCCTTTGAGGGAGCTGGTGCAGACAAAATAGTGTCAGGATTCCCATTTTCACCAGCTGAGTGACTGAGACCAATAAAATCCTTGAGTTGAGAATTGAGAGCATCAACTTTCTGCTCATGAGGCTGTGTCTCTGTGCCTTTGCTCCATATTAGCCCAATTTCTTCACCAGTCTCCTCAGTGGTACTTCCTGACAATGCATTGCTAACCTGCATAGTGAAAGCAAGCGAACACTTAACATACATTGGTATTGCATACTCTCCAAAAACATGATGCAATACAGTTATCACAGAGTTGTTCCTCCTATGGGCTCCAAATCAAAAGGAGTTGAGGACTTTCATGTCTGGCACTAGAGTATGGTCTCACACTAGATTTGGAATGTTTGCCCTCGAGACTAACTCCTAGTCCAATGACCTTACCTGTGTGGCAGCCACCTTATATGATGTATCCTGTGATAAAGGCTGTGCTGAATCCTTTTCTGTGTTATCTTCACCTCTTTCGACAGGAGAGTTCTCCATGATATTAACCTCCTGCTTTTGGAACGCCTTTCCATTCCCAATTGGGAAGTTGGTCTGTGACACTCTGGACTCTCTAGCCTTTCCATCCAGGACTCCAACCTGTGTTTTCTTGACCAGTGCTATATCACTCCTGAATTCACCACCTTCAGAGCTCTTGCTGGAATGTGAATCTTTACGAGACTTGTTGCTGTTTTGCAGAGTCCCCTCATTGCCCAGCACCGGCCCATCAAGTTGCTCATCAGCCTGGGTCTCAAATGCTAATCTGAGCACATCAGTCTGAGTGGCTTCTTCCCTCTCCAGACTTTGTGCTTCATTATCATGTTTCCCTGATCTATACCGTTTGTTTTGAAAACCTGTTTCCCTTCTTGCAGCTGTTACCTCTTCCATCATGTCAAAAGTGCCCTCATGTGTGGAGATCCCAGAAGGGGCACCTCGACCCTGCTTGGTGACCAACACTGGTCTGCCCACAAATTCAAGCAACATATCAGCCAAAAATCTTACCAATCATCAGTGCCACTCCCGATTTGTATCAAACAGTGGTCCACAAGTGACCCAGACATTATGAGTTAGTACTGCAGACTCCCAACTCTCAGATGGATCCATCCATACATTAGAAAATAATTGCTGCAGTGAATTAGATCATCCCAAAGCTGGACAAATACATGCTGGGACAGCCAAAACCTTACTTGATAAAAAAGTGAAACCACATTCAGTCACAAAGTGCATATCACACCAATGCACGCATCCAACAGCTTACCCTGATGGCCAAGGAGTGCCTGGAAGACTATCCAGAGCTTGCAAAAACCCATCCTTAGCTTGCTCAAATAAAGTTTCAGCCTTTGCTTGAGGTAGGCCCACCAAAACAGCCACTTCCCTGTTGTCACTCCCAGCCCCAGTGTCCTTAACATTACTACCATCATTGGTCAGCATCACTTCCCCCTCCTTGCCTCTTTGCTGGCTTCCAGACACCTTGTCACCATCTTCTCTTGACCTCTCTTTCAAACCATGAGCCACATGAGTTTGACTTGTGCACTGGACATTCTCACCAGCAGTCTCTCCTTCTGCTTGTACAGTACCAGGCTCTGGAAATCCTATAATCATGCTGGTCATGCCATTTGCACCCAAAACATCAGTCATGCTCTGTTTCCTCCTGCCTTTCTTTCTCACTGTTCTGAGATCAGGTACATTATTCCCTTCAGTGTTCACATTCATAGCCATATTGTTCTGAGTGGCATTGGAAGTGCTGAATTGCAAGTTGGTAGCAGCTTCTGCATCCAGACTGCCACTGGTTGGACTCCTGTGAAGCTTAGATACTTTTACTTTCCTCTTTCCACTCATGTGCCCTTTATGTGCCTTCTCTTGCTCAGATTGTCTGTCTCCAGACAGTTCACTAACTTTCTCACCTCCAAGTCTTACTTGGTTATCATTGACACAGCTTGATTCTAGCTCGACAAACTTCTTCTTCCTCCTTTCCTCTTTTAACATGTCTCCATTGAGTGCAACACTGACATTTCCACCAACTGAAGTATCTGGTTCCACCTCTCTGACAGCTAAAGTACCCTCAAGTGTAGTCTCCCCCATAGTCTTCACTTCAGCCACTTCTAGTGCCCTTTTCTTCTTCCTCTTCTCCTTCACCTTGCCTTGTATAGTAGTGATGCTGACACTGCCGGCAGGAGAAAGGTCTGACTTTTTCTTAGACTGAGCTGAAAAATGTGTAGTACTTTCAGAAGCACCATTGTCATTATTAAGTTCTAGATTCCTCTTGATATGAAGCTCATTCTTTCCTTCCACCTTTACTAAACTGACAGTCTCATCTTCATGCTTGAAAATGTTGCTGGCAGGTATACCCTCGGTCTTCTTTTGCAACTTTGATGTGGTATGGAACTGAAACCCTTTGCTCTTCTTACTTCCTGCTTTCACAAGCACATCATCTGTTTCCTCCACCAGGTATTCTAACTGCTTTTCACCTTCAGACAAGCTGACTGTTCTTTTCTTCACCTTACCCTCTTTCTTCTTTTTCCTTAAGAGCCCTGTTGCTGCTACACCTGCATCTGACTGTGTTTCTTGCATAACTAATCGAGAACTGGGTGTTTCCATGTCCCTTGCATCTTCCTCACCTTCAACCCCTTTTGGAGTCCCCATTAGCTCTTGAGATGCTTGTGTGAAAGGTGCTTGTGTAGCTGGTGACATATTCTCCCTACCCAAGCATCCCACAGTGGACCGAACAAATTTGCCTTCATGGACTGTAATGGCATTTCCCTCCAATGCTGCAGTAATCCTACATTGGTCCTCTGCAGGAATAGTTTTCTCCAGCAACTGAGGGATGCTTGGCCCAACTGAATGATTAGTGGCTTTCTCAGCAGATTGAGGCTCAACACAGAGCTGGCCTTCATTGTTGCAATTGTCATTCTCTGTAGCCAGCAACTGTAAGTTCTTCGGACTGGAGCTGGTGCTCAACTCATGGGGTCCACTCTGGAGGTATTTCTGGTCATTGCGAAAGGCACAGAGACTTGGAAGCTGTACCTCAGCCATAACCTTGCCCTCTGATGTGTTGTACACTTGTCCAATGCAAAGATAATCTGCCAGATGGTATCCATAATCACCACCGCGCACCTAAAGAGTTGTCACACAGACTCCATGAAAAACAGTGCTTAAACCTGAGCTCAAATTACCTATCAGACATCTATTATGTAAATCTACTGCAAAGGGCCAAATAAAGGAACCAAATTCTGCAAACAGATGTGTGGCCTGACTAACAATGCAAACACCAAAGCTATCCACATGCACAACAAAATTACACGTAAGGAAGAAGGACTTGAACCTACTGCAAGTTTTCCAATTCCGACATCTCCTGTGTCCGGGTAGCAGTGCTTATGGGTCACCTTGATAAGTTCTGGTTTCAAAGAAATTACAACAAAACAAGACATCAAGCTGCCACATAAAACAGTATCCATAACCTCCTTGTGAGCTCACTCTCCCTTCCTCTCCTAGCAAATTGTACAGAGCTTCCCTCACAAGCAGAACATGAAGGTGAAACCCTAATACAAAACAAAAGGACCAAAATTCTTAAACCAAAACCCTTTCCATTCTCATATTCTCCTCCTTCTCCTCCTCCTCCTTCTCCATGTGTCAACAACAGGCCAAGTCATGGGCATCATCCAATTCACATTCTTTTCTAATGTATCTTACTGTAACAATAGAAGAATGTCTCTTCCAGCAAAAAGCAAAAGCAAAAACACAAAGAAAACACATAAACTCAGAGAATTGTTTGTTTACCTCGAAGCTCAGCAACAGTGGAGACACGCGGCAAAGAAACAATGAAGTGAGTATTGACATCAGTATCGACCAAGATGCGAACATATTGATTGAAATCCATCTTCCTCTTCTTCTCCCGACATCAAACGGATGCATCGGACTTGAACCCTAAGGGGGGGGAGGGGGATGTCCACCCCCACCCTTTTTCCCTCCTCGTCGTCTTCCCTTCTTCACTTCTATGCCTACATTGACAAAAGAAAACTAACTCAAACAATCAAGGTTTGTGCAAAATTCACTGCAAGAACTTCAAAAAACCTCTCTCGCTACCCTAACTTTCTCTTCTCCTCAACAAAAACAAAAAACAGGTCGGTTGTTCCACATCCACAAATTGGCAATTTATTTGGTAGAGAGAGGTTATTGGAAGGCGCATCTAACCATCAGCACTACAACCGATGTCCTCGTCCCCGTGAGACGAAACTATTGCGCAAGTCCTTCCGCGCGCGAATGTCGGACGACTGCTTCTTCTTCTTCTTCTTCTTAGGCTTCTTCAGCAACAGCGCCAACGCCACCAAAGTGGCGTTTTGTAGTCGCCCAATGTTCATTCCCGACAATAACTTCAAATGGCAGTTGTCGGGGGTATATTAGTATAATGAACCAAGGCCACCAAAGTGGCCTTTTGTAGTCGACCAACACAGTAGTACCTTTTTAGGTTCGGCAAGTAATTAAATTATTTTTGGAAATACCGAATTTTCTACAAATTGTCGAAATATAAGAAAATTACAAGGGTTGGAAAAATACAAAAATTGATGGAAAATTGGGGTTTTTTTTTTGGCTAGGCCAGTCCACCATTTGCAAACCTGGTATCCAATAAATTGATAACATTTTGCTATCAAATAATTAGGTAAAGCATTATTATTTCTCCCCCATTTTTGCAAAAAAGAAGCAGTAGAAAATGTTGTAAAAAGTCTCAATATATATGAAAAGGTTCAGAGAGTTGAGAAAACTTGCCAAAAACTTGTTAGTATTTATTGTTGAAATTTCATAAATTATTATTTTTTACTACCAAAATGAAATTTGAAAAAAAAATAAAATCTTGCAACTGGATCAATTTTCAATTCCACAATGTTTTAAAACTATGTTTGTTTTTAATGTTTCTTTTGTCTCTATTTACAAGAACTCAAAAATCAAGAATACTCAAGCTCTCCAAAAAGCTTTGATGGTGCAATAGCAAATTGCTTACATTCTTGTGGTTGCCTTTGTGATTGTCTATATTTTTCATAGCTTGATATCATGGTGCTAAAAATTTCCATGGATGCTTCAAACATGTTGTTTTGCCATTGCTAGAATGTTAATGTTGGAGGAGCAAAACAAAGTTGTCATCCTTTGGTGGTGGTGATGGTGTAGAGTAGTGTGGTTGGTATCAAACTTCAAAACTCACAATTATTACTACTAGCAAGAATGTTACACCAATTGTTTAGGTATTTGTATCAACTTGTGATTTAATTTGAAAATTTTCTGTACCATGGTTGCTATTTTTTTTCCCCCACCTTTTTTTGTTTTGCAATATGCGTTCTTGTTGTCGAGTTTATTTCTGCAGTTTCTGTAGAGAAGAGTTTCTGGCTAGGAGGGTTGGTCTAGGGCTGATGAGTGTTCCTGTTTGGATGCCAATTCTAGCGTGATGTGGTTAGTAGGAGTTGCTACACTACCGAAGTCTGGAAATACTGGATGGAGTTTTGGTTGCCAGTGCACCTCTGAGCTTAAGACAAGGAGGTGCTTGGGGAGGAGCTCCTCAGGTTGCCGCAGCAGCAACCGGCATGCAGTGACGATCGGAAGTTAACTAATGGGACTTGATGGGCACCAACAGCGGTTGCAGGCGCTAGTGCTGGCTGGGGAAATGTTGGTGGAAGAGCTTGGTGGTCAGGGTAGATTTGGTAGAGTTGTTTGGGAGGAAAAGGCCGAGACGTGAATCCATTTGCCCTGGAGGAGACAACTCCTGAGGTTGTCATTTCCATTAGGAGAACACAACCATCAATTTTGATGCTTATGAGGATTTAGTGTTTAGGGTTTGTCTCAATCCTCCAATTGAGACAAGCGAAGAAAATATGCTGCATTTGGTGAACATGTTTGCAGAGATAGATTTGGGTCATACACTGAACGACATCTGAAGATGCATGACAGTATGTCAAGCCCATACCTGTGCAGAAGCATGCCATCCTGATCTTTCTAGCTGGGAGGGATCTGATGGCTTGTGCACAAACTGGGTCAGGCAAAGCAGCTGCTTTCTGTTCTCCCATCATTGTGGGTATCATGAGAAACATGCCACTGGGGTTGTCCTCACGGTGGCCACACAGCTTTTCCATTGGCATTGATCCTTTGACCTACATGGGAACTATTTTGTCAGGTTTGCTGCCCACCCAGTGCTCATCTCTTTGCTTTTGTGTTGGTGCTGTTGAACATGTAGCTTCAGCCCGTCTTTCTTGATCAAGGGCTGATTAACTTTTCTTTTTCTATTTGTGTGGTCACATGATTGTGAAATGGTTTCAAATGCCTGAGATTGCTGGCTCATTGTTGTTGTAAAGTGGCAGTTGGATTCAGTGCAACAGCCTGGTTAGATTTTTGGGCAGTCCTGAGCAAAACATGATATGTGCACCATTCACTCCATCTCTTTGGGGATCTCTTCTCAATCTCAACTTCTGGGATTGTAAAGTTTGACACCTCTATTACGGTGGATTCACATGACAATAGGTGTTTGTTTGCAGATACATCATGAGGCAAAGAAGTTCACATGTCAAATTGGTATCATGACTGTAGTTGCATACAGAGGTGCTCCTGTTCAACAGTAGGTTTGATCACATCTGCTATCTACTCATGTATGCTGCACATTGTTTGGTGTTTGTTAGCTTACATCTTCTGCACCTTGTGATATGTGGGGAGAATGAGAATCAATTGCTACATGTGCACAGCTACAAGACATGGAAAGAGGTGTGGATATCTTGGTGGCAACACCTGGGTGATTGAGTGATTTATTGGAGAGAGCCAGAGTCTCATTGTTACTGGTCCACTATGTGGCCTTGGATGAAGCAGATCACAAGTTGGACATGAGATTCAAGCCTCAAAATTGTGGAGCAAATGGATATGCCATCCATCAGCTGGTGTCAATTTAAAAGGGAAAGTTAGGTGACTTTTTCTCTAAACACTGTTGTCCTTTTGGCAAAAACATATGCTTCAAAAGATGCTATAGGAACTCAGTCTGTGCAGATGTTGTATAATGTCTTGCTCAAGCTTCTGGACAGATGATTATATATTTATCTATCCCAACTGTCAGGAGCTGATGAAGTAGGTGGGCAATCACTGCCATCCATAAATGAAGGTGATGGTAAAAAAGCTGATGTAGGTTAAAATTGACTTTTGTTTCATGACATTATACCTCCCTGATGTGAACATTCGGCATGATTGCAGAAATTGACATCAGACCTTCTTTTGATTTTTTTATTTCTTGCAGTTGGGAGAGTGGGATCTAGTACAGAACTTACAATGCAGTATGTCAAGTATGTGCAAGATGCTGACAAGCACACATGCTTATGGATCTAATCCATGTCCAATCATTGAGTGCTCCTCCTGGTCAGGTACCTGACTTCACATCATCACCTTATTTGTATGTGGTGTGTGCACATCAAGGCTGCAAGAGTTTTACATGAGTTAGTGCCCCCTTGAGCAAATGCGATGTAAAGGTGCTCATTTAAAGCTCCTCACTGGCTTTGGCAATTGCAGCATTCCTTGATGCTTGTCTTTGTGGAAACCAAAAAAGGATCTGATGCTCTAGAGGATTGGTTATGTTGCATGGGTTTTCCAGCTGCCACTATTCATGGTGACTGATTGTAAGTGGTACTGAGTTCTTGGCCCAATTCTCTGTCTATTTTGCTGTTATTACCCATCAAATTTGCTTTATCTAGTTTTTCGGTCTTTGTTTTTCCACTCTGCTTTATAGCTTGAGTTTGACTCCTGTGCTTGTTAACCTGTTGTACTGGACATTTCAAGATGTTATGGTAAAGTGTAAAGTGTCTTAACCTTGTTGTGTAAGATGCCTCAGCTGTCAATTGACAGTGTGCAATGGTGATTGGCACTGTGCTTAGAAGAAAATAAGGCCTCAAAGGGGGAAGGGAGGGGGGTTTCTACCCAAAGGCACCAGGGAGCTAATCAGGTGAAGGACAATATCAGTCAGGCTGTGATTAGGGAAAGACAGGCAACACTTATTATGGCTAATCCCAGTTGGGACGGTTGGTTTTCTTGTTTGATGACCGAGGATATTTACCAAATTTTTCTAGTGTGACTAGTTGTACTGTGAGTTGACCTTGAAAAGGTGCTAGGCGTTTAGGGGTTACTGCGGAGTGAAAAATTCAAAAGTCTTTACAATCAATTAGTTTGTATGTACTCTTTACAATCAATTAGTTTGTATGTACGAGGTTATAAGGTCCTAGCTCCTTGCTACTCACTATTAGGCATACTCTAATTTGCAGCTAGAAAAAATTATTGAGAGGTCAAGGATAGTTTGTAATGTTATGAAAAAGAGATCTAATTTGTGCATGCATAAATGTGAAAATTTAGGGCTAAATGAAGAATTTGAGATCATAAAGATTTGAATAACCATATGGGTGAACACATCTTTCACATTTGAAGTCCCTTCAACAGTAGTGATTACATTTACACCATGTCATCACACTGTCATACAGAAAAAAATTGTCATCTGGAAGATAGAAGTCAATAAAAATTACACTGAAGGATTGTTGTACAAGAATGATTGTTATGTTGTAAATTAATTTCTTCATTCCAAGCAAGAACAGCATGTCCAACATAATTGCTTCAAAAATTGCTTCAATGGGTAGTGTAAGGTAACACCTAAGGAGCTGGGTGTCCTGAAGTAAGCACCTTCCATGATAAATGTTTGTAAAATTCTTTCATGTTTGCAAATGATGTGAAGCAAGCATATTGGTACATAATCTAGTTATTATCATTTGCACCCATTCTTTGAAGTTGAAAGTTCTTTTGTTTATGAAATGATGAAGATAACAATTTGGATATATTTTAAGAAGTTAACAAGCACCAGTGAACTTAGGAATGAACTTGTTCAAATTGAAAACTAAAAATATTTTGAAAATATCAAATGAATGTGAAAGACATCAAATGTTCTTTGGAGTGGTGGAAAAAACATCAATCCATGTTTTCAATTGTTGATCAACTATGCAAGCATTTACAAGTGTGATGCATATAATGACTCACTTTTCACACAATGCATAATGCAAAATTTTGGTAATGAAGGTATGCAAGTGCAAAATGCTTAATTTTTTTTTTTCAAAGTCAAATGTTCCACTTAATTTTTTTAAAACCATAGATTGACAAAAGTAAACCACAACATATAAACAAACAAAATGTCAAACAACACACCAAAACATACAACAAAAACACAAACATGAAATGAAAAGGAAAGGGCAATTTTTAAAAAAATGTACCTTGAAATGTGAAGCTTGTTGATGTAGGCCAAGTAGCATGAGCACCTTGAACAACACACACTAGAGCCTCTTGCAACACCACCAACATCTCCAGAAGCACTTGCAAAATCACAAAGAACACAATGAGGAACACTGGTGAGCTATTATAAGAACCAAGAAAAGTAAAATGACAAGCACCCAAAGGAACACAAAGACCATGACAAGGAATGTTAATGAATTGCTATAAGAACAATAAAAGCATAACAAGGAGAGCTTGAAGAACACAAAAAGGAGTGCTAATCAGTTGTCACAAGAACAAAAAGAGCGTGACAAGGAGGACACAAGCAACACTAAAAGCATGATGACGAACACAATGAAACCAAAAAACACACACACACACACACACACACACAAATTCAAGAGAAAAACATAAGAAAAAAAAGAGGCAATTGGTCGTCTTATGAACTCTAGTCTTGCTCCCCACAAGAAATGTGACGCCTCCATGCTAAAGAGTCACCTTAAATTTTAAATCTTAAACCTTAACCCTAAAAGATAGCCTTAACTAACATAATCCTAGGTAGCCTAAAAGCCATAGGTTTCTTAGGTCCTTAGTCCTAGGCCCTACTGAAAAATCGAACCTAGGGGTTATCCATGTAACCTAAGTCCAAGTGTCACATTAATCTTCTTTCGTGAGAACCCAATTGTTTATCAACCAGTTCTTTCCATACTCATACCTTACCATCTGGGTATCAACCCAGGTAGCACCATGGATGTATACCTACGTAACATTGGTTCTTTGTGAAAGAACCGGTTGATACCTGTCTCAGTTCTAAACCACTAGTCGATACCCGCCAAACATTGGTTTTCACCTACCAATCGACTTGACACCCAATGTCGGTTACATTAAGCAACCTAACGAGTGACCTAAATTTGGTGGATTGAAATGATTTGTAACACAACCATGAGTCCCAACCATTTTGAAAGTTGGATTGTTGTACACAATGTTATTATGCACCAAGGTCTTTTAACACCAAAGGTGTTAAGTTTCATAATGGTGAAGGAAATTCATAAGCATTAACAATTAGCATATGAGGTGAAAACTAGGTAAAGACAAGCTCCATGATAATATAGAACAATGACCTTTTGAGCCCAATAAATGGGGAATTTGGGAAAATTTTACAAGGACATAGTTTGGATTCATCCATAATATTGGATGATTAAACAATATGAATAGATAAATGTCATGTCATATATGGGAATAAGTGGACATTTTAGAAGATAAATAGGTGACATAATCTGGTTAGCTTCAAAAAAAAATAAAAATTTAATGTATTAGGCTAAGATGAGGGAGGAAATTAATCATTCACCATCTTCAAGTATCTAGTAAGGTTTTGAGAGAGTATATAATTTGGATACTTTCATTAAAATGTTACTTTAAAGCTTTTTTTTTTCTTTTTTTTTCCCCATGCTACAAAGTTTTGTTGTGACAATTTCAATGTCGTCATTAAATTCGGTCAAACCCATGGTTTTGTTCTGAAGTTTGGTCGACTTTATGAATAACTTCAATAAAATCAAATGAGTTCGACATGTGCATGTGTTCAAGAGGGGAAGTCTTTGTGGCCTTGATAAGTGATCTTTGCTATTGTCCATGATGAGCTTCCTTTTATGTTTAGTGACAACATTGTGGATTTGTGGGCGATAGTGAAACCCCACAAATGAAAATCCGACTTCCATTGTGGTATGTTTGAATACTTGTGAACCATGTTTTTATTGAGGTTTTGGGGGATCATTTTTTTAACTTAAAATTTGAGATTGTTTAAGAAAATATTGCATTTTATAGTGTAAATTTGATTAAAATATCAAATGCTTTGAAATTTTTTGCCAAATGTTTTATAACAAAAAATTGAAGAAAAAAGAAAAAGAAAAACTCTTTTTGAGTTTTAACAAATATTTGTGTGATTAAATTTTTTAAATTTTTTTTTGGGGGAACCATTCTGGACCACACAGCCATTGAAGCTAGAGCCACCTTGCTCTTGGTGCCGTTGAATATACTTGCACAACACAAAGTGAACCATGGAAAAGAAAGAAAGAAGAATGGAGGAAGAAGCTCAAGGGGGGGAAAAAGCAAAGGAAAGAACATTTTGGGAGTGGGTGTGGGGTAGGGATTGTTGCTTTATGCAACCAATGGCTGCAAAAGTTCATAAAGAAATATCTTTGTGTTTCTGGGGACCAAAAGGAAGAAACTCTTCTTAGGAATGTGCCGGGATAGCACGACACAAGAACAAAAGGCAAAGTTGCCAGACAAACAAACGGATGTGCAAAGTGTAGGGTAATTATGCCCATGGGTCGAGCCATTCCCAAAATAAGGGCCCTCAAATGAGGTGGGGTTTAGCCTCTCCTGCATTTTGGAAATGGCCCCCCAGCCCAGCCCAGCCCAGCCCGGGGGCTTTAACCCCATCGGAAAAGGCAATGCAAAGGTTATCATGAACCTGAACACATGTTAAGGGACATGAAAGAAAGGGTTCTATAAGAGCGGGACAGGTCTTAAGTTAAGGCCCCCTCCCTCTTTTAAGGAGGGCTGAGGGATCTGCAAGGTCCCAAACTCTCAAAAATTCCCATCCCCACAAATTTCGTTGAAATTATTGGGGGCAGGCAAAATGATGTCCTGAAAGGAACAATAATCTATTTTATTTTATTTCATTTTATTTTATTTTATTTTTTGGGTAGAGCCAACAAAAAGCCCATGCTGACTATGGCAACCCAAAGGTGAGAGTGAAAAAACAAAATGGCAAAAAAGAAAAAAATAATAAAAAAAATTTTAAAATAAAAAACATTGGCAAGGATGTAAAACCCTTCTAAGAATGGAAACAATTGAAAGAGAATGGACGACGTGTAAACGCCCTCTCAATTGACGTGTGTGTGTGTGTGTGTGTGTGTGGATGATGGATGGACAGACGGACGGATGAGGGAAGAAATTATAATAATTTCATTGTCCCTGACTCCTGACACAACCCTTTTCTTTATTAAATTTCCTATTATTGGTGGTGACCGCCCTGTACACTTGAAGACAAAAAAAAATGCAAAAAGAAAGAGGAGAATAATCTCTGCTCCTCCTCCTCCTAAAGCCTTTCTAATCTTCCAATAGGACAATCGGCTTTCGAAACGGAAAGCTGTACATTCACTTGTCGGGAGTGGGAAAGGAGGGAGGGAGCAAGGGAGGAAGGGAGGATGGTTCGGCTTTCCGGGCTTTCTTGCTACCCACTTAAAAGACAGAAACCCACAAATAAAGTGAGTGAAGACGGAGAAAACTGACAAATATTTATGGTAGCCTCGCCTCTTCAGTTTTCACCATGCACTTAATAATCCAATCCTTAAAAGACAACATTGGAGGGGGATGTTAACCATTGGAGGGGGGATGTTAACCAAGGGTACACCGGCCACCTTACGAGAGGGGCCCCCTGGGTGAACTAGTACCCATACTGGTACCATGATAAAAATTCCCGAAATCTTCCGAACTTGCTTCGAATTAATGTAAATATCTCATGTTTGGACAAAATCCAGGTCTTTTGAGTCCAAAATCGAACATTTTGTGGGCATAAAGTATGACCACTAAAAGGTCTCGTATGTATGACCGCTTTGATCCCTAAACTGAGTTGATGTCAGGTTTTCACCTTGGTAACCTGTTAGGTCAGTTAAAGGTCAAGCTCTACTAAAGGTTTTTGGACCAATCGTTTCAAGTTTTCTTGGCACCACCATTGGAACCTTAAGAAGAGGGGTGAATCAATTTGTTTTCAAAATTGAATTAAAACTTGAAATGGGGGCTATTAGCTTGTTTTATAAAAAGTTCCAAGTTCTTTAGGTACATTTAGTATAATTTTATTTTTAAAATATAAATTTTTTTGGTATAATTATTGCAAATTTGATTGGTTGTATGTAATTAATATTACATAATTTGCATTTTGAATTGTTTGCACTAGTTGAACAAACTAATTTTTTTGAGTTTAGTTGTGTGTAATGGGGATGAGACTGAACCCAAGTTACAGGTTCCTTTTGAAATCAAGAACCACACAACATTAGTTATGTCTTAGTTGTGGATGAATTCCAACTAAGTTGAAGTGAGATTTGGCCTTTAATAATGATACTTTGGGTAGACATATGTGTTTCATATTAATTAGTTGGCGTGCCTCACAAGTCCAACTTTTTTTTTTTTTGCAATGAGCCAATCTGATTGGTCCATCACAATAAAAAGTTAAAACTATGAAGGCTCCCCAAAATAGAAGATTCTATGGAAAGATGGAGAGCCTCCTCCTTTGGCCCACCTCCCACCTATATAGGTGAGAAGGGGAGGACTTTGGGCAAAACATATGGGGATTAAAGCGAGGTGTTATTGGGAACACCCTTTGGGAACATATTGGGAACCTAGGGAACATACTGAGAATCTGATGAGAACCCATTGGCAACGTGAAAGGAACATGTTGGGAACAAAGGAAAAATGAAAAAAATTCACCCCGTCCATCTCCCCCACCCCATCCCTCAAATTGTGCATATTGGTGGCTGTTGGTCTTTGTTTGGTCAAGGAATTTCAGTGACGAGAAATTGGAACTGGTATATGGAAGATTTTTTGGGAATCCTTAGTATGGTCGTCCATGGACCGGTCCAAAGACAATTGGAGAAATATCTGCCTCATATTCATGCCTAACTACTTCAATTTTTTTCTTAACAATTTTTTTAAATTAATTTTAAAAATAATTATCTCTCACCTTTCCTAATAATTATCTCCATTTTATAACTACTTCACCTTTTTTCTCTATTCACCAACATGGATAAGAAAAAATAAAAATTAACACGTGTCTTTTCATGTCCATGAAATGTATATTAATTTAAATTAAATTTGACATTGACATAAATATTTGAATTATTGAAAACCAGATGAAAATATTTTTAAAAAAAACAAAATAGTTGATGGTCATTGGTAGTGCACAGCAGCATGAAGATCAAATTAATTAATAACATACATACATACTATAGTACCTTGGCCATTTCAACACATGTCTGTCGAATAATTAATTAGTTTTGAAATTTTCATTTCAAAAAATGAAATATTCCTAAATATTCACTATTATCCTTCACAATATTTTTTGATTTGGAAGAAATAAAATTTGAAAATTGCAACATTTCTGAAAATAATATAATAAGTGTCGAATTGGCCAATGTACTCGGGGGCCACAGTGAAGCAGCACCCACCAGTGCACCAACGTGGATGGATGGTGCACTGATAGAATTCTCTTTTCTATCCCTGTGCCATCCCAGGCTGACTTTTTTTGTTTGCCCTTTCTCAGCCCTTTCTCAGCCCTGATCTCAGTTTTTTTTTGCAACTTTATTTTCTCCCCGCCCCC